>Ga0207421_10004503_pt1 | contig 15997 bp, 10 predicted proteins | sample SodLakKL_010_SED_4_FD_187542 | JGI IMG/M metagenome (GOLD analysis project Ga0207421, IMG submission 187542) | Alkaline sediment microbial communities from Lake Tanatar, Kulunda Steppe, Russia - 8KL_010_SED (SPAdes) (version 2) | ecosystem: Environmental > Aquatic > Non-marine Saline and...
CTCTTTGAGCAGCTTGCCAAGATAGGCCACCTGCCCGATACGCGCTTCCAGGTAATCATAATCGCAGCCTTCCTCCAGCCCCCGGGCCATGGCAGCCAGGTCACGGCCTGCTAGTCCCCCGTATGTCAGGTAGCCTTCATACAGGATGCAATACATGGAGATCTTGTCAAAGAGCTCCTTGTCACGGCAAGCTAAAAATCCGCCGATGTTCACGATGGCGTCCTTTTTGCTGCTCATTGTGGCCCCGTCTACCTGGTCGTACATCTCCCTTACGATCTCTTTGATGCTGTGGCTGGCATAAGCCGCTTCCCGCTCCCTGATGAAATAAGCATTCTCAGCAAAACGGGCTGCATCAAAGAATACCGGGATGCCATAAGATTTACAAAGGGCGCTTACCTCCCTGATGTTCTGCATGGACACCGGTTGTCCGCCTAAGGTGTTGCAGGTCACGGTGATGATACATAGTGGGATCTTGTCTTTCGGATTGTTCTTGAAGACCTCCTCCAGCTTGTGGAGGTCGATGTTGCCTTTGAAGGGATGGTCCAGGTTGGTGTCGGCAGCCTCAGCAATGGTGCAGTCAACAGCTGTGGCACGCCTGAACTCAATATGCCCCTTGGTGGTGTCGAAATGCGCGTTGCCCGGAACAAGGTCACCCGCCTTGATCATGGCGCTGAACAACAGGTTTTCGGCCGCACGCCCCTGGTGTGTGGGGACAAAATATGGCATGCCCAGCAACTCGCCGATCACCTTCTTCAATTTGAAATAGGAGGCAGAGCCGGCATAGCTTTCGTCGCCGAGCATCATCTCTGACCATTGCTGGTCGCTCATGGCCCCGGTACCGGAATCAGTAAGCAGGTCAATGAACACCTGTTCGCTAGGCAGGTTAAACAAATTGTATTTGGCTTCTTTGATCCATTGCTCGCGCTCTTCCCGCGTGCTGCGGCGCAATGGTTCTACTGCCTTGATTTTATAAGGTTCTGCAAAAGGAAGTTCCATGTGGAATCATTTAAAAATGGAAAATGGAAAATGAAAATTGAAAAATGAAAATGGAAAGCCGGGCATGATTGGGCATGCATGACAACGTGGCCCGGATAAAAGGCATGGCCAAACCGTCCTTAATAATGACAGGTGTCGCGCCGTTTAAGGTTGAGATAGATGCGCTTGGGTGTGTAAATACGCTCCATGCCTGAAATCATTTTGCAGCGTTCAAATATAGCATTTTATCTGCAGTCTTGCAATACCTGTTCAATGAGAATTGTAGAAATGGGATGATCAATTTTTTGGCTTTTTTCTTTTAAATTTGCTGCAGGGGGTCTTTACAGGGTTACCTCCCCGGGTAATGAATTGCAAACAACCATGAATTAATCAGCAAAGGCGATGATGAAGCATCTTGCACGTATGATTCTCAGAATCTCCGGATGGAATATCTATACCCGGGCTTCCCTGGATATTCCCAGGGCGGTGATTATCATGGCGCCACACACCAGCAACTGGGACTTCGTGATTGGCCGGCTGGCCTTCTTTGTATATGGGATTAAACCCAAGATATTGATCAAGAAGGAAGCGTTCAAGGGTTTGCTCGGGCCGATTTTGCGGTGGATGGGTGGTGTACCGGTAGACCGGGGACAGAGCCAGAACACGGTGAAAAAGATCACGCAGGAGTTTGAACGGCACGACCGGTTCTATCTGCTGATCACCCCCGAAGGTACAAGACGAAGGGTTGCGCGCTGGAAGAAAGGATTTTATTTCATTGCCTTGACGGCCAAAGTGCCCATATTCCTTGGGTTTTTGGATTATCGCCGCAAGGAAGGCGGGGTGGGGAAAATGCTTCATCCCAGTGGCGACTTTGAAGCCGACTTCAAAATCATCGAAGATTTCTACAGGGACAAAACAGCGCGCCATCCCGAAAACTTTAATTTGTCAGACCAGCCAGATGGTTGATCCCTTTGCCAGACCGCGCCTTGTGGTTTATTCGATTGTGGTTTGGTGTGCCCATAATTCGGCATGCCACCAGGGATGCGTTTACAGCCTGTTTTGGAGGGAAGTCCTGGCCATTCAAGGGCCAAACTGAGAGACATATGCTGGCCAATAGCTAAAAGCCAAAAGCCAACAGCCATCTTACTGGCTGAGGAAGATTCTTGCAAAAATGCTGTAGTTGAGGTGAAAGGCATCATTGTCTCCCAGGTTGAGATTGATGAAGCTGCCGGTTGCTCCCAGGGCCAGGGCATAGGCCTCTCCAATGTCCATCCGGAGCCCGACAGTTCCATATCCACCATAGCCGATGCCATCATCACGAAAATCGTAATAGGTGTCGCTGACGTTCCTGATGCTATATGAGCGGCCTTCTATCCTTGCCGTGTTTTGGCGCACCGTGGTATTCACAAAGCTCATACCGCCCTCAAAATAAGGATGCACCGTGCTTCCGGTCGCCTCAGAGGTATGTTGTAAGCCGAGGCGGATCTCAGCGCGCTCTTCAGAGCCCCTCAGCGGAAAGAGATATACATTATCTCCTTCAATGAAGCTGGGACGGTCGAGCTCAAGGCTGAAAGCGTCTTCGGCTTCCAGCCTTGCGTAGTTGAATTCTCCAAGCACGGCTGTCCGCTCGCCAATGAAGATGGTGCCAAAGATACCAACCATCATCGCAGGCGAATAGCCCATATCCTGCGGAAGGGCGTGCAGGCTGAAATCATATCCCAGTGACTCCCGGATGCGGTTGTAGTTATGTTGTCTGTTGATGGCGGCTTCGAGGCTGTGGCGACCGCTGCCATTGTAATAGTTGGCCGTGCCGTCATGGGCAAAATAGGCCCCCATGTTGAGGCCATAGGTATACCTGATACCCCGGGGTTCTTCCTGCTCACCCTCGTGCATTTGATCAGATGGGGACTGCGCATGCGTTAAGAGCAGGTCGATGGCATTGGCCTGGCTTGCTGAGAGCAAGACGTACAAACATATGGAGTATTTTAACAACAAGGCAAACGTCATGAATCACCGGATTTCTTATCGTCCTGCTCACTATAACTTTGTGCGAAATAGGTGTCAAGCAAGACCTTCGCAGCCTGGAATGAGGTCATCTGCCTTTCTGCCAGCATGCTTTCCACTTCCTGTATTTTTTTCTCTATGACAGGATGATTGTAAAAGTGGGTTTTCAGGCTTTCGTTGATGCTTTCATGTAAACGGTATTGCTGCTGACGGTTTCGTTTTTCCTCGAAATGGCCTTTTGCCTTCATCAGGCTTTCATGGTCCCTGATCATCTCCCACACTTCGGCGATGCCATCGTGGGTGATGGAAGAACAGGTCTTCACCCGGGGTGTCCATCCTGTAGGTTGCGGTGGAAACAGGTGCAAGGCATTTTCATACTGTGAGCGGGCGATCCGGGCTTTGTCCAGGTTGTCGCCATCGGCCTTGTTAATCACCATCCCGTCGCACATTTCAATGATGCCCCGCTTGATCCCCTGTAGTTCATCTCCGGCACCGGAAATCATCAGGAGAAGGAAAAAGTCCACCATGGAATGCACGGCTATTTCCGACTGACCCACGCCCACGGTTTCCACAAAGACGACATCGTAACCAGCTGCTTCGCAAAGGATGATGATCTCCCTGGTCTTACGGGCAACCCCTCCCAGCGACCCTGCCGATGGCGAAGGCCGGATAAAGGCATTTTCATTCACCGATAAAGTCTCCATGCGCGTTTTGTCACCCAATATACTGCCTTTGGAAATCTCGCTGCTGGGATCCACAGCCAGGACAGCAATCTGATGCCCTTTCTCTATTAAGTGATTGCCCATGGCTTCAATGAAGGTGCTTTTCCCGGCACCGGGAACACCGGTGATGCCCAGGCGCAGGGATTTGCCAGAGTAGGCCACACACTGCTCAATGACTTTTTGCGCTTTTTCATAGTGGCTGTCCAGGGCACTTTCGATAAGGGTGATGGCGCGACTGAGCATCACGCGGTCGCCGGCAAGAATGCCTTCCACATATTCCTCTGGAGGCAACACCTTCCGCCTGCGAAGCCTGTATGAATCTGCAGCCTGCTGATTCAACGACGAAGGTTGCGGAATGCCCTTGTTTACCTTGAGTGCGGAATTGCCCTTTCCTTTTTTGTCTTCCGGTGTGTTTCCCATATCAGCAAACCCTTTGCGGTGCATACAAAGGTACAAAAACAAATGCGTTTAACAGCTGTGAAGGCAAGCCTATGCTGGCGGCACGCGAACAGCATCCAGCGGCCTGGCTAAAGGCACGCCTGGATCCTAAACATTTAATGATGCCTGTTTGTTTTTTGTATGAATCATCATTGTATTTCGGCCAGGTGGAGCCCGCCATGCAATCATCATGATCGCGTGTATCAATTTTGACTGGCATGGCTCGCTTCATCGGCAAAAAGCATAAAAGGAGCTTATCATGTGGAAAGAAGAAAACAACCAGCTGATCAGGCAGTTTGAATTTGCAGACTTTTCAGCAGCATTTGCCTTTATGACCCGGGTGGCCTTGCTGGCTGAACAGCACGGGCATCATCCCTGGTGGAGCAATGTATATAACCGGGTAGAGATCCGTCTGTCGACCCACGATGCGGGTGATGTGGTCACCGACAAGGACCGCCAGCTTGCTGATGCCATCGATCGGTTACAGTGAAGGATGTTCCATAAACTTCAGGCTGATATCCAGTGCCTGCACGCTGTGTGAGAGGGCGCCGACCGAGATCATGTCAACCCCGGTAAGGGCCACTTCCCTGATGTCCCGCTGATCCATGTTGCCTGAAGCCTCCACCAGTGCCTTTCCGCCGATCGTGCGGACGGCCTCCGTCATGGTGGCGATGTCCATGTTGTCCAGCATGATGATGTCCGCACCTGCGGCCAATGCTTCCCTGACGTCGTCGAGGGTCTCGGTCTCCACTTCCACTTTCAGCATGCGTGGTGCGTGCTTCCTGGCCAGCTTTACGGCCTCGGCAATGCTTCCGGCAGCCCGGATGTGGTTGTCCTTGATCAGGATGCCATCTGCCAGGCTCATCCTGTGGTTACTGGCACCACCTGTCTTTACAGCATATTTTTCCAGGTAACGCATGCCTGGTGTGGTCTTACGTGTGTCGGTCACCACCGCGCCGGTGCCATGCACCCTGGCCGCGTAGCTGTTTGCCTTGGTGGCGATGCCTGAGAGCCGCTGCAGGAAGTTTAATGCCACCCGTTCGCCCGTAAGGATGCCCTGCGCCAGACCACTGATGACGGCAAGCAGCTGGCCGGGTTCTACCTTGTCGCCATCATTGCAATGGGCCTCGAAGCGAATGCCATCATCCAGCATGGCAAAAACCCTTGCAGCCACCTGAAGGCCGCAAACAATGCCACCCTCCTTTGCTTTCAGCTGTCCTTCGATGGTCTTGCCGCCCGGCACAACACTGGACGTGGTCACGTCGCCCGTGCCAATATCCTCTGCCAGGGCCAGCCTGATGATCTGATCGGTGTGGATGGAATGTGTGGTCATGGTAAGGGTGTTTTAATAATGACAAAAAGACAAAAAGACAAAATGACGAAAGGACAAAACTTGTGCTAGTCCGTGCGAAAATGCGCTCCCACACTCCTCTTGCGTTTGAGGGCTGCCTGCAAAACTTCCAGGGCGATCAGCCCGATGTTGTATGTTTCAGCTTCCGCTATGGTGCGCATGTTTGCCTGTTCGAGGGGTGCGATTTTTTCCTGTATTTTGCTGATGGCATATTTCATTCCCTCGCCGTGCCGCACAATCCCGCCGTGTATTTGCATCAGGCTTTTGATCTCCTGGCGGAGCGTTCCGGTGTCGCCGTCAAAAGCTGGTCCGGAAGACAGCGTTTGTGGAAATTGCAGCTTGTTGATGGGGGGCTTGCTGTGGTTGATGTGTGTGGCACAGCGGCGGCTGAAGACCAGGCATTCGAGGAGAGAGTTGCTGGCCAGCCTGTTGGCGCCGTGCACCTCCGTGCAGGCCGCTTCACCGGCCACATATAATCCGGGGATATTGGTTCTGCCCTTGCTGTCGGTGTGGATACCGCCCATGATATAGTGCTGCGAGGGTGCCACGGGCAAAGCTTCGCGCGACATGTCCAAGCCCTTTGCGCGGCAGTTGTTGAAAATGGTGGGAAAGCGCCTGGAAAGAAAGTCCCTGCTGTGGTGGGTGATGTCAAGAAACACCATGGGCTTTCCGGCCTGGTGCATCTCCGTGGCAATGGCCCTGGATACCACATCGCGCGGGGCCAGGTCTTTCATGGGATGGTATTTTTCCATGAAAGCTTCGCCTTTGTGGTTGCGCAACAGGCCTCCTTCGCCACGTACTGCCTCGGATATCAGAAAGGCTGTTTTTCCCTCACTGGTGTCAAAGAATGCTGTGGGGTGGAACTGTACAAACTCCATGTGTTTTGCCAGGGCTCCGGCACGCAGCGCTGCAGCGATACCGTCCCCGGTGATGCCCGGCTGGTTGGTGGTGTTTTGATATGCCTGTCCGATGCCGCCGGTGGCAATGATTACATGGGGCGCCAGCAGCTGTGTGGTCTCTTTGCCGGTTACCGCCACCCCGCAAGCCTCTCCATTGTGTGTGGTCAGCACATCCAGCAGGAAGCAGTTTTCCATGAGCTGCACATTGGCCTTTTCCCTTACCTTGCGGATCAGTGCTTGCATGATGTGCTCCCCGGTGGCATCGCCCCCGCAATGAAGCACGCGTTTCTCCGTGTGACCACCTTCCCTGGTGGTATAATAATCGCCCCTGTGATCGATATCGAAAGGCACGCCAAGGTCGGCCAGTTGGCGGATTTCGCCGGGACCCTGTTCCACCATCAGGCGCACATGCGCTTCATTGGCAAGGCCTTTGGCTGCCTTCAACGTGTCATCCAGGTGCTTTTGGGTGTGGTCTGAACTGCGTGTGACGGCTGCGACGCCCCCCTGTGCCAGGGAAGAGTTGCATTGCATCAGGCGATCCTTGACCAGCAGTGCCACGGAAAGCCTTTCGTCCAGGAGCAGTGATGCATACAACCCTGCAAGTCCGGCCCCCGCAATGATCACATCATGGTGCCGTGGCTCGCTTTCTTGCGTAGAATGATCATACAGGTACCGTCGCATCGGGGGGGCTGTTATTTTTTTTAACTTGAAAACCCGATTAATTTGGGCGTGGTGATTTGCTGGCGGGGCTTTGCCCGCAAGCCTGTGCGGCAGAAAAAAATTTGCGATGCCAAGCAAAAATCGGGGCAAAAGCCACCTCCTTTCCTGGTAAATGGTCCGATTCCTGCGAATTTTTTACTCCGCGTATTTATAGCATGTTTACACGGCGAGCATCCTTTCCATTGGACTCCGGGCCATCCTGGCCAGGTTTTCATCCACGTGGACTTCATGTTGCAAGTTTTCCAGGCTGTCCAGCAGCTCCCTCGCCGTTGTTTTTTTCATGTCGCGGCAGGTCAGTTCGCGGCTCAACAGGTGAAATGTTTTATCCGGGTTGCGTTGTTGCAACGGGTGAAGGATCCCCTCCTCGGTACCAATGATGAATTCCTTATGCGATGATTCGTCAGCGTGCGCAATGATCTGTGCCGTGCTGCCAATGAAGTCAGCCTCCTGGCGCACTTCACCCGGACACTCCGGGTGCAATAGCAGCCGGGCCACAGGATGTGCCTTGCGGAGACGGGCCACGTCCGCTGCGGTGGTTTCGTTGTGTGGCGGACAATAGCCGTCAAACAGGATGAACTCCTTCTCGGGAACCTGTGTTGCCGCATAAGCACCCAGGTTTTTGTCAGGCAAAAAGATGATCTTTTGGTGTGGAAGGGAGCGGATGACCTTGAGCGCGTTGGAAGAGGTGCAGCATATGTGGCTGTGTGCTTTTACTTCTGTGGTAGAGTTCACATAGGAGACTACCGCTGCATCCGGGTGCAGTTCCTGCATCTTTTTTACATCCGCTGCCCCTGCCATGTCGGCCATCGGGCAACCGGCATCTTTTACCGGCAGCAACACGGTTTTATCCGGACTAAGAAGTTTTGCGCTTTCCGCCATAAAATCAACGCCACAAAAGACGATCACCTCATTGTCAAGGGTGGCCGCCAGTCGGCTCAACGCAAAGGAGTCGCCCACGTGGTCTGCGATGTCCTGAATTTCAGGCAGCTGGTAGTAATGCGCCAGGATGACGGCCCCCAGTTTTTCTTTGGCCGCCTTGATTTGGCTGGCATAGTTCATTTCTGTCATAAATCAACTTCAATCAAAATCCGATAAGGCAAAGGTCGGCAAAAGTTCCTTCGCCTGCAAAAATAGCAATTTGTTGGATGTTGATCACCGCCTTCAGGCTTCTATCTTCACGGCCGAAAGCTTAAAAGGAGCAATTTTTGAATAGGGGTCCAGCTCATCGCGGGTGAGCTTGTTTACGGGCGCTTCCGAATAATGGAAGGGCATAAAAAGTTCTCCGGGAAGTACTTCTTCACTGACTTTCACTACAATGTCCTCTATTTCTCCCCTTCGTGAGATGATTTTTACCTTTTGCCCGTTTATGATGCCCTGATTTTCGGCATCTCCCGGATGCATGAGTACGTAAGCCTCGTTGGCAAAATCCGTGAGGGCCTTGTTGCGTCGCGACATGGTGGAAGAGTGATACTGGTAGAGGATGCGGCCGGTATTTAGGATCAGGGGATAGGCATCGGTGGCTCTTTCGCTTTGTTCGGCATAATCTACCGGGTGCAGTTTGCCCAGGCCGTTGGGCGTGTTGAAGCGTTCTTCAAAGAGCGTGGCCGTCCCGGGGTGATCCTTGTCGGGGCAGGGCCACTGGATGCCGTGATGCTCGAGGCGGTCATAGGAGATGCCTGCAAAAATCGGTGCCGTTCTGGCGATCTCATCCCAGATGTCGCTTTCGTGCTGGTAGTTTCCAAGGGGCTTGCCCATGCGTCGCGCAATCTCTGCCACGATCTCCCAGTCCTGCCGGGCCTCTCCCGGCGGGCCAACAGCCTTCCTCACACGCAACACACGCCGGTCGCTGTTGACATAGGTTCCTTCCGACTCGGCAAAGGCGGTGGCCGGCAGGATCACATCCGCGTAAGGCGTGGTTTCGGTGTGGAAGATGTCCTGCACCACCAGGAACTCCAGCTTCCGGATCGATTCCTCCGTATGGTTCAGGTTGGGGTCGGTGAGCATCGGGTTTTCCCCCATGATGTACATCCCCTTGATGTCGCCGTCATAGGCGGCCTGCATGATCTCTACCGTGGATAGCCCTTTTTCGCCATCCAGCTCTTCGGGGGCAACACCCCAGACCTTGGCGACCTTGCGGCGGTTTTCTTCATCTTCCACGGAGATATAGCCGGGATAGGTGAAGGGGGACGCGCCTACGTCGGAAACGCCCTGCACGTTGTTTTGTCCGCGTGGCGGGTTGAGGCCGGCGCCTTCGCGTCCGATCTGGCCGGTGATCAGCATCATGTTGATCAGGCAAAACACATTGTGCGTGCCGGTGACCTGCTGGCTGTAACCCATTCCTGTGGCGATCAGCGGACGTTCAGCCTTTGCATAAATGCGTGCCGCCTCCTGCATCAGGTCTGCCGGAACGCCGGTAACCTCCTCCACGTATTCCGGGGTGTACTTTCCCACCAGGGCCTTCAGCGCTTCGTAAGCTTCCATGCCATCCTCCACGCGTTTTTCGATGAAGTCCCGGTCGATCAGGTCTTCTTCCACGATCACCCGGATCATCCCGTTAAGCAAGGCTACGTCGGTTCCCAGCCTGGGCTGCAGCCAGATGTGGGCATCCTTGACCAGGGGCGTCCATTTTGGGTCGATGATGATGATCTTGGCGTCACGGCGCTGTGCTGCGTATTTTACAAACGTCGCGGTCACCGGGTGGGTTTCGATCATGTTGTTACCGGTAACCAGCATACAGTCGCTGGTTTCATAGTCTTCGATGGAGTTGCTTCCGGCACCGTCGCCGAGCGAACGCAACATGGCCGTCACCGTGGAGGCATGGCACAGGCGTGTGCAATAGTCCACATTGTTGTTGCCAAACACGGTGCGGACCAGCTTCATAAACAGGTAATTGTCCTCATTGGTGGTTTTGGCCGATGCATAGCCTGCCAGGGCCTTGCGTCCGTATTTCTGTTTGATCTCACTGAACTTGTTTGCTACCAGGTCGAGGGCTTCGTCCCAGGAAGCCTCCTCAAACTTGCCGTCTTTTTTGATCAACGGCTTGGTGAGGCGGTCCGGGTGGTTCACGTAGTCGTAGCCAAAGCGGCCTTTTACGCAGAGACGGCCGTCATTCGGACTGACACCCTCCACGCCATTGCTGCGCACCACCTTGCCGTCCTGTACCAGCAGCTCCAGCTGGCATCCCACGCCGCAATAGGGACAGGTGGTACGCACCTTGCGGATGCCGTTGTCCATATGGATCTCACCACGATGCGGTTTTTCTACGATGGCACCGGTAGGGCAAAGCTGTATACATTCCCCGCAGCCGTCGCATTCGCTTTCGCCCCACTTGTCAAAGCCCCCAATGATGTAAGAGATGATGCCCCTGTTGGTAAAGGAGAGCACGTTTTTGCCCTGTACCTCATCGCAGGCCTTGATGCAACGGAAACATTTGATGCACTTCGCGGCATCGTAGCTGAGCACCGGCGACGTCTCGTCTTTGGGATAGCCCAGCTCCTTCCAGATCGAAGGAAAGCGCCTGTTTTCGGCTTTGTCGAGGCCATAAGCGTGCACCAGCTCCCTGAATTCGTCCGAATAGCTGCCGTCGAAAGCCTCATTATGCTCTGACAAGAGGTAATCCAGCAGATATTTGCGGGCTTCTTCCAGTTCGTCATCAAAAGCAGTCACCTGCATGCCTTCACTGACCAGCACTGCGCAGGAAGCCACCATGCCCCGCTGCCCTTCAATCTTGACGATGCAAAGCCTGCAAGCGCCGGTGGGCGTAAGCTTTTTGTGATAACAAAGGTGGGGGATGGCCACCTGGTTGTCTTTGGCAACCTGCAGCAGGTTGGCGCCCTCGGGGGCGGTTATTTTTTGGTTGTCGATGGTAATCGTGACCTGTTTGTTCATGTGTTTATATTTTTCCAACTGATTGTTTATCTGGTGTTTGTGTTTTCGGGCTAAATGCTGTTTGCTATTGGCTCTTGGCTTTTAGCTTTTGGCTTTTGGCTTTCTTGCCAATAGCCAATAGCCAAAAGCCTATTTAGTCCAAAAGTCCCCTCGACAATAATCATCCTCCAGTGTGTCAAAAATCCAGTCATGGGCCATTGGCTTCGCCGAGCTCGCAAGTACCCGGTTCATCTGATCGAAATATTATATGTAATCAACAGATTCATTAATGATGTGTGGTGCATAGTTCCTTGCTGAAATACTTTGCAGCCGATTCGAGCGGCAGGATGGGGGACTGGCCTAGCGGGCAGAGGGAGGTGCCTGCCATGATCTGTGATTCCAGCACCATCTGCTCCAGGATCTTTTTCCTGTCGCCATTGGCGGATTTTAGCTGATCGGCTTGTTTAACCAGTTGGGTGGTGCCCACACGGCATGGCACGCATTTTCCGCACGACTCGTGCCTGAAAAAGCGCAGGCAGTTGTGCAGGATGTCATACACCGGGTCGCCTTCGGCCATCACGATGATGGCGCCAGAACCAAGCGTAGCCCCTTTTTCCCGGAGGTTGTCATAGGTCATTTTTTCCCCGAGCATGGAGGCATCCACGAAGGTGCCTGCTGCGCCTCCCAGCAAGGCCGCCTTGAACTTTTTGCCATTTCGCATGCCACCAGCGAGGTCTATGAGGTCTTGCAGTGGCACCCCCAGCGGTACTTCATAATGGCCAGGCTTATTGACCTGGCCGCTGATGGTGAAGATCTTGGTGCCCGGAGAGCGTTCAGTGCCGAACTGCCGGTACCATTCCCGGCCATTGGCAATGATCAGGGGTGCATTGGCGAGGGTCTCCACGTTGTTGACCAGTGTGGGCATGCCAAAGACCCCCTTTTCGGCCGGGAATGGAGGCTTGATGCGCGGGTTGCCGCGTTTCCCTTCGAGCGATTCCAGCATGGTGAGCTCCTCGCCGCAAAGGTAAGAGCCGGCCCCAAGCCGGATCTCTACGTCAAGGTCAAAGCCCGAGCCGAGGATGTTCTTCCCCAGGAACCCGGCCGCATAGGCATCCTCAATGGCTTTTTGCGTCTTGTCAATGGACTCGTGATATTCGCCGCGTATGTATATGTAAGCCTGGGTGGCCTGTATCGCCCAGGCGGCTATGATGGTGCCTTCAAGGTATAGATGCGGATCCTGTTCCATGATGATCCGGTCTTTGAAGGTGCCTGGTTCGCCTTCATCGGCATTGACCACCACATAGCGCTGCGGGCAGCGCTGACAGGATTCACTGGTGAACTTCTGTTTCATGCCCGTGGAGAAGCCAGCCCCTCCCCGGCCACGCAGCCCGGCCTCCATCAACTCATCGATCACATCGGCGGGATTCATCTGCAAGGCTTTGCGCAAGCCCGCATATCCACCGGCCCTGATGTAGTCATCGATGCTTAATGGATTAATTTTTCCGGCATTTTTTAAAACGATCCTGGTTTCCTGAATGCTCATTGCTTGGTGATTATGGTGTGTTATTGAATGTCTGAATGTCAAAAGGTCGAAATGTCAAAATTCCGGGCCTGCGTGTAATCATTGGCTTTTGATAAGGTTGCCGGGAGAACAAACTCAACCTGTAAGGAATCTGGCTAATCGCCAGCAGCCAATGGCCCTTTTTTACTTTCGGGCTTCATCTTTAAAGGATTGAATGACCTCCCTTATACGCGCTGACGTCAAATTGTTGAAAATTTTATCGTTGATCATCATGGATGGTGCCTCCTGGCATTGTCCGAGGCACTCGCTCAGCTCCAGGGTGAACAGCCCGTCTTTGGTCGTTTCTCCCGTTTTGATACTTAACTCTTCCTCCAGTGCGGCAATGATGTCGTTGACATGCAGCAGCTCACAGACGGGGGAGGCACAGACCCGGATGATGTGTTTTCCCCGGGGTTTCAGGCTGAACATGGTGTAATAGCGTGCCACGCCGTATACCGTGCTTTTGGTCACGCCCAGGTGGCCGGCCGCCGCCTCCAGGGCTTCTTCCGTGATGTAATTTTCAGGATGCGCGTCCTGGAGGGCGTGTAAAATATGCAGCAGGTTGTGTTGCTTTGGCTCAAACTGCTGGATGATCTCTTGTGTGGACATATGTCGTGGTTTTTTTTATTATTAATGCCGGGCGGGGTGAAGGGAGTCGCAGGTGGTGATCAGGATTTGTCTGATATTGGGTAGTGCGCTGTTTATGATGTCTTTACATGAAGTCAAAAAGCAAAAAATGATGGTTGCGATGCCTTGGTTGCAATGGGCGTGCCAGTTTCCGTTTTAAATCATTGTGTCGCAAATGTGGCTGCCAAATTACAAATAATTGGTTAAATAGATACCATATCTAGATACTAAAATACCTGTAACTCAGTAGTTTTTATTTAGACTGTTTTCGTGGTAACCTCGTCAAGGTATACAATGAGCTTCTTCACTGCCGGGTATCCCATTTGTTGCAAAATGTCTGCATAGGCCTCCATTTGCTGCTGGTGGGATGACTGGGCTTTGCCTGACTTGTAGTCGATGATGGCGGTTTCCTGTTCCAGGAATACCACCCTGTCGGGGCGATAGAACCTTCCATCCTGGTCCATGAGTGCGGCCTCTGTCTTCACCTTTGCTCCTTTGGCAAAATAGGGTGCCAGCACCGGATCATTGAGCAACTTGGCGATGTTGCCTTTCCACGTGGCGGCCTGTTGCCCGTTGATCTCTCCATTGGCTTGCATCCGGTCAATCACGGGTGCAATGTCATCAGGATGGTGGATCTCTTCCATGGCCCGGTGCAGCAGGTTGCCCCTTTGCATGGGATCTTCCTCATTGAAAAGGATGCTGCGCTCCTTCTGGTGTGATCGCATCCGCAGGTTGCGGCTCCACAAGCCGGAAAGCATATGCCGGAAAGGCTGTTCTGCTTGCTTTTGCTGGTCCTTGCTTTTACCTGCCGGCTGTTCAAAACGCCCTCGTGCAAAAGTGTGTTCTCCCATGGGTGCTTCATTTTCCTGGCTGGAAAAGTCGTGAAGCATGCCGTGCACGCTCAGTGGATCATATTTTTTTTCCGGTTGCCTGGAGATAATAAAGAGTTTTTCAATTGGCCGCGTAAAGGCCACATAGGTGGCGTTGAGCATGTCCAGGAAGGTTTTGGCCTGCTCCCACTCCAGGTCCCTTTCAAAGCCCGTTCCTTCGAGGTCTTTTTTGTTCATCCGCAGGTATTGCACGGGAGGATCCTGGATCCCTGTCCTGCTTTCATCGGTCCATAAGCCGCTCCGGGTGAGCTTGTTGGGTTTTTTGTCTGCGAAAGGGTGGATCACCACCGGAAACTGCAGGCCCTTTGACTTATGTATGGTCATGATCTGCACTGCCTCCACGCCTTCGGGCACGACAATCGACCGGCTTTTCCCCGTCTCTTCCCACCAGTCGAGAAAGTCATCATAAGCAAGGGCTTGCCTTTGGGTGAATTCAAAGATGGCATCCATGAAGAAAGCCACAAAGGGATCAGGGGGCGTCTGGGAGGAAAAAAAGATGCGCACCAGGGTTTCACAGGTGTCATAGATGTTCAGGTGCGTGAAGTCCTTAAAGGAAAGGGGAATCTTGTGGTGGTGCAAGACCTTCTCTACGCCGTCCATGGCCTTTGCTGCCGATGCTGTGTGGTGTTGTTTGCCCGTAAGTCCTGCCATATCCAGGCATTCATGAAGGCTCAAAGATGTGTGGAGCGTTCCCGAGCGGTGTAGCAAAGTGATGATCTCTATAGCAGCAATGGGATCTTCGGGGTTGGCCAGCAAGCGCAGAATAGCCAGAAACACATTCACTTCATCAGAATGGCTGAGCAGGAGCGACTCTTCCGAGATTACCGGGATGTGGTGCTTCAGCAGTTCCTGGGCTATCATGCTGCCCTGCTTATGTGTCTGGCACAATACGGTGATGTCGCGGAGTGGATGCCCTGCCTCACGGCAGGTGTTGATGGTATCCAGCACAGCCGCCAGTTGCGCTTGCTGATAAGCCTGGCGGTCCGTGCCGTCAAGGAAGCGAACCGACACATAGCCTTCAGGCTTATCTGGACGTTCCTTCTGCTCCACCTTGCCATAAATGTTTTGCAGGTCTTTGTGCAGCAGGTTTTTGGCAAAGTCGAAAAACGCATTGTTGAAATAGACAATCGACTTGGCGGAGCGCCAGTTAAACGGCAGGGGGATCTGCATGAAGTTATTCGAAAGCGCCACCTCCCATTCGGACTTGCTCACGCTTCGTATGCCTTCGGTCAGATGCGGCAGGCTGGCAAACTGTTCGACATCGCCATTCCGGAAACGGTAAATGGCCTGCTTGCCGTCACCCACTACCAGGCTTTTGTGACCCCCTGCCAGCGCATTGGACACCAGGGGCAGCAGGTTTTGCCATTGCAGCAGGGAGGTGTCCTGAAACTCATCAATCATGTAATGCTGATACCGTTCACCAAGCCTTTCATAGATGAAGGGAACCGGTTGATCGGTGATGATGGCGGAAATCCGTTTGTTAAAATCGGAAATATGCAGCGTGATCTCTTCCGTCTTGATCTCCTCCACCATGCGTTCCACCTCGCTGAGCAGGGCAAGGGGATAAATCGTGGATAGCAGGGCGTGTGCACAACGGTAGTTCTCCAGCTCACGTGCAGCAACCTGCTGGATGCCTTCATAGTGGCCAATGAGCCGGTCTTTGATGCTTTCAATGGCGGCCTTTTCTTCATCGGTGGCTTTGCCTGCAAACCATTTGTCTTCATGGATGGTTTTTTCGGCCGTCTTGCCGGGCTCAATTTTTTCGCGAACCCGGCCGGCAGCCATGTGTTGGAAATAGGATACGATGCCCCTGGTTCCCTGGTAAAATGCCTGGGCTGTGAGCCCCTGACTCCTGATCAGGTCAAGGGCTGCCTGGCCTTCCTGCTGAACACGTCCTTCAAATGACTGTATGGATTGTCGCAGATTGCCGGCTGCGCGTCCGA
>Ga0207421_10004504_pt1 | contig 15996 bp, 19 predicted proteins | sample SodLakKL_010_SED_4_FD_187542 | JGI IMG/M metagenome (GOLD analysis project Ga0207421, IMG submission 187542) | Alkaline sediment microbial communities from Lake Tanatar, Kulunda Steppe, Russia - 8KL_010_SED (SPAdes) (version 2) | ecosystem: Environmental > Aquatic > Non-marine Saline and...
ACACTTGAGCAGTGGCAATATCCTTGTCGGCCATTAGGTAGCGTCACGTCAACGTCTAATTACTCATTGCGGAGGTACATAAAATGCCGCAGACACGCTTAGGAATTCTCACGTTTGTAGCCTTGCTATTGATGCTGGTCGTATCGTTCGCTGCTCCTCCCGCCCAGGCCTCCGACCACTGCGATGCAGGGTACGAGGCATGCATGGGAGAAACTGATGATCTGATTGAAGAGATGGATTGTTTCTCGGGGCTCTTAGCTTGTCAAGGCTACTGAAAAGCATTCATCTGGCACTCATCGTTTTGAAATCAATATCAGTGGGGCCAAAATGTACAAGTTCTTGATACTCACCCTCGTATTGCTCACCCTTATTTCTGTCGCATTCTTAGCCTCTCCTGAAGTGGCTTTCGCATCCGACCACTGTGACGCTTTTCTGGATGGATGCATGGACCATGCGGATGATGTCTTCGAGATGGCTGATTGCTTTAACGGTTATCTCGCATGTATAGGCTATGACCCTCCATTACCACCAATAGAGTGAATCAGCATGCGGTGCAATGAACCTGTAGCTCACAACAACCGAAGCCTGTTGATGAGCTTAATTTTTTTACTTTCTGTTAGCCTTGGGCTCTGCGCCTGTAGCACGGCCGACGAACAGGCACAACGCTCGGTTGAGTTGAGCAGAGTCACGACCATTGGTGAAGCTGACGGGGTAATGTTTGGTGACCTGCACCGCATGACAGCTGCTAACTCTGGTGTATTGTACGTAGCAGATGGTGCTGCGAGCCAGCTTTTAGCGCTTGAGCCTGATGGCAACGTGGGTTTGCGCTCGGGCCAACGAGGCCCTGGCCCTGGGGAATTCGAAACCGGCCCGGGGGCTCTGACATGGTATGCTGATTCACTATTTGTTGTAGAGGCTTCATCACGCACGATTCACGTATTCGATGACGAGTTGAGGTTTGCGCGTCGCGTCCCTGTGGCTGTCCCAGGCTTCACACCACGCGAAATTGTATCTGCAGATGGTAGCCTCTTTTCCGGAGGCCTGGGTGCAAGCGCTCAGACGCGATTGGTAAAATTAACGGACAACCTTCACGGCTACGAATCGATACCGCTCATTCACTCACATCATGACCTCGCGTGGGATACATTCCTGCTGGAGGCTACGAGCGATGCACTCATTGTTGCTTACATTTTTAGAAACGTCATTGAGGTCCATCCTATAGACGGGCGAGAGGCTACCGCTTTCGCTGTTGAGGTGCCCGGCGCTCTGCCCGAACCACCACCTGTGGATAAAGCGACACCCCTGGCGCGCGACAATATGCCAGAAGTCCCTTATATTTGGAGCATAACTGTGGACTCGAGTGATCGGATTTATTTGCTCACGTATGACTTTACAGCGAATCCAGAGCGCGATGTTCTTGTCTACGATCTCGACGGCACGCACCTTACAACCTTCACGCTACTGGAGCCAGCACAACGCATCTATATCGATCAACAGGATCGGCTGTACGCCGCGACGAAGGGGCGTACGGAGTTGAGCATGTACGACATGGACTTCACGAGCGTCGATTAACCCCCCAATAATCCTACGGCTATGATGTCTCGCCTTCACTCGTTTATCGCCCTCCTGATTGTTTTGGGACTCACCTTCGGTGGCTTCGCGTACCAGAGCCCATCTTCCCAAGAAGACCCCTGCGCTATCGAAAACTTGGACGTGACGCACTGCCTCTCTGGCTTTGAGGGATGCGAAAACAGCATCGGTGCTGAAGAAGATCGGATGGACTGCTGCAACATGCTTTCCGGTTGCATCAACTCCGCCCGAGAGCATTGCCAGGATGAGAACGGCGACGTAGAATGACACCGCACTCTTTTTTGTCTCTACGCCGCTATGCGTCGCTTCCACCCAACATCTTTTGCGCTCGTCGGCCTGACGTGCGCCGCTCTCTCTTTACTGATAGGGTGCGGGCAACAGGGAGACACGGATGATTTCGCGGTTGAACTCAACCACATCGTAGCGATCGGAGGGCCGGCGGCCACGGAGTTCGGCGCGATAAGCCGTCTGACCACCGACCGCGATGGCGTTTTGTACGTGACGGATAGCGCCAGCAAACAGGTGCAGGCGTACGACGCCGACGGAACTCGCCTGCATACCATGGGGAGAGCGGGGGCAGGCCCGGCGGAGTTTAGCGGCGAGATCCGTGGTGTTGCCGTCATGGGGGACTCGGTGTACGTCGCCGAGTCGGGACCTGCACGCTTTCACGTGTTGGATAACCAGGTATCATTCGCGCGACGCACGGCCTCTCCGTTGCGGGGTTTCATGCCCATGGAACTCGTTTCGACGAGCGCTGGGCTGGTGGCCGGTGGATTGGGAATCGACAAAAACGGCAGGCTGGGTCGCATGTCGGACGATCTGGCTACCTTTGAACCCCTTCCGCTGGTGCGCTCACACTACGACTTTGCGTGGGACACCCTGCTACTCGATGCCCTGCCAGACTCAGTGGTTGTCGCCTATCTCTTCCGCAACGTGGTGGAGGTCCACCCGCTTGACGGGGGCGAACCGCAGGCGTTTGAGGTTACAGCAACCCCAGAAGCACCCAACCCTCCTCCCGTTGACAAGACGACGCAGCGCGCTGCGCCTGACGCGATCCCTTCCGACTTCTTTCTCTGGGACTTGACTGTGGACACGCACGGGCACATCTATCTGCTGGCCCGTGACTTCGCCGAAAACCCGGGACAAGATGTTTATATCTACAACACCGCCGGCTCACACCTACACACCCTCACGCTCCCGAAGCCTTCGCAAAGGATCCACATCAGCGAGGAAAACCGGCTGTACGTAGCTACGAACGAGCGTACGAGGATCGATGTGTATGAACTCACGGTGTCTGGAACGCCATGAGAAGCCCCGCTCTTCAGTGCTGCTGATTCGCTCATCTGCGGCCCGGTGGAGGATCTTGGTGTTTATTTCTCGAGCCCATGCGCTACGGGGGCGCGAGAAAAGGAGATCCTTCACTCCGTTCAGCATGACGCAGGGTGGAACGATTGGCAGCGCACCTATTCTCTTGCGTCAGACCATTTTCCTCGTCGCGTCCGTCCCGGGCGCGACGCACCGACGGCGCCGTCCCGGCGCCAATAGTGGCACGTCGTTTCCCCCGGGCATGGTGCCTATGCGTGAACCGGGACGCTCCAATGTCTGCGTGCCCCCCGAGACGGAGGGCACGAGGGAAAATCACCATTTCTTCTCGCTCCCATGCTCCGCGTGGGAGCGCATAGCCAGCACGCTCTGCGTGCGAGGATGCGGTATGGTACCACCGCAACGCATGGAGCGACACTCACCGAAACGCCACGCCGCCACTGCTGCATTCCGTGACAATGGACGGAGGACCGTCCACCCAGGCGCGCCGACGCAGAACATCGGCGCGAGAAGGAGAGAATGAAAAGATGCGAAACCGAACCCCATCCCGGCACCAGCCCCAACGCTGGTTGCGCCAACCTCAAGCCACTCCCCCTGCATCCCTCCCGATCAACTGCTATATTGGGCATTGCCCCACACGCACTGCCCACTTCTTTTCTGTATCCCGATGCGCTACATTCTCCCGCTTGTCGTTGCCGTTTTTCTCATCCTCCCCAACCACGCCGCCGCACAGGATACCGAGCCGTGGAGCGTGGATGACATCATCCAGCAGGAGTCGATGGCCGGCGCGGAGATTCACCCGGACGGCGACCAGATCCTCTGGACAAAGCGCTACCCGGATGCCTCCGACGACCGGTTCAAGACGGATCTGCATCTGACCTTCCTTTCCGATCCGCACGGCGGCGATGAGCCTACGACCATCCGCCTCACGCGCTCCGGCGACAACAGTGGAGCCGAGTGGCGTCCGGATGGGCGGCAGATCGCGTTTCTCTCCGGCCGCGACGTGCCCAGGAGCTCCTCGGCGAGCGGCCGGCAGATCTGGTCGATGGATCCGCGCGGCGGCGAGCCTTCCCACCTGACCACGCTCGAAAACGGCGTACAGGGCTTCACGTGGCTGGATGAGGAGCACATCCTGTTCACGGCGCGCGAGGAGAAAACGCAGCACGAGAAGGCGCTGGAGCAGGCGAAGGACGGCACGCAGGTGGTGGAGGATACCACGCTCTACCACCCGGTGCGCCTCTTCAAGCTGAACGTCAATTCGCAGTCCATTGAGCGAGTGACCGACAACGATGCACGCATCACGGAATTCGAGCCTGATCCGACCGGGCGGTACGTGATCTACGCCCTCAACCCGACGCCGGTGAACGTCGACGCGCGCGACCTGCCCGAGCAGTACCTGCTGGATCTGGAGTCCGGGGAATCCACGAAGATCTTTGACGAGCCGTACTTCAACCCGAGCGGCTTTCAGTGGGAGCCCGATGGGGCGGGCGTCTTTGCCAGCTGGACGTACAGCTCCGATCCCGAAAACGCGGGCGCTGGCATCCGCAAGCTCTACCGCTACGATGTGGCCTCCGGCGCGCACGCCGAGGTACCACTCGACGATGACGACTTTGGCATTGGCTCCGGCGGCTACGCGGTAACGAGCGACGGCATCCACGTGCAGATTGCCGACCGCACGCAGATGGAGCCGCGCTTCTACTACCGCGACGGCGACTCGTGGGCCTACGATGTGATCGACGACGAGCGCCTCCGCCACAGCACGTCGCTGACCGTCGGGCCGGATGGCGAGACGCTACTCTTCAACCCCTCCCGCGCCGATGAACCGCCCAGCTACCTCGTCGGCTCCTACAGCCGCGGCACCATCACCGACGCCACTGAGTGGACCACGCTGAACGACTTCCTGAAGCAGCGCGACATCCCCCGCGCCGAGGTGATCGAATGGGAGGGCGCCGAGGGCGTGACGGTGACGGGCATCCTCTACTACCCGCTCGACTATGACGAGGACCGCGCCTACCCGATGATCACCGTCATTCACGGGGGACCGGCCGCGGTGGACCTTGACACGTGGCGCTTCACGTGGACCGTCTACCCCGGCCTCTGGGCGCAGCGTGGCGCGTTCGTCTTCCGGCCCAACTATCAGGGGTCGAGCCACCACGGGCTGGAGTTCGTGGAGTCGATCAAAGGCCGGTACTACGAGCTTGAGGTGCCTGACATGGTGAAGGGCATCGACCATCTGGCGGAGCAGGGGAAGGTCGACCGCGACTCGCTCGGCGTGATGGGCTGGTCGAATGGCGGCATCCTCACCGCTGCGCTGACGGTGGAGCATCCGGAGCTCTTCAAAGCCGCCGCGCCGGGGGCGGGCAACGTCAACTGGACGTCCGACTATGGCAATTCGCAGATCGGCGTGCGCTTCAACGACTCGTACTTTCAGGGCCCGCCGTGGGACTACACCGCGCACTACGTCGAGAAAAGCCCGTTCTTCCGCCTGAACGAGGTGCGCACGCCGACGATCATCCCGTTTGGTGCGCAGGATCGCGTCGTGCCCACGGAGCAGGGCTGGCAGCATTACCGCGCGCTGCAGCAGGTGGGCGAGGCGCCCGTGCGCTACCTGCTCTTCCCGGGCGAAGGGCACGGCCTCAGCCGCATCTCACATCAGAAACGGAAGGTGGAAGAAGAGTTGGCCTGGTTCGACACGTACCTGTGGGGCGAGACGTCGATGGAGGAGCGCGTGGCCGAGCGCGTGGTGGCCGATAACGCGCCGCTGACGCACGTCGAGCGGATGCGCGCGATCGCTCGCACGGATGGACGGATTGGCACCACAAACGACGGCACGCTTATCCCCGAAACCGTCACGCTGGGCGATACGCTGCACGTGGGGCGCTTCGAGGTGACGCGCGCGCAGTACCAGGCCTACGACCCCGACTACGAGGTCCCGGTCGGCACGGAGGACTTCCCTGCGAGCGGTCTGTCTGCGGAGGATGCCGAGGGGTATCTTGCATGGCTCAGCGAGCAGACGGGTGCCACGTACCGCCTGCCCACGAGCGCTGAAGCGACGCGGCTGCGTGGGCTTGCGGGCTCGTCCGAGAACAACCTCGCCTACTGGGCCGGCTACGCGCCCACGCCCGACGAGCGGCGGCAGCTGCAGCATCGCCTCGATGGCCTCGCACCGGATGAGCTGCTGATGCCTGTCGGCAGCCGTCCGCCGGGCAACGCCAGCGACAGCGAGGGTCCGCTCCTCTTCGACCTCAACGGCAACGTCGCCGAGTGGGCCGCCACCGACGACGGCCATCGGGCAATGAACGGCTCGGCCGTGACGCTACGCGATGGCAAGGCATCGACGCAGGCCACACCCCCGGACGCCTTCATCGGGTTGCGGGTGGTGCGGGAGGCGCGGTAAGTCGCTTGCCCTCCGCCCCAGCGTCAGTTGATGCCGCCAGTTCACGGCCACATTGTGGACCAACCGCCACCGTTCAGCCGAAGCTCCTACTGCTCAGCCGCACCTTGGTGCTTATACGAAACGTCCTGGGCTTCGCCGGCGGGAGAGAACCAAAGAGAGGGGGAAAAGAGCCAACGCGTAGCACCCACGCACCGGCCAAGCCACAGCCTTTTGCGGAGCCATCACCCCAAGACGATGACGTAAGTGGACTTGGGGCTTGCCCCTCATCCTGACCTTCTCCCACCGGGGGAGAAGGGACTTTCGTGCGAATCGCGATACGATGACCTCTTGGCATACGACAGGCTCATATTACGACTGAGCTGTAGACCAACCGCCACCATTCAGCCAAGGCGCCCACCACTCAGCCGCACCTCAGCGCTTACAGACCACGTCTTCTCTCCCCCGGCGGGAGAGAACTAAAGAGAGGGGGGAATTCCAGAGAGAATCAGCGCTATGCCCGCTCTTCCAGCAGACGCTCCACCGCGCGGCGGAGGGCGGGCTTGGCGAGGAGGCCCTCGTGCTGATAGCGGATCTGGCCCTGCCGGTCGATAAGGAAGGTGGCCGGGATCGCGCCCGACCCACCGAACGCCCCCAGCAGCCCACGATCCGCGACCTGCGGGATGGCCATGTCGCGTCCCTCCGCAAATTCGCGGACGGCGTCCAGGCCGCTTTCATTGACCGACACGTGCACAAACGCTACCTCCTCGCCCTGCAGGTCAGCGTACAGCGACTCCTTCATGGGGCGCTCGGTGCGGCACGAAGGGCACCACGTAGCCCAGAACGTAACCACGACGACCTCCCCCTGATGTGCACTCAAGTCGAACTGATCGCCTGCCATCGTAGGCAGCACAAAGGCCGGCGCCGCACCCCGGCGCTCATCCAGGCTTACCGGCGGGTTGACGGTGTACACCAGGTACCCGATCAAGCCGAGCACGAGGAGCCAGGTCCAATTGCGTTTCAGAAACGCCAGCGCGCGACGCGGGCGTCCAGATGTGGTATCCGGGGTAGCGTTCGGTGCAGTAGAGGCCATGGGAAGCAACGGAAGGATGAAGGGACGAGCCGTCGGGTTACCGGTCGCGCACCGGGAGCGTCAGCGGGTAGGCGCCGTGCTCGGCGAAGGAGAGGGTGACCTCCACCGAGTCGCCCACGGCCAGCGCCCGCTCCATGTTGATGAGCATGAGGTGCAGCCCCCCCGGCGCAAACCGCACGCGCTCGCCCGGCGGCGCCACCAGCTCCTCCACGGGCCGCATCCCCCGCAGGCCATCCTCCCGCTCATACGTCTCGTGCATCTCGATGCGGTCCATACCGTCGGCCGTCACGCCTTGCAGAGTGTCCGCCCTCGCCAGGCCGTTTTCGATGGTGAAGTACCCGGCCGTGGTGCCGCCTTCCGAGGCGACCCCCGCCCAGGCATCGACAACGGCAAAGGTATCAGCCGGTACGGGGGGCTCCTCCGGCAACGGTACATCCGAGGCGGGCTGCTCATCAGCGCAGGCCGTGAGGGTGAACAGCAGCACCAGAACAGTCAACAAGGCAAGGGGGCGCATAAAAGTCATGAACGTTCGCGTCGTAAGTGGTTAATGTCTTCCGCGACCATCTCTGCTGGCATCCGGCTGCCCATGTAGTAGTCGCGGATGCGCCCCTGGCCATCGATGAGCGTCATCCGGTCGGTATGGTCGATGATGTAGTCCTCGTCTTCCGGAAACGTCCCGTCGAAGGATGCGGCGTCTTCGCCGGCCAGCGCCCGCCGCACCCCCATGCGTTGCATCAGCGCGTCGATGGTGTCAGCGTCGCCCGTCAACAGGTCCCACCGCCGGTCCTGCAGACCAAAGGTCTCCGCATACCGGGCCAGTTGTGCGGGCGTATCCCGCGCCGGGTCAAAGGTGATCGTCACAAACCGCACCCCCTCGGTATCCCCCTCCAGCGCGTCATGGATATTGCGCATGTTGGCCGTGATCACCGAGCAGATGTCCGGGCACTGCGTGTAGACGTAGCCGACCAGCAGGACCTCCCCTTCGTATGCCGCCGGGAAGGTCACCGCCGTGCTGTCGTAGTTGGTCAGCGGATAGGTCTCCTCCGAGAGCGAATCGTAGGATTCTCCGCACCCCGCAAGCACCACGGCACAGGCCATCGCAAGGACCGAAAGCAAACGCATAGGGTTAGGGGAATGAGCAGAGGTAAGCCGGGCAGTTGCTGCTGGAGGCACAAGCCGCTGTACTGTGCGTTACTTGTAATAACCTGTAGCCCTCATGCGGGCGTCAGTTTCCCCCTTCATCAATCCTTTGTGCCCATGGATACCCCGGGAGCACCGCGCCACGAGCAGATCAGCGACTGGTTGCGGGCGCGGATCGAGCAGGGCCAGTACGAGCCGAACGACAAGCTCCCTTCAGAGAACGAGCTGTGCGAGCAGTTTGACGTCAGCCGCATCACGGTGCGGCGGGCGCTGCAGACGCTGGAGACGGAAGGCCACATCTACCGGCGGCAGGGCCTGGGCTCGTTTGTGCAGGATGCCCGCCTGCATCAGGGCCTGGCGTACCTGACGGACTTTGTGCAGGACATGGAGCAGCGCGGCATCGCGCCCTCGTGCACGGTGGTGCACCGGGCGCCGGAAGCTGCCTCGCCCGACGTAGCGGCTTTTCTGGGCGTCGAGCCCGGCACGACGGTCGTCCGCATCGACCGCGTCCGACAGGCCAACAACGAGCCGGTGGCGTTCGACCAGACGTGGCTTCCCCTCACCTATGCCGAGCTGCTTGCCGACTATCCCCTCACCGAGCAGACCATCTTCCAGGTCCTGGAGCAGGCGTACGACATCCCTGTGGTGAAGGGCGAGTGCCGCATCGGGGCCACGCAGGCCGACGGCGACGTGGCGGCCCATCTGCATCTGGCGCCCGGCGCGGCCCTGCTCCTCATGGAGCGGGTGTCGTTTGCGGAGGATCAGTCGTGCATCTTCTACCAGACCCGCTACTACCGGGCCGACCGGATGTCCTTCAACCTGCACCTGGCCCGCGACGCCCGCACGCCCGCCGGCGGCGACGGCGCCCTGCCCGTGCGCGAGTTTGAATCGGTGCTGCGGGGCTCGGCGGAGTAGCCTCCCGGGCGGCGCTTGCATAGGGCCTTCACTTCTCCTACCTTCGGCCGATACCTTCGCAACGTAGCGAGGGCGCTTCGTACGGTTACGGTTTCCTAACCATGGCGTTGTTGTTTGCTAATATACGAGGCGCATCTTGCTGCTTCCGCGTCCTTTTGGCTGGTCACTTTCTATCCATGGCAACAGTCCGCGACCGCGCACGCACGTTCGAATATCTTCACCGCGCTATTCACCTGACCCTACAGTCCGACTGGGATCCAGCCGACGTAAACGGCGAGCCCTACGCTGCACAGGAGTATGGGCAGTACGTCCCCGGCATTCATCGCCTCCTGCGGTACAAGCGGCCGCTGAGCGAGCTGGTGACTTACCTGGCCCGCGTGGAGGCCCAGTACCTGGGTCGCGGGTCCTCGCGCGCCGAACTGGAGGCGGTCGCGCAGAAGCTGCAGGGGTTGGGGGTAGGGCGCGGCAGCGGCTAAATCAGCCCCCGAAGGACGGTAGCAGCTTAACATTTGCCGTCGGTATCCATAAGATGTACGTGGTTTGACAGTGCCCCCTTCAGGTGCTGCCGGTAGCACTGCCTTCTCATGGATGCACCTCGGTGCATGTCGTACCACTCCACTCCCCCGTCGTCGTATGTGCTTTCTTTATTGCAACGGTGCTTGCCGGGCCTCGGCCCGTAGCAGGTCAGGGCGCACCGCCGCCCGCCTACACCTCGTATACGGCTGATCAGCGTACCGAACACAAGAGCGTGGCCACTGCCCGTGGCCTGTCGATAGGCGCCATGGGGGCTACGGCGGTGGGCGGCGGTCTTGCCATTGCGAGCGATCGCCCCATCGTGGGCGGGGTACTGGTGGGCAGCAGCCTCTTTTTCGCGCCGTCGGCTGGCATCTTCTACGCCGGCGATAGCCAACGGGCATGGCAGGGCATCGCCGTGCGCGGCGGTGGGGCGGCTGGGGCGGGCGTCCTTACCGTGCTATTGGGTTCCATGGCGGGATCTGGCGATGAACAGCCCGGTCCGGCCCTCGGCGTCTTGTTCTTCGTGCCGGCGGTGGGGGCGCTCGGCATTGTCGCGCACGGGGTCTACGATGCCTTGTTCGTGTCTGCCCGCTCGGTGGACGCGCACAATGAAGGCCTCAGCCGCGTCGGAAATGCTGTGTCCGTAGGGCCCTGGGTATCGCCCCATGAAGGGCGGCCGGGGGTGCAGGTGCGGGTGGCGTGGTAGTGACGCCGCCGCGTGGTAGGCCGATAGAGTCGAACCAGCCTCCGCCGACCCGCCTGATCATTGAGACCGGCGATGCACCACCGACATCCACGGCTGCTTCGCAGGCTTCAGAAACAGACACTATGGCTTCTATTCTTCAGGCACGCCTCCTCCTGCTCATGCCGAACGCACAACGTCTACTGTGCGCACTTACGCTCCTCCTCTTCTGCCCGTCCGCGCTCGCCGCGCAGGTGACAGCTGTGCCTGAGGGGACCCCTCCCGTCGAGCACGTCACGGACGACGAGCCGCCCCGCGAGGTACAGGCCTTCTGGATCAATGTAGGGCCCGCCATCGGAGGCGCAGGCGGCGGCTTCCACGTTAGCGCCTCCATGCAAATCAACGACCACCTGTGGACCGGACGCTTTGTGAGCACAGAGGCGATCCTGGGGGGCGATACCCTCGGCGACCTGGGTGTGCTGTACGGCCGCTCCACCGCGGGCCGTTTTGGACTGGCGTCCGGCGCTGCCGGCCTGGGCATCGTACAGGGCGAAACGACGACCATCGGACTCCCGGTGGAGATCCAGGCTTACTTCCGCCCCCTCCCCTTCGCCGGCCTTGGCGTGACCCTGTTTGGCAACGTCAACCCCGCGCAGCCCTTCGCGGGCGTGGCGGTTGCGCTGCAGCTCGGGGATGGGCCGTGAGGGGTGGTGGGGATGCCTGATGGAGAAGATGGGTTCAGGGATCGCCCTGGCTTGCACTGCATCCACCTCTCATGCTTTCGCGGATCCTGACGAATACACATGTGCGGCCTCTATTCCTCCTGGCGCTGACTGGAATTGACGACACCCATGCTGTATACTTTAAAAGGGTGTTACCGAGAAACCATCCAGACAACCTTTAGGGGCGGACGTGGCAAATTCCTTACAGCACTACCTGCATGCGTTTAGCAGTCTGAATCTGGGTTCGACGCCGAAGCACCCGTGGTGCAGACACCCTTCGACCAATAATGAAGCGTCGCCTTATAAGCCGCTACTGCTTCTTGCCGTGCTCGATCTAATTGAGGATGGGCCGATCACGGAAAATCGCATACCCCTGCCTGACGAGTCCCACCTGCTGCACGAGGCTTTTCATCAGTACTGGACTCAGTTCTTTCCAGATAAGAAACCAGATATCAGGCAACCGTACGTGCGGCTTGCCAACGACATCCCTTGGTATCTCAGAGGACAAGAGGGTGGAAGAACAGTTAACCCAAGCGATATCGGTTCAATCAACAAATCACGTCTCGCAGCACGTGTCAGCCACGCCTCGTTTGAGGATGAACTCTTTGCGTTGCTTCAGCAAGAGGGTCCACGCCGCGAATTCCGACGGTTTATTGTGCGGACGTATTTTGTAAAGCGTGCGTGGGAGGAACTCAACCAGCACAGCCGCACGAATGTTATGTCCGAGGACTATGCGCGGTGGCTGATAGAGAAGGCAACTGGGGCTACAGATAGGGAGCCCCAGACCCAGGAAGCGCCCGTTCGCGAGGCAGGTTTTCGGAAAGCGGTAGTGCGCATCTACGAGCGCCAGTGTGCCTTTTGCCGTCTTCGTATCCACTCTCCCGATAACCACACCGTCGTGCAAGCAGCGCATATCATTCCCTATAGCGAGGGGCGCGACGACGATCCGCGTAATGGCCTTGCGCTGTGTGGGGTCTGCCACTGGACGTTCGATGAGGGGTTACTGTCCCTGTCGGATGGCTGGCAAATTCTGTTCTCTCCCTATCTAAAGCAGGAGGATCAGCGCATCGGGTATCTACACGGGCTCCGGGACACCCGCATGATCCTTCCACAGCATGAGCTTCTGCGGCCACGGCAGGATTCGCTGGAGTGGCATCGAACAAAAGTATTTCTCGACTCTGCTTAGCTTACTACGCTCCCATGCGTAACCCCAACCCCCATCTCACCGCCAAGGAGCGCGATCGGGCGTCGTTTCCGACGCGTAAGCTGTGGCGTATGGGGGTGATTGACGGACGCGTCCTTGATTTCGGCTGTGGCTTTGGCACCGACGTAGCTTTTCTCCGAAAAAAGGGAATGGACGTCACGGGCTACGACCCGCATTACGCACCGGATTATCCAGAAGGCCGGTTCGATACCATCCTGTGTCACTACGTCCTGAACGTGCTGCTGCCCGAGGCGCAGTCGCAGGTGCTGATGGCGGTTTCAGAGCTTTTGAAGCCTGACGGAGTGGCCTACTTCACGGTCAGGCGGGATGTCTGGCGACCGGGCTATCGGATGCACAAGAAGCACCGCAAGCAAACCTACCAGTGCAATGTGACGCTTCCATACGAAACCCAACTCAGGACCAAATTCTGTGAGATCTACCGGTACCGCCCCTATCCTCGGGTGGCGAGCACAATCGTCAGTGACTGCCCTTTCTGCAGGCCGGATCCTGACCGTGAACTGCTCACTGAGTCCGCCCGGGTGTACGCCATCTTTGACAAATTTCCGGTCTCCGAGGGCCACGCGTTGGTCATCCCGAAACACCACATTGGCGACTATTTCTCGATGGATGAGCGGTCCCAATCAGCTTGCTGGATCGTGCTTAATCGCGTCCGCGAGATAATGAACAAACGCCTGGCCCCAGACGGCTTTAACGTGGGCATTAATGTTGGCGAGGCTGCCGGGCAGACGATAAACCACGTACACCTGCATCTCATCCCGCGCTACGAGGGGGACGTCGAAAACCCGCGCGGTGGGGTCCGGGGCGTCATTCCGGGCAAGGCGGACTATACGAGGTAACCTGACGCGTTGCGACACCATGCACCTCATCTCACACTCCGCGAACACAAAATGCCAGTCCGCGAGTTGCGGTGCTGTTAAGTTCCGGCATCCGGGCCACCACGTGCGCACGGTATGTGCCCACACCTCGTGACCGGCCAGAAATCTCACGATGCTGAAGGAGTAATACAGTGGTCGTGCCATCTGTCGGAACGCCCCCGCACCGTCTCAATGCTTTCAATAAGCCGGGGCAGCGGGGAGATGTCCGGCTTGCGGCGCGCGACGTGCTCCACGGCTTCTCCAAACGAAAACCCCTCCCGGCAGCAGAGATACCCGATGGCCACCGAGGAGGACCGGCCAACGCCGGCATTGCAGAAAAGGTGGATGTGGTGCTCATCAATATGGCGATCGATCCACCGGATCGCCTCCTCCAGCTGGTCGGGCGGGATGGGCTGCATGTCGACCACGGGCACTTTATGGGCTGGCCGGTCGGTTTCAGGGATGGGGTGTTCCTCCGCCACATTCAGGAGCGCCCCAAACGCCTCGGGCGCGGCAGACGCCTCGTCGTAGGGGCCGACGGTGAGATTGTCGTAGACCTGGGCTGACGCCATAGATCTTCTCCTTGCTCTACGTCCCTGCTTCATACGGTCATAATGGAATGCAGCAGCGCAAAATCTGGTTCACTCCTTGCCGACCACGTGGCGACCCCCATGCGGCGACATTTCAGCTTAAGGTACGCACAGGGCGCAGACGAGCATCCCCCTACTGCCCAACACTATCACCGGCACTCCGTATTCCTATCCTCACTGATTATCGGACAACCCGCGCGTGCTCATGCGACGCATCAACGATGTTCAGCCTCTCCTCGATGGTATTATTCACTGGGATACCCAGCAGGCCCCCCGTGGCGCAGACCTCACCGTTGGGCACGTGTACCGGCTGACGGGCCCCGGACAGCTCGACTTCGGGGGCAGCGAGTTTGCCGAGGCCCCGCGCGAACAGCTGACGCCCACGAAGGCCGACCCGGAGGATAGCTACGGCTGGTGGCGGCTGGATGCGGGCACGTACATCGTGCGCTACAACGAGCAACTGAAGCTTGCGGACGGGCACATCGCGCACATCACACCGCTGCACCGGCTCGTGCAGGCTGGTGCCCATCACCCGAGTATCCGCACCACCACTACCGGGCAAGCACTGGAGACGCTACTCACTGTAGGATCGGCTGGCTGTCACCTCAAAGAAAACGCCCGCATCTCTCTCCTGGAAATCTTCCAAGCAGCTTAATCCGGCCAGCCGTCGGTCACGGGTTGAATCGTCACGGCATCGTGGCAGCGTATTGGGCGTGCGTATGCTACGTTGGAGCAGTTTCTTCTTGCGACTAATCCCCTTTCTGCTATGCCCGCTCTCTCCGACCGCTCCGTCATTATCACCGGTGCCTCCAGTGGTATTGGCGATGCCGCCGCCCGCCGTCTCGCACACGACGGCGCAAAGGTGGCCCTCGCCGCTCGCCGCACCGACCGTCTTGAAGCCCTGAAGGACGCCATCGAAGCCGAGGGCGGCACGGCCATCGTGGTGCCCACGGACGTGACCGACCGGCAGCAGGTGCAGGCGCTGGTGGATGCCACCGTGGAAGCGTTTGGGCAAGTGGATGTGCTCATCAACAACGCGGGCCTGATGCCGCTGTCGCTCATGAAAAACACCCACGAGGACGAGTGGGAGCAGATGGTGGACGTCAACATCAAAGGCGTGCTCTACGGGGTTGGTGCGGTGCTGCCCCTGATGCTGGAGCAGGGCCACGGGCACGTTGTCAACATCGGCTCGGTGGCCGGGCGGCGCGTGTTTGGGGGCGGGGCGGTCTACTGCGGCACCAAGTTCTTCGTGCGCGCCCTTACCGAAGGGATGCGCAACGAGCTCGGTCCGGCGCACAACATCCGGACCACGAACATCGCGCCCGGCGCCGTGGCGACGGAGCTCATCAGCACCATCACCGACGAGGAGATCCTCGAGCAGATCAAGGCCGGCAATGATGGGATGACGCCGCTTGAGGCCGAGGACATCGCCGAGGCGATCCACTATGCCCTCACCGCCCCGGCGCGGGTGGACGTGGAAGAAGTGCTCGTGATGCCGACCACGCAGCAGGGCTAAGCGCTCACCCGCGCCAGAGCCACAGCGCCACGTTCACGAGGATCGTGAGGAGAATGGAGAGCACAATCATGGTGCCGAGCGGCACATAGACTGAGGTGCCACGCTCTGTTTCCCACTGGAAGTCGCCCGGCAGGTCGCCCAGCCCCGGAAGGCGCCCAGCCAGCAGCAGCACGCCGCCCAGCAGGGCAAGGCTCAGTCCGGCAAAGAGCAGCAACCGGCCAATGGACAGGATGGGTTCGTCAGCCATGGGATTGGGGTGGTGTATCATCCGTGGATGCCGCGGTGTTACGGCTGAGAGCGGTGCGCCGTTCAGCGCCCGCTTGCGTTCGGGGGTACGTTGGAAAGAGCGTCCACGGCCTTGCAATCCAGCACAACCGCCCCCACGAAGTCGTCCTTGCGCATGCGAGGACCCATAGTGCGTCACTGCGGAGCCATCACGTGAAGGGATGTGATCTGG
>Ga0207421_10004506_pt1 | contig 15992 bp, 12 predicted proteins | sample SodLakKL_010_SED_4_FD_187542 | JGI IMG/M metagenome (GOLD analysis project Ga0207421, IMG submission 187542) | Alkaline sediment microbial communities from Lake Tanatar, Kulunda Steppe, Russia - 8KL_010_SED (SPAdes) (version 2) | ecosystem: Environmental > Aquatic > Non-marine Saline and...
AACGTCCTGACGGAGATTTGAACTCCGGTCCCTGGCTCCGCAAGCCAAGAGGATAGTCCACTACCCTATCAGGACTCGATTTAACGTAGTGGTGAGATACGTAAAGCGCTTTCGAAACGATCCCCGGATGCCATCCGGTGGTTTGGGCCAGGAGGTCGACGCTCACTCGAGGCGACCCCCCTCAGACGGACGACCCGAGCCTTTAGGTACGAAGACGGATCGAGGGTGGCGTATGTCACCGACGGTATCCTCTCGAGGCCACGAACCGAACAACGACAACGTTTATGCGCGGAGTACCCATGCACGAGCATAGAATGAGCGACATCGAGGGTGTATACGAGGACCTCGAGGCGGACGTTTCCCTCGAGGAGTTTCGCGAGGCCGTCGAGGCGAAAGTCGAGCAGATGGGGGGACTCGCGGACGCGGAGACGGCGGCGATGCTCGTCGCTCACGAACTCGACGAGAGCGAGGTCGGGGGCGTCGCGGACGTCGAGCCGGGCATGGAGGAAGCGAAGTTCCTCGCGAAGGTAGTCTCTATCGGCGAGATGCGAACGTTCGACCGCGACGGCGAAGACGAAGGACGCGTGGTAAACGTCGAGGTCGCAGACGAGACGGGCTCGGTTCGGGCGGCCTTTTGGGACGAACACGCCGAAGCCGCAGTCGAGGAACTCGAGGAAGGGCAGGTGTTGCGGATCAAGGGCCGTCCCAAGGAGGGCTTTTCGGGCGTCGAGGTCAGCGTCAGCCACGTCGAGATCGACGAGGACGAGGAGATCGACGTCGAACTCTCCGATACGTACACCGTCGAGGATCTCTCGCTTGGGCTCTCGAACGTCAACCTCCTCGGGCGGGTCCTGGATACCGACTCGGTACGCACCTTCGATCGGGACGACGGCTCGGAAGGGAAGGTCGCGAACCTCACGCTCGGGGATTCGACCGGGCGTGTCCGCGTGACGCTGTGGGACGAGATGGCAGACAGCGTCGACGACCTCGAGGCCGGGACCACCGTCGAGGTGGTCGACGGCTACGTCCGCGAACGGGACGGCGACCTCGAGCTCCACGTCGGCAATCGCGGGGCACTGGAGGAAGTCGACGAGGAGGTCGAGTACGTCCCCGAGAGCACGCCGATCGACGGCCTCGAGATCGGCCAGACGGTCGACATCGCGGGCGTGGTCCGCTCGTCGGATCCAAAGCGGACGTTCGACCGTGACGACGGCTCGGAGGGGCAGGTCCGGAACGTTCGGGTCCAGGACGCGACGGGCGACATCCGTGTCGCACTGTGGGGTGAGAAAGCGGACGTCGATCTCGGCCCCGGCGACGAGGTCGCACTCGCGGACGTCGAGATCAAAGACGGCTGGCAGGAGGACCTGGAAGCGTCGGCGGGCTGGCAGTCGACGGTGACGGTCCTCGAGGGCGAATCGGGGGCGGATACGGAAGACACGGCCGAGGAAGCGACCGGACTCTCGGCGTTCGGGGGCGACACGGGCGAGGCGGACGCCACGACGGACGACGAGTCCGGAGACGGGCGGGGAGGGGACGGCGAGATGGAGTTCACCGGCGTCGTCGTCCAGGCCGGGGACCCGGTCGTCTTGGACGACGGCGAGGAGACGATGAGCGTCGAGACCGACGCGGACGTGGGATTAGGCGAGGAAGTGACGGTCCGTGGGGTCGTTCGTGAGGGACGACTCGAGGCCAGTGACGTGTTCTGAGGCGGCCACGGATCCGATCCCGCTAGGAAAACCATTAAGAGTGTCAACTGCGGCAATTACGGTATGAACGTCGAGCTTCCGTTCGCCCCGGTGGATACCATCATCCGGCGGAACGCGGGGGACCTCCGGGTGAGCGCTGACGCGTCGGAGGAACTCGCGAAACGAATTCAGGAACACGGTGCCGACCTCGCGGTCGGGGCGGCCGATCGGGCGACGGCGGACGGACGGAAGACGCTGATGGCGGGCGACTTCGGTGTCGAAACCGTCGTCGAGAAAGAGGACCTCGAACTGCCCGTCGCGCCGGTCGACCGAATCGCACGCATCGGGATCGACGATCGCTACCGCGTGTCGATGGACGCCCGCATCGCGCTGGCGGACATCTTAGAGGACTACGCGGACAACGTCGCCCGGGCGGCGACGACGCTCGCTCACCACGCCGATCGTCGAACGATCAAAGCCGAAGACATCGAGACGTACTTCTCGTTGTTCCAGTAAACCATGCGATTCGGTTACAGTGACACCTGTCTCGCACACGACCCTGGTCCACGTCATCCCGAGTCGTCAGACCGTCTGCGAGCGATTCGAGAGGGGCTAAAGCGCAAACACGGCGTCGAGTACGTCGCCGCCGACCCGGCCGACTTCGAGCGGGTCGGGGCGATCCACGACCGGGGCTACCTGGAGGACGTCCGAACGTTCTGTGCGGAGGGGGGCGGAAGCTGGGATCCGGACACGACGGCCGTCGAGATGACGTGGGACGCCGCCCTCCAGAGTGCAGGCTTAGCCTGCTGGGCCGCCCGAGAGGCCGTCGATGGCGCTGACGGCCGTGAAACGCCGTTTTCCCTCGGCCGTCCGCCCGGTCACCACGCGGTCTACGACGACGCCATGGGCTTTTGTTTCATCAACAACGTCGCCGTCGCCGCCCAGTACGCGCTGGACGAACTGGGCTGTGAACGCGTCGCGATATTCGACTGGGACGTCCACCACGGAAACGGGACACAGGACATCTTCTACGATCGCGCGGACGTCCACTTCAGTTCGATCCACGAAGGGGGCCTCTATCCGGCGACCGGGGAGATCGAGGAGACCGGCGAGGGCGACGGTGAGGGGACGACGCTCAACGTTCCGATGCCTTCCGGTTCCGACGACACAGACTACATGCAGGCGCTCGACGACCTGATCGTACCCGGCATCGAACGGTTCGGTCCGGACCTCCTGCTCGTCAGCGCGGGCTTTGACGCCCACCGCCACGACCCCATCTCCCGGGTTCGCCTCTCGACGGAGGCCTACGCGCTCATGACCGACCGGGTCCGTAAACTCGACGACACGCCCCTCGCCTTCGTCCTCGAGGGTGGCTACGGTCTCGAGGTGCTCGCCGAAAGCGTCGCCATGGTCCACGAGACCTTCGACGGCCGTCAACCGATGGCAGAAGACGGGGAGGTAAGCGACGACGTCGGGGAGACCATCGACGAGATCGCCGCGGTTCACGACCTCGAGTAAACCGCGGGGTCGAAGTACGCCGCTAACTCTTCGCCGAACTCCTCACACAGTGTCGCAACCTCCTCGCCGACGAGCAGATCGTAGCCGTCCTCGAGTGCAGTCTCGACGTGTGCGCCCAGCCCGACCTCGAACAGCCGCTCGCTCGCCAGAAACTCACGCGCGCTCGTGAACTCCCGGTCGCGTTCGACGACGTACCGATCCCCATCGAGGAACGGGCCGTAGGTGTCCTCCTCGCCGTCGTACGCGTCGTAAAACCCCTCGGCGTGGCCGCGGACGTGAACCGGCGGCCCGTCGTGGCGTTCGACGGTTGGGCGGGAGAAGACGGCGAGTTCGGCGAACAGGACGGCCGTCTCCTCGGCAACGGCCGTCGCCCGGAAGACGTCGAAGCCGCGATCGTTCAGGCCACGTGTAACGCCCTCGAGTGATTTGTCGAGCTGTGGGTAAAGCTGGTCGTCGACCAGGTCGGGTGCGTCGAGGCGGATCGCGACCGGCGTTGTCCCGCGACGCTCGAGGTGACCCAGCAGGTCGTCTTCCGAGAGCGGGTCGGGCTCGTCGGGGTCGAACAGCTCCGGGCGGGGGTCGGCGAGCAGATCCCTGGCGTAGTGTTGAAACCGGGCGACGTTCTCGGCCGAGCAGACGGCGGCGACGTTGCGCTCCGGATCGGTGGGGTCGATCACCACGAGCGGGTCGTCGAACGTCTCCGCGGCGTGGTCTTCTGGGTCGAGGGACACCGGCGGCGTCCACTCCGTGGCGGCCTCGAGTACGGGCCGAAAGCCGCCGTACTCCCAGACCAGCAGTTCGGTCAGGTAGCCGCTAAAGCCACGCGTCCGGAGGTCGCTGCCGTAGACGCCAACCGCCTTCATGAACGCCTTCGTCAGCCGAACGTCCGCCGCGAGGTCCGGATCGAGGCGGTCGTTCAGGTACTCGGTGTGAAACGGTGTCCGGTCGACCGCCGAACGGATGTCGGTCGCGTCCTCGAGGCGATAACACGGGACGACGTCGACCGCGAAGCCCTCGACCTCGCCTTTGACGTAGGGGTGTTCGGCGTACTCCTCGTGGCCGTCGGGGACGGTCGCGTGGCCGACCTGGAGGCCGTAGGTCTCTAACTCCTCGCGGTCGATCTCGGGTGGGAAACGGACGAAGACGTCGATGTCACGGTCGCCGCTGATCCAGGTTCCACGGGCGGTCGAGCCGACCTGGATCACGTCCGCCTCGGGTGGGAGCTCGGATACGGCGTCCTCGGCGCGTGCTCTGAGCGTTTCGGCGACGTCCTCGAGACTCCCCCGTTCGTCCTCGTCGGGATCGACCCGCTCGCGAACGGACTCGAGGACCCGTTCTAGGTCGTCTACGTCCTGGTCGGTCATGGCTGAAACGTACTCGATCGGTGCGTGAAAGCGTGTCGAACTCGCTGACGGCGAAACGAAAGCCCTATCAAATACACGCGTCAACTCGGAGATGAGCCGAAGTAGCTCAGATGGTAGAGCACCTCGCTGTTACGGCGATTCAGGTTCCCTGTTCGCCGCAGATACGAGGTTGTCCCAGGTTCGAGTCCTGGCTTCGGCGTGTTTTTCTGGACCCCAACTCCCGCGGGGAGCGGTGGGTCCGAGCGAATTCGGGTTCCGCGAACGCGACACCTGCCAGACTCGCACACGCGAGCCATATGCCCGGACCGTCTCGGACCTGTTCGAGTCCTGGCTTTGGCTTTGTCCTGAGTACCACCTAGCGGTCGCCGACGTCGTCCAGCGGTACCAGCGAGTAGTCGACCGTTCTGACACCACTGATCGCCCGGACCGCGCCGACGAACGTCGAGGCGTCCTCGAGTGTGCCCTCGAGGACGAACAGTTCCAGACAGAACCCGCCGACGTGGCTGTGGGTCTTCGAGCTAACGTGCTCTTCGTAGTCGTGGCGAAGCCGCGTGATCTCCCGGTCGACGTCCCGTGATCCGAAATCATAGAGAACGGTGACGACGGCTGCGAGGGGTCGCCCCTCGAGACGATCGTCTTCGAACTCCTCGAGGAGGAGCCGGGTCGCCTCACGGACCGCGTCACTGCGGCCGGTGTAGTCGTGTTCGTCGGCGAACTCGTCGAGCCGTTCGATCAGGGCGGTCGGCATCGAGACACTGACGACGGGCATATATTAACAAAAGATGGCTCAATAATAGTTTTTGTTATTCTTATTCCCTATAGAGGGTAATAACTAACATTGACATAGGTGGAGATCATAGGATGGGGACACATGAACGACGACCACATCCCGGTGACCGTGCTGAGTGGCAGCCTCGGCGCGGGCAAGACGACCCTGCTCAACCACGTCCTCACGACGGACCACGACCTCGATGCCGCGGTCGTGGTAAACGACATGGGTGAGGTGAACGTCGACGCCGAACAGGTCACGAATCGGACCGATCTCGGCGGCGACGAGGAGATCGTCGAACTCTCGAACGGCTGTATCTGCTGTCGCCTGCGCGGGGACATGCTCGAGGAGGTCGCGCGACTGGCCGAGGCGCGGGATTTCGAGTACCTGCTGGTCGAGTCCTCGGGGATCTCCGAGCCGATCCCCGTCGCCCAGACGTTCACCGTCGGTCTCGAGGACGCGGCATTCGATCCCACCGAGACCTACGAACTGGACACGATGATCACGGTCGTCAACGCCTACAGCTTCTGGGACGCGTTCGATTCGGGCTCGGCACTCACCGACGACGAACTGGACTCGAAACCCGGGCGTGTTCCCGAGGAGGCCCTCCTCGACCAGATCGAGTTCTGTGACGTCCTCGTGCTCAACAAGTGTGATCTCGTTCCCGACGACGACCTCGAGGAGATCGAGGCGGTCCTCGAGGCGCTCCAGCCGCGTGCGGAGATCGTCCGGACGGAGTTCGGTGAAGTCGATCCGGACGAAATCCTCGGGACCGGCCGATTCGATTACGGGGAGGTGAAAAACTCCGCGGGGTGGAAACACGAACTCCAGCACGACCACCACCACGACCCGAAAGAAGAACACGGCGTCACCTCCTTCGTCTACGAGCGGCGTCGGCCGTTTTACCCCCTGCGGATCGCCTCCCTGCTCTCGGAGTTGCCCGACGAGGTCGTCCGCGCGAAGGGCTTTTTCTGGAGTGCCGGACGCGAGGACGTCGCGATGGGAATGGACAAGGCCGGCCACTCGGTCCGCGCGGGACCGTCGGGACAGTGGCTCGCGACGCTCCCGGAGGCCGAACGCGAGCAGTACTTCGCCGCCCGGCCGGGGCTCGAAGACGACTGGGACGACCAGTGGGGCGATCGGATGACCCGACTCGTCTTCATCGGCCGGGAGTTCGACCACCGACCGTTGATCGATCGCCTCGACGGGTGTCTGCTCACCGACGAGGAGATGGACGACGACTGGGATCGGTACGCCGATCCGTTCGAACCACAAGAGACTCGTGAACTGGCCCTCTCTAACCGGTAAATGGCTGTTCCGGTTACCGTACTCTGTGGTGGTCTCGGCGCGGGGAAGACGACGCTGCTCACGGGTATCCTCGAGGGGAGCGACCGCGAGATCGCCGTCGTGGTAAACGACGTCGGCGAGGTGAACGTCGACGCCGACCTCGTCGAAGCGCGAACGGACCTGGAAGACGGCGAAGAGGTGCTCGCCCTCGAGAACGGCTGTATCTGCTGTAGCCTCGGTGGGGAACTCTCCCGCTCTGTCGTCCGACTGTGGAAAGAGTACGACTTCGAGGCACTGATCGTCGAGGCCTCCGGCGTCGGCGAACCCGAACCCATCGCCCACCAGTTCGTCCGTGGCCCCGCTGGCGGTCCCTACGACCTCGATGCCATCGTCACCGTCGTCGACGCTCGAGCGTTCCACGACACGTTCGTCGACGGGGAGGGAGAGCCCACCCGGCAGGGGCCGGACGAAAGCGGCACGAAACCGCTCGCCGACCTCTGGCTCGAGCAAGTCGAGTTCTGTGATCTCCTCGTCCTCAACAAGTGTGATCTGGTAAGTGAAGCCGAACGCGAGCGCGTCGAAGCGGTCCTCGAGACCCTCCAGCCGCGTGCAGAGCTCGTGAGGACCGAGTACGGCGACCTCGAGGCCGACGTGATCGTCGAGAGCGATCGGTTCGACCTCGACGCCGCCCGCGAGTCGGCGGGCTGGAAACGGGCCGTCGAGGAGGCCCACGAGGACGGAGACGGCGAGCACGGCCACAGCCACGATCACGACGAACACGACCACGATCACGACGATCACGTCCACCCACCCGAGCAGTACGGCATCGACGTCGAAACCTACCACCGGGTTCGCCCCTTCCACCCCGAGCGGTTCCTCGACCTCCTCACCTCCCTCCCCGACGGTCTCGTCCGTGCGAAGGGGCTGTGCTGGATCGCCGGCCGCGACCGCCAGGCGATTACCATGAGCTACGCCAGTTCCGAGACGGGTCTGGAGGTCACCGGCCGCTGGATCGCGAGTTTCTCCGACTCCCAACAGGAGACCTACCGAAAGGGCCAGCCTGACCTCCCCTGGGACGAAGAACACGGCGACCGCGAGATCCGGCTGGCGCTCATCGGCCGGAACCTCGAGATGGACGCGTTGAAAGCACGCCTCGACGACTGTCTGTGTACCGACGCGGAGATGGCGGCGGACCCATCGATCGACGAAACCCGGGTCCCGACGTCGATGGGCGAGACGATCGCGGTCTCGGCGCTTGGGACGACCGACTCGAGTGGCTGACAGCGTCCTCACGTATTCGTACACGAACCACTGGACGGGGGCGCTCGTCTCTCACCGTCCGATGTGGACCGCGGTCGTTATCCGCGAGTACCGCGGAGAACGACTGTGAACACGCTCGGACCACCGCCAGACGAGGGGCAAACGTTGCAAAGCCGTGGATACCGGATCACCGTCGATGGCGGTCGTGACTCGTTTTACGCGATCTGTCTCGAGGACCCGGAGTGTGAATCGGCCTGGATCATGTCCGATACCGTTCGCTCCCTCGAGGACACACGCTGACCGCCACCGTCGGCAGTCCCCGTCCCGTCGTCGACCCCACGACGGCGGAGGGGAGCTTATTTCTTCCTGGGACGAGGACACGCGGTCATGGCGAACACCGACAGAGACGACCGGCGCTCGACCGACGAACACGGCCATGACGTCATCGACCCGCTGTACGTGGCGATCGTAACCGCCTCGACCTCACGGGCGGGCGTGGAAGACCCCGACGACCCCGGCGGCGACACGATCGAAGACTGTTTCGAGGCGGACGGCCACGAGGTCCGCGTTCGTGAACTCGTCCGGGACGACTACGCGACGATCCGTACCGCCGTCCGGAGCCTCGTCGCCCGCCGCGATATCGACGTCGTCGTCACCACCGGGGGCACTGGCGTCACCGCGGACGACGTCTCCCCCGAAGCGACCTCGGCGCTGTTCGAACGCGAACTGCCCGGCTTCGGCGAACTGTTCCGATCGCTCTCCTGGGAGGAAGTCGGGACGCGGGCAATGGCCTCGAGGGCGACAGCCGGCATCGCCGCCGACACGCCCGTGTTCTGTCTGCCGGGCAGCAAGAACGCCTGCCGGACCGCCTGTGAGAAACTGATCGTCCCCGAAGCCCCACACCTCGCCGGCCTCGCGACGAACCACCAGGTAGACGCGACCGACCAGTCACTCGCCGAGTACGGAACCGACGGGGACTAGCGGACTCGAGTCGGGGTTTCAAACGCAGGACAGCAAGCGTTAACTATTGGGCACGTTTTCCCCAGATTGAGAGGGCCCTTAGCTCAGTCTGGTTAGAGCGCTCGGCTCATAACCGAGTGGTCGATGGTTCGAATCCGTCAGGGCCCATGGAGCGAACCGAGCAATTCGCGAGGTTCGCGGAGTGGATCGTTGACGATTCGAACTAGACGACGGTGAGCGAAGCGAGCCGTCGGCGTGGTTACGAATCCGTCAGGGCCCATCCAGAAACTGCACGGTTCTGAGACTATGTATCTGCAGGGTACAGCGCTTTTATCCTTTATTTTCTGATTTCGGGTGGTGATTGGCCCTCGGGTCGTGTTTGGAGTCCATCTATCTGTTAGAGGGGGATCGGTGCTGTCTTGCCTTCTCTGATAGTCGACTCTCGGGAGTTATTTAAGCGAGCAAACTGAGACGACCCACGTGTCTATGAGTGGGTATTCGGAAGCCCGATTTCACCGTCTCCTGTTCACTCGTCTGAAAGAGTATATACGCGAGAACCAGACCCCGTTCGAAGAGCCCGTTATCGAACAGGACGTCGACGGACGGAGGGCAGACGTCTTCGTTCCGAGTTCCACGAGCGGAAGTCTCGTCATCGAGGTCAAACGGGACGACGTCTTCCCCCGTCGAAAGGAGGTGATCAGACAGGCACGTGACTACGCTGACGGCCTCGAGGCCGACTTCTTCGCTACGTGTAACAGTGAGTCTTTTTTCCTCTTTCAGTACGGTGGGGAGATCGATCCGTCGGAGATTCCGTACTACTCCCTCAAACTCACGGACGGACCGCTGGAAGACGACATCCCTGAGATTTTGAGTGCGGTCTCGAGGCTCTATTCGGGGGGACCACTCCCCGAGCAGACAGAACGTGACCGCGTCCTCACGCTGTTCCACTCCTTTCACTCGTCGGTCTGGCCCGCCTACAAACTCGAGGCTTCCCGTGCGTACGAACGCAACGAGCAGTTCAGCAACGATTTCGACGAGTGGGTGCACGAAAACGATTACACGAACCTCGATCGGGACGAACAGTTCGAACTGGCCGCCAAACAGTACGCCTATCTCCTCACCAACAAGGTCTTTTTTTACGAAGTCGTCCGGGAGAAAACGCCGGAGGAGATACCCACGCTGAGTGGGGACGCCCTCGAGCCACTCACGGGCGTTACGACGATCGAGTATCTGGACGAACACGTCCGAAGGAAGTTCGACGACATCGTCGAGGAGATCGACTACGACCCGATATTCACGAACCACAGCGGCCTTTTCACGCACTTTCCGGAAAACGAGAAAACCAAGCGGGACCTCCACAGCCTCGTCGACGATATCGAAAACGTCGCGATCGGTGAAATAAACGAGGATCTCCTGGGCGGGAGCTACGAGGAGTTGATCCCGGAGGACGAACGCAAGTCACTCGGTCAGTTCTACACCCCTCCGAAGATCGCCGAAGCGATCGTCCGGTGGTGTGTCCGGGACGAGGGGGCCCCTGAGGGCGACGGGAACGTCTCCCGCGTTCTCGACCCGTCATCGGGGAGTGGCACGTTCAGCGTCGAAGCCTACCAGCACCTCGCGAACACGTTTCCGTCGGCCACTCATCAGGAGATCATCGACCGTATCGTCTCCATCGACGTCAACCGGTTCCCGCTTCATCTCACTGCGTTGAACCTCGCCAGCCAGAACGTCGGTGAGAAAACGGACGCGATCCACGCCTACCACGATTCGTTCTTTAGCGTCGATCCCGAGACGACGTTCTTACCGAGTTCCCGGATCGATTCACAGGGAAACCGACGGTCTGACGGGGGGATCGGTGCGTTCGATGCCGTCGTCGGGAACCCCCCTTACATCCGTCAGGAAAACCTGTATCCCGACAAAGAGCACTTCCGTACCCATCTGAAGACGTTCGGGAAGAGTGACCGGACCACGTACTACGACGGGGCGAAAAGCCTCTCGAGGAAATCTGACGCGTACGTCTACTTCGTCACACACGCCACTCAGTTCCTCCGTGAGGGCGGTCGACTCGGGTACATCATCCCGACGAAGTGGATGATGACCAGGTACGGGGAGAGTTTCCAGACGTTCCTGTACGACCACTACAAGGTCCACGCGATCGTCGGCTTTTCCGCGCGTGCGTTCGAAGACGCCCTCGTCGATACCGCGTTGCTTCTCGTCCAACGGTGTGACGATGCCGACGAGCGTCGGGACACCACGACGAAGTTCGTCCGGATCAAAGACGAGATGGAACCCGAGGACATCGTCGACACCGTCGACTTCGGCCTCGATGTGGAGGACGACGAACTGGTCGTGAGAAACCGGCCGAACGACCGGATCGTGGCCGTAACCCAAGCCTCACTCGAGGACCGCGACTTCTCGAAGATCGCCCACTACCTGAACGCGCCACAGGACCTCATCGAACTGAGCGAAAACCGGGAGACGGTTCCCCTCGAGGAGTTCGCAACGGTCTCTTACGGGAACAAGACCGGCGCAAACGACTTTTTCTTCCTCAGCCGGGAGGATCTCGAGACGTGGTCGCTTCACGAGCGGTTCTACCGTCCCGCGTTGAAGAGTTACCGCGACGTGGACGGTCCCGTCGTAACCGAGGCGGATACCGATCGCTACATCCTCGACGTCCACGAGTACGTCGAGAGCGTCAAACGGGACACACAGGAGCTGGCGACGAACGCCGACCTCACAGAACGGGTCAAAGACGCCCTCGAACGCGAGGGGTACGACGGTCTCCGTGAGTACGTCGCCCACGGGGAACGCCGGGAGTATCACACTCGAGCCACGCTGAACGCACGCGAGGTGTGGTTCGATATGGGGGAGTTGTCCCCGCCGGAACTCGTCCACCCGTACGGCATCGACGAACGGGTCACGATCGCACTGAACGAGGACGAACTGGTACCGTCGAACCGGGTACAGTGTATAAGCGTCGACCCGGCGGTGGACTCCGCGGTGTTCGCTGGCTACCTGAACTCGACGCTCCATGCGGCGTTGCTCGAGTTCTGGGGGCGAAACGAGGGTGGTGGCTCCCTCGAGGTCATGACATACGAACTCGAAGGGATCCCCGTTGTGAACGTCCCTGCACTCTCGGAGACCCAACGAGCAGCGATCGAAGCCGCATACGCCGACCTCCGCGAGGGCCGGGAGGGCGCACAGACGCGGTTGGATACCGCTGTCCTCGAGGCGATCGGTTCCGATCTCGATCCCGGGACGCTCCAGGAGATGCGGGAGGCGGTCACCCGAAACCGCGTCGACGGCGCGAAAGAGGCGACGGTTCTCGTTCGAGAACGAGACGAGTTCGACGAACTCGGGACACACAGTTTCCGCCGGGGTACGGACGATGACGACCGCGATGACGTATAGCAAGCGCAAGCCTCGCCCTTTCCGGGGAGGACCTCAAGACGAGGTTCGTCCGACCGGGATCGAACGGGCGGGAGGGGGAACGGAACTGTAAACAGTTATCCGACTGGGCGCGCAACCCCACGACAAGATGGCCAAGGACGTCAAACCCACCCGCAAGAACCTGATGGCGATCGAGGATCGCATCGATCTCTCAGAGCGGGGCCACGGCACGCTCGAGAAGAAACGGGACGGCCTGATCATGGAGTTCATGGACATTCTGGACAAAGCCCAGGACGTCCGTGGGGACCTTGCCGACGACTACGAGCAAGCCCAAAAGAAGATCAACATGGCACGGGCCATGGAAGGGGACGTCGCGGTTCGGGGAGCGGCTGCCGCCCTCGAGGAACACCCCGAGATCACCACCGAGTCGAAAAACATCATGGGTGTCGTCGTCCCACAGATCGAGTCCTCCCGGGTCTCGAAGAGCCTCGGCCAGCGTGGGTACGGCGTGTTGGGGACGTCCGCCCGCATCGACGAGGCCGCGGAAGCCTATGAGGACCTCCTAGAGAGCATCATCCTCGCCGCCGAAGTCGAGACGGCGATGAAGAAGATGCTCAGGGAGATCGAGACGACCAAACGCCGGGTCAACGCCCTCGAGTTCAAACTCCTGCCGGAACTCTACGAGAATCAAGAGTACATCGAGCAGAAACTCGAGGAACAGGAACGCGAGGAGATCTTCCGTCTGAAAAAGATCAAAGAGAAAAAAGAACAGGAGGAAGCCAAAGAGGAGGCGGCCGAAAAAGCCGAGGACGAACCCGAACGGACCGCTGCGAGTGGCGTTCCGGGCGACGACTGAGACTGAGTATCGTACCGATTTCCGGTGTCCCCACATCTCGTGTGCCGGAACTGATTGCCAGCAGGCCGTGTGAACCGTCTCGATCGCCGATGGGATCGTGACCGCAGTGGGGTCGGAGTCGAAGCCGCCATAGCGTACGATGTCGTGGAACTGATCCGAATGGGTCGGCGTCACGGGAGGTGGATTCCAAGACGTCGCTGACGCCTACAATCGACTCGAGCCGTTCGAGACTCCGTTGGGACTCGGAGAGAACGAGTTCGTCGACCGGATCCCGTTTGTGTCGTGGGCCATCGTCGAGACACGCGGGGATGGGGTGTCGCTGGACGACCGTCCCGAGGATGGACCGACGGGAGTTCGGGGACGACAGGTAAACTGTCCCACAATATTCAGTAATACTGGGAAAAGCCACCGATTTTGACGACGGGAACCGATCAGACGCCGGTGGAGTACCGGAGGATGCCGGCGACGCCGCCGAAGGCGTTGTAGAGCTGTTCGCCCTTCTCGAAGTCAGTGGAGATGAACTTCGTCTCGGTGCCCCGCTGTTCGGCGATCTCGATCAGGTGGTCGATGGCGTCCTCGCGGGCGTCGTCGTCGACTTCGACCTCGGTTCCACACTCACTACAGGAGTGAGCGGACGTCGACGACCGGCGGTCGATCATCTCGTAGTCGGTGTTCGCACACTCCGGACAGTCGTAGACGACGACGTCTTTTCGGAGGTCCTCGCTGATCAGGAGTCGGTCGACCGACCCCATCATCAGGTTCCGTCGGGTCTGTTCGAAGCCGTAGGTCGCGAGGTTGCCCGCGTTGAGTTCCTCGAAGAACTCCTCCATCTGCTTTTTGTCCTTTATTACCTCGGCGTCGGCTAAGGCGTCTTCTGCGTTGTCGACGAGTTCCCGGAGGCCGGACTCGTCGGTATAGGAGACGTCGAACTTACCGATGACCTGATCTTGAATCTCGTGGTGGAGGTAATCGCCATCCAAGAACTCGTCTTTGGTCGGTGAGGGTCCGCCGACGAGGATCCCCTCTAGGTCGTGGCGTTTGGGGACGAACAGATCGTTTGCCATCCCGGCGACCTCCTGGTAGAAGTTGTCGATGGCCTCGAGGCGCAGTCGGGCGAATCGCTGTGCGGACTGGCCGCCTTTTCGCTGTTTGCCGGGGACGAGCGAGGAGGCGGACTTGACCGGCTCGATGCGTTTGCCCTTGAGCCAGCCGACGTTCGCCTCACGGCGATCGAGGACGACCAGGCCGTAGAGGCCCTTGTCAGCGAGCATTTCCTCGAGTGGCCCGGTCAGGAAATCAGAGTCACAGTGATATCGGAACGACTCGACGGGTTGGGGTGGACTCTCCAGGACCTTCGTCACCATTTCGGTTCGGCCGCCACCGCTGTCGACGGCACCCGAGAACAGTACCAGACCGTTGTCCGGCGGATACGTGTCGTAGTAGCGCAGTCGGTCTTTGATGCTCGTCAGCGCGTCCTGGACGTTCGTCCTGGTCTGCTTGGACTTGATGTTCGCCGCCTCGCTGTGTTCTTGGGTGACGTGGGCGACGACGTCGCTGATCTGGCGGTCCTCGGGGATGTAGATCGTGACCAGCTGCGTACCCGACCCCTCGAAGTTCTTGAGGTCCTCGATGACCTTCCGGAACTCGTATTTCTTCCGGTCTGAGGTCTCTTGCTCGCCCTTCTGGCTCATTAGATACAACGAACAGTGCTGTGGGTAAGTATCCTTTGACACGACCGACAGCCTGCCGACGGACGAGTCGTGGGAGGTCACGATTTAAGTTGTTCCCGGAACACTGTTCGGATATCGATTCTATGTCCCACGAGACGGTGTACGCTATCGCGAGCGGAAAGGGAGGTGTCGGGAAGACCACGGCAACGGTAAATCTCGGGACGGCACTCGCACAGGCGGGAAAACGGGTCGCCATCGTCGACGGCGATCTCGGCATGGCGAACCTCGCCGGCTTCGTCAGCCTGGATCCCGATTCTATCACGCTTCACGACGTCCTCTCGGAGTCGGCGTCGGTCGAGTCCGCCACGTATCCACTGGCCGAAAACATCGTCGCCGTCCCTAGCGGGACCGAGTTAGACGAGTACGCGGAGACCTCGCCCGAACGGCTCCGGGAGTGTCTCGAGACCCTGCGTGAGCGCTTCGAGTACGTCCTACTCGACGTCGGTGCCGGCGTCAGCCACGAGACCGTCCTGCCACTCGGCCTCGCCGACGCCGTCGTCCTCATCACGACCCCAGAACCCGCCGCCGTCCACGACGCCGAAAAGACCCTCGAGTTGACCGATCGCGCCGGCGGGACCGTCGAGGGACTGGTCATAAACCGAACCCGTCCGGACGGCGACGGCTCCTACGAGGAGATCGCCGACCGTCTCGGGACGCCGTTGCTCGCGACGGTTCCCGACGACCCTGCCGTCCGCGAGAGCGTTTGCGCCGGCACGCCGCTGGTCGTCCACGACGCCGAGAGCCCGGCCGCGGTCGCCTACCGGCAACTCGCTGTGAAACTCGCCGGCCTCGAGATCCCCGACCCCGAACCGCCGTCGACGGACGGTGATGAGACAGAGGCCACAACTGACGATCGCGAGGAGGAAACGAACGTCGCCTCACACGCCGACGTCTCGAGTGCCATCACCGAAGCGGAAGCGGAAAAGTAACGGACGAATCGGGTTCGTCGCCGCCTACCAGGCGGTAACCGGGAGTTGAACTGACGCGAGGTAACGTCGGATAGACCTGTCTGCGAAGGCGAGTATGTTCGAGTCGGGACCCTCGTACCGCGAGCACCGTCACCGTCGAGTACCCGTTTTCCACCCGCCAGCGCCGACTGTCACGTCAGGAAAGCGTCTCCTCGGCGGGACAGTCATCGAAAACCGGTACAGCCCGATTACTAATCACGTTGGT
>Ga0207421_10004507_pt1 | contig 15989 bp, 16 predicted proteins | sample SodLakKL_010_SED_4_FD_187542 | JGI IMG/M metagenome (GOLD analysis project Ga0207421, IMG submission 187542) | Alkaline sediment microbial communities from Lake Tanatar, Kulunda Steppe, Russia - 8KL_010_SED (SPAdes) (version 2) | ecosystem: Environmental > Aquatic > Non-marine Saline and...
GTTTATAGAAGGAGTTCCACCTTATGTTTTCTCAGCACCAGGTGGATTTTATGTGAAAATAGATTCAGATCTAATTAAAGAAGCTAGAAAGGAAAGAAAGATCTCGTTAAGTAGGTTAGCGGATATTGCAGGGGTATCTAGAAAAGCTATTCAAAAATATGAGAAAGGTATGGGAGCCGATCTAGATGTTGCCTTAAAACTTCAAGAATTTTTAGGTGAAGACTTGATCCTCCCCTTAAATCCTTTAGATAGGTCTGAGGAATGTGAATATTCCATAGATTTACTAGAAGGTTTAAACAGGTTCGATAAGGATATCTTCGAATACCTTACATCTATAGGTTACCGTATAGTTCCCACATGGAAGTGTCCTTTTGAAGCTATCACTGAAGATGAAAAAGATGTACTTTTGACTGGAGTAGGGTCCGAGGAAAGTCCAGAGATCAAACAGAAAGCTAAAATAGTTTCAGATATCGCACATATAACAGAAAGGAACTCTGTTATATTTCTTAAGAAAAGGGTGACTAGAGTCAATATAGAAGGTATACCTCTAATCGATATAGATGAATTAGGTACCATCAGCTCTAAACAAGATATAACAGAACTTCTTAAAGAAAGGAAGGGGGATAATTGATTTGCATAAATTTGAAAAAGATGGTACTAAAGTTTATCTTATGGGTGTGGTAAAGGGTTTGGTCTCAGATGTTGAAAAGATCCTTGAACACGTTAAACTTTATGATTTTGAGGTTGGATGCATTGCCGTATCTAAAGGTGAACTGAAAGGGCTTATGACATTAGTTGAAGGGGACAAAGATGTATCTGTTGAACCAAATGCTCCTGAGAGAATGTATGCAGAAAATTTGAGTGAATTTGGAGAGGTAAGTCTACCACCACCATCTTATGTGGCTTTTGTAGAATATTGTATTGAAAATGACATTAAGATGATGGCTGTTGATATGGATGAGGAACACTATACTATGGCCTATTGTGAACATGTCTCTGGAACACAATGGATAATGCAATCGCTGAGGGAGAAAAGAATGAAAAATAAGAGATTTGATTGTCAAACTCCTAGAGATTTTGCCATCGAATGGGATAAAACCATCAATAAATTAAAGGGATATCAAGAACTCGAAGAGTATCGTGAAAAGATCATCGCTAAAAATTTGGTGCGGATCTCTAAAAAAGGTGATTGTTTTGCGCTTTTGGAGGTAGAAAGATTAGAGGGCATATCTAAAAACATCCAAGATATGGGATGGGATTTGACAATAGTAAACGATAAATAAACTAAGTTTGTTTTTGAATGAAAGAGGATTTAAGATGGTCAGTAAAAAACAGGTTCGAAAGAATATGGAGAAGTATAAGAGAAGAGTTCAAAAATTAAAGACTGAACTCAAGAGGTTAAGAACAGAAGTAAAATCCTTAGAGAAAGAGAAAAGAAAGATCCTTCATAGAAAAAAGGAAACTATAGAAGAAAAAGAGAAAAGGATACAGGAACTACTGTATAAATTGGGCGAAACTGAAGAACTCTCTCATCTAACTGATGAAGAAAAAACGTTACTAGCTGAGATAGAAGAAGAAAACGAAATGCTCAGAAAAGAAATGGAACAACTCGATGAAGAAAATCAGAGGTTGATGGATGAGTTAGATCAAACAAGAGGTTTGGATGAACCGGCTATAAAGTCCGAGGATGAATTGGTACTCCATTCCAAAACCGTTGTAAATGGAGATATCAAATCAAAAAGTAATTTGAAGATCGAAGATTCAGTTAATATAAATGGATCTATTGAAACAGAGGATGGGATCGAAGTAGGCGATAATACAACTATCGAGGGGGATATAAGTTCTAAACATGGAGATATCAGTATAGGTAAGTCTTCAAAGATTAGAGGTATGGTCTCCGGTAAAAATATCTACATATCTGAAGGTGGCTCTGCAGGAGATATTGAAAGTGACGGTGATGTAGAAATTGCAAAAAACTCGCACCTATATGACATCTCAGCTATGGGCGATGTTAGATTGCAGGATGGTGTAAAGGTCGAGGGGAGTGTTGAATATGCAGGTAAATTGAAGGCTGGAAGTAGAGTTACGATCACAGATTCAGTACTGCCCAAATCTAGCAGTGAGATCAAGAACGAAGAAGATATGTTCACAGATGAGGGATTTGAGGAAGAGGATAATGATGATTTAATCGAACCTGGAGAGGATTCTGAAGAAGAAGTAAAATGCCCTATCTGTGAGGAAGTTAACGATGCAGATGCGGATATTTGTCGAAGCTGCGGTGCCGAATTATAATATATTAATGGGATAAAGATAATGATGGCTTTCAAAAGAACAAGTGCCAAGGTTATCAAAGACCACAAGAAACTTTCTTTTGATTACGTTCCGAAGGAGCTTCCTAATAGAGATAAACAGATCCAAAGATTATTCACCCTTTTTAAGGGCGTTGTTGATTCAGATATTTCTCAGAACGCTTTTTTGCAAGGCAGCGTAGGGACAGGTAAAACAGCCACTGCAAAGAGATTTTGTATGGATTTTAAAGGTTATGCACAGGAGGAAGGTAAAAAGGTAGATTATATCTTTGTTAACTGCAGAAGAAGCAGTAACAACGGTCAGGTCATGTGGAAAATAATATCCCATTTCGATAAGGGCTTTCCCGATAGGGGTTTCTCAGTCGGGGAGATGATGGAGATACTAAAAAAACACATCCAAAAAAAGAGTATCCGTTTAATGATCATACTAGATGAAGTAGATGTTCTAATAAAAAAGGAGGGCTCCGAACTGATATATTTATTCTCTAGATTTGACGATGAAAACCTATCCCCCAGGGGAAGTATTTCTTTGATACTAATATCTCAAAAAAATGCTCTGGAGTTTTTGGAGGAGGGAGCATTGAGTTCTTTCAAGAGAGGTAATCGGATCAAGTTCCCAAAATATAATGCTGAAGAATTGTATGATATCTTAGAGCAGCGTAGAAGGCTAGCACTTTATCCAGGTTCTATCGGAGATGAAGAATTGAAACTATTATCTGATATAGCTTCGAAGAGAGGAGATGCTAGGTTAGGTATAGAACTGATGGAGAAATCGGCTCTTCTTACCGAAGAAAATGGTGAAGATGAAATCGATGCCGAGGAGATCAGGCATGCTAAAGCAGAAGTAGACCCACATTTTACTGAAAATAGAATAAGATCACTGAATGAACAAGAAAGAGTTATCCTTTTAGCAGCTACGAGGCAGTTAAAAAATACAGCATACACCACTACTGGAGATCTTGAGGAGCAATACAAGATCACAGCTGAAGAATACGGTTTAAATCCTTTAGGTCACACACAATTTTGGAAGTATATCAAATCATTGACTAAAGAAGGTCTTTTAGACTCTAAAACCGTTTCTATAGGATCCGGTCGTACTACAAAAATAACTGTATCAGATATCCCTGCTGAGGTACTTGAAACTAAGTTGGAAACCATCATAAAGAGTTGATATAGTGATAGATGAGAAAAAACTACTCACGATCTCAGTTATAATCTCATTGGTAGGGACTGCTTCTTTGTATCTTTACTCTGCTAACCAAGATGCTGAAAGTGTAGAAATAACTGAGATCGATGAAAGTATGTTGGGTTCCCATGTAGAAACAAGTGGATCCATCTCAAATATCGTAACCTTGGAGGATAGATATTTGATAGAATTAAAAGAAGATCGAGGGAACTCTACAATAACGACTTTTGTAGATAATAGTGTGATGTCATATATTGAAGAAATTGATGAGGTGAGAGCCGGTGCAGAGGCGGTTGTTAGAGGTAGGGTAGATATTTATGAGGAAGATATCAACCTAATAGTCTCGAGAGTCGGTGATTTTCGTATAACCTCTACTGCTTATTCTAGCTTTACTCTGGTATCTGAACTACTCGATAACCCTCAATGGCACAGAGGTATGGATCATAAGATAAGAGGAGAAGTTTACAGTATAGAAACTATAGGTGGAGATTCAATTGTTGAGTTGGAACCAATCAATGGAAGGGATTGTGTTTTGATGATCAAGATCAACGATTGGGATTTTACTGAGTCTTATTCTGTAACCAGAGGGAGTGTCATCGTTGTAAAAGGGACTTTAGAATATGATAATTACAATGGTAGATGGTGTATAATAAGTGAAGATGAGCCCATATCAGATTGAAATCAATCTAATTCTTTAAGAAAGTTAAGGATTTCTTTTCTCAGTTCTTCAGTGGACATAAAGAAATGATCCACTTCTCCGGCGTTCATATACAACCATTCCCAACTCAATGGTTCGATGGTGTATTTCAAGGAATCTTCATGGGAATCGATAGCGTGTGATTCATAAATTATACGCTCATCGTCGATATCTTTAACTAGTTCGTTTATCCTATTTTGGTGATGTATACTGTATGGACACCGGTGACTGTATCCCTGTTCGATGACAAGCTTCCCTTCCTGAGAGAGATCTTTTGGTTCGTAATTTTCACCTAACAATTCAGGCTTTTTAGAGTCCTCTTCAAAAGGTAACCACATCAGCGAACCATTTTTTAGTTCTTCAATAACTTCGAACCCGAAAGTTTTTAAAAGCGATCCAGGAAAATGTGTAGAGTGGTTCCAGGCAAATGCAGATATGCCCGAATATCTATCCATAACATCCTCGATGACGAGGCTGATAAGTCGTCTTTCTTCCTCTAGATGTTCGCCATCTCCTACCCAGTGATAACACATCAAAAAAATATCATCTGGAGCATGTACAGGGAAGGGTGCACTCTCAGCCGGGATATATTCTATAAATCCAAGGGGCTCATCGACCTTATAAGAAACAAACCCAGTCATCCCTTCTTCTATCATATCCATCCGCCACGATAGAGTTTTCTTGATATCGCCTTTAAGTGATTTACCTTCGAGCTCTTTACCACCAGGACAACAGATGATGTCTTGGATATTCTGGTCTGTAAGTCTTATGTCTTGAATCTCCTCGTGCATCGAAAATGTAATTTTCACAGATAATATAAATTTTTACCTATAGTGTTTATATTTAGGAAAGCGCAACACTTTTATATTATCTAATCGAACTAACAGGTGGGTCAGGAGACCGTGGACGACTGACGGTGTTAGACACTGAGGAAAGTCCCCTCTCCTTAGGAAAGGAGGATCATCGCAAGATGATGGGGCGAGAGTCCAGGTCAAATCGGGGAGTGATCCCCGATAAGGGCGCAGAAACGACACGTCCGCTGACGAGCTGTGATTTGCGCGAAATCTGCTGAAAAGTAGACGAGTTAACCCATAGAGCGTTGACTCAGCGGGAACGATGAAACGGCCACAATCCCTCTGGAGCAAGTCCAAACTAGCTGGGATGACTCTTCTAGGACCGGCGGGTAGGACGCATAGTTGAATGTCGTCTTTAAACAGAAAGGGGCTTACTACGGTGACCTGACCCTTTTTCTTCTTAGTTCTCTTAGGAAATTCTTTAATATACCTAGTCATATTTGGTGCCTAAGTGATAACCATGACAGAAGCATATTGTGTAAAATGTAGGGAAAAGGTAGAGATCAAAGATCCAAAGAAAACTGAATTAAAGAATGGCCGTCCAGCAACCAAGGGCGAATGTCCTGACTGTGGGACAAAAGTTTTCAGAATTGGAAAATAAACACTTTTAACACCTTTCTTTTTTTCTATATATGATCACATTAGGTATCGAGGGGACTGCTCATACAGTTGGAATCGGTATAGTGACGGATGAAGGAGATATATTGGCGAATGTAGCCTCATCATATGTCCCAGATGAGGGTATTCATCCTAGAGAAGCTGCAAATCATCATGCAGATACGGTAAGTTCTCTTATATCGACTGCACTCAAAGAAGCAAACATCACTAAAGAGGATATCGATGTAGTAGCTTTTTCTCAGGGTCCAGGACTGGGTCCGTGTTTGAGGACCGCAGCTACAGCAGCTAGAAGCCTTTCACTTAGGCTGAATGTTCCTCTTGTAGGTGTAAATCATTGTATAGCTCATTTAGAAATAGGGAAAGTCAGGACCGAAGCAGTCGATCCTGTACTTTTATATGCCTCAGGTGGAAATACCCAGGTTATCGCTTTCTCTAGAGGTAGATACCGTGTATTCGGTGAAACACTCGATATAGGTCTGGGTAATATGCTTGATAAATTCGGGAGAGAAAAAGGTATGTCGTTTCCCGCTGGACCTACTATAGAAACGAAAGCTAAGAAGGGTAATAACCTCATAGATTTACCATACAGTGTTAAAGGTATGGACCTCTCATTTTCAGGTATAATGACAGCTGCCTTAAATTCTAGAGCTGAACTTAACGACCTTTGTTATTCAATACAAGAAACAACTTTTGCAATGCTCATCGAAGTTACTGAAAGAGCTTTGGCTCATACTAGAAAAGAGGAAGTCCTATTAGGTGGGGGTGTTACTAGAAATAAGAGACTTCAGGAGATGGGCAAGGTTATGGCTGAAGAACGAGGGGCATCATTGTATGTTCCCGATGGAGAACTTTGTATCGACAACGGTGTTATGATCGCTTGGAATGGATGGCTTATGTATGAAGCAGGTATGTCAATAGATGTCAAGGAGTCTGGAATCAAACAGGGTTATCGGACTGACGATGTCGATGTGAAATGGTAAAAGTCGAAAATTTTAATTAGTGTTTTATCTATATCGATTCTGGTGAAACGAATGGTAGAAAAACCTACAGGAGGTATTTGTTCAAGATGTGATTCTGAAAGCTTGGAGTTTTATGATGATGGTAGTGGTAGATGTGTAAACTGTGGTAGAACTTTCAGATGGGCCTCACAGGAGGAGATACAAAAAGCAAGAGAGGCTCAAAGTGAAAAACAAGCATCTACCAGTTCTCAACAACCTCAAAAAGGTGTTGCCCAGGCGCAGTCTCAACAGCAAAATCCACAGTCTCAACAGCAAAAACCAGTCTCCCGCCCAAATGGAGCTAAGAACCGAAGTAAAGATTCATATACCCCCTCCCAGGGAATAAAGATCGCTAAAGAACCTACGGGAATGGGTTTCCTTTGGATGGGTGTTATTGGTATTGTTTTAATGATGGTTGGTTATATTTTGTTTTCATTTTATGCTATGGAGATCGGTCTAGAAGAACACCATGAGATTATACGTGGTCTATATTTACTTCTCACCTCAGTCGGAGTTCTTATAGCGGGTATGGGCATGCTTGTATTTGGTTCGATTGCTGATCATCTGGATGAACATGTAAGGAAGGGTTTAGTTATATCCTCCGCATTGTTGATCGCCTTATACTTAGGACTTAGTCAACTGATGTTGTTTGGATTCTAAAAACCATTTCATTTCCCATATCTATTTATAGCCTTTTTTTTATCCCCTGATAACTAGGGAGTTATTAATATGGAAGAAAAAAAAGTCACCAAGGAAGAACTTTTAAAAAAGGCAAAAGAACCGGCAAAGAAAGCCATGAAATGGCACCCATTTTACAAAGGAAAGATCGAAGTATCCCCTAAAGTACAGGTAAAGAGTTTCGACGATTTCAGTGTATGGTACACACCAGGTGTTGCAAAACCATGTGAGGATATACACAAAAATCCAGAGATGGTTTACGAACATACGAACAAGTGGAATAATGTAGCAGTTGTCAGCGATGGTAGCCGAGTTTTAGGACTTGGAGATATTGGACCCGAAGCAGGTATGCCAGTAATGGAAGGTAAAGGTCTATTATTCAAATATTTAGGTGGTGTAGATGCTTTCCCAATATGTTTGAATGCTCATGAGCCTGAAGAGATAATTCAAGCGGTTAAATGGATAGCACCTTCATTCGGAGGGATCAATCTAGAAGACATTTCTAAACCAAAATGCTTCGAGGTCCTAGATACATTAAGAGAAGACCTAGATATACCTGTATGGCACGATGATCAGCAGGGAACTGCAGCAATAACACTAGCCGCCATCATAAATGGGCTAAAAGTAGTTGATAAAGAGCTGGAAAATGCAAAGATAGGTTTGGTTGGAGCAGGTGCTGCAAATCTCTGTTTAGCTAGAACCCTATTAAAAGCTGGTGTTAAAGAAGAGAATTTATACCTTGCTGATTCAACAGGATTATTACACGCTTACCGGGAGGATTTAGATAAAGAAAAAACACCTGAAAAATATAAATTTGCCCAGAAGACCAATAAGGAGCAGCAGGAAGGGGGATTACCCGAACTTATAGCAGGTAAAGACGTGGTAGTTGCAGCGTCTAAACCAGGTCCAGATACTATCAAGAAAGAATGGTTAAAAGAGATGAATAAGGACGCTATCCTTTTCGCGGAAGCTAATCCAATACCTGAAATATGGCCGTGGGAAGCAAAGGACGCAGGTGTTAGAATAGTTGGGACCGGAAGATCGGATTTCCCAAATCAGGTGAACAATTCAATAGGATTCCCTGGAATCTTTAGAGGCACTTTAGATGTGAGAGCTAAGACTATAACTGATGAGATGCACATTGAAGCAGCTTATGCCATTGCTGAGGTTGCCGAGGAACAAGGAATTGATGAAGAATATCTTGTACCTACTATGGACAACACAGAAGTATACATCAGACAGGCCGTTAGAGTTGGTTTAAAAGCTATTGAACAGGGTATAGCTAGAATCGAACTTTCAGAGGAAGAACTCAGAGAGAAGGCTGAAGAGATAATAATGTCCAGTAGAAATAAAACCCAAAATATGATGAGAGAGGGTTTCATAAAGGACGCACCATCAGTTTGATCAATAAAACTCCTTCTTTCTTATTTTTTTCAAAAAAACCTATATTGGTTTAACGTCTATGTTAAACTGTGAAGATAATAGCTGTAGCGACGGATAATTTCGAGTTCTACTACAATGTAGTTAAAGAGTTGAAGCAAAGGGATATACCATTTGTAAGTATTTCTCCAACAGACCCTATCCCAGAAAATATAGGTGCGATTATAACCACCGAAAAAGAAGCTGAAGGCATAGATTTCGATAAGGTCATCCCTGTATCTGATGATGTTAGAAAAGGGATAAGACAAGCTTTATCTGTGATATCAGGTAAAGAATCATTTCAACAGATGATTGTAGGTATAGATCCAGGAGAAAAACCTGGTATAGCTCTGATCGGTGATGGTAAAACATTAGAGACAGTTTATGCAAAATCCCCTGAAGATGTTAGAGAAATAGTAGATAAATATATGGATGCATATGAGTTCCATGAGATGATCATTAGAATAGGCCATGGTGATAAAACCAATAGGAATAGAACTATTAACAAACTCACTGGTCTATGTGCAAGAATAGAGATAGTGAACGAAGAGGATACTACTCACGGAGGTTTTCTCCCCGATCTTACCTCTGCCAAAGAGATATCGATAACATCTGGGACACCAATAGAAGGTGATTATGAAATCAAAGCAACTGAAGGGGAGAAAAGAGAGATCCAAAGACGTAGTAGAATAAAAAGTGAGGGAAAGATAACCATCTCTAAAAAGCTAGCAAAAAAAGTAGTAGAGGGCGAAATAGATTTGAAGGAGGCTATCAGGCGTCAGGAAGGTGGCAGTAGGGAATGAATTATGCTATTATTTTTAAATTCCCTAGAACTGGTTCGTAAACTTTCCCGCTGCTTCGTAGACTGTTAACCGCTTCTTCGAACTTATCTTGTCCAATATTTTCACTATCCATGACTTTATTCATCACTTTTTCGTATTCAACACCGTTCTCGTGTTCTGCCATATCTTCAAGTTCTTCGATGACTCTCAGGATCTCGTCTTCTATCTCTTCGTCACCTTCTCCTTTATCTTCGGACTCTTCAACCGTACCTTCATACTCTGGAAGTATGTATCGTAGAGAGTCCTCAATCATTCTCCAGTATTTCTCAAAAGAAGGAGATCCGTAATGGTCCATAGCTTTTTTGATCCCATCTGCTAAATCTCCGTCATACCCTATATCTATCATTTCGTCAATTGATACTTCTTCCATATTAGCAGCCTCAGAAACTGCTTCCAATCTACGTTTCAAGCTTTTAGCTGATTCTAATATCCAGTAGTCTCTCTGTTCCTCTGAGACCTCTTTGATGAGTTCTCCTCTTAGGTTCACAAGTATGGTTTCTTCATCAGGTCTATATGTATTGGCTTTACCTACGACTGCAACAAAAGTAGGGGGTTCCAAATTGGCTAATGCGGTAGCAACCCTGGGTTGATACTGTCCCGCAGAAACGAAATAGGTACCTGTGGGATCAGTAACCCTAGCTCGCCACATTGGTTCAGCAGGGGTGCCTATATTTTCTGTTTCAGTCAATACTCCTACTATATATACTCTATTTACTTTAGCTCCTAATGGCGTAACTACATAGCTAGGAGACCTTTCCTCCGTCCCTCCAGTTTCAAGAGTAGATCTATTAAATTCTTCTGCGAACATCCTCCAAGCAACTTCTCTATTTATCATACTCATTTTATTACCTCCATATAAAAGGAAAAAGGTGTGAGATATCTCACACTCTCACCTCGTCAAGTAGTTTTCTAGCTTCTTCCTCGACATCAACGGTTTTTGTACTTAGGTCATTTGCTATCAACATCAAACCGTAATCATCGCTGGTGACGTTTCCTGTAGTCTTCATAGGTTGGGCAATTAACTTTTCTTCGATCTCATCCTTGATGACATCTTGATTCATATTGTCTCTAGCGATGTCCATAGCCTTTTCCATGTCATATCCTAGTACTTCTTCCGTTAGTTCTCTGTTGGCTATGACAGTCAATGCTCCAGTTCCATCATCTAATATGCCTTTAATTCTTAAATCCGGCTCACCGTCAACTTTACCATGTACCCTACAAGCACCCTTTTGGATGACTCTACTGCACTCTGGGCACCTGAAGATCAATCCACTGCCGCTTTTGATATCGATCATGACAGCATCGATAACAGCATCAACTGCTCCTCCACGCTTTGCTAACTCAGATATAGAAAGGATGTTGATCTCTTTAAGATCCTCAGCTTTAGGTACCACGTCATCATCTAAAAATTCAACATCAGCTTTATCGTCGAAACTCAATTGAGGGACACCTCTCCAAGAGCGGACATATCCGCCTTCCACTCGGATAACGTCATCAGTATCCAAACCAAAATCGTGCCATGCACTGAATTGTGCTTTACCTGTTTCATCAGCTATTACTCCCGAGTATAGATCCTTCTCGCCATTTTTTGTATTGACCGTTTTTTTCTCAACTGATAACAATCTTCCGGTTATACTGAGATTTCTCATACCTTCTCTTATGTCTTTAAGCTCACATGGCTGGACTTCACTCTCAAACTTAGGAACATCATCTTCATCTAGATGTTTAACTGTACTTTTTGTTCCTATGTTAACTTGAGGTTCGTCGTTCCATGTATTTGCATATGCGTTCTGTAAACCTACTGTATCTCCTTTCTCTATATCTATTGGTAATTTTTCCCAAGCAGTGAATGGAACGGTCCCCGTTTCATCACCAAGAATTCCGTATTGTATAGTCTTAGCTTCGTTTTCTACCTCTATTTCTTTATCATTGATAGAAACGATCCTAGCTTTAAGATTTAGTGATCTTTCGTCACCTGTTATACCTTCGATCTTCTTCTCAGTGCTGTTGAATAGCTTCTGAGGATCTCCCTCGTGCTTTTTTACTATTGCTCTTTTTGCGGTTCCCAGAGGGACTCCATAAACATCTATATAGTTGTGAAGTTCCTCTTCGATTTGTTCTTTACTTACCTTTTCGTTTAGCGCCCGGGTTATATCTTCAATATGGGGCGCGAGTTCATCTTTTTCGTTCATTTTACTCACGTTTTTTGCGTTTTGTCAGTCCCGATTAGGACTACCCTACCCTATAGTGAAAGATTATTTAACTATTTCTAGCAGGGATAAGTGAAAAAAGTGAAAGTGGTTTTTTGACCTTGTTATTCAGGGTATTCCTCGATCTTCTCAAAATTGTCTTTGACATAGTCGATAATTATATCTCGATCCCGCTTGAGATGAGATTCATACCATGTTTTTATAATATCTTTTAGTTTTTCATGGATCTTTTCGACTTTTTTGTCATCTATGGGGAATTTGTAATTTGCGATCCCATATCTAGCAAATATACGTTTCCATCCACTGTATTTGTAATATGTTTCCCCTTCACAGAATTCAAAAAACATTCCTAAAAAGAGGTCGTCATCTTCAGTGTAATAGTCGAGCATTATGGTATCCCCGGTTCTACCTTCATCTTGGGTTTTATCCATCAGCTTTATGGTTCTGATCCCAGAAAAATCGAAATCATCTCTGAATTCCCATTCTTCAGGGAATTCTTTGAAATGGGCGAAAGAGCTGTAGTCTGGTTTCATGCTAAAATGAACGTTCAGCTTTTCGAACCTTATCCATATTCGCCAGAAGTCCTTGATGAACTGTCTGTTCAATTCAGCCATTCTTGAATCTCTCTCCCCCAAACTCCTGAAGGTCTCTTCGGTTTTCTCTTCCAATTCAGCATCCAGCTCGTCAAACCAATCACTAGACTTTTTATCGGATTTTTTCTTTGAAGCCATGATATCACTTTATATTTATTTTTAAGACTCCTTATATCTAACGGGTAATGATAGTGGAGATATAAAAGTTTTCGTCATAATAAAGACGAAATAAAAAATTGAAATAAGTTATTATCAAAAGATTTAGGTATTTTTGTTCGATTACCCTATTAGATAACTGCCATCTTCCATGATCTTTTCATCGTCGAACCATATATTACAATTGGTTAGGATCATATCTATGTGTTCTGGGCAACTCCAATCTGCAAAGGTGTCGTCTGCGATAGGATCTCCAAAGGCCACATGTATTCCGGGATATTTTTCATCTTGAAGCATATTGTCAACGATAGTATCTAAAAATATGTTAGTTCCAAAACCAACTTCTCCAACATATTTTGAACATTCGTGTCGGCTGATGTATTCTTTAATCTCTCTTTCTAGATCTTTATTCTCACAAGATACAGATGTGGCCTGAGGTCTTTCTTTTGTCGTGATCTCCATAGTTACTGGAGTTTCTACTAAATCTGAATGTCTGTATTCTTCTCCAAGATAATCTCCCACTGAGCCATCGATAACGATCTTACCTTCCATGGTTGTTGGTGGCTTGAACATCTCACCTGATGGAAGGTTAACCCATTGACCCTTTGTATGGCAAATACCCGTAGATTGAACCCATTTATATTTCTCAAAAGTTGCAGTTATATCTGTACCAAGTTCATTGGTAACCCTAACCTTATCTGTTTTCTTGATTTTTTCATAAAGTTTTTCAGTGAATTCTGATATTTTTTCATAGTCTGCGGCCATGCTGTTACATATTATCTCTTCATTGATATTGACCATATGTGCATGACGTCCCATGTTCAATGCAGCTTTTAGAAAAGGCATCCTGAGGGTTTCTAATTCCCCGTCTAATGAATGAGGTGTCCAGAAGGTAACGTCAGCATCGTGTGCGGATTTTTGTACTCCTCTAGGAAGCTTTTTAAGAGGTCTTTTACCATAAATATTGAGGTTGAAGTATCTTACCTGCGGTGTTATTTCCAGAGCTATATCCCTGAGTCCCATACCTATGTTCTTTGTTCTGTCATCTGAAACGATGACTACTTTTTCATCTTTCCTAACACCCATACATGTCTCAACCGCGGCACGACATCCTTTTTCAATAGACATTTGAAAAACCATCAATTGTTTTTAATATGCATCCCTATGTTAGAAGGTATTTAAAATTTTTGTTATTCGGAAACTTACACTATTTGAAAAAACAAATTCTAAAATAAATAAAACGGAAAGTGAAAGAAGGTTCACTTCATGGCTTCTATAAATTCATCTACTGACATAGCAGCCATTGTAACAGTATCGATAGTACCTCTAGACCCCATCTCAACTGCTACTTTGGTCATCACTTTTTTATCAGGAGCATCAAAGATCGTTACGAAATCATAGTCCCCAAGAAGTGCATACTGCTTTTCGACTTTGACTCCCATCTTTTCCATTTCTTCGTTCACTTCCTTTATCCTTTTCGGATTGTTTTTAATAGTTTTTCTACCCTCATCTGTTAGTTTTGATAATATCACATATTTTGGCATATCTATCCCTACCCATATATAAGGTGATAAACGATATTTATTATTTTCTAAAAAACATTCTAAATCAAAATTCCATTATATGTTAGTACCAACTCAATAAACCTAAAATTCTTAAATATGATGTATTCATATCTTTATCTATGAAAAATCATTGCTTTAATTAAGGGGGCGATTAAAGAGATATGAGTACTAAAAAATGTATGGTCATTGTAATAGTGATGTTATTATTTACGACTATGTCAAGTATATCTGTAAATTCTTTAGAAGAAAGAGACCAGATCGAAAAAGAAGAAGTGCCTTTTAAAAGTGGTATCGGTACCGAAGATGACCCTTATCTCATAGAAAATATAGATGATTTGCACAACATTAGAGAGGATTCAGATGCATATTATTTGTTAACTAATGATATCTATGCTAACGAAACCCAAGATTGGAATGGGGGTAAAGGATTTGAACCGATAGGTGATTTTTATGATAGATTTGATGGAGTTCTTGACGGTGGAGGTCATGAAATCAGAGGTCTTCACATAAACCGTCCAAATACTGGATATTATGACGGGGGCGTAGGTTTATTTGCAACAATGGGCAAATTCGGAACCGTAAGGAATTTAGGACTTGTAGATGTGAGTATCAATGGAGGCCGATATTATACGGGGCCAATAGTAGGAAGGAACTATGGTGATCTTTACAACACTTACACTACCGGCGAAGTGATCGGTGATACTTTTGTAGGTGGTCTAGTAGGGCAAGCCGACTCTAGAGAAGGTGAAATATTGGAATCATACTCGACGGCATCCGTTAAAGGTGGGTTTCAAGTAGGAGGTCTCGCAGGTTGGAATGTTGGAGTTATTTCTCACTCCTATACCACAGGAACTGTTGAAGGTTCTCAAAATGTTGGGGGTTTGGTTGGAGTCAATCATAATATAATCGAAAATTCTTTTTCTACTGGGCATATAAAATGTACTTTTCGTAATTCAGGAGGTCTTATAGCACACAATCGGGGTACTGTCATCAATTCCTTTGCAAGAGGAGTAGTGGAAGGAACTTCTAGAAGTGGTTCTTTTGCTGCATGGAACACGGGCACCATAAAAAATTGTTATGGGACAGGATATTTGATGGGAGATGATATAGTGGGAGGTTTAGTCGGAATAACTGAAAAGGATGGCATCGTACTGGATTCATTCTGGGATATGCAGAGGACAGGGAGAGAAGAAAGTGATGGTGGGACCGGAAAAACAACTGAAGAGATGAAGGATGTCGTTACCTTTTCGGACGAGTCGATTCAAGGTTTAGGTGATGCATGGGATTTTGTTGAGAATCCGAATGATAGTCGAGGGAACCGAGATATTTGGGATATAGACGAGGATAAAGAAATAAACGATGGATATCCGTATCTTATATGGACAGAATTAGAGATGGTTTTTTTAAGATTTTATTTTGAAGGTAAAGGAACTGTAGAGATCGAGGGGGATGAAGTTATGGATTCTAGGTTGGAATTTATACCAAATGGGACCGAGATCCAAATAGAAGCTATACCTGATCATGCATGGGAATTTAGTCACTGGTCTGGTGATTTATCCGAAAATATTGACGAAGGTGAGCAGGAGATCACGATCACTATCGAGGAGAATAAGGGACTGACAGCCAATTTTGAAGTGGAAGCAAGTACTCCAGGATTTACTCCGGTAATTATATTGGTTTCTATGATAATCTCGATTGCAGTATACCGAAAAAAACATGTTTGAATGCTGACACATCCTAACTTGCCATTCATTGTAAATAAATGGACCCATCAGAATGCTGACGCATTCTAACTTACCACTAAAAATCAGAGATTTTATAGTGGACCCATCAGAAAGCTTGCGCTTTCTAACTGCCTATATAA
>Ga0207421_10004510_pt1 | contig 15982 bp, 16 predicted proteins | sample SodLakKL_010_SED_4_FD_187542 | JGI IMG/M metagenome (GOLD analysis project Ga0207421, IMG submission 187542) | Alkaline sediment microbial communities from Lake Tanatar, Kulunda Steppe, Russia - 8KL_010_SED (SPAdes) (version 2) | ecosystem: Environmental > Aquatic > Non-marine Saline and...
TGTTTCCGACAGCGAGATGGCCCAGTGCATGTTTACCCTGGACAATCTGCCCCAGACGCTGACCTCCCAGCTGCCGGGCATGCAGAAGAGGGCCAGACAGCTCTGCCCTGAATATTCCAGGGCCCGGAGCTTCTTTTTTCTGGGACGTGGCATCTATTATCCTCTGGCCCTGGAAGGTGCCCTCAAACTCAAGGAGATCTCCTACATCCACGCCCAGGGGTATCCAGCAGGCGAACTCAAGCACGGCCCCATAGCCCTTATTGAGCAGGAGCTGCCCACTTTTGCCCTGGCCCTGCAAAACCATCTTTTGGATAAAATGGGATCCAACCTCATGGAAGTCCGGGCCCGTAACGGTAAAATTATTGCCTTGACCAATCCCGGTGTTGAATTAGATATAGATGAAACCTGGGAAATACCCCAGCTGGGAGATCCATTGAACAGTTTCCTGGCCTTGCCGGCCCTGCAGCTCTTCGCCTATGAAATGGCGGTGTACCTGGGTAAGGACGTGGACCAGCCCCGCAACCTGGCCAAAAGCGTAACCGTGGAATGACCATGAGCATAAAAAAGCCTTTTTTCTGCCTGCTGGCGTCTTTGCTGCTGTCTCTGTGCACTCCGGGCCTGCTGCCCGCCGGAATGCAGAGCGCAGTGCAGGAACTGGACAGACTTATAAGTGACGACAACCGAAACCAGTTCCGCTCACACTGGCTCGACCTGGCAGATAAATTCCATCAGGCCCTGGATGAAAGCCGGGAGGGAAATGAGAAGGCCCGGGCCCTTTATTATCTTGGACGCACCTACCAGGAACTGGGCAAAAAATCCTTTCTGCCTTCCGATTTTAAAAGGGCTGAAGAATTCTATACCCGTGCTGTCAGGGAGCACCCCGACACCGACTTTGCCGGTCGCTCCCAGTACCGCAAGGCCGAGATCCATCTCAACCATCACCGGGATTCCGCCCAGGCTTACCTGGAATACCTGCGCGTGGTTTACAACCATTCTTCCAGTTCCAAAAAAGATGCCGCCCAGGAAGTTCTCAAGGAACTGGACCGCAAAAACCTGGAGAAAATAAACGGCAAGCGGGCCTCCATGGACCCGGAAAAGGTATCCCGGCCGGAGCAGCCCCGGCAGGATTCCCTGGAGGAAAGGCCCCTTGCAGACTCCCGTAAAACAGATGAATCACGGCAGGACCAGCCGGAAACTGATTCCCAAACAGCCCGGCTTGTGGACATTCGTCACTGGAGTTCGGATGAATACACCCGGGTGGTACTGGATCTGGACACCTCGGTGGATTACTACCATAAACTGTTGAAGCCTGATGAGGAGCTGGGAACCCCGCACAGGCTGTTTATCGACCTTGAGAAAACCAGGCAGGGAGAAGCAGTAACCCGTGAAGAAAGCGTGGCCGACGGTATTTTAAGCCGCATCAGGTCTGCCCAGCATACCACGGATAAGTCCCGGGTGGTCCTGGATATCGACGACCTGGACGATTTCAGGGTCTTTGCCCTGGAAAATCCCTTTCGCATAGTTGTGGATGTTTACTCTCCGGATGAACGCCGGGTTCTGCAGACGGTGGAAGGCGAGACGGAAGTCTCCCTGGATCCCGAGCGGGCCGAGCTGTCTTCAGGAAGCCTTCTTGAGCAGCTGGGACTCAAGGTGCAGACCATCATGATAGACCCCGGTCACGGCGGTAAGGACCCGGGGGCTGTGGTGGGAAATTTCAAGGAAAAGGATATAGTTTTGAGAATGTCCAAAGTCCTTGGCCGCAAACTTGAACAGGAAGGCTTCGATGTTCTCTACACCCGGACAAAGGATGTCTTCGTTCCCCTGGAGGAACGCACCGCCATGGCCAATTCCAGAAAGGCGGATCTCTTCATCTCAGTGCATGCCAATGCCCATAGAAATCCAAATGTCAGAGGCTTTGAGGTCTATTACCTGAACTTTGCCCAGGATGAAGACGCCAAACGTGTGGCGGCCAGGGAAAATGCAGTCTCAACCCAGAAGATCTCCGATCTGCAGTATATTTTGACAGACCTGATGCTAAGCTCCAAAATAAGCGAATCCAGGGATCTGGCCGAAAAGGTCCACGAGGTCACCCTGGACAGCACCAGCGGGATGTTTACTGACCTGGACACCAACGGGGTGCGCCAGGCCCCTTTTTATGTCCTCATGGGGGCTCAGATGCCGGCCATTTTGCTGGAAATGGGCTACATGACCAACAAAAAGGATATGCGTCTTCTGCAGAACGACGACTTTATGCGGTACATGGCCAGGGGGCTGACCAAGGGCGTCATCTCATACCGGGACAAGATCGAACAGTTCGCCAGGCTGGACTAGGTCTGTATTCAGCCTCCATTGTCCCGGCTTTTTACCTCTTTTCCTCCAGCACGGAATCACATTTCCTTGCTTCTGGAGTACTTTTTCTTCCTCCCAGTTCGTCCCCGTCCCAGGAAGCCCCGTCCTCTTCCGGCTCCACATGAATAGTTACCTGGGATTTAGGCAGCTCCTTTTCGATTCCATCTTCGATCCTGCAGCAGATATCATGGCCTTCGCGTATGGTTCGATCTCCCGGCAGCAGCAGGTGAAAATCGATAAACCGTCTGGACCCGGACTTGCGCGAGCGCAGTCCGTGATACGCCGCCCGTTCTCCTGCGTGCCTGCGGATATGTTTTTCCACCAGGTCCACTTCCTCCCTGGGCAGGGAAACATCCATGAGTCCGTGCATGGATCTCTTTATGAGGCTTATGCCGGAGCGCGTGATGTTCAGGGCGATTATTACGGCAATGATGGAATCCAGGATCACCAGTTGCGGGTAGAACATTATGATCCCCAGGCCCAGGACCACGCCGGTGGTGGTCCAGACGTCCGCCATGAGGTGTTTTGCGTCTCCTTCCAGGGTGATGGAGTCGAAATGCCTGGCAGCCCTGAGCATAATTCTGGCCACCACCAGGTTGATAAGGGCCGCGACAACAGATATGCTTATGCCCAGCAGCAGATTCTCCAGTGCCTGGGGCTGCATGAGCCTTCCGGCAGCAGAGTAGATGATTCCTGCCGCTGCCACCAGTATAAGGCCGCCCTCGAGCCCTCCGGCAAAATATTCCGCCTTGTCATGTCCGTAATTGAACTTCCTGTTGGCCGGCTTGAAAGCGACAGTCAGGGCAATCACTGCTACGATGCTGGCTGTCAGATTAACCAGTGTTTCCACGGCATCGGACAACAGCCCCACTGATCCGGTAATCCAGAAAGCTCCGAATTTAAGCCCCAGGGTCAGCAGGGAGGCCAGTACAGAAAGTAGAGCAATATTTCTGGGCATACTCTTAAGCTCTTAAAAATGTTGACAAGACGTTAAGCCGGTGAAAAAATCATCTGCAGAATGCAGGAGCAAAATTTAAGCAGCTCTGTTGCCCCAAATATTATCCAAGGGCATAAACTCATTTTCAGGGTAAACCGGAACCGGAGTCAATATATGCATAAATCCTGGATTGAAGCCAAACTTCCCGAATTTGTCAGGGATGTCATGCGTGATTTCTGCCAGGTCAGCAGACAGCTTTTTAACCAATTTGACTCCCATGAGCAAACCGGGCAGGTAAGCTTCACCTTTTTCAAGGAATTGCTGGGCGAGGGAATGAACAAGGGGCAGCTGTGGCGTCTCAAGGATACCGCCCACATACTTTTCCGCAACGACCAGAGGGCCGGGAAAATCGGTCCATACCTTGACTGGTGCATAGGCTATATATTCCATGAGTGCATGAAGTTAAGAGAAGATGCCTATCAGCAGGAGAATTACCGTCCCTGGTTCGAAGCCCGTTATTCCAGCCCTGAAATCACTCCTGAAGAACAGCTTATCAGTCAGGAACTTATCAATGTACTGGACCAGACCAGAGAGAGCATCAACCGCGAAATATCCAGGATCAAATTTATACTTTTTCACTGCCGCAGGCTTTTTATTTTATATCTTCCGGCACATGAAGATAATCCTCTTTTGGCACGTTTCCTCTTTGCCCAGGAGGACCTGGTGCGCGAGGTGTTTAAATCTTCATACCCGGATCTCATCACAGCCATATACGGAGAAGAACCCGTCAGCCTTTACGAACTGGCAGCCAGCAGCCTGGAGCGCGGAGGCTGGAAAGCCGAGGCTGAAGCAGCCAGGAGCAGGCTTTCTCTTGACTTTACCTGAAAGTTGAGTAAATATAAACCGATAAAACCGCAAACTGCCCTTAAACCCTGTTCACGGAGGAAGAAATGAAACGTTACCTTATTTTCTCCATTTTGCTGCTTGCGCTTCTGGCAGCGGGTTGCGCCAAAAAACCCGTCGAACCGGCTGAGCCGGATCCGCCCGAGCCTGAGGCGGTTCAGCCTGAACCCGAACCCGAAGTCCCGGAACCCAAGGAGGAGAAAGAGCCGGAACCTCTGGACGAGCGGGCACTCTACCAGGAGTTGTACGAAGCTCTCCCCACTTCACACACCGTTGAAAAGGGCGAATGCCTGTGGTGGATAGCCGAGTACACGGAAATTTACAATGATCCTTTTATGTGGCCTTTGATCTACAAGGACAACAGGGACAAAATCGTCAACCCTGATCTTATCTATCCAGACCAGGTCTTCAGCATCCCCAGGGACTTTCAGAAGAATGAGCTCACTGAAAGCAGGCGTGAAGCAGGAGCACCCAGGCCTTACCTGCCTGATGAAAGTGCACGCCTGCCTGCAGACTTAAGGGAGAATCTGGGCTGGAGTTTTTAACAAGCACCACAATTTCCTTAAAAAGCCCCGGTTCTTCCGGGGCTTTTTTTTCTTCAGGTCTTTCAAGCCGCCTTTATCAACCCTGCTTATAGCAACGCTCACCCGGCAGACCAGACCCTTGTCAGACCGGGCTGACAGAATTCTGCACCTGCACTTCAAATGATTCTTGCTACACTTGACTTGATCTGCTAACTATCAAAAAAATATGAAAAAGTGGAGGGCATATGTTCGATTTTTTATACCATAAAAATACCGCAAAACAGCGCTATGATCTGCAGGATGTCCAGGAACCGCAGCTCTTGAGAGATCTTTATCCATATAACCATGTCCCCCGCATAGCCTTTGACGACTCTTTTATTCTGCCCCGTCCTCCGGAACAGATATTTATTACGGACACGACTTTCAGAGACGGCCAGCAGGCCATGCCTCCTTTTACAGTAAACCAGATTGCAGATATATATGAATATATGCACCGACTGGGAGGACATTCCGGGCTAATCCGCCAGAGTGAATTCTTTCTTTACTCGGACAAGGACAGAAAAGCTGTGGAGGCCTGCCTGGAGAAGGGACACAGATATCCTGAGATTACAGGCTGGATTAGGGCCAACAAGGATGACCTCAAGCTGGTCAAGGATATGGGGCTCAAGGAGACGGGCATGCTGACCTCTGTTTCAGATTACCACATATTTCTGAAGCTGGGCAAAACCCGTCAGCAGGCCATGGAAGACTACCTGGAACTTGTAGAGGCGGCCCTGGACTGGGACATAATCCCCAGGTGTCATTTTGAGGATATAACCAGGGCTGACATTTACGGATTCTGCATACCTTATGCACAGAGGCTCATGGAACTTTCCCAGCAGAAAGGCCTCCCGGTTAAAATCCGGCTTTGCGATACCATGGGGTATGGAGTACCTTATCCCGGCTCTGCTTTGCCCAGAAGCGTGGCCAAGATCGTGCGGGCTTTTACCCACGAGGCCAAAGTACCGCCTGAAGCCCTTGAATGGCATGGACACAACGACTTTCACAAGGCCTTTATAAACGGCACAACCGCCTGGCTGTACGGCTGCAGTGCAGTCAACTCCACCCTTTTTGGAATAGGCGAGCGCACCGGCAACGCTCCCCTGGAAGCCCTGGTCATTGAATACATCTCTCTGACCAGCGATGACGACGCAGCGTATACACCGGTAATTACCGAACTGGCCAGGTATTTCCACAAAAACCTTGGCGCTGAAATACCCGCTAATTATCCCTTTGCCGGCAGGGACTTCAATGCCACCAGTGCCGGAATTCATGTAGACGGACTTATGAAAAACGAGGAGATATACAATATCTTCGACACTGAGCAGATTCTTCACAGGTCAATACCCATTATTATTTCCGATAAAACCGGTAAAGCAGGCGTGGCCTACTGGATCAACCACTACCTGGATCTCTCCGATGACCAGAAGGTGGACAAGCGGCATCCGGCTGTCGGGAAAATATACGAGAAAATCAGAAAATCATATAATCAGGGCCGCACCACCAACTTCTCTCACGAGGAGATGGAACAGCTGGTAAGGCGCTATCTGCCCGAACTGTTCTCTTCATCCTTTGATCAGTTAAAGGAACTTGCTCACAGGGTGCTGCAGAAAATCATACAGGATCTGGCAGCTGAGCCTGAAATGGCCTCTCACGACATTGACAGGATCAACAGCAAGATGCAGGAGTTCTTGAAGGAATACCCCTTTATTCAGTATATGTATATCACTGATATAAACGGCTACCTTCTGACCTGGAATGTCAGCAACATAGAAGATCTATCCAAGTATCAGCAGGTGGATCCAGGCACCAACCTGTCGGACCGGGAATGGTTCATTCTCCCGGTCAAAACCGGCAAGCTGCATATAACCGACTTTTATAAGTCTCATTTCACCGGCAAGCTTTGTTTAACCGCCTCAATTCCTGTGTTCAGCGAACATGATGAAATTCTTGCCATTCTCGGGGCGGACATCCGCTTTGACGAACTGGTCAAAATCCAGGAGGATTTTGCTTTTGAACAGAACCTGTTATCCAAATAGATTGAATAAATCACCTGCACGTCAGCATGTGCCTGCACAAGGATCTTTTGCAGGCACATTATGTAGCCAGTATATTTAAGACTAATTTCTAATTCAGGAGTAAAGACATGTGGAAAATACTGCCAGTGGCACTGATGATTTTCATTTTGTCCGGTTGCTGGGCCACCAAGGAAACAGAACCCGAAACATTCGAGCCTGTATCCGAATCCGGTGAAGCTCAGCCCAAAGATGCAGCGGACCATCGCTACTATGATTTTGATGACATTCCCATTCCCAGGGAAATGAGCATAGACAGGGATGGGTCCATTCTCTTCGAATCCCAGGGGATAAGGGCCGGAATGCTTACCTACACCGGCAGAGTAGACAGTGAATCCCTGTTCAATTACTTTCAGAAAGGATTGCCCAATGAAGGGTGGGAGCTCTTAAGCTACATAAAGTATGGAACCCAGATACAGACTTTTTCCAAGGACGACAGGCTCTGCATTATCCGTATCATAGACGGCAGGCTTAGAACCGAGCTTCAGATCTGGATCTCTCCAAAAATCTGATTCTTTTGGTTTGTGGACGATCAAGCATATGCTTTCCAATCCCTGTATGACTTTTGACCATTACCATGGCCAGCGGGTGCACCTGGGTCTTACCGGGAGCATTGCAGCCTACAAGTCTCTGGAACTTGTGCGTCTGCTTCAGAAATCTTCTATTTCAGTCAGCGCAACCATCACCAGCTCCGGAAGTGCTTTTATCGGCCCTCTGACCCTCAGTGCCCTGGGCATCGACCCCCTGTATACCCCTGACTATTCACCATTGGAACAGCCCTTTGCTCATTTGAGTTCGCAGTTTTCGCCTCACGTCTTCATGGTGGCGCCCGCCACGGCCAACATCATGGCCAAAGCAGCCTCAGGAATCGCAGACGATCTTTTATCCACACAAATTTTGTCCTACCCCGGAAGCGTGCTTTTTGCTCCGGCCATGAACCCCGTCATGTGGAACAATGCCGCCACAAGGCGCAATATCCGCCGGCTTGGGGACCTGGGCCATGAGGTTGTTGAGCCGGACAGCGGTCAGGTGGCCTGTGGTGATCAAGGCCAGGGCAGGTTTCCGGAAATTGAAGTCTTATATTACACCTGCCTGAGAAAACTTACCAGACAGGATATGGTTTCCAGAAGAGTGCTCATAACAGCAGGTCCCACGCACGAATATTTCGACCTGGTTCGCTTCTGGAGCAATCCATCCAGCGGCCGGATGGGCCTGGCCACAGCTTTAGCCCTGTGGCTCAGAGGCGCTGAAATCCATTTTGTTCATGGACCCATGCAACCTGTATTGCCTTTGCCTGGTTTTTATATTTATTCTGTTACCACTGCCAGTGATATGTATAAACAGTGCAGCATGCTTTGGCCTGATTGTGACCTGGGAGTATTCAGTGCCGCAGTAGCTGATTTTGCGCCGCAAAAGGCCTCAGGCTCCAAGTTTAAGAAAGAGGGATGCACGTCTCTGCAGGTAAAAATGACTCCCACCCCGGATATTCTGGCAGAAATGAGCGCTTCCAGAAACAGGAACCAAAAAGTTGTCGGCTTTGCAGCAGAAGCTGAAAATCTTGAGGATAACGCTTTTGCCAAGTTGAATAAAAAGTCCCTGGACATGATTGTAGCCAACCTGGTTACCTCTGAATCAACTCCTTTCGGCTCTGAAGACAACCAGGTCTTGATCATGGATAAAAGCGGGAGCAAAGAATACCTTCCAATGCTTTCCAAGCAGAAAATAGCCTGGAGGATGGCGGATTGGATACAAGAATTATAAACTCGCATCCTGCATCAGCCAGGCTGGAAATGCTGGGTATCAGATATCTCTTCAAGCCTGCAGTCAGAGCCCAACACCAGCCGCAGGAAACTGCCTCTGGATCGGATACCGCACCGAGCTCCTGTTCTGTCCATTCTAACTACGATGATGCCGCCGACTCCAGGACCGACCCTTTACTGGAGTCTTTGTACAGACCGTCATACTCGGTATGGACCTACCTGGAACTCTATGAAGACCTTTGCTGTGGTTTCAATACCCCAAGAGCCCGGCTGCTTGCAGCCATACAGAACAGTATGGGATGGGACGCATGTTCTTTTACTTACTGGCCGGTAACCAGAAAATTTTCGAATAAAACTGTTCCGGACAAGGATTTTTTTTATTCAGCTATGGACAGAATCAATCCAGTTTATATTTTCTGTTTTGGAGCAGCTGCTTTTAACATCCTGCTTCCCCGGGAAAAGTTTACATACGGCAAGTGGGTGACAGGCCGCTTTTCCATCATGGCTCTGCCTTCTATAGACGCTTTAATGCCTGATAACCGGTTTCTTAAAAATTTTACATGGCGGATGATCAACAGTTTCTCACTTGCATAACAATTAAACATCAATATTAACTACCGAGAATATCATGAAAATTTTTAAAATCTGTTTTCTGGTTTCGTTGATACTTTTAGCATTCAGCCTGGTATTCGCCGACAGAGAGCCTGCATCTCACCAGATCCTCAAGGTGGACATAGACGGGCCCATTACCCCTGCCACTGAAGAACTGCTTCAGGATTCCCTGAGCCGCGCTCACGATGAGGATTTCATCGCGCTCATGATACGCCTGGATACACCCGGCGGTCTGGTGGAATCCATGCGCAACATGGTCAAGGACATCCTTGCTTCCGATCTGCCGGTGATTGTCTGGGTGGATCCCCCCGGGGCCAGGGCCACCTCAGCAGGAGTGTTTCTTGTGGCCGCTTCGGACCATGCGGTCATGAGCCCCCAGACCACCATAGGTTCAGCTTCTCCAGTGACCATGGGCGGAGAGGAGCAGGATGAAACCATGCAGCAGAAGATTATAAATGAAATGCTCTCCCTCGTTCGCACAGTGGCCAAAGACAAGGGTCGAAACGCGGATTGGTATGAAAAGGCTGTTACCGAAGCTGCAAATATCGACTCTGAAGAGGCCTTGCAGTTAAGGGTTATTGATCACATTGCCACGTCCACTGAGGATCTTTTAAGTCAGCTGGGTAAAAAGGGTCTTCAGGTTTATGGCGAGGAAATAACATTTGAAAGCGATGAAGTAAGTATTGTTCAGTTCGAGCCCGGCTTTAAGTACAAAGTGCTTTCATGGCTTCTGCATCCGCAGATCGCCTATATTTTATTTCTTGCCGGAATGGCCGGGCTTTTTTTCGAACTTTCCAACCCGGGTGCCATTTTTCCCGGAGTGATAGGGTCCATGTGCCTGATCATGGGTCTTTACTCCCTGGCGGTTCTTCCCACCAATATTGCCGGAATTTTGTTGCTAATCCTTGGTTTTATATTTATTATACTGGAAATCAACATGCCGACCTTTGGTCTGTTGACTCTGGCGGCCATAACAAGCTTTTTCTTTGGATCACTTTTTCTGTTCGATGCAGAGCATCCTTATTTCCAGATACCTACTATGACAATAATTCCAGTTGTACTTATTCTTACGGCAATTTTGCTGGCCCTGGCATATCTCATCGGCAAATCCCAGATGGCCCCTAAAACCCACCAGATGGGCCTGCCTGACAGTACTGCCAAGGTAGTCAGCTGGTCCGGAACACAGGGTCAGGTCAAGGTGAGAGGCGAGATCTGGAGAGCCCGGTCCCAGGAAACGATATCCCTGCAGCCCGGCCAGGAAGTTCAGGTGGATAAAGTTGAGGGACTCACCCTACATATAAAACCAGTTTAACAAAGCAGGAGGAACTAATGCTAACCTATGGTCTACCGGTACTTATACTTGTTGTTCTCTTCCTGATGAATGCCATCAGGATCCTCAACGAGTACGAGCGTGGTGTAATTTTTCGACTGGGACGATTCCTGAAAGTCAAAGGCCCCGGCATCATCATTCTGATTCCTGTATTGGATAAGATGGTCCGCACCAGCCTGAGAATCGTCACCCTGGACGTTCCGCATCAGGAAGTAATCACCCAGGATAACGTCACCATCAAGGTAAACGCGGTTCTTTACTACAGAATCATGTCTCCTCAACACGCAGTGCTGGAAATCGAGGACTATCATTTCGCCACTTCACAGCTTTCGCAGACCACCATCAGAACAGTCTGCGGTGCATCAGAACTGGACGAGATCCTCGGGCAAAGGGAAAAGCTTAATACCCGGATCCAGTCCATTCTGGACGAGCAGACCGATGCATGGGGCGTAAAGGTAACCACTGTAGAACTCAAGCACATCGACCTGCCTCAGGAAATGCAGAGAGCCATGGCTGCACAGGCAGAAGCTGAACGTGAGAGAAGGGCCAAGGTCATCAATGCAGAAGGCGAGTTCCAGGCAGCCAAGAGACTGACCCAGGCAGCCCAGATCATTTCCCAGTACCCGCAGGCTCTGCAGCTCCGCTATCTGCAGACCATGCGGGAAATGACCTCTGAAGGCAGAAACTCCACTGTCATCCCCATTCCCATTGACTTGTTCAGAGGGCTTGGACCAATCATGTCCGAACATGCACAGGGCTCCACCCAGATCGACCCTGAGGATCTGCCTGAGCCTGATGTACCTCCTGATCCTTTGGATCCTGAGCAGAAAAGCTGATTGTCCATGTTTAAACTCTAAGGGTGATTAAATGAAGACCGATACATTAACTGCCCGCATAGAATCTTTAATTCAGGATATATTGAGTTCTCAAAACAACAACCAGATGCCCAGCTTAAATCTGGTCCAGGACTTTGTTCGTGCAGCCAGGACCCTGCCCATGCAAGCTGAAGAAAGCCGCCTGGCTGAAGCAGAAGACTTCAGCCATCTGGCAGACCAGCTTTTGCTGGCTGTAAAAAACAATCAATTTGAAGAAGCAGTCCAGCTTATGGAGTCCATTAGAGAAGCCTGGACTTTTATCGCTGAAAATTGATTTTCCAATTATAACGAAATGTTAACCGACAAGCCTGATTGATGGACATCGATCAGGCTTGTTTTTTTTGTCCTTACTTGCTAAATCTGAAACCACTCAGTGGATTGGTTCTGAACCCAGATTAGCATACAGGAAAAAGTTGCTTTAATAATGCATAGCCGGTCAGACTTTTATGAGCTTGATGGCAGTCTGTTAGCTGCAACAGAGATCCAGCCCTGCCCTTTTCCTGCAACCGACAGCGGACAATTTTACCTTGACGGTTTTTTCAGATAACTGGCCGGCCGGTTGCAGGCAAATCTCTCTTTAGACCTATTTACTCAAACTTAATGTTTCACGTGAAACATTAAGTTTGAACAAGGAGAAAAAGCATTGCAGTGGAACATTGTGGTTGCAAACCAGAAAGGCGGTGTAGGCAAGACTACGACAGCGGTAAACCTGGCAGCATCCCTGGCAGTAATGGAAAAAAAAGTTCTTCTGGTGGACTGTGACGCCCAGGCCAACGCCAGCAGCGGACTGGGGGTGAATATAGACTCGCTGGAATTCACTTTGTATCACGGTTTAACAGGAGAAGCAGACCCCAAAAAAATCATCAGACGCACGGAATTAAAATACCTGGATGTGATACCCTCAAGCAAGGATCTGGTTGCTGCTGAACTTGAATTGAACGACAAGCAGGACAGGGAATACTATCTGTACAACATGCTGAAAACAATCAGCCGGCCATATACTTTTGTTATCCTGGACTGCCCGCCATCACTGGGCATGATAACGATCAATGCCATGTGTGCTTCAAACCGTTTACTGGTGCCAATGCAATGCGAGTATTATGCACTGGAGGGTATTGCCAGGCTGTTCGAGACGTTCGAGCTTATCAGAAAAAGACTCAATAATGATCTGCAACTCCTTGGGGTGGCCTTGACCATGTTCGACAAAAGAAACAAGCTTTGTCACCAGGTGATCAAGGAAATCAGAAGACATTTTCAGACGCAGACCATGGAAAGCATAATACCCAGAAATGTTCGTCTGTCAGAAGCGCCCAGCCATGGGAGGCCGGTTCTTGCCTATGACATAAGGTCAACCGGTTCCCATGCCTATCTAAGACTGGCAAAGGAAGTAGTGAACAGGTTGCAGTAAAATAGAGGGGTTGCAGGGTGTGTTGCGCTGCCGGCTAACGCTCAACACCCTGCAGCATTATCTGGTATTGAAGATTCAAATAAAGCGCAATTGTATCGGCGGCGGTTCACTTGACCTTACAGGAAAGATCTGAACATTCATAAAGTATCTGATCCTTGAAATGTTTTTTTGTTACCCGGGACTGACATCCCAGGCACAAAAAAGCCACGAGGCCGCCCAGGCTGGCGTTTCTCAAATGAAACTTTTTTGGATCATCCTGGGTCCAATCTTCGGTTGTTGAGCCGCAACCACTACAAACAACCTTTTTTTCCACAGGGTAGTTGAAGTCCCAATACATTAAAAAGTTCTTCCATTCATTTAATGGTTCGGCAGGTAATGCGGACTTCTTTTCCTGCTGCAGAAGTATTTTTTCCAGCTCATCCTGGTGTTTTAACCATACTTCAGCCGGAATCCAGACTCCGGTAAGCTGACCGGTTTCACTGTAAAAAGGTTGTACTGATATTTTGCTGTTCATATTCCCTCCTCAGGTTAATTTAAACTATAAATATAAATCAGGAAAATCAAGATGCAAAGAAAAGAAAAAGGACTGGGTAAAGGACTGGATGCCTTGATCAAACCCTCTTTCTATGAAGAAACGAGCACCGACAGCGTTCAACTTAGTGTTCAAAAAGTCAAGCCAAATCCTTTTCAGCCCAGAAAAAAATTTACAGAGGAAAGCATCAGCGAACTGGCATCCTCTATCAAAGAAAACGGGGTCCTTCAGCCTATCCTGGTACGCAAAAATGAAAATCAGGAATACGAGATCATTGCCGGAGAAAGAAGGTGGCGGGCAAGCCTTGAAGCCGGCTTAAATACTATCCCGGCTCTCATCAGAGAATATGATAATAATCAGGTTCTTGCAATAGCCCTTATTGAAAACCTGCAGCGTGAGGATCTGAACCCCATGGAACAGGCTTTTGCCTTGCATAGACTGCAGGCTGAACTTGAAATAAACCAGGAAGAACTTGCGGACAAAATCGGAAAAAGCAGATCTCAACTGGCGAATATACTCAGATTAATTAAACTTCCGGAAAAAATCGGCGAAATGGTCGAGGACAGATCATTAAGTCCTGGGCATGCCAGATGTCTTTTGGGGGTCAAGGATGAAAATCTAATGCTGGATATGGCTCAAAAAATAATCGCTAAAAATATGTCAGTCAGGCAGACCGAAGACATGGTGAAAAAAACCATGGTGGAAATGGAGAATAAAAAAGCCGAAAAAACTGACAAGGGCGGCTTTGCCAGAGAATTGGAAAACAGGATCAAACAAAAGATCCAGGATAACCTCTACGTCCAGACGCAGGGCAATGAAAAAAAGGGCAGGGTTGTTCTGAAGTACAGAAATGAAGAAGAGCTGCAGTCGCTTTTAAAATACCTGGGAATTGACGGTTATCCATAAGGAAATTTAAAGGAAAATGCAATCCAGAAATCAATTGATATGCAATCTGGACAAAATCCAGGGCAGGCGTTTGCTGGTGATTGGAGATATAATGCTGGACCACTACCAATGGGGGGAGGTGTCCAGAATTTCACCGGAGGCTCCGGTTCCGGTTGTATATGTGGAAAAAGAGACTTACAGCCTGGGCGGTGCTGGAAATGTGGCCAGAAATATTAAAGGCCTGGGCGGAGAACCTGTTTTACTGAGTATTGCCGGAGATGACGAGCAGTGCGGGGAAATAAAAAAGCTGCTGGAAAGAGATGAAATCGAGCATACCATCATCAGCTCAAAAAAAAGAAAAACAACGGTTAAAACCAGGGTAATCGGCAACAGCCAGCAGATTGTCAGGGTGGACAAGGAAAACTGCAACGATCTTGAACCAGGTCTTTTAGAAGAAATCAAGACTCGGATACAAAAGAATATATTTGGAGAGTACATACTGGTATCGGACTACGGGAAAGGAATGATAACCAGGGAGACTCTGGGCGAACTCATGGATTTTAAGGTGGTATTGGATCCAAAAACCAGAAATTTTAAAAAATATAAAAACTTGTTTCTGATGACTCCTAACCAGAAAGAGGCCGAGGAAGGCAGCAATTCGAAAATCAGATCAAACAGGGATATTATCAGCACAGGAAAAAAATTAATGAAAAACAAAAACCTGGAAAACCTGCTTATAACAGTAGGTCCCAGGGGAATGGTCCTGTTCAGGAGCGACAAAGAAATAATACATTTTCCCACAAGTGCCAGAAAAGTCTACGATGTTACGGGTGCCGGGGATACAGTTATTGCAACCATGGGGATCTGTCTACAGGCTGGATACACTTTACAGGATGCATGCATGACCGCTAATTACGCAGCCGGCCTGGTTGTGGGACAGGTAGGTACTGCTGCTGCAGACAAGGAAAACCTGATACAGTCGATAAAAACTATGAATCTGCCTGAGATTTACCGCTGGTAATACTGCACTGGGAAGAGCAGTATCCATCACTGAGAGCGAACATGGCATGGGCGATTCTTTTCTCCTTTTCCTGCCTTTCCGGAGTGAAGGTGCATTCAGGACAATCCTTGTACATGTGCTGTAATTGCTCCCAGGTGGGGATACAATGGTACCCTCGGCAAAGTTCCTTTTTATCTTCAACCCGTACAAGCGAAGCATCCATTGAGTCGGTAACCAGGACAAAAGGCACCGTTGACCCGGGAAAAATTCTGGCGACACTGACATACTGAGTTATGTATGTGGAAACTGCTCCGGGACAGAAACCCAGAATGAGTGCTGGCTGGCCTTCAATGGTGACGACGAAATCCAGGTTTATGGTGTAGTCAACGTCATCTAGTCCAAGAGACATTTTATATCTGGGCTGGATGTTTTGAACAGGATATCCTTTTTCCTCCACCAGGATGCGGGCCAGAGCCTGTCGAATATCTTCATAAGTGGTCATCTGGAGATCCTCGCCGGTGAGATAGTCCTGGATCACCTGGTTAAAGCTTGTTTCGTGCATGGATTAAACCTCATTTGTATTGAAATAAATTAGTTTTTATCCGGGAGTCTTTCTTTCCGGATATTGAAGCTATTGGTTTTCATCTGAAAACCAATTGTAACTGTTCAGCACATTTTGTGTGTACTCTTGTTCTGGCCATCGGTGTCGGGGTCGGTATCGGTATCGGCTTCCGGCTCGGAGAGCCTACAGCT
>Ga0207421_10004512_pt1 | contig 15974 bp, 7 predicted proteins | sample SodLakKL_010_SED_4_FD_187542 | JGI IMG/M metagenome (GOLD analysis project Ga0207421, IMG submission 187542) | Alkaline sediment microbial communities from Lake Tanatar, Kulunda Steppe, Russia - 8KL_010_SED (SPAdes) (version 2) | ecosystem: Environmental > Aquatic > Non-marine Saline and...
ATTAAATGGAAAGGTGGCAGAGTGGTTAATTGCACCAATTTTGAAAATTGGCGTGGCTTTGCGGTCACCGGGGGTTCGAATCCCTCCCTTTCCGATAAAAAATCAAATCATTAACGAGAAAAAAAGAAGGAAAAAAAAATGGCTAGATATATTGGACCCAAATTAAGAATTATTAGACGAATTGGTAAACTCCGTGGATTAACGCGTAAAAAACCTTTTCGTCGTGTGTATCGTGGAAAAGGACCTTTAAAAGGTAAAGTTATTCCACCAGGACAACATGGTTTAATAAAATTATTTAAAACTAGACCTTATGACTCTTGTGAGTCTGATTATTTAATTCGTCTAAAAGTAAAACAACGTCTACGTTATAACTATGGTTTAACTGAACGTCAATTAGTGAACTATGTTAGAAAAGCAAAGAAAATTAAAGAGGCTACAGGGCAAGTTTTACTTCAATTATTAGAAATGCGTTTAGACAATATTGTTTTTCGTTTAAACATGGCTCCTACTATCGTTGCTGCTCGCCAATTTATTAGTCATGGACATATACGTGTAAATAATAAAAAAGTAAATATTCCAAGTTATATGTGTAAACCTAAAGATGTTATCTCTGTTGCCATGAAGGAAAAATCCCTTACTCTTGTAAATAAAAACTTAAATGAATATTATCAACGTATGCGTTTTTACAAAAAACGTTTAGAAAAAACAATTGCATTCGTTCTATTTCAGTTAAAACTTGTTCCAAATATGGGCTCTGCTTTACAATTAATTAACGGTTCAGACACAGTATTAAAAATTAATAATAAACGTGTTCGCAATCCTAACCATATTTGTAATCCAAGAGATGTCTTATCTATTACAACAAATGAAGGTTCGCGTCAAATCAAATTATCTTAATAAATAGATGATTTTGTAAATTACCCATTAGGGTCCAACTTAAATGTTTTGTTTCAAGATAATCTCCGCGTTTTTACTCGAAAAACTCGCTAGGCCTTCCCTAGCCATAGGCGACGCGACGCCCTACGGGCTAGGGAAGGCCTAGTAGTTGCGTCGGATTTCGAATAAAATCTTCGGTTTTATTCGATATTGTAAAAAAAGGTTTTGACATCTTTTATGTCTATACTAAACAAAAAAAAAGGAGATGTAATATACACAAATAATTCGAAATCAATTCAAATTTAATTGATTTTATGTCGTAAAAAATCGAAAACAAAAATATATGGCTGTACCAAGTGCGACTCGTTTTTAAAAGAAAAGTTTCCTATAACCAAGTTTCGGGCTTTGCATATATCATTTCGAATAAAATCTTCAATTTGATTCGAGATCTCCGCGTTTTCGAAGAAAACGCGGAGATTGTCATTTTTTCTGGCCATTCCTGTCAAAACGACCAAACTCGCTTTTTCGAACGCGAAAACAAAAAAAAAAATGAAGTACTAAATTAAAATGATATAAACCTATTTACTTAATTCAGAAAAGGTTTTATGTGAAGCCCTGTCAATAAAACAACGAAGTTGTTTTATTGAGACTCCCGTTTTACGCACTAGGCCTTCGCTAGACCGAAGGGCTAGCGTCGAAAACGGGAGTGTTGTGCGAAGCACCATAAAAAAAACTCTTCGAGTTTTTGTGAGGATGTGCGACGCTAGCCCTTCGGTCTAGCGAAGGCCTAAGGAAACAAATTTGCCTAAACTTTTATTATAAAAAAGTATCATATTCGCGTTTTTAAAAGGCAAATGCACTAGGCCTTCGCTAGCCCGAAGGGCTAGCGTCGGATCTTAAATAAAATCTTCTCTTTTATTCTAACTCGTCGAACTTCGCACAATTCTGAAATACTTCTATTTATTTCAATTATTCTTGAATAGACTTTATACTTAAAAAAATTGTAATACAAAATCATAAATTTTGTCGAATAAAATCGAAGATTTTATTCGATATCTTCACGTTTTTATTGGAAAAACGCGGAGATCTTTTTTTTAACTACAACCTCCGTCGCTGTTTTCGTAGAAAACAGCGGTTTTTTCCCGAAAATAACGTTTTCAGCCCCCCCCGTTTTCTTTGGAAACGGGAGTCCCAATAAAACAACTTCGTTGTTTTATTGACAGGAAGAAAGAAAACGGGAGTCTCGCAGAGACGAAGTTTTCACGACAAACGGTTCTAAAAAGAGAAGATTTTATGCATTGTTGAAAAGTAAGGCTAATATCATTAAGGAATTGAAAAGGAAAGTTTTTTCCCAAAATTTTTGGTCTTTTGGGCACTTTTAAAAAGCAACAATAAATCTATAACTTTTATATTAATATAGACAATTCGCTTTGTCGTAGATATCTTTAATAAAAAGGTATTAATTGAATCTTAAAGTATCTATAGTGCTCTCTCGGAAACAACTTGACGGGAGAAAAACAAAAACTCTTTGAATTTTTGTTTTAGTATCTTTCTGTAAAATTCAAAAAAAATAAAGCAAACTTTTGTCTTTAAATCTTCTACTCTTTCCCCATTTCATTATATTTCAAGCCTATCTTTTCTTTATTCAACTTTAACGAGGATATTCTCTATTGAAACAGATTCTGATCTATCACTTATTGATAATTTATTTATCTTTTTTTCGCGGAGGCAAAATTTCTGTTTTCCCGGAAACGAAGTTCCCGGGAAAAGACTCGGCGTTTTCTCTGTAGCGGATACTTGGTTTCCGCTACAACCCCCCGTTTTCTTTGAAAACGGGGGTTAGAAATAGAAAATTTACGGTGTAAATTCTCTTCTGCTACTTTTTAGTAAAAATAAAAATATATTCAAGAAATATATCGTAGAGAATTAGGATTCTTTTTTAAAATGTTTACGAAAAATCATATCCGCGTTTTGTTTGAAAAGCGCGAATATCTCGCATAAAAAACTCTACTTGATTTTATTCGAGATATAGAAATCTTTTATTTGTTACGCTAATTCATTATAGAATTAGTGCTTTCAATATATTTTTCACTTTATTACAAAAACTCGAAGAGTTTTTGTTAGAATTATAAGATCTATTTATTGGTTTACTCTTCGTAAGTTTAATAAAAAGACTTTTTTCTGTAGGTTCTGAAGAGATACAGGAACTAAAAAACTAAAGTTCTTGTATCTCTTCCTTTAATCTATTTTTAATCCCGTTTCTTCTTGTTGTAAATATTTATTTCTAATAAAATCGAAGATTTTATTAGAAATTAGACGCTAATGCTAGGCCTTCGCGACGTCCGCAGGCGACGCCCGAAGGCCTAGCAGGTTTTCCAAGAAAAACGTGGAGATAAGTAATTTTGCATATTTGTATGAATATTTTGGTTTTCGTTCTTACAAAAAGAGTTCAAGTTTTTTCAGAACGTGCCAAGCGACGCCCGTGGGCTAGCGAAGGTCTAGGGCAGCGAAGTTTTCTAAACTTTTTCTACGAAAAAGTTTAATTTCTTAATCTTTAATTTTTATGTTGTTTATAAAGTAGAAAATATACATTTTCTAGTCCTAATAATTGAATCTGTTTCGATTAACTCTATAAAAAAAATTATGGCCTTGGGAGGTTAGTAACCTTCGTTTCCGCCATTTCATAAAAAATTGACTTATTCTTGACAATAAAAAACTACAAGATATAATATCTTATAAGCATAAATTAATAAAAAATTTTTAAAGTTAATCAAGCCTGTTTAACTCAATTGGCAGAGTATCGGTTTTGTAAACCGAAGGTTGCTAGTTCGACTCTAGTAGCAGGCTTTAAAACATTATTAGTATGAAGCCATAAAAATAATTTATTAGTAACCACGAAAATAAAACTAGAGAAAAACAAAAACTCTTCTTGTTTTTCCCAAAAACAAGGGGTTAAACAGAATAAACCTGTTTATTCTGACGAACGTATTATTGGTCGAATAAATTGTTTTTATATCATATCTATGATATATAGATATATAGATATATAGATATATAGATATATAGATCTAGATCTAAATCTAATTGTGTTAAACTTTAGAGCTTGTAGCTCAGTGGACTAGAGCACATGGCTACGAACCATGTGGTCGGGGGTTCGAATCCCTCCTGGCTCAATTAAAATATAGTTATACAGCTATACATTAATGAATATAAGGTTATAATAACCTCCAAAAGAATTTTATCTTTTGGAGGTTCTCTTGCTCTCACGAACTGTACGTGATTGTTTTCAACAATACAGCTATTTAGCAAACGAGTTTTATCTTATCACGAAAAACTCAAAGAGTTTTCGTGATAATGTGCGACGGACGAAGACCTAGGAAACTTCGTTTCCTAAACTTTGTCTCCCGGAAACTTTGTTTCCGGGAGACAAAGTCTCATTCGATTTATTAAATCCTTGTTAATCCACTATACATTACTATTCGTTCTTTTTCTTTGAACTTTTTCCAGGGCCAGTTTAACTCTAGCCTTCTTGCTCTTAACTTGACCGGCTCTACGTAACTCTAATCCTTCCGCAAGGAGTGATTTAGCTCGGATTCATTCAAAACATCTAGATTTGGTATTTGTTGAGCCTAACTAGCTAAACCTACTTTCTCTAAACGAGTAAGTGGAGTTTGTTTTTTAAACATTACGCGATTGTTTATCCTTTAGCTAAGTCGCCTCAACGTTTACCTGTTGAATTTGATTTTACTACTTGAATTCTAAACTTAACGATAGATTCTGCAATTCCCTGCACTAGATTGCTAAGATATTTGCCGTGTACGTATTTTTCTACGATACGTACTACTTCGCACTTTTCAAGACACGCGGTCGTTTTTTCCTATAAATATCTAATTTGCACTTTAAAGCTATCCATAGTGGATACATTGGCGCCCACTCCGAATCAATTTACCAAGAGCAAGGGAAGCTGCCGATTTGGATATACCGGACATGATATCTTATTGGGCTATTACCTTCTCGATTTCACCTCTCGTACATTTATCATCCTGAACCTTGCTACCATTTTTGATACAATACAGTGAAACGAGCAATATTAACTCTACCAGCCACTAATCCTAGCCCTACGGGCGTCGCCTTTGGCTCTTTATTTTTGCATTTCAGCTCTGCTACCAGGCCGTTCTCGTCCTAGGACCCTTCTTTAACAGGTGCGCCGCTTGCGTAGCTTCTGGAGATTGTTGGAGAGGTAATTCTGCGGTGCTTGGTTCTTTTTCAGGTTATTCTTAAGATTGTCTTGTTGCTTTTGAAGCAATAAAAATTTTTTAATTGTGTCTAATTACTTTGGCTTGTTACCTATAGCCTATAGATGTTGGCCCCTTTTATCATTCAGACTGTTTTTTAGAGAACCTCTCTCCTAGAGGTCTAGAGTGAGACTCTTTGCCAGTCTTAATCTTAACAAAGCTTTCTGCATGTAGTACTCTATGATATACTAGTTTGTTATCCGACGAAATAATTTTATTCAGACTAAGGCACTGTCCTGTTCTTTCGAAAACTCGCCCACTAAGGGGCTTCAGTATGTAGACCCTCTCTCGACAATAGGTTTTATCTACCAATCATTTGCCAGATGCATTAGTGAGTTCAATTAGTTCCCTCTTATTAATTAATGGAAAGTTAGGAGCTAGCAATAGAGTACATTCTTTGTCTAGGCGTGCTGGAGTGAACAGAGTTCTGCGCATCCCGAAGGTCAGTTTAAACTCCAGATGGAATTCATGATCTGTTTCTGGACACGTATTCTTTGCAAAAGCAACCTCTATCAGTTCGTACTAAGGTTAAGGCGGGCTTTTCTTAATACCCTTTCTAGTTAGGCAATATTAATTCATGCGTCTTTTCGACACCTCGCGGCTTCCCACTAAAATACAAAGCCGCTTCTCTATATTCCTTCGTTTTACCTATTTTAATTCTTTACCATCCAAAATGCTTTCTACGCAGGAAGCGAGTATCCGCAAGTCCCTGATAGCATTTCACTAGCCAAGTAAGTCCGAAGGTTTATTTCCGATCATAGGAAAGGCTGTTTTATTCTATCTACAGCATTAAAGAGATAGCACTTCAAATGTACATCTCAGCCTAATCTAAAATCAAGATTGGACTCTTACCTGAGGAAAGAGCGCCAGACCCGAGCTCCGGCCTGCGACAAGACTAACGTTGTGTCTACGCCCGGGCACATTTATACTTGAAAAAATTAAGTTCTAAATAAGAGTTAGCGTATTACTCTAACTGCCTATCAAATAAATAGTTCTTCTTAACACATTAGTATTAACGATAATTTTTGTAAAATCAACATAAATATAATTAAAGTAAGATTCAATCTAAATAACTATTGACTTTACTTTAAACATAGGATATATTTATTAAAACCCTGATAAGCGGGTATAGCTCAATGGTTAGAGCGACGCCTTGCCAAGGCGTAGGTTGTGCGTTCGAGTCGCATTACCCGCTAAAAATAAGATATATATATCCTTTGATTATTGAAGATAAAAAAGAAATTTATCAGAATTTCTTTTTGCACTGTGTAGGAATTGAACCTACCTTAAAACGATTATGAGTCGTTTGCCTAATCCGCTCGGCCAACAGTGCTCTTGCTTTTTTAAAGTTTCCCTTCTGTTGTGCGAAACCCTGTCGTATAAAGCTCTCTCGTGCGAAGCCTAATTGAGCTTCGCACGAGAGAGATAAATTTATGTACTAATGTCTTTTTATCATTTATTATGTATACGTATTTAGCATATAATATACATATATTATATGCTTTTTGTGATAGATGTTCCTAACATCTATCAGGTCCATTTATATATATATATAGCTACTATATATAATTCGCAATTTAGTAACTAGTAATAAAATATTTTGTTTGATAGTGTAATTCAATAATTACACTATTTAATTATACTTATAATTTATTTATAAGTATTTTGTACTCCCCAGGTAGGACTTGAACCTACGACCCATCGGTTAACAGCCGATTGCTCTACCACTGAGCTACTGAAGATATGAAATTAACTTTTGATATATATATATATTATATATATATTTTTTTCTTTTGTTTCGGAAACTTTATAACAAAAACTCTTGGGGTTTTTGTTTTTTCGATCGCGGAAACAAAGTTTCCGCGAGGCTCCCCTTTAAAAGAGCACGGGCTTATTCATTCAAAATGAATAAAAAGAATGATATACTGCTCTTAATATAAAAAACGTTTTAATACCCGCGTTTTTTTGAGTAAAAACGCGGATATTAAAATAAAAACGGTTGTTCTAACAAAGACGAAAAATTTAGGCAGCGTGAAAAAAGATTTCACGTTTCAACTTATAAAAAGTATCTCCGCGTTTTTCTTGGAAAAACGTGGAGATCTCGAATAAAACCGAAGATTTTATTCGAGATAGTTTTAAAAAAATTCGAGCGCCTTTTGATGAAAAAAAAAAAAAAAAAAAATAATAACTACGAATAATAACAAAAAATAATCTTAAATAATATATTACATTTCAAAATAGATTTAGTCATTATTCTGTTTTTAGTTGTTATGCGCTTAATAGTTAAGAAACATTTTTATGAAATTAGCTGTATACGGTAAAGGTGGTATTGGGAAATCTACAGTGAGTTGTAATATTTCAATTGCTTTAGCTAAACGTGGGAAAAAAGTTTTACAAATTGGTTGCGATCCAAAACATGATTCAACATTCACATTAACAGGATTCTTAATCCCTACAATTATTGACACTTTACAAAGTAAAGATTATCACTATGAAGATGTATGGCCAGAAGATGTTATTTATCAAGGTTATGGTAATGTTGATTGTGTTGAAGCAGGTGGCCCGCCAGCTGGTGCTGGATGCGGTGGATATGTTGTAGGAGAAACAGTTAAATTATTAAAAGAACTAAATGCTTTTTTTGAGTATGATATTATTCTTTTTGATGTTTTAGGAGATGTTGTTTGCGGTGGTTTCGCTGCACCTCTTAATTATTCCGATTATTGTATAATTGTTACAGACAATGGATTCGATGCTCTATTTGCAGCCAATCGTATTGCTACATCTGTTAGAGAAAAATCACGTGTTCATCCACTTAGATTAGCTGGGTTAATTGGCAATCGTACATCAAAGCGCGATTTAATCGATAAATACGTTGAAGCATGTCCAATGCCAGTATTAGAAGTTTTACCTTTAATTGAAGACATTAGAATTTCCCGTGTTAAGGGTAAAACTTTGTTTGAAATGAGTGAAACGGAACCTGCTCTTTTATACATATGTGATATGTTTTTATCAATAGCAGATGCATTGCTTTCAGAACCTGAAGGAGTTGTACCACGTGAATTGGGCGATCGTGCTCTATTTACATTATTATCAGATTTTTATCTTTCACCTTCAAATGAAACTAAAAAAGCTGAATCTGAAGAGTCTGCTAATAACTTAGATTTTTTCCTTGTTTAGAAAAAACATCTAAATTGAATCACGTGCGAAAACTTATTTTTCTTATCGTATTCACTTATAGAAAACTTTTATTTAGAAACAAGGTATCCGGTATAAAAGGAATTGTTTATTAGCGATTTCTACGTTTTTCGAAAAACGTAGAAATCGCTAATAAAATCTAGCGTAGCCGACGCGACGGCCGTGTGGGAACGAAAGCCGTAGGGCTATCCCCGTTAGATCCGTGCGAGGAGCTCACACTGCACACTGCACACGGCTCACGCTAGCGTAAAGATGGGCTAGCGGAAGTTTAAGAACTACAAGGTTTAAAATTAAGGTTTAAAGACAAGGTACGTAAGGTAAGGAATATGCCTTTGTCGAACAAAGAGAATAGCCTTTACTCTTTTCCTAGCTTTTTTCCATTTTACTCCCTCTCCTCCAGCCTTATCCGGCGACTCGGAAGTCTTGGAGGCGGGAGGGTCAGAAGAAGCATCTGCGGAGCCTGCAGTGGTGGCGGGACGCCTCCAGCCGAATAAACGGTTTGGGGACCAGGGTGTGCTCGGCACTACCGGAACCAGGTCCTGCAGCAGGAATATTCTTTTCAGAAGGTCCTGAGCCAGCCTGGCGAGCTGAAGAAGAAGGAGCTGGAACTGCAATAACAGCCCCCCGGGTTAGAAGGGTTGTTATCATTTGTACCCGCGCCTTTATCATCTGAAGTACCTACTGCGGCAGCCAGAGCTGCCGCATCAGGAGCTGCTTCCTTAGCAGCAGCCGCAGCTGCTCTAAGAGCCTTGGCTTTCGCGCGCCAATATCGGGAGTACTAGGAGAAGGATTACCTTCCGCAGTGGCCGAGGCCTCTTCGAAAGACTAAACTTGACCCGATTGGGCAAGAAGGGCAGCAGCCTTCTCACTCAACTGTTTGAGTTTAGTTGAATTTGTTCCCACCGATTTGTCGTATTGAAGGAGCTCAAGTGGAGAAAGCGCGCTTTCTAATGAGGCACGATCCATACGCTTATCGGGTAGAGTACTAGCACGACCTAAAACAGACGTGGTCTGAGAAACCCTTCTAAGTTTATCCCCAAAGATGTCCTTTTCCAGTGGAGTAATAACACCGGGGAACACGAGAGGGTTTTCTTCAAGTACAATCTCAGATTCATCACCTAAGCCCAGACGAACAAGATCGCTTTTGACTTTGTCAAAATCAATATCGCCTTCGGGGAAGGGTAAGGCCTTTAGAATATCCTGTAAACCAAATTTCACGGAATCTTTAGGAAAGTTTAAAAGTTATGAGTTGGTCGACGGACAACTATTAAGAATACCTCGCATACGAGACACTACCCCGTGGAAAGTACATGTCGTAATTTTCGGGGTTTGGTCGTTCGATGAAAGGAGCATTATCCCCAGGAGAATCAATATACGAATAGATGGATTCGTTAAGAAGCATAGAATCCGCATCCATAAATGGAGCGATTTGACAAATGCCTCAGGAAATAAGGAAACCAGACGCTTCCACTTTCTTCAGATACCTAGTTTTATAGAATCTGTATGAAGAGAAACAATCAACTATAGGAGAAGGTACAGAATTCAAGGCCGAACGAATTTGTACCATATTAAGGACAATGACCATGGTGCATGCGCACCAACGAACAATGCCCTTGTAATCTTTTAACTTGCGCAATGCGGTTAGATCAGAAATATTGAATTCCCCAATGGAAATACCCTTATTTCGATCGCTGTGGGAGTTAGAAGAAGAAGAAGAATCAGAAGAAGAACGTTTTCTAACCATAAGCGAGTATTTTAGGATGCCTAGGAAGAATCTTGGCCGCGAAGTGGGATATCTTCCATAGGATTATCTGGCTCCGACATGGTTAATGGACCGTGGAGCCGTTTAGCGGAGAACAAGAGGTGAAACCACTTGCCTTGGTTGCTTATATCGTGGTGAATTTTCATGTGGCAAGACCAGTGAACTAAAATAAGGTTACTAGGCGATTTAGATCCGCCCGAGGATACTGGAATAATGTGATGCCTGTGGATTGGCTCCCCCAGATTTTCACCTAGGGAACCAGCACAGACAAGACAATTCCAGCTTTGTTTTGAAGCCAATTAAATGTTAGCCCTCTTAGTTAAGTCAGCGTAACCTCTGGAGAAAAGCATGGCAGCTCTGTCCCTGAAGTACTGCCTACTATCAGGATTGTCCTTAGCTTGGTCCAATTTCACCGCAATATAATAAATAATTTTCGCAGCGCGTTTTTTGCGCCAGAACCAAAAGAAATGGACCATTGGGATCCCGGTAACTGGGTCCCTAAAAACCCACTTATAAAAGTAACCTTTGCTAGCATTCCTACGGAGGGCAAAGTCCTTTTTCACGCGCCAATCCACATTTTTGTTGGGATGACGTCGTTTAATATATCGGTTTTGGAGAATGTACAGATAATTGTCTAGAGCCTTAAAGTGTGCAAAGCACTCCCAAGCCCTCTTACTGACAGCCCAACCCCTTATAACCCGGTTTGTTTTAATAACAAGTTGAGTAGGAGACCGACCCGAGCATTGGATAAACAAGGTATTTATAGTTTCTTTTCCTTTCGTAAAGGACTTCTTAGAAGGAAGAGCAACGCTAAACATAGCGTCAGTCCTCAAATAAGCGAATTCCCCCGAATCGTCAAATTCATGGGTAACAAGATATTTCCTACCAAAACGTTTGGCAAGACGCAAATTGAAACCAAGAAAATCGAAACCAGAGACAACGTCCGAGATTTGTGTTTTATCCTTACTTAATTCCAAGCCTCGGCGGGCAAGGATGGGCTCAAGTTCATCGTATAACAATTCAGCGTCGCGTCTAGTCTTCGTAAGAATAACGAAATCATCCGCGTAACGAACTCATTGTTTGACATATCACCCAGCACACTAAGACTTTTCGTAACCCATCAGACACTCTTGCTTAACCATCCATTATAAAACCGAATGCCTAAAAGTTGCCGTTTTCTACGAAAACGGCGAGTTTTCTCCCGGAAAATTTGTTTCCGGGACAAAAGGATTCTGGTTTTTACTAGGAACCGGTTATATTGCAAAACCTATACCTCAAATTAAGACAACTCCCAAAGCCACCATAAGTAGTCTAAGGTCAAGACAACTTTCCCGCGCACTATTTCTTTCATGCAGTTCCTATCAAGGGGAGGTCAGAGATGGTTACACGTTCAACATGCGTTCATACGCGAGAAGTGAGGACCTGAGCAACCAACCCGGACGCATTAGTTACACTACAAGAGGCCTCCAAGAACTCCTTGACTACGTCAATACCCAGACACTAGAGAAGCAGCTAGTGCCACCTACGCTGTGGCTCACACGGATAACGAACCCTATATCAGGTCTCAACAAACTCTAGCCTTGGGATGCATAAGCGAGACACATACTCTCATGCACCAGTCTAGTCCCGCTTGTGGATTCATTTCTTTTCAGAAATTAACCTGGGAGCACAGGCTCAACCAAAGTGGATTGGAGGGTGGCAAAAGAATTACGCAAAATAAAGGTAAAATGAAAATGGACTGTAGCAAGAGAAAACAGCCATAACCTTATAACCTTCAATAGGAATAGACCTAAAGTCGAGAACTAAAAGCGTATTCTACTAATGAACGATATCGCGGCGTGCCGCACTAGGCGACTCCCGTAGGCCTAGCAGTTTTATTGCATATGAGAGAAACTCAAAAACTCTTCAAGTTTTTGTAAGAAGAGTTTCCACCCCGACTAAAAATCAATTTTCATTTTTGCTTTTTCATAAAAATGATATAATTGGCTAGTATAGTCTAAAAAGACTATAGCCTTCGTGATGGAATTGGTAGACATCCTGGTTTTAGGAACCAGTGCTGAAAAGCGTGCCGGTTCGAGTCCGGCCGAAGGCAAGTAATAGATACAGTATAAACTGTAATTTACTATTACTTAATAGTAAACAGGCGAGGTCGTTTTTGATTTCGTTCTCTAATTATAAAGCAAAGTTATGTTCGTTCATGGTGGTATACAAAAACCAATACATATATATCTTCGAATAAAACCGAAGATTTTACTAGGCCTTCGCTAGCCCGTAGGGCGTCGCGTCGAATATGATTCGGTTTGAGTAAACCGTAGACATAGAACGATGTTTTAAAAAAAGAAAAATTATGCCAATTGGTGTTCCACGTATTATTTATAGCTGGGGAGAAGAGTTACCAGCTCAATGGACAGATATTTACAATTTTATTTTCCGTAGACGAATGGTGTTCCTAATGCAATATTTAGATGATGAACTTTGTAACCAAATTTGTGGTTTATTAATTAATATTCATATGGAAGATCGTTCAAAGGAACTTGAAAAAAATGAAACAGAAGCTGGAGGTTCAACGCCTCGTGATAAAAAAGGAGATAGTGCGTCAGCTTTTGCAAACAAAAAGAATAGATCTCCAGAAGATTTATTAAATTCTGATGAAGATTTAGGTATTGATGATATTGATACTTTAGAACAGTTAACATTACAAAGAATTACAAAAGAATGGTTAAATTGGAACTCACAATTTTTTGACTATTCAGATGAACCGTATTTATATTATTTAGCACAAACCTTATCTAAGGATTTTGGAAATGGAAATACGGCCCCGCCAGCACGTTCGCCTTATGATTTTAAGGCGCCACAATTTTTCAATACTTTAAAAAGCAATTCTATTCATTCTCAAAATAAAAATCTAGGAGGTAGTACACCTTCTGGCAAAGGATTAGATGTTTATTCGGCGTTTAGAACAAGTTCTGGATTAACAAACCCAAAAAATTATAGCTTAAATGAAATGCATCCGTTGTTTGGTGGATCTTCAAAAAAAGATCAACTTCTACAAATGTTTAAACAAGGTTCTCGTTCTTCAAATAGTTCTTTAGGACAAAGTTCAAACGAACGCAAAAACAAAGGTATTTCAAAATTCTTATTAGACTTAGCAGGTCAAGATTTTATCAAAAACTCTTCATCTTCTCAACAAAATAAAAAGCTTTCTGAGAAAGCTTTAGGACAACGTCAATTACGTCGTGAATATAATTTAAATTCATTATCTTCAGGATTAAAACATCCTGAAAATAAGAAAGCATGGGTTTCAAGTTCGAATGAATCTTATAATGAATTTCGCGATTATTATCGTAAACAAACAGAACGTTCTTTGCTTGAAGAAGAATCAAAAAAAGTTTTTGTTATTATTAATTCTTTTGGTGGTTCAGTTGGTAATGGTATTACTGTTCATGATGCCTTACAATTTATTAAAGCAGGTTCATTGACTTTAGGTCTTGGTGTTGCGGCGTCTGCTTCTTCGTTAGTATTAGCTGGTGGTACTATTGGTGAACGTTATGTTACTGAAGGTTGTCACACTATGATTCACCAACCAGAATCGTCATTACAAGGTCAAGCCTCAGATATTTGGATTGATAGTCAGGAAATCATGAAAATTCGTTTAGACGTAGCTGAAATTTATTCTCTCTCAACATATCGTCCACGTCATAAAATCTTACGTGATTTAGATCGTGATTTCTATTTAACTGCGCCAGAAACAATTGCTTATGGATTAGCTGATGAAATTGCAACAAACGAAGTTATGCATGAAATTGTTGAAATGACAGCAAAAGTTTGGGATGTTTATGATGGAAAACAACAACGTTTATTAGAAAGTCGTGAAAGTGCGTCTTCAGGTTCAGAAACACAAACACAAAGTTAAATTTTCCTTAAAAGTCGCCGTTTTCTACGAAAAAGGCGACTTTTCTCTCGGAAACTTTGTGTCTGTAATTTTTTTACTTTATCATAAAAACTCTTCGAGTTTTTTTTAGCTTGAAGAGTTTTTATTCTTTTTTTAAGTTTAAAGCATTTTATTCGATACTTCCGCGTTTTTTTGGAAAACGCGGAAATACATTATAAATACATTTAAATATTATTTATGAGTTGGGGTTAGACTTCCCCAACTCATAAAACAAATAACATTAATTAAATCATGATCTCCGCGTTCTTCTTTTAAAAAAACGCGGAGATCGAATAAGATGGTCGATCTATGTGCTAGCACGACAATATATGTGTAAAACATATATTGTGCAGAACCCAATGTCATGTATAAAACAAAATGTGCGACGCGACGCCCGTAAGGTTCGCCGCGAAGGCCTAGGAAACGAAGTTTCCGTCACATTTCCGGGTTTGAAATTAATCCTCCCGACTTACTTGAAAAGCAAATCTAGCAATGCTTCCCAAACGAAGATGAGTCCAGTAACGCTTGCGCATCTAGCCAATATTATTGTTAGGATGTTGTCTTCTAACCCAACGGCAGCAAAGACTATAGATGTAATTGTCTAGATCCCTGAATGTGCGACTAGAATGTCAGGCTGTTTTGGAATTGGCGTAACCCCTAATAATATGGTTTAATTTGGTAATTAATACTGACGGGGAGTGAAACATGTCCGCGAAAATCTTCGCTTTTCACGCTAGGCCTTCGCAACTCCTACTAGGCCTTCGCGTCGCCTACGGGCGTCGCGTCGCACATTCTGTTTAGTCGATGGTATTAGCTTCTGCACCGTACATTCTTTACATATATACTATTGTCTTCGCACATAGATTTTGTAGTTGGACCTCTAAAATTACTCCTCAGCCTAAATATTTTTTCATATTTACTCTTTTTCGTTTCCCTTTTTTATATATGTTATACTAGTAACAATAAATAAGCGTTAGTTCTAGATTTTAAAGCCATTTTGTTAAAGTCTTTCTACAATAAAATGAAAATAAGTATAAAATTCCCTTTAAAAAGAAAAAAAAAAATTATGAGCGATTCTCAACAAACAAAAGCAAATGTGGGTAGAATTCAACAAATTATTGGCCCCGTACTTGATATTGTTTTTTCAAAAGGTCAAGTTCCTAATATTTATAACGCGTTAATTATTAAAAGTAAAAATGCTGCTGGTATAGAAAAAGCTGTAACTGTTGAAGTACAACAATTATTAGGTGATAATGCTGTTCGTGCCGTATCGATGCAACCTACAGAAGGTTTAATGCGTGGTATGGAAGTTCTAGATACAGAACGTCCTCTTACAGTACCTGTTGGTTCTGATACATTAGGACGTATTTTTAACGTAATTGGAGAACCTGTAGATGATTTAGGTCCTGTTAAAGCAGGTCAAAGCTTCCCAATTCACCGTCAAGCACCTACTTTTGTAGATTTAGATACTCGTTTATCCATTTTCGAAACTGGTATTAAAGTTGTTGATCTTTTAGCACCTTACCGTCGTGGTGGTAAAATTGGTTTATTTGGTGGTGCTGGTGTAGGGAAAACAGTATTAATTATGGAATTAATTAACAATATTGCTAAAGCACATGGTGGTGTTTCTGTATTTGCTGGTGTAGGTGAACGTACTCGTGAAGGTAATGATCTTTATTGTGAGATGAAAGAATCAGGGGTAATTGTTGAAAAAAACTTGCCTGACTCTAAAGTTGCATTAGTGTATGGTCAAATGGTGCGAGACGTTGCCTTTAACCACCTTTGGTGGAAAGGAGGCGCAGTGTAAGCATGGGCGTGAGTCTATGCATGCGCTGTAACTGTAGTTGGTTGGGGGTTCGATTCCCTCCGAGCCGCCGGTGGCTCGCCTATGAACCTTGATAAGCAACCTAGCAAG
>Ga0207421_10004513_pt1 | contig 15971 bp, 19 predicted proteins | sample SodLakKL_010_SED_4_FD_187542 | JGI IMG/M metagenome (GOLD analysis project Ga0207421, IMG submission 187542) | Alkaline sediment microbial communities from Lake Tanatar, Kulunda Steppe, Russia - 8KL_010_SED (SPAdes) (version 2) | ecosystem: Environmental > Aquatic > Non-marine Saline and...
AATTCATACAAAAGATTGGTTCCAGGATACGAAGCCCCCGTCTACATTTCATGGGGTGGAGAGAACCGGAGCGTGTTAGTGAGGATACCCGCCTACGGCACCGAAGAACAGAAAAAAGGAAGGATCGAGTATAGAGCCGGAGACGCTTCTGCAAATATCTACTTCATGTTGAACTCTTTGATACGAGCCGGCATGGATGGTATGGAAAACTCTCTAGATCCTGGTGAAGAAGTCCAAGAAGATCTATTCACTATGAGCGAAGAAGAGATCAAAGATATGGGCATCGAATTTCTGCCAGCTAATCTTGCCGAGGCGCTCGATGAGCTGGAAAAAGATGAAGTGATTAAGGAAAGCCTCGGAGAATCCTACAAGCATTACCTTAAGATGAAGAGAGAAGAATTGATGCAGTTCAATAGAGATATCACTGAATGGGAACTAAGGAATTATTTAGATTACTGATATTTCCTCTGGTTATGTATAAATACGTAAAGCTTTGCGATACCCACCAAAGAGAAAACTACGACGAGATTCAGAAATAGGAAAGAAAAGTCTTGAAGAGTCAAATATAAAAGGTAACCTGCCGCTACAAACAGCAAAAACGGTATCACACCTTTGGCATAGCTGGTTTTTGTTCCTTCACTGATCTCCATCATACGTGGACTCTTTAGGTGTTCGTTCAAATTAGAGGTCTTTTTTTCCATATCTCTGACGATCTCTGAGAGGTCCTCTATATTATTCGAGATGTTATCCTTATCTAGATCGATCTTGAATGTACTTAGCATAGCAAGTCCTGATTCGAATATAACAGCCCTGAAATCTTCCTTATTCCTCTCGATCAATTTGTTGATCCCCCTCATAACCTCCCCTGAAAAGATATCATCGACCTGATCTTCATCGATTTCTCTTTTGCTGTAAATATTAAGGTTATATTTGTTGATATTTTGAATTTTTAACTCATGAGTATCTTTTGGTTGACTAACCTCTGAAGTATTTATGATAATATCGCTTGGTAGTTCCAACTTGTTTTCTACGGCGAATATGGTTTTGGCTGGATCCTTTCTCATTCCTCTATCTGGATTCACGTACACCCTTTTTCCATCCATGTCACCATAAAGGTTAGGCCAGTCAGAAAGGAGATTTAAACTTTTTTTAACTTCTAAATTTTTATTTTTAGAAATCTCATTATAAACCCCCCATATCTTCTTCCCGACCTTGTGATTATAGATGATTCTAATTAGATAGAAAATTCCTATGACTATTATGATGAAACTTCCTAATATATCGAGCCAACTCGGTAACATAGCTTCCTCTCAGTATTCATATCCTTTCATCTCTTCCTCGGAGAAATCCACTCCCAAGGTCAAAGCTATCCTGTTGACGAAATTGAAGTAACTAGTGATCATAGCCATATTCAAGATCTCTTTATCCGAAAAGCCAACTTTTCTAAGATCGTCTACATCCTTTTCTTCAACGGAATCTGGCTTTTCAGTCGATCTTCTCACAAAGTCCAGCATTTTCTTTTCCTTTCTTGAAATATCCATATCTCCGTAGCTCTCTTTGAGTTTTTCTAACTTTTCTTCGTCCCTCCAGAAGTGATTCAGAGCTTCAGCATGATGATTCACACAGTAATCACAACCGTTGATCGAAGAAACTACGACTCCTATCATCTCGCATTTTTCCCTGCCCAAGCTCCTGTCCTTGAACATTATAGAGAGATAGAGATCAAGGTGATGATCCATAGCTTCAGGCATCAGACTTTGGACTTTCATGATGTTCGAAAGTTTTCCCCTCTGATCTTTGATCCTATCGTATACCTCTTTTGTCTTTCCTCCTGCTTTCTCGTATTCTACTTCGTCTATCCAGGACATGGTTCAATTACCTCATTGTGAACTTTATATATTAAGGTGATGGCTGTGTTGAGAAGTATAACTCGCGTTAATTAACGGCTGTATCTCCCATATACCGGTAGAGACATTGGGAAATTTGTAATAATAAACTTTTTAATATAGCGTCACATTATACAACCGAAATTGGAATAGGAGGGCTCATTATGGAAATAGAAGAATTGATCCCCGAAACTATCGCTGGTTACGCTGGCATATTGGCTCCTCTTGTAGGCTATTTTCTTATAATCATATCTATAGCGATGCAAGGTGATTTCGCACTGACTCAAAATTCTTTGAGTGACCTAGGAGCGTTAGGTGTTCAATATAACAACGTGTTCAACTTTGCACTCATAATATCAGGCATACTCTTTTTGATATTTATTTTGGGGATGTTGAGATTAACCGAGACTAGAGTTGGAGAAATAGGGATACTTGGTTTAGGCTTGGGAGCTATATTTTTATGTCTAACCGGTATCTTTCCAAAAGGGACTTTTCCACACATGGCGATGGTTATCTTATTTTATTCTGGTTCTATCGGCGGCTTGATCCTATATGGACTTGACAAGTTCTTAGAATTTGAACCAGTTTGGGCAGTTTTTGTATGGTCCTCTATAGGATTTGCCGCTGTCTCGATAGGTCTGGTATCTATACTTTCGCCGGGAGGGCTAGCTATCTACGAGATAATTGGGACGATGCCGCTCATACAGTTCAGCATGGTTTTTGGTACTCATCTCCTGACAGAGTGATCTTCAAACCTTGATGGAAAGATCTATGTTACTACAACAAGTGAACTTACACTACTAACGATTTAAAAATAGTAAGATAGGATGTCTAATCAGATACTTTTGCCCGTCATCCCTTCAAAAGTTCAAATCCCCGGATTCCAGCTGTTTTTTGAGTTGTTTCCTCATCTTTCTGTTGCCGGAGAACCCTTTTATCGCTTTTTTGGTCTTTTTGTAATGCGATAGCAGTGCTCTGATATCTTTAGGTCTTTTTCCGCTGCCCATGGCTATCCTTTTTACCCGGTCACCTTTTATCTGGTTCGGGTTTTCCATCTCCTCCTCGGTCATGCTGTCCATGATGATCCTGAATTCGTCCAGTTTTTCCTGAGTGTTCATGATCTGCTCCTCTGAGATAGAACTTGGTCCCATGGGAAGCATATCAACTATCTTCTGCAGAGGCCCAACACCTGTCAACATCTCCATCTGCTCGTACATGTCTTTCAGGTCGAAATCGCCAGCTAGCATCTTCTTCGCGGTTTCTTCTGCCTTGTCTTCATCTATGACCTCTTCAGCTTTCTCCAGGAGTTTCTCTATGTCACCCATGCCTAAAAGTCTAGATGTAAAACTTTTAGGGTCGAACTCCTCAAGGTCTCGGATCCTCTCGCCGGTACCGATGAATGCCACAGGAGCGTCGGTCTCAGCTACTGCGCTGAGTGCACCACCTCCCTTAGCAGAGCCGTCCATCTTGGTTATTATGGTCTTAGTGACGTTAACAGCGTCGTGGAATGCCTTGGCCTGGGGACCAGCCTGCTGCCCGATAGAAGCGTCAACGGTCAGGATCACTTCGTCGGGTTCTGCAACGTTTTTTATTAGCTGGATCTCCCTGATCAATTCGTCCTCTAATGAGTGTCTACCAGCAGTATCTATTATCACGACATCGTAATCTTCAAATTTTTTCATACCCTTTCTAACTATTTTGGGCGCTTTTTCTTCATCTGGGTCACCGTAAACGGGAACTCCAGCATCTTCAGCCACTTGAGAGAGTTGATCGTAAGCCGCGGGTCTGTGTGTGTCCCCGGCTATCAATGCTGTGTTAAGTCCCCTTTTCTGAAAATATGCGGCCAATTTACCACAGGTTGTCGTCTTCCCCTGCCCGTAAAGACCGACCATCATTATGGTCTGAGGCTTGAGTTCAAGTTCTACTCCATCACCCAAAATCTTCAGGAACTCTTCATGTATTATGCGGATCAGATGCTCTCTAGGACTCATGCCGGAAGGAGGTTTTTCCTCTATCCCTCTTTCCTTTATCTTTTCAGTAAGCTCTAGAGCCAATTGGACCTCTATATCGGCCTCTATCATAGCCCTCTGAATATCTCTGCTGATCTCTTTAATTAGATTTTTATCTACATGACTGGCTTTCGTAACTTTTTCAACTGCGTTTCTTAGTCCGTCTTTTAGATTTTCAAGGGCCATGGAAGATAGAATCCCCTAGAAGGGTTATTAATGTTTTTGGTTAGGCGAAAATATAATGTAAGTCCAAGTTAGATAATGTAGTGATGGGTATGGCGGAAAAAGAGGAGAATGAAGAAGAAGGTAGAACCACTTTCAACAGGATAAGAGGTATGGATGTGTATGATGCCGACGGAGAACCTTTTGGGCACGTTCATGACATAGAGATTAACAAGACGACTTTGAACCCGACAAAATTGATCATTCACAAGGGATTTTTTGGCGAGTATATGAGAATCAATCTAAAATATATAGAGAAGATCACGGCTGACTCGATACACCTGTGGATCAGCCCCGCAAAGAACCTTATCGGAACGCGCGTTATAGATGTGGAGGGAGATGAGATGGGGAATGTAAAAGAAGCGGAGAGGGGAAAAGGAGGTGATTTGGAATATATAAGGGTAGAGACAAGAGTGATAAGAACAAAAGATGATGAGGAGCACCAGATCGATACGTATGCTGTGCCCATGTTATCTTTTGAAGATATGAGTGTGACTTTGCCTACGCCGCTAGAAGAGGGAGAGGTGGCTACAAGGATGGATATGATAAAAGAGAGCCTTTATATCGAGGCGGACGATATAATAGATGTAGGTAAAGACTGTATCCGTCTCAAAAAGAAGAAGGAGGTATATATAGAGTGATATATCTCTCGCTTTTAGTTCTTCTGATGAACTAAACCTTATAACTTACAAGTCAATTGCGACACGTGAGATCATGAAGGTATTAACACTCGATGATGGATCGAGAGAGATCCTAAATGATTTAAAAAGGAGAAGAGATACAGATGAGACATGATATAACAAAATCGGAGAGAGTAAAAAAGAAATTTGACAACATGAAGATGATAAGAGGTGATGCACCATGAGTGAGATCGAGTCGCTCCGAGAGATAGTAGAAGGAGTGGACGAAAAGTTAGAAGACAAGGATATGGTCCGGGAACTGGCGATGAAATCCTCTAGAGCGATAAGGAGGATATCAAAAAACGTTATTCAGGATATACATCGAGATAAAGATACCGAGCCATCACTTAAAGATGCCCAGGAAGAGATAAACAAGCTGAAAAGTATCATCGAAGGTCATCCTGAGCTGCATCACTCTGGTTTCCTGAGAAACGGTTTTCAAGAGTATGCCGAGGCTCATATATTGTTATCTCTTTCTGAGGGGAGAAAACCGAAATCACCGGAAGAACTGGATATAACACCCAGTTCTTATGTCCTCGGACTTGCAGATGTAGTCGGAGAACTCCGAAGGATGATACTCGACGCGCTGACTGAGGAGGATATAGAAAAAGCGAAGGAACTGCACGAGAAGATGGAATATATAAAAGATATGATAATGGATTTTGACTATCCTAACGCTATAGTTCCAATAAGGAACAAACAGGATACTGCTAGGACTTTGGTAGAAAAAACAAGAGGCGATATAGCTAACTCAGTAAGGAATGAAAAGTTAACTGAGAAGATGGATGAGCTTATGGATGAAATCGAGTAAAAAATAAAGGTTCATCCTCTTTCTCTCTCAAATATGATCTCCTCTTCATGTTCTATTTTGAAGACTCGATGGTAAGGTATTTGGGCTTCTTCAGTTTTTATAAAGGATCTGTTCAGTTCTTCTATTTCGGAACCACTCATAACTCTATAATCGCCTGGAGCTCCGCGATGAACGTAGTATATTTTTGTCTCATCTAGAGAACGTTCGTGTCTCCACTTCAGTTCGTTGAGTACGTCTCGAGGTGTTTCCATCAGCGCTCTTAACAAGATGTCATGATAAAAAGTTATTCAATCTCAAGCACAAATAATTGAAGATGGCAAAAAAATAAAAATATGAAGGAGATACCGCTACATGAAAGAAAAAATCAAATGGGGAGAGATGAACAGATGGGAACTTGACCAGAGATCAGAGAGACTCGATATGGCTATATTACCGATCGGAAGTTTAGAGCAGCACGGCCCTCATCTTCCGCTGGATACTGATTCCTTTGACGCAGAATATATAGTAAAAAAAGCTGTAGAAAAGCTCGATCCTCCTAGGCCGCCAATCTTACCTACGATATCCTACGGTGTCAGCGATCACCACATGTCTTTCCCTGGGACCGTTACTTTGAGTCCGGATACTCTAGAAGATATCATCGAGGATATAGGTCGATCGATCATCCAGCACGGTTTTTTTAAGTTGTACATATATAACGGACATGGAGGTAACGAGTCTTCGATAAGGACTGCTGCCCAGAAGTTAAAAAAAGAGACGGGTATGCTGGTTATAACCGATTCTTTTGAAAGCTTCGCACCAGAAAGAGAAGAACTCGTAGAGAGCGGTAATGACGTTCATGCGGGAGAATTCGAGACATCTCTCGTTTTAGCGGTGAGAGAAGACATGGTGGATGAAAGGACGATCCCGGAAAAAAAATTTGATTTTCCTGATGAAAAGATGGAATTCGATCATGAACCAGAGTTCAATTACACCTGGAACACACATGATTTAACAAAAACCGGCGTGATAGGTGATGCAACAAAAGCCAGCAAGGAAAAAGGAGAAAAATTATGGGAAGCCGGTGTCGAAAGATTGAAGAAAAGATTAGAAACCGTTATTGATATATCTTACCCTTTCGAATAAGAGGTCAAGAAGAATGATGATAGAACCTCTCATAGCGATATTGGCATTCATACCCGCGATGTTAGCGAATTCTCTTGCGGTACTGTTCGGCGGGGGACCACCTATAGACTCTGGGAGGAGTTGGAAGGGCAAAAGGATACTTGGAGATGGAAAGACATGGAGTGGGCTATTTGGAGGCGGTATATCTGCGGGACTCGTGGGTATATCACTTCACTATATATTGTCATCATCTGATGTCTATCTCTATCCTTCCTTTCCAGAGGGTCTCTTATTGATATTTACTCTATCCTTCGGCGCACTTCTAGGTGATATGGGAGGGAGTTTCATAAAAAGGAGGATGGGGATATCGAGAGGAGAGAACTCGCCGATAATGGATAGATACGACTTCATCATAGGAGCCTTTTTATTGGCGATTTTGATAAATAAAAGATGGTTTTACGATACCTATGTCAATGGTTACGGGTGGATCGGGACGATAATTATAATAGTCGGTGTTCCTTTTTTGCACCGTGCTGTAAATATATTGGGATACAAACTAGATTTGAAAGAAGAACCTTGGTGAATAATGATGTTGAAAAATATGTTAGAGGATTGTGGAGCGATAAAATACGGTGAATTTACTTTGACTTCTGGTAAAAAGAGTAATTATTATGTGGATATAAAACTGGCGAGTACGAGACCTGATGTTTTGAAAATAATAGCCTCGAAGATGGCAAGAGAAGTCGATGGGGAGATAATAGCCGGTATGGAGTTAGGCGCGGTTCCACTAGCTTCTGCTGTTTCTCTGAAAAAAGACCTCCCCTTCGTCATGGTCAGGAAAGAGAGCAAAGAACACGGCACTGAAGGTAGGATTGAAGGCTCTTTGGAAAAAGGTGACGTGGTGACCGTCGTTGAGGATGTCACTACAACCGGGGGTTCGGCTGTGGAGACCGTAGAAATTTTAAGAGAAGCTGGAGCGGAAGTGAACAGGGTTCTCGTCGTAGTGGACAGGAAAGAAGGGGCAGAAGAAAAATTGAAAGATATAAATGTTGAGCTCGTCCCGTTGATAACTGCAGATGAATTGGTCGATAAATAAAGAGTGATATCGTTTTTTACCTGTCTTCTAGCTTCTTATCGAATATCTCTCTCAGGTATTTTATCGGAACGCTTCCCGCATAAAGGATGGTGTCGTGGAAAAATTTCTCATCGAAATCGTCTCCCATCTTTTCTTTCACTTCTTCTTTTAGCTCTTTGATCATCTGCTTTCCGAGAAGGTAGCTCAGCTGATAAGCGGGATTTTGAGTGTACCTCCTGACTTCTTTTTCCGCGTCCTGCTTATCCATCCCGACGGTCTCTACCATATAATTTACGGCTTCGCTGAAGGAGATCTTTCCAGTACTCAGTTTGACATCAACGATGATCCTAGCAGCTCTCCAAACGATGTCTTTAGATTGGATCAGCCTCGCTTCCGGCTTATCATCGAATCCGTGATCTTTCATCATCTCCTCGCAATAATGTGCCCATCCCTCTACCGTCTCTGTAGCATGTGAAAACATCCGGAAAACATCGTCATTGGTAGTCGCTGCAGCTTGCTGCAGATGATGTCCGGGATATCCTTCGTGTACTGTTGTATTTCTCACGTCCCAGTAAGAATAATTACTTAGATTGCTTTCTTCCTGTGGAGGGGTGACCACATAGATTCCTTTTTTCGTTTCATCGAATTTTGCCGGTGATATGTACGCTGCGAAAGGAATGATGTTTCTCATGTATTCTGGTGTCTCCATGACCTCTATCTCCTCGTCATCAGGTATCGTCGCTAGGTCGTTCTTCTCTATGAACTCTTTTGCGTCCTCTAGACCCTCCTCATACCACTTCAGTGCATCTTTAAAGCTTTCTGGAGTTTCTGATTCTACCTCTTCGACAGCCTTTTTTACGTCGCCTTCAGGAGCGATCTTTTCGGCGTATTTTTCCATCTGACTTTTTGCCTTTTCCAATAATTCTTCACCGATCTCAAGAATCTCTCCTGAATCGTATCCCAATTCTCTCTTTTCTAGCAGTTCTTCGTATTTTTCTTCACTGATAGTGTAATCTTCATCAGCGTCCCGCTTTTGCTCTCTCAACCATTCGACATAGTCTTCTAATGCTTGATCAGCTTCATTCGTAGCTTCACTGATTTTCTCCAAATTTTCTTTTTCCAGCCCCTTCTCTTTTCCCAACATCTGAACCAGTTTGAAAAGCATCGGCAGTTGTTCTGCAGACTCGATAGCCATATCGATCCACAATTTTATCGGATTTTTTAATCTTGATTTTTCTTCCTCCAACATTCTCGGAACATCTTCTATCCTAGAAATTATACTTTCCAATCTCTCTTCGAGGGGAGCGAATTCCCTTTTCAATAAGAGAAGAAGAGAAGCTCCGATGGTATTTGGAGCTTGAGGAGCCTGCTCCCACTGCCTGAGTTCTTTCAGCCTGAATAGATATATTTCGAAAATATGCAGACCTAGTTTTTTGGCGAATTCATTCTCTTCATTGAGTTTATCGTCCTCGAAACCTCTGAGTTCTTCTAACCAATCTTCCATCAGTTCGATGTCTTCTAGATGTTTTTCTCCCGTAACTTCAGGTAGCCTGTGATCATGTTCATGGATTCCTAAATGCGTTGCGAGTATGGGATTCCTCTCGATAAAAGTATCAAAAATCTCTTTTTCGAATTCTTTAAATTCTTCGTCGACTTCCATCTTTATCGTCTCCTTTGATTAGGATACAAAACGTGTTATTTAATATCTTTTGGCCTCTAAAGATATCTCACCATTTGGTATCCGTTTTCTCCATCCGTGTAAAAATCTTCCAAAGTTTTAACGATCTGAAAACCTCTTTTCTGATAAAACCTGATGGCTTTTTTACTACTAATTCTAACTTCTAAAACTATCTTGGTCGCTCCGATAGATAAAGAGATTTCCGTAAATCTTTGTAACAGTTCTGTACCGATGCCGCGATTTCTATAGATAGGATGAACTGCTAGCATCAAGACTCGAACACTCCTAGAGTCTAAAATGGTGCCACAGATGAATCCGGCCACTTCTCCGCTGATTTCGTAAACCCGAAATCCATTCTGCCATAGTTCCTTTATAGTTATGAAAAGATTTCTATCATAAACCTCCTTTAATGATATATCTGCAATGTTTTGAACTTCCTTCAGGTCCTCCTTCTTGAATCTTCTTATCAATGGCATGTTTATCATAGATTAAAGCGTAGATGTAAATACCCTTTACCCCCTTTTCTTCATGTATCTTTATATGTTGAGAAAAACCATAGACGATTGTAACAAATGTTTATAAACGATTGTGCTAAATAAAAACATAAAATTTCGAATATGAGCAAAAGATTTATTTACGGTTGCATGGCTGTACAAGTATACGAACGGTCATAAGGATGCTCGACAAAGAGACTGTTACAAGACAGGCCATATATCAAACAAATATGGACGATGGTTCAGATCAGGGATCAAGAATGTGCCAAAAGATAGATGCATTTCTTGAGTGTGTAGAAAGGGCAAGGGATTATGTAGAAGACGAAAGTGTAAAGGAATGTTTCGATAAGGCACGAAGATTGAAAAGATATTCATGAAGTTTCATATATCAAGATAATCAACCTCCCTTCTATTTTTATTAAAAATTAACTGGTGAGCATTTTCTCTTTCTCTGAGATAGCTCTTAACCCCTGAATAACGGCTTCTTCCCCTAAGCTACATCTTTCGATAGTCGGCATTTTGTGGAGAGTTCTTTCTTTGATCTTCTCTTTACCTTTCTCTACCAAAAGATCGAACTGGTTTAGCCCCATCGATCCGCCGATCGATATGTGAGATGGATCGTAAAGATTGATCAAATTTGATATCGCGATAGCGTTGTAGTCTATCACTTTTTCTATCAACCCCTCCAATTTTTCATTTCCCCTTCTGTATTCTTCGAAAAATGCCTTAGAATCCTTAAATCTTTCACCGACTTCCTTCTCTGCAAGTTTAGGGATGTTTTTCCCGGAGCACAGTGCTTCCCAATGCCCCTTTTGCCCACACCCACATCTTCCTTCATCGGAGATCTTCATGTGACCCACTTCGGCAAAATTGTTAGTTGCGCCCTTTATTAACGAACCATCCGCTATCACCCCGGCTCCGATCCCGGTGCTTAATGTAAGATAGATTAGATTTTCAACAGAAACTTTTCCGTAAGTATATTCCCCTAGAGCGGCAGCATTACAGTCGTTAATAAGAACTACACGATCGAAAAAATTTTCGAAGGGCCTCAAGATCTGTACTTTGTGTTTTGGAAGATTTGGCGGATATATGACCCCCTCTTTTTTGTCTATAGGTCCGGCAGCAGCTACTAGTGCCCTTTCAAGAGTCGCTTTTTTTGTCAGATCTTTCAGTTCATCTTCTATATTTTTGAGAAATTTCATCGTCCTTTTTTTTCTTATCTCTTCAAAATCCCTGTCTAGTATGCCTATCAACGTTTTGGTAGCTCCCAAATCTACGCATAGAGCGGCCATATATTGGGAATTACTTTGTGGATTATAAGGTTTATTTGGGAAAACGAGGCTGAGATAGGATCAACTACCAATGTAAGGGATAGAAATAGTTGAAACAATGGATGAAGTATTACCGACCTGAGGACCAAAATAGAGAAATTAGATGACGATGAAAAAAATAGAGGCTGGAAAATATACTGAGCAGAGGGAAGTTAAACACAACGATCAATCTTTGCATTCTATATTTTTTAACCAATTAAGATATCCTTCACTCAGGCCGTGCTCTTCGGCACCTGAGATTATCGTTTCAAGGTATTCTTTTGATGGTTTGAAATCAGATGTTGATTTGGATTCTATAGTGCGGTTGACCAGATACGTCAGAACGGTTTTCCATCCCTCGGCCTTCTTCACAGGTAGATACTGTCTCCTGTACATGCCGATCTCGATACCATCATCTACTTTTCTTCCTTCGTAATAATCCAAACTTTTCAGATCATCGTTGGGTATAGAGTAAACAATTCCTTCAACTTTCTTTTTAGGATCTGGGATGATATCTGCCACTCCCCCTTTCCATGCGTTGGAATGAATGGTGAAGGCAAGTCTCCATCCTGGTAATTCTGCGATCATAGTCTCTTCTATAGTTATCCCTCTACGTTTCATCTGTTCTTTACAAAGATTACTCCCGTAGGCGAAGTATTCCACGCTTTCGGACATCGTTAAAGGAATACGACACCACTTAAAATATCTTTTTGGATTATTTTTCCGTTTCCTCATGACAGATATTATTAAGGTAATGCTTTTTTACAATAAGCGATGAAGATTCTCCACCAGGATAAAAGAGAAGGGAAGATAAAGGTCCGGATAGACAATCTCGATGATCTCTGGCACTTGAAGAACATAATCAACCCAGAAGATGTTGTTTCCGCTATAACATACCGAAGAGAAGAAACACAGCGAGATAAGATACGCTCAGAGAGAGGAGAGAAGAAGAGGATGAGACTCGATATCGAGGTTGAGAAAGTAGAATTTCATGAATTCACTGATAGGTTGAGGATCTTAGGGGTGATAATCGAAGGACCTCAAGATCATGGGTCGTACCATACTCTGAACTTGACTGAAGGAGACGAACTCACTATTATCAAGGAATGGAAACAACACGAACTCGACAGGTTGAAAGAGGCCGTAGATAGGAGCGAGGAACCTTTGATCACTTTTGTTGCGCTAGAAGAAGACGAGGCTACTATAGCTATAATGAGACAGTACGGCGTAAAAGAGATGGCGACTTTGTCCCCGAATAGAGGCGGTAAGATGTACGATTCAGAGAAGATGACTAGGGAAGAATTCTTCCAGGAGATAGTGAAAAAGCTTGAAACTATAATCGACCCTGGAGAACCATTGGTTATTCTAGGACCAGGCTTTACGAAGGAAGATTTTTTTGAGTACTGTAAACGCAATGATGCGGAATTGGTGAAGAATACTGAGGTGGTACCCGCCGGTGAGGGTGGAATGACAGGTGTTAACGAGGTGATCAAGAAGGGGAAGGAGAGAGATACGTTAGACGGTCAGCGGATGTCTTACGAGAGCGAGATGGTAGAAGAACTCTTGAGAGAGATAAAGAGCGACGGAGCGTATTCATACGGGATGGAAAATGTCAAAGAGGCGGTGAGGATAGGTGCGGTGGCTACCCTTCTAATACTAGATACTAGAGTTAGGGATGAGGAAGGAGAGAGATTGATGAGGAAGACCGAGGAGTTAGGTGGCGAGGTGATAGTGATAAGCAGCACTCACGAGGGCGGGGAGAAATTAGAGGCTTTAGGCGGAGTTGGAGCTCTTCTTAGGTACAAGATCGAGTGATTAGAGATCTGGGAGAAGTGATTTGACGTTAGAAACAATATCGAATACCCAAAATTAATTATAGTCACCACCAGTTTTCGATTTTGAGAAAGTAAGGTGATATTATGAGTGAAGATTGGCCGGAAAAACCTGTAAAGATAACGGATGAAGATTTTGATGAATTCGTAGGGAAATATGACGTGACTTTAGTCGATTTTTGGGCGGAATGGTGTGGTCCGTGTAAAAGGTTAACGCCGATAATCCAAGAGTTAGCCAAAGAGATGCAGGGCGATGTAGCGTTTGGAAAACTGAACGTGGATGAGAATAAAGCTAAGAGCTCGGAATTTAGTGTGTCCTCGATACCAACAATGATAATATTCAGAGAAGGTGAGGTCGTAGATAAGATGGTCGGTGCCCTACCCAAAGAGGAGATCAAGGAAAAGCTTGAACGGCATATTTGAAATGATGAACAGTAACCTGTAAACGGTATCAGATTGATTTTTTCAGTTAGATCGATGAGGAATAGATATAATTATCGATACCTAAAGAAGCTATGATAAGTGAAATATCATGATAAGATTTTTATCTTTTTGGTAAATTGGTTTATCATGGACAAGAAGAAGATGATCGTAGTTATAGGACTGATATTGATCCTTGGAGGTATAGCCCTAACTGCTATCACGGAGCCCGCCGGAAAAGAAGGCTTGGAGGCTAGCTTTAGTATCTCAGAGATGAGTGAAGAAAAAAAGCCATACCTCCTGCAGGGTTTGATAGCCATCGGCATAGGAGTGATAACGGTTTTAGTAGCTTTTTTTAAGATGGTCTGATCTTGTATGATGAATAATGTTTAGATCTCCGCGGCGACAAGAGACGACGGGAACATCTTTGTAGATAGTTAATCGCTCGAATGAAAATTTTTCGGTAATAGGATTTTTATAAATCAAAGTAGTTTTGGTATTTATGTACGAAAGGGTAATCGTACCTACTGACGGATCGATGATAGCCCAGAAAGGAGTTTTGGAAGGATTAAAAATAGCTAAAGCTCTAGATGTCCCTGCTTATTCTATTTACGTTCTAGATATGTCTGATTATGCGCAGTTCGATCAGAGCGAGGTTCGGCAGGGTGTGAAGAACAATATGAAAAAGGTAGCTGAAAAGGCATTGAGATGGGTTAGGAAAAGGGCCCACGATATTGGTGTTGATATTACTACGGATATAGTCCTAGGTGAACCCTACGAGCGCATCGTCATGGAAGCCGATGAGAATGACGTGATATACATGAGCAGCCACGGTGCCTCTGGATTAAAAGAGATTCTGCTGGGAAGTACTACGGAAAGGGTGCTAAAAAACGCTGAATGTACCGTGGTAGTGGTAAAAGAAGAGTAGATAGGCTCCGAAGTCACAGTGGAGATCTGAACTTTTTGAACTAAAGTCCCAATCTCTGCAATAATTACAGAGGTTCGTGTTCTTTTGATATAAGCATGAAATATCGTAAAAATATTTAATAATAACCATTCTAATGGCCTGCCGGTATAGATATGATAGATTTCTTAGTCCAAATAGGTCAGATTAGTTTATTTACGACTATTCTCATCATAACATGGTATTTATTATATAAAGGTGAAGTCATTTTTAAAATACTAGTGATAGCTACAGTACTTTCGGCGGCCCTCTATCTAGCAGGAGCGACTCTTGCGGAAGAACCAGCTTACGTCAGAGGAGGGGTCATGGTGCCGGTCGTGATTGTAGGGGCCGTGTTATTGAGAACATCAGTTAAGAATTATGTCACCTATCCTTTGAGCCGCCTGACTGAAGTTTCTGACAAATTAGCAAAAGGGGATTTTGAAGAAAAAGTTGATATCAACACGAGGAAAGATGAGGTGGGTAGATTAATCTCATCTTTTGAAAAGATGAGGATGGACTTCAAAAGGAGTATGTTTAGGATCCAGAGGAGACTTGATTCTTTATCAAAGGGTGAATTGAGTAAAAGGGTGGAAACAGAAGATCTTCAAGGCGACTATAGATCGATGGCTGAAACTGTCAATCAAAGCATCGATGGTATAGAGAAGTCATTGGGTGAAATTAAAGTCGTTATGAATGACATAGAAAAGGGGAAACTTCAATCAAGAATAGATATTGGTTTACTAGATGGAGAATACAAAGAGATGGGTATATCTGTGAATGAAAGTATAATCAATGTGCAACGTTCTTTGGAGAGTATAAATAAAACGATGGATCGTCTAGCTGAGGGCGATTTAGAAGCACATATGAACACAGATGATATCCAAGGAGATTACAGAGAAATAGCCAAATCTTTCAACGAAAGTATAGAAGCAGTTAGAAAGCCTATAGAAGAAATAAAAGAGGTTATGAATTGTCTTGCCCTGGGGGATCTAGATGTAGAGATTGACGAGAAAAATATGAAAGGAGATTATAACGAGATGGCTCTATCAGTAAACCAAAGTATCATCGAGATGAAGAAACTCAAAGAAGAGCAGAGAGAGTCTAAAAAGTATCTAGAAGACCAGGTTAAAAAGATCTTAGAAGCTGTGAGAAGATTCGAGAACGGCGATATGACCGTCAGTATAGAAAAGGAGAAGGACGACGATATCGGCAAATTGATAGACGGCATAAACGGCATGATAACTAGATTTAGAAGAAATCTTCATAGGATAAGAGATGCGTCTATCAAACTCAATGACGCCTCTGAGACTATCGCCTCTTCTTCGGAAGAACTCAACGCCGTGTCAGAAAACATTTCGAAGTCCATACAAGGCATCTCAAAAGATACCAACGTACAGGCTGAGAAGCTAGAGAATCTGACAGAGAATATAGAGAACAGTGCCGCGAACATGCAGGAGACCTCTGCCTCGGCCGAGAGTATAACTGCTTCGGGAGAAGATGCTGCGGC
>Ga0207421_10004514_pt1 | contig 15971 bp, 31 predicted proteins | sample SodLakKL_010_SED_4_FD_187542 | JGI IMG/M metagenome (GOLD analysis project Ga0207421, IMG submission 187542) | Alkaline sediment microbial communities from Lake Tanatar, Kulunda Steppe, Russia - 8KL_010_SED (SPAdes) (version 2) | ecosystem: Environmental > Aquatic > Non-marine Saline and...
CTGATATATGCCTGACGAACCGGCGCGCTGATGGCCGATTCGCGTGCGAGGCACGCTCCTACAGGGGCGTTTTCGGCGGATGGGATGGCCCCAAACGCCAATGCAAACGCTGTAGGAGCGAGCCCTGCTCGCGAACGCGCCGCAGGCGCGGCTAGGGATGGGTGCTGCACCAAACGCCGATTCGCGTGCAAGGCACGCTCCTACAGGGGCGTTTTCGGCGGATGGGACGGCCGCAAACGCCGGTGCAAACGCTGTAGGAGCGAGCCTTGCTCGCGAACGCGCCGCAGGCGCGGCTGAGATGGATTCCGGCTCCAGCACCCATTCGCGTGCGAGGTACGCTCCTACAGGAGCACCGCCACGCGGCCTTGCTGCGCGATGATGTTGGGGGAGGTCCAGCCCTCGCGATCACATGCTATGCTAGCAATGCTGTCATTCGGATTCCCGGAGGTGCCCCATGGCAACCCTCACGATTCGTAACGTCGACGAGGCCCTCAAGACCCATCTGCGTATTCGCGCCGCTGAGCACGGGCGATCCATGGAAGAGGAGGTCCGCTGCATTCTGCGCCAGGAATTGATGGGGCCTGCTTCGGAAGGCGGCCTCGGCAGCCGGCTGGTCAGTCGGTTTCGGGATGTGGCGGGTGACTTGCCGCTGCCCGAGCGTAGCTTGCCGCGTCCTCCCGTTGCGTTGGATCGGCCCGATTGATCCTGCTGGACACCAACGTCCTCTCGGAATTCATGCGTGTTGCGCCCGAGCCGGGTGTCGTGGCTTGGTTGGACGCGCAACCCAGCGACAAGATCTGGATCTGCGCCGTTACCCGGGCCGAAGTCGAACTGGGCATTGCCCTGCTGCCCGAAGGCCGCAGGAAACAGGGCCTGAAGTTGCAAGCGGAAGCACTGTTCCAGGAGGACTTTGCGGGCCGATGCCTGCCGTTCGATGGCGTGGCGGCCGGCCACTATGCGCGCATCGTCGCGGCCCGAACGGCTATCGGCAAACCGGTATCGGTGGAGGACGCCCAAATCGCCGCGATCGCCTTGGCGCACGGACTCACCCTGGCCACGCGCAATGTCGCCGATTGTCGGAACATCGAAGCACTTGTGGTGATGAATCCCTGGGATCGCAAATGAAAGTGCCGCACGCGCGGCTGAGGTGGGTACAACACCCAGCGCCGATTCGTTACGGGAAGGTCCGACATTGGGGCCGCCTGCTTTTTCCGGACGACCAGTTGTCGATTGACAACCATGCGGTTCTGCAACAGACTCAAGGACGACACATGGCGAGGCCGGTTCATCCACGGAAGGAGATCGAGGAAGCACTGCGATACGCGGAGGCCAAGGGGTGGCGGGTCGAACCGGGTGGGAGCCATGCTTGGGGAAGGATGTATTGCCCCTACAACGAGCCGGAGTGTCGCTGCGGAGAATTCTGCATCACGAGCATCTGGAGCACGCCAAGAAACGCATCGAACCACGCAAAGGCACTGTGCCGCGTGGTCGACCGATGCTCGCGTAGCGAGGACTAACGGATGGAATACACCTTCACGCTCCGATACAAACTGGCCGATCGCCATCAGGAGCCGGATGAACGGATCGAGCGCCTGGCCGAGGCGGGTTGCGACGATGCGCTGATCGGCATCGGGCAGCGCGGCTACCTCGCATTGGAATTCACCCGCGAAGCCCCGAACGCATTGGCGGCGTTTGGAACCGCCCTTGCCGATGTGAAATCCGCGATTCCGGATGCCGTCCTCGTTGAAGCCGCGCCCGACTTCGTCAGCCTTTCGGATGTCGCGGAACTCATCGGAGTCACCCGCCAGAACATGCGCAAGCTGATGCTCTCCCATCCCGACACCTTTCCACCGCCCGTGCATGGCGGGAGCACGCTGATCTGGCACCTGGACGATATTCTGGATTGGCTGAGCGCCCGGGGCCGGTATCCCGTCGCGCAGGCGACTCTTGAAACCGCCCGCCTCGCGCGGCAGTGGAACCTGGCCAGGGAAGCACGCCACGTGAGGCCCGATCTGGCCCCGACCTTCGACACGGATCTCGCTTGAGAAGGCGCATGTTTACCACGCGCTGGGTACGCCACTAACCCCACCCTGCAGACCCCCTCTCCCACCATCCGGGTGGGACGCAGGCATGGCGCCCCCGCGCCCGGAACGGACCCATTAAAATAACATCGGCGTTATGCTGTAGCTGCTTCGTAATAATCTATATACTATTATCCGATAGCATGAGGATAAGTCATGTGTTATCGTGGGATCAGCTTCTGATAACAGAAAAGTGATTTCCATGCGCGCTGAAGACCGGGCCACTGCCCGCCGCCAACTCGACCAACGACTGCGCGTGCTGCGTGATCCGCAAGCGCTGACGCGGCCACCGCGCGGCTGGATCAAGGCCATCAGGGAAGCGCTTGGGATGACGACCGCCCAGCTCGCCGTGCGACTCGGCGTCAGCCAGCCGCGCGTGGTCGCGATCGAAAAAGCGGAAGCGCAGAAGGCGATTACGCTCGATAGTCTGGAGCGGGCAGCCCATGCGCTGGATTGCCGCCTGGTCTATACGCTGGTCCCCCGCAAACCCCTTGATGAGCTTGTCGAGGATCGTGCCAAGGCCAAGGCAAAGCAACGCCTCCAATCGACCAGTCACAGCATGGCGCTCGAAGCGCAGACCGTCACCGGCACCGACGAGGAGGAACAACTCAAACGCCTGACCCAGAAGCTTCTCGAAAAAGCGGGCTCGGAGCTGTGGAAGGAGGGTGAATGAACGATCCCCGGGAGGAACAGGACGATGCCTCCACCCCGCTCACGGAGGAAGAGCGGGAGGACCTGATCCCGTCCTATATCGCCCTGCGGCCGGAGCTCAACGAAGCGGAACAGGCCAACATCCTGGAGGCTGAGGAATGGGCGTTTTCGCGCAAGCGCGATGTGCTCGACGAACGCTTCCTGACGGGCCTGCACAAACGGATGTTTGGCCGAGTCTGGCGCTGGGCCGGAAAGTTCCGAAAGACCGAACGGAATATCGGCATCGACGCCTACCGCATCACGATCGAGCTTCGCCAGCTCCTCGACGATTGCCGGTACTGGATCGCGCACGGCACCTACGAGCCGGATGAGATCGCAGCGCGGTTTCATCACCGGCTGGTTTTGATCCATCCCTTTCCGAACGGCAATGGCCGTCATGCTCGCATAGCGACCGACCTGCTGCTGCTCTCGATGGGCCGCGCCCGTTATACCTGGGGGCGGGTCAATCTCGTTGCTCCCGGCGAAATACGGCAACGCTACGTCGATGCCCTGCGCGCCGCCGACCATCACGATATCGGACCGCTGCTTGAGTTTGTTCGATCTTAGGCTGCCACGACAGTGCGGCATGGCGGCGAGGTGATGGACACCACGGCAGTCGGCGCTGAACGGTGGTAGCCAAGAAGAAGGACGGGGTGCCCGCGCGCCGGGATGTGATCTGGATCGACTGCAACCCGCAGGCAGGGCGCGAAATGCGCGGCCTGCGCCCAACGTCTCGACGAGCTCGTGCAACTCGACCTGGCCAACCGTATCGCGGTTTTTGACGTGCGAGCGGCAGAGCAGGCCGCGCAACTGGCTGCGGAGCGAAAGGCCCGCGGTCGTCCCGTGGAACTGCGCGACACCTTCATTGCCGGCATTGCCATCGCCCGTGGCGCTACGCTCGCCACGCGGAACGCGAAGCATTTTGAAGATTTGCCGACCCCTATCGTGAACCCCTGGGCGCGGTAATCGGCGAGAGGTAAACCGCGATGCATCTGAAAACTAAGTCGGGCCGAAGGGTGATCCTGCCCACACCCGAGGAGGATGCAGCCATTACGGCAGCCGCTGCGGACGATCCCGATAACCCTGTCCTGAGCGACGCCGAATGGGATGAAGCCCGCCTCCGTGCGGTCCGCCCCGAGCCCGATACGGGCAAGGAACGCGTAGCGGTTCGTCTCTCCGCATCGGTGGTTGAACGTTTTCGTGCCACGGGTTCCGGCTGGCAACGACGCATGGATGCAGCCTTGCAAGATTGGCTGAAGCATCACAACCCGGAGCAATTGCCGTAGCGCCGAAGCCCTCGTGTGGGAGCGAGCCCCGCCCGCGAACGCGCCGCAGGCGCGGCTGAAGTGGGTGCCGGTTCTCCCCAGTTTCACCGTTCCTCGCGCGTGTGCCACAGACGCAGCACATAGATCGTCGTCCCCTGAATCTCGTAGCGCATTTCATAGTGTCCGACGAGCAGCCGCCGGACCTCCCGCGGTTCGAACGCGAAGAGTTGTTCCCCGATACGCGGGTTGGTCCTCAGCGTGGTCGGAGCATTGGTCAGCGCCTGGACGGCCCGTGCGGCGGCCGGTTGGTTCACCGGGGCCAGGAACGCGTACAGGCGCGCCAAGTCGGAGAGCGCTTTATTGGTCCATTTCACTTCCATCCGCGCGGCAGTGGCAGCGGACCGTCGGTGCCCAGGCTATCCGCCCACGCCTGGACAGCCTGATGGTCGATGACGCGGCCGGCGTCCACGTCGGCCAGTGCCTCATGGGTCAGTCGGTCGCGTTCTTCCTCCTGGGCGACCCAGGACGAGAGCGCCTGCTTCATGACCCAGCCCCGCGAGCGCTCAAGGCGAGCAGCCAACTGATCGACCTTCTCGGCCAGGGGAACGGGTACGTGCGCGGTAAGAACTCGGGTTTCAGCCTTTGCCATCGTCAATCCTCGGGTGCGGGCACCCCTCCAGTCTCCAGCCAGACCACCCAGCCTATCGGCCTGCCGACGCCCATCGCGCAGATCGGACTTCTGATCACCGCACCCTGCGCGCCGGTGTCGCGTCCGTTCACGGCTCCGACGGGGCGCGGCCGACTGATCCGGGCACCACTGACTCATAGTTTATCATCATGATTAACACTGAATCAGTGAACAGGTTTCGGATTTCCGCGCCACTGGACTTGATCCAGCGCCCGGTACAGTGTCGAGCGGTGCACGCCCAGAAGCGCGGCCACCTCTTTCACCGGACGGCCCTCTTGGTCCACCAGCCCGCGCGCGGGCGCAACGTGTGCCGGTTTGACATCCTCCCCGGCCCGAACGGCGGGGCTTGCCGTGCACCGGGTCAGACAGGTCCGGGGCGTGCTGGTGAAAGCGTATCGCGCCATTGGACGACCCGCGGCGTCTGGACAAGTCGCTCACCGGGGAATTGGGCGAATACTGGCGCTACCGCGTGGGCCCGTACCGAATCATCGCATCGATAGAGGATCAACGGTTTCGGGTGCTGGTGGTGCGTGTGGCTCACCGCAATGCGGTCTATCGCTAGGGCCTCGGGGCTCGCAATGACAGGTCGCCGCGATAAGGGTGGGTGAGCACGGTCACCGCTGCTGAGGGTGTTGGGGGCTGGCGTGTTCAGAGCCGTTCATCGCTGGGCGGAGGCGGCAAGTCGGGCGCGCGATCCAGCACGGCCAGGAAGTCCTCGCGCTGGCCTTGGGCGGCTTCGGCGCGCAGGTAGTCCAGGGTCATCACACTGGCCATCTTTTCGGCGGCCGCGCTGGCGATAAACTGATTGACGGACACGCCGTCCCGGGCGGCGAGTTCCTTGATTTTCAGATGCACGGAGTCGGGCAGACGGACAGTCAGGGCGGTCATGGGAGCGTCTCCAGATGTTGAAGGAAATGGCCGGGCGCGATGGCCTGTATGCCCAGTTCTTGCGAACGCCGAAAGTCCTTGACGTTGTGCGTAACGATGAAGCGGCTTCCAGAAGCAACCGCGCATTCGAGCACCATGTCGTCGCTCGGATCGCGCAGGAACGGGCGCCAGAGATAGTGGATGTCCTGCAAGCGGCACAGCGAAGCCAGATGAACTACTCCCGCCAAGCCTTTCAGACTATGGCGTGAGTTTCGCGCTTCTCGGGGCGGGCCGGATCATCCGGGGGATGATTCGGTCTTACCGCCCTCCACGCCTCGGCCGGTTCCCGACCGGATAACTGCTGCTCGGCCCAGGCCATCAGGACCCGGGCGGCGTTTTCGTCCCGCGAACAGGACGCGCCGCAGGGACACTCATGGCGCCGCTGGCTGAGTGGCTTCTTCTCCTGACGCCCGCAGGCGTGACAGGTCTGCGAGGGCTTGCGCTGCCGCGTCGGTGCTTCCATCGTCCAGGTACCAGCCTCCTCCGCTTTGTACCCGAGCCGTTGATGGAAGGCCCCGCCGGCGGCATCGAGGATGCAGCGGTTCAAGCCCCTCTTGTGCTGACCGCCCGCGGCGGTCATGTTGCGGATGTTCAGCGCCTCCAGGCCCAGGGCGCCGAATTGCCCGACAAGCTGCGCTGTGGTCTGGTGCAGGAAATCGTTTCTCTGATTCGCCACCTTGCGGTGAAGGCCGCGCAGGCGCTCGTATGCCCTCTGGAGCCGGTTGGAGACGGGAAACCGGCGCGTCTTCCCGGATGCCTTCTTTGCCGCCTCCTCCTGGCGGGAGATGTCCCGCTGGGCTTGGCGGATTTTCTCCAGGGTTCCGGCAAGGCAGCGGGGATTGTCGATGGTCTCGGTTCCCGCAGGTGTGGCCACGGTGGCGAAGGTTTCCAGCCCCCAGTCCAGGCCGCCCAGTTGGTCCCCGCGTTGACGCTCCGGCGCACAATCCAGCGTGATACTGGCGTACCAGCGCCGGCCCCGCTGGATGATCTCACAGGTCTTCGGCGTACCGGGGGTGCGGGGTTTGCCCCGGATGGCGACCTTGCCGATGCCGCTGAGCCGCAGCGTCCCGTGCTTCATCCGCTCGTTGGTCATCAGACGCCAGCCGTCACCGTGGGTTTTATACCCCCAGCCCTTGCAACGGTGCAGCGGCTTGAAGCGGGGAAACCCCGGCGTTTCGCCGTTTTTCACCCGGCGAAAGAAGTGCTGGAACGCCAGATCCAGGCGCTTCAATGTGACCTGCCCGGATTGGGCGTTGATTCCGCGAAGGAGTTTCGACTGGCGGCGCCACTCGGTCAGGCGTTTGCACTGTGCCGAGAACCCCAACGACGCCTGCCTCTCGCCCCCCGCCCGGCGCCGTTCGGCCAGCGCCTCGTTCCACAACAGACAGTGGACCCAGCGTTGGTGCTCCAGGGCGGCAAGCTGGGCCGCCGTGGGGTAAAGCCGGTAGGTGACCTTGCGCTGGACCATGCACTAATTATACTTGGTTAATATGAGTTCACAAGCGCTAAACCGTTTATATCACTGCACATACAGGCTCCAGTACCACTTGGTTGTGGTGACCAGGTACCGCCGAAAGTGCATCACGAAACCGATGCTCTCCCGCCTGGATGAAATCGCTCGGGCCACTACCGAAAAGTGGGACGGCGAGGTTCTGGAGTTCAACGGCGAACCGGATCATGTGCATCTGCTCCTGGAGTTGACGCCGCGCACTGCGCCGTCTGCGTTCGTGAATAATCTCAAGACCGTCACCTCCCGACTGATCCGAAAGGAATACGGAGCGCACTTGCAGCGTTACTACGGGCGCAAGCCGGTGTTCTGGTCTCGCCGTTACTGCATCATCACCGTCGGCGGTGCGCCACTCTCGGTGCTAAAGCAATACATCGAACAGCAGGAAGCACCGGAGTGATGGCGCTGCGCGCCATGCGCCGCTTCACCACCCCCTAAGCCGTTGCGCGGCTATAGGCGGAGCACTGCGGCGCGGGTTGGTAGAAGCGAGCCCTGCTCGCGAACGCGCCGCCCGTGAAGCCGCGAAGCCCCTGCTACAATCCACCTCATGCGTCTCAGTCCGGAACACAGGCAAACGATCCGTGAAGTGGTCCGCCGCGAATGCGGTTCCGACACACGCGTTCGCGTGTTTGGTTCACGCCTGGACGATACGGGGCGCGGCGGCGATGTGGATGTGCTCGTCGAGTTCGATTGGCCGGTAGAACGCCCCGCGCTGGTTTCGGCGCGGCTCTCGGCCATGCTCAGCCGCCGATTGGATGGGCGTTCCGTCGATGTCGTCCTCTCCGCTCCGAACCTCCGCCGACACACGGTCCATCGGGTTGCCCAGGAGAAGGGACAACTTCTTTGAACATCGACCCCGAACAGCTAAATCGCCTTCAGTTTTTGAGTCGCGTCGTTCAGCGCGAGCTGGCCGATGTCCTGGGCATCAGCCTGGGGGCGACGAACTGCGTTCTGCGCGCGCTGATCGACAAGGGATGGATCAAGGCCGAGAACCTCCGCAAGAGCCACCGCAAGCGCGCCTACCTTTACCTGCTCACCCCGGCGGGTCTTGCCGAGAAGCTGCGCGTGACCCGCGCCTTCCTGGCGCTGAAGCAGGCGGAGTACCGGGCGATCGAGCAGGAGATCGAGATGCTGCGGCGGGAGTTGCGGGGGGAGGCCGGTACGTGAGCGGCCGGGCCGGCGTGGCGGCCGAAGAAGACGCCGCTTCGCGTGCAGGCACGCTCCACAGGAGCACTGCCACGCGGTGACGGGTGGGGAAGCCTAGGGCCCTCGTACCGTGCCTGTAAGCCAATGCGCCGTGCGGGCGTCATTCAAATGCATTACAATTGGGTCCTGACTGCATTCTTGGAGATCAGTGATGGCGGCCAATAATGCTCTGGTGCAAACGCGGGTTGATCCGGATGTGAAGGATCGCGCGTCGGCGGTACTCGAGGGGCTCGGGCTGACGGTTTCGGATGCGGTCCGCATGCTGCTGACGCGGATTGCCAACGAAGGTGCGCTGCCGCTCGAACTGGCGGCGAAGCCCGAGGCGTACGATGCATGGTTTCGTGCCAAGGTACGCGCAGCGCTCGATGATGTGGCTCCGCATCTCGAACACGAAGAGGTTGAGGCACGGTTTGCGGCGAAACGGGATGCCCTGATGGAGAAGGCCGGCCGGTGAGGTTGGTGTGGACGACGCACGCGGTGCAGGACCGCGAGCAGATCTTCGACGATATCGCGCTGGATAGTCCGTCGGCTGCGTTGGCTGTAGACGGAGCCCTGAGCAAGCAACTGAACCTCCTGAAAGAGTTTCCGGAAATCGGGCGTTCCGGGCGGGTGGAGGGCACACGGGAACTGGTCGTTCAGGGAACACCGTTTATCGTCGCCTATCAGGTGCGTACGGGTTCGGTGCTCATTCTCCGCATTCTTCATGGTGCACAGCAGTGGCCAGATTCACTCTGAAAAAAGCCGCCGTATCCCACCACGAAGCCGAAGTTCGGGAATTGCGTGCGGATCCCGAGCTTGCCGTGGCGTATCTGAAGGCTGCGATGGCTTCTCTCGATGATCCCGAGGATCGCGCGGCCGGCCTGCTGGCCTTGCGCACCGTTGCCGAAGCCTCCAGCCCTCGCGATCCCACGCTATGCTAGCAATGCTGTCATTCGGATTCCGGGAGGTGCCCCATGGCAACCCTCACGATTCGTAACGTCGACGAGGCCCTCAAGACCCATCTGCGTATTCGCGCCGTTGAGCACGGGCGATCCATGGAAGAGGAGGTCCGCAGCATTCTGCGCCAGGAATTGATGGGGCCTGCTTCGGAAGGCGGCCTCGGCAGCCGGCTGGTCAGTCGGTTTCGTGATGTGGTGGGTGACTTGCCGCTGCCCAAGCGCAGCTTGCCGCGTCCTCCCGTTGCGTTGGATCGGCCCGATTGATCCTGCTGGACACCAACGTCCTCTCGGAATTCAGAATCCTGCCGCCCCACCGTCACTGCGAGGAGCCGCAGGCGACGCGGCAGTCCACACGCCGCTGGATCGCCACGGACCTTCGGCCCTCGAGATGACGGTAGGGAGCCTTCGGTTCTTGCGTATGGGTGTGTAGACGCATCCTTGACAACAATTGACAAAGATTGCCATAATCAGGCATGGAGGTGGTGTTATGGCAACGATGAATGTTTCCTTACCCGATGCGATGAAAGCCTGGGTTGATCAGCGTTCTCGCTCAGGTCGATACAGTAACGCGAGTGATTATGTCCGTGACCTGATACGGCGCGATCAGGAACGTTCCGCCAAAATCGCCCAGATCCAGGCGATGGTGGACGAGGCCCTCGCCACTGGTGAGGGCCAGCGAACCATGGATGAAATCGAAGCCGAGGCGCTGTCCAGAATCGCCGCTCCGAATTGACATCCTCCCCACGGCTAAAGCCGGGGCTTCTCGCGCAATTTTGGTGATCTTGCTGCCGAGACTCCAGTCGCACGAGTATCGTTCAACGCGGTTGAACGGCTCGCATTTCTCGCCTAAGCTCAGCACTGACACATTGCCCCGGAGCTAGACGATGTCGACCATGACCCTTTCCGCCAAGCGCCAGGTTGTGCTGCCGGCAGAGCTGTGTCGCCAACTTGCCCTTACTCCGGGTGCCCGGGTTGAGGTTCGGCTTTCGGCGGACGGCGGTTCCATCCTCATCCAGCCCGCCCGTTCTGGCGACAAGAAGCCGGCGTCCGTGCTTTTTGGTCGGGCGATTCATCGAGGCAAGCCCGTTGCCATTGAGGAAATTCAAGGGTCGGTCAGCGCGGCGCGCCTGGCGCAACGCCAAGCGGATCAAGAGACTTCATGATCGCGCTCGATACCAATATCCTTGCGCGGGCCATCGTCCGGGAGGCTGAGCCCGATGAGGCGACCCGACGACAGCAGGAAGCCGCGCAAGCGCTGCTTGTCTCGGGGCAGGATTTGTTCCTGCCCATCACCGTGGTTCAAGAGCTCGAGTGGGTGCTGCGTGGGGTCTACGAGTTGCCAAGAAACGAAGTGCTCAGCGTGATTGAAGACCTGTTGATGATCGAACACCTGATTGTGGACCGCGCCGGTGCCATGGCAGAAGCGGTCGAGGTCTATCGCCACGGTATGGATTTTTCGGATGCCCTGCATCTGGCCCAGTCTCGGCACTGTGATTCGATGGCGAGCTTCGATACCCGATTCCGGAAACTGGCTGAAAAACTTGATTTGCAACCCCCGATACGGAGTGCCTGAACTCTGCTGAAATTGTGAAAAATGAGGAAGCTGATGCCTGCCGAGCGGTTGACATCGTCAGGTTTGCCGGGAGCGTATACGTACTGCATTAATTTCAAAAGAAATCCAAGCACGGTATACAAACGCCAAAGCAGGACATGGACCTGATTCGAGAGCGATTGAAAGCAGCGCAAGAGCACGCAGCAGTGTGCACGAAATGACACAGATCGAAAAGGGCGCAACCAACATCTACCACGATCTTGGCGTTCCGAATGCCGAGGAAATGCAGGTGAAAGCCGTGCTGGCTGCGAAAATTGGCGAAATCATCAAGCATTGCCATCTCACGCAAATGCAGGCCGCTGAGCTGTTGGGCATCACGCAGCCGAAACTCTCGGGCATGCTGCGGGGGCAATTTCGAGGCATCAGCGAAAGCAAGATGATCGACTGCCTGAATCGCCTGGGGCGAGACGTGGAAATTGTCGTGCGCAAGCCGTCCCGCGCTCGCAAGACCGGCCATACCCGCGTCGTGCTTGCCTGATTGAACCGAAACCCGGGGAGGTGGCATAAACCCTATGAGCATGGACATCAAACCGATTCTCGACGAGCCAGCCTACCGCGAAGCCTTGCAGGAGATTGCCGTGTTGATGGAAACCGATCCGGCGCTGGGCACGCCGGAAGGCGACCGGCTAAACGTGTTTGCCACCCTCGTGGAAGCCTATGAAGCACGCACGTTCCCGATGGACCTGCCGGATCCTTCTGCGGGCGGCTGTGTATCTCGCCATGCGCGAGCAGGGAGTCAGCAAGAGCGAGCTGGCCCGTCGACTTGGCGTAAATGAAAAGGAAGCCCGACGCATGCTGGATCCGAGGCACACCACCAAGGTCCCAGCGCTTCAACACGCGCTGCACATACTGGGCAAGCGGGCGGAACTGCGCGTCAGCGGGGCGTGATTTCGGCTTCGCGGGAGTGCCCGCGGATCGCCACAGGCCCCGGTCTCCCAACGACGCCCGCACGGATTCGGCCTGTCCTGTAACGGCCGCCCGATGTCATGTCTGGACATCGTTTAGACATTTCCCGGAGAAGACCCCATGACCACCGCCGTTCTCGACATCAAACGCTGGGGCAACAACCTCGGTGTGCGCCTGCCCGTTGGCGTGGCACGTGCCGCGCATTTGCATGCCGACCAGCCGGTGCGGATCGAAGTGGAAAACGGCCGCGTCATCATTACGCCGCTGGAAACCCAGCCACTCACGCTGGAGCAGCGGCTGGAACGTTTTGATCCGGCGCGGCACGGCGGCGAGATGATGGACACCACGGCAGTCGGCGCGGAACGGTGGTAGGCAAAAATGAGGACTGGGTGCCCGCGCGTCGGGATGTGATCTGGATCGACTGCAACCCGCAGGCAGGGGCGAAATGCGCGACCGGCACCCGTTTCTGGGGCTGTCACCGCGGAAGCTCATAGGGCTAATGCTATGGGGATTCGCTGCGCGTGATGGTGGCTCATGTACCTGGGCGATATCGTGACATCGTCCGCTGGAAACCGCCCGTCACGACAGGTGTGTCCTGGCCCAGGTCATCGTCCGCAATCTGGAAAACGATCTGAAAGAGGCGTTCAAGCGGCGCGCGCAGCGCCATGGCTGCAGCATGGAGGAAGAAGTGCGCGAGATCCTGCGGCGCGCCGTAAACGAAGAACCGGAGGCGCTTCCCAACCTGGGTTCGCGTATTGCCAAGCGTTTTGCGCGGATCGGCCTGGAAACGCCACTGCCGGAACTGCACGGACAGGAGATCGATCCCGTCGCCTTTGGCGCATGATAATCCTCGACACCAACGTGCTCTCCGCACGGATGCAGCGACAGCCCGATTTGGCGGTGGTCGAGTGGTTGGACCGGCAATCGGCCGACACCGTCTGGATCACGAGCGTCAGCCTGTTCGAAACCCGGTACGGCCTCAAGCTCCTCGCCGACGGTGAACGCAAAGCCCTACTGGTCGAACGTCTCGACGAGCTCGTGCAACTCGACCTGGCCAACCGTATCGCGGTTTTCGACGTGCGCGCGGCAGAGCAGGCCGCAAGCCTGGCGGCCGACCGCAAGGCCCGCGGCCGTCCCATGGATGTGCGCGACACCTTCATTGCCGGCTCCGCCATCGCCGAGGCCACGCGTGCCGCGTAATGCACCGCCGCGCGAACGAGCAGACCCCGGTTTTTCTTTACCGAAGCGGCAGAAGGAGAAGCCCGGACTTGATCGTACCCATAACAGGAACTAAAGTACCCAATATGGGTTCCAGTACACCGCAAAGCATGCCCGTGGCAGATGCCGTGCGTACCAGCCATTTCGGGTCCGCCCTGTTCACCGAGACCCAACAGCGGGTATTGGGGTTTCTGTTTGGCCAGCCCGAACGCAGTTTTTACGCCAAGGAATTGATCAAGCTGACAGCCTCCGGCTCCGGCGCCGTGCAGCGGGAACTCAAGCGCCTGGAAACGAGCGGGCTCGTCACCGCGCGCTGGCAAGGCAATCAGAAACACTATCAGGCCAATCCCGAGTCCCCGATTTTTGTCGAACTGTGCAGCATCGCCAAAAAAACCTTTGGCCTGGCCGAGCCCATCCGCGAGCGTCTGAACCGTCTTTCGCACAGGATCCAGGCGGCGTTCATTTATGGATCCGTGGCCAGGCAGACCGAACACGCTGGCAGCGATGTCGACCTGTTGGTGATCAGCAGCGAAGTGACGTATGGCCAACTCATGGGCATTCTCGAGTCGGCGGAGCAACGGCTGGGTCGGCGCATCAACCCGACCCTTTACACCCCGGACGAATTCCAGCGTCGCCTAGTGCAACGCAACAGCTTTCTGATGCGCTTGCTGGAACAACCCAAGATCTGGCTCATCGGAAGCCAACATGACCTCGGCGCTTAAAAATCTCTGCGGCCCTGGCAAGCCGCTGCGCCCGGAAGCGCCCGATCAAGCCGAATTCGACGGGCTGCTCCGTTCCGGCAGGGTTCGCCTCACGGATGCGCAAAACACGCAGAATGCCATCGAGAGCCGCTTTGATCTCGCCTACAATGCCGCCCACGCCTTGTGTCTCGCGGCGCTGCGGCAGTTGGGCTTCCGCGCGCAGCATCGCTACATCGTCTTCCAGGTATTGCCGCACACTCTCGGTCTTGGCCCGGAGATCTGGCGCGTACTCGACAAATGCCACCAGCAGCGCAACCTCGCGGAATACGAAGGCATGCTGGACGTAGACGAGCAGCTTTTTGCCGAACTCCTGCGTGCAACCGCTACCGTGTTGCAGGCGATCGAGCAGCGCTATCCGCGGCACTAAAGGGATCGCCGCCGACGCGGCCGAGGTGGGTCCCACATCTAGCACCGCTTCCCCCGCAAACACCCGCCCACCAGGCGACGCCCGGACATTGACTTTCGTTCACCACTTGAACGACCATTCACAAAGCTTAACGAGCGGTCTATATCCCGTCCGACCTATACCCACCTGCCGCCACTCCCGATACCTTCCGGAGGGTGCCGCCACAGGTCCGCCCCGGCGCGTCGAACCGCGCACGGGCTGGGCGGTAGCGTGCCCGAAGCCACAACCCAGCCCGAACCCCTGAAAACCCTCCCGGAAGAAACCCGCCTGCAGGCCCTGCGCCTGCTCGCGGAGAACCCCGAGCTGACCCAGCGCGAGCTGGCGGCGGCGCTCGGCATCAGCCTGGGCGCGACCAACTACGTTCTGCGCGCGCTGATCGACCAAGGCTGGGTGAAGGCCGAGAACTTCCGCAAGAGCCACCGCAAGCGCGCCTATGCCTATCTGCTCACGCCGGCGGGCCTTGCCGAGAAGCTGCGCGTGACCCGCGCCTTCCTGGCGCTGAAGCAGGCGGAGTACCGGGCGATCGAACAGGAGATCGAGACGCTGCGGCGGGAGTTGCGTAGCCTGTCCCCGGAATAGCCCCGGAATAGGGATCAGCCACGGATGGGCACGGATGAACGCGGATTAGGGTGGGGGATATGAAACGGCGTCATGCCGGCGTCATGGATGATGAGGAGCAGCTTCATGGATGGAAAGCTGGTTGCAGCAGATCTCACGTACCGCATCCGCGCGGGCGTCTTCGCGGTTGCAAACACCTTGGGACCCGGTTTTCTCGAGAAGGTCTACGAAAACGCATTGGCGATCGAGCTGGGTGGCGTCGGGCTGTCGGTCCGAACGCAGGTGCCGATCCGGGTGTTCTACAAGCGCCAGGTGGTCGGTGATTACCTGGCCGACATGCTCGTCGAAGAGCACGTGCTGCTGGAACTGAAAGCCGTTCGCGACCTCGGGCCCGAACACCGAGCGCAGCTCCTCAACTACCTGCGCGCGACTCGTAAACCCGTCGGCCTGCTGGTCAACTTCGGCCAACCCAGAGTCCAGATCAAGCGCATGATTCTCTAACCTCAAATCCCTATCCGAGTTCATCCGTGCCCATCCGTGGCTAAAAACGCCCTTGACCTCCGATTTTCAACTCCACTCACATCCGTGCCCATCCGTGGCTAAAGAAGCCCTGCCAACAAAGGCCCCCTCCCCATGACCCTCGCCATCATCGGCCTCGGCTACGTCGGCCTCCCCCTCGCGGTGGAATTCGCCAAGCGCCGCGACGTCATCGGCTTCGACATCAACGCCGCGCGCATCGCGGCCCTGCAGGGCGGCCATGACGCGACGCTGGAAGTGGCGGACGACGAACTCCGGCAGACGATGGCATCGGGGCGGTTGCGCTTCACCACGGACCCGCAGGACATCGCTGCCTGCACGATCTACATCGTCACCGTGCCCACGCCGATCACCGAGCAGAAACGGCCTGACCTACGCCCGCTGCTGAGCGCCTCGAAAACCGTGGGTCAACTGCTGAAGCCCGGCGACCTCGTGATCTACGAATCCACCGTCTACCCCGGCTGCACCGAAGAAGACTGCGTGCCGGTCCTGGAACGCGAATCGGGCCTGAAGTACATCAGTGCCCCGCCTGGATCGCCACGGAGCTCCGCTCCTCGCGATGACGACACGGGCTCCACCCCGTCATTGCGAGGAGCCGCAGGCGACGCGGCAATCCAACCGCCGTCTGGATCGCCACGGAGCTTCGCTCCTCGCGATGACGGTAGTTCTTC
>Ga0207421_10004515_pt1 | contig 15967 bp, 18 predicted proteins | sample SodLakKL_010_SED_4_FD_187542 | JGI IMG/M metagenome (GOLD analysis project Ga0207421, IMG submission 187542) | Alkaline sediment microbial communities from Lake Tanatar, Kulunda Steppe, Russia - 8KL_010_SED (SPAdes) (version 2) | ecosystem: Environmental > Aquatic > Non-marine Saline and...
TCGAACCCGACGCGCTGATTCACGTCGTCCACCCGGACGAGACACACCTCGAGCGGATCGCGGCTGCAGGGGTTCCCGTGGTCGTCTGTCCTCGCTCGAACCTCGTCACTGGCGTTGGATTGCCCCCGTTCGAGGCGCTTGCCGAACGGACGACGCTCGCACTCGGCACGGACAACGTCATGTTGAATGCGCCGTCGATGTTTCGGGAGATGGCGTTCTGTGCAAAGCTCAGTGACCTCCCGGCCACGACCATCTTACAGATGGCGACGGTCAACGGCAGCGCCATGCTCGACCTCGAGTACGGCGTCCTCGAACCGGGGCGAGTCGGACGGGTGTTGGTGCTCGATGGGGAGTCCCCGAACCTGGCGGGGGTGCGTGACCCAGTACGTGCCGTCGTCCGGCGAGCCGGTGTCGACGACGTGAAAGAAGTGATCGTCGCCGACTGAGCTTCTCTCTTTGGAACCCGTGTTCGCTGTTTTTCCTTCGCTATCGCCGGTCCGACGGCGCTCGCTACGCCCGATCTGTCCACGTCCTCACCTGGGCGATCGTTCTTCCTCGCTCGAGGGCCAACCAGGGTTCGTCAGCACCTCGAGGCCGGGATAGCCATCCGCTCGCCACACCAGGAAGGCGACGGCGGCGAAGACGAACTCGGAGAGAAAGTACGGGTCGTTGAGCGAGGCGAGGAACAGTTCGGTAACGGTCGGTGCGCCGCTCTCGTAGCCCTCGACGGGGACCACTGGCCAGAGCAGGAAGCCGGGGTCGGTCCCACCCCAGAGGGCGGGGGCGGCATCGACGAGCGTGTGTGACAGGGCGCCGATAGCGAACGCGATTCCGTACTCCGAGCGGTTGTAACGCGTTGCGACGGCGTAGACGAGGAGGGCGAGTGGGACCAGCACCAGCAGTGAGTGTGCGAGGGTTCGGCCGGTCGGGATGACCCCGAGGTACCAGGCGAGTGGCTTATCGACGAGGTCGGGGAACTGGCTGCCGAAGACGAGGAACAGGACGGGAATCGTCGTCGGCGACTGGCCACGGTCGAGGCGCGTCCAGAGCGCATAGAGCAGATAGGCAATCGCGACGTGTCCGAGCGGCCACATAGATCATCTCATTCAAGGGCCGTGCCCGTAATAAATCGTCTGAAACGATCGGTGCCGACACCCTCACCGGAACAGCCGATAGGAACCCTGCCCCGTCGCAACCTCTCGAGTGGTCCCATCAGGGGTCGTGCTCTCGACGGTGATCTCACTGACGCCCACACTCGAGCCAGCGCGAACGATTCGGGCGGTCGCCTCGAGATTCCCCGTTGCCGGCCGGAGGTAATTGACGTTGAGGTTGATCGTCGCGGCTCCGCTTTTGGCTGGCTCCTCGAAGACGGTGTGAAACACGAGCCCGCCAACGGTGTCGATGAGGGTCGCGGCGACACCGCCGTGTATATCGGGGCGGCGGTCGCGTGCCGATGGCCGGGTGTTCGTCAACTTCTCGTCGTACGGAATCGCCATCGTCATCTCTCCGTCAGAGACGTCTTCGATCGTCGTGCCCAGCCACGAGAGGAACTCGTGATTCTCGTCGATGTATCCCTGCAAGATGGCCTGAATCTCGTCGAACGACTCGGTCATATCCTCGAGTGGGCGGGCCAGTGTTTTGTGTCTGCTGTTTGGTGTGCAGGGGAAACGGCGGCTGGTGAGCGGTTTAGCGACGAGCCTTCACACCAGAAAACACATGTTAAATAACACTCAATGGTCGAAAAATGGGTCCCGCTCGAGTCCCCACCCGCAAACTACTGATTGGGGTCGCCATCGCCATCACCGTCCTCGTCGCACTCCTCTTGCTGTGGAACCTCCCGCTTTCGGCGTCTGAACCGCAGAGTGAACAGCCAATGCAGGCCTATCCTGCGGACGGCCCCCAGGAACTCGAGGTAACGCTCGAGCGCGATGGGGAGACACTCCGCACTGCGAGTGGTGCTCTCGACACAGACGGCACCCTCCGGATGACCGTCACGACCCAGATGGCGACGAGCGAGCAGTACCTCGACCCGGAACGGGGCTCACTGTACGGCAAGACCACATACGAAGACCCTGAAACCGCTCTGCGACGGGCTGAGTCCGCCGATAGCGACATCAATCGGACCGTCCTCGAACACGACGAAGAGACGGTCATCGTACGAAACGACAACCCAGAGGACGCTGCGTTCCATCTTCAGGCGAGCGTGTCGTGGGCGACGGCGGTCCTGAACGACGCGGCGTACGACACCGTCGAGGAGACCGACCGGCACGTGGTCCACGAACCACGGTCGGACTGGTACGAAACGAACGACAGATATCGACTCAGCGACGCCTTCGGGACCGTCTACACGGAAGCCGATGGCTACGGCGTCACGAACGCAACGGTCTCCTGGAACCGGGTACATGCCGACAGCTACTACGAGTATGGCATTGAACGGCTGTTCGGCGAGGGCACACACGAGTCACTCCAGTACGAACGCTCGAGTGCCCCTGCTTCGGTCGATCGTCCCGAGTGGGTGCCCGACGAAGCGTGACCGTGCCCCCTGACCTGCGCGTTTCGATGCGCATATCGCGTCGCTGTAACCAGGACAGTCCCTGGGACTCGACTCCCACTGCACAGGGAGACGGTGGTGGTCAGCGGGGCCGGGACAACGTGACGGTCATCACCGTTCCACCGAGGAACGCACTCGGCACGCGAGCACCGTCTGCTCCGTGCTTCTGTCTCACTCGCTCTCGTGTGGCCATCGCGTAATTTCTGCGTAATCACCCGGTGGAATCGGCCCCTGGAGCACGGGATCGTCGGTTTCGGCGAGCCACGACTCGAGCGTTTCCGCGAGGTCGTTTCTGACGTCCTCGTACCGTGGCTCGTGGACGACGTTATCCGCTTCCTGTGGGTCTTCCCTGAGGTCGTACAGTTCTTCGTAGGGTCGTGGGGGAACGCTGTACTCCTCTCGGACCTCCCGGCCAGCCTCGCTCGCAAAGATGTCTTTCGTCAGATAGACTTTCGGCAGGTGCCAGAAGTTGCGAATGTACTTGTATCGCTCCGTCCGGACGGCTCTCGTGGGATTGTACATGTCGTGCCAGCTCATCTCGGCAAAGATGTGCTCACGATCGAACTCGGGAGTCTCGGTATCCTCGAGCAATGAGACGAAACTCCGGCCCTGTATCTCGGCTCCCTCGGGTGTCTCGATGTCGGCATACTCGAGCACGGAGGGTAACACGTCGATATTGCTGACGAGTGCTTCGGGCCGGTTCTCACGCGCTACGCCGGGCCCCGACCAGATGAGGACCCCTCTGATGCCGGCGTCGTAACACGACCCTTTGGCTCGCGGGAACGCGATCCCGTGTTCGGTCGTGAAAATGACGAGGGTTTCCTCATCGAGCCCTGTCTCCTCGAGGCAGGCCATGAGCTGCTCGATGGCGTCGTCGACGGCGGTCACCATGCCGTGCATTTCCCCGAGATCACGACGAATCCCCCGACGGTCCGGCAAATAGGGAAGCGGTCGGATATCGTCGGGATCGGTCGTCTCGTAGTGGTCTGGATCGAACCCGAACCGGCCGTTTTCCTCTTCGACACGGTGGAGTTCGAAGAAGCCGACGCTCGCGAAAAACGGGTTCTCGGAATCGGCTGCATCTCGCTCGAGGAACGTCGAGACCACGTTCACGACGTTTCTCGCTCGATTGGCCTGGTGGACGGCCGGGGAGACGCCGGGATACAGGTTTCCTTCGGAGTGGACGAAATCGTAGCCGAGTCGGTCGGTGTCCTGGGTGATGTGCTGGAGGCCAAAGAGGTGGGTTTCGTAGCCCGCGTCACTGAAAATCTGGGGCATGATTCGCTCGCCGTCGTGGAGTTCCCAACTCCCGTGAGCCAGCCCCATCAGCCCGTTTTCGTGTGGGTGACGCCCGGTCATGAGGCTGCCACGCGAGGGGGAACACTGGGGGGCAGTGACGAAGTGGTTCTCGAAACACGTGCCCGACGCCGCCAACTCGTCGATGGCGGGTGTTTCGATATCGACGCCATAACAGCCGAGATATTGGCCGAGATCGTGGCTATGGACCAGCAAGACGTTCGGGCGGTCTCCGGACATGACCCCGTCGTACCACGACGGCGGTGATAACTGTTGGCGGGTATGGCGAGGGCTACGGCGTCGCCACGACCGGTGTTGGCTCAGTCGTGACTACACCTGGGTCGCTGCTTCGAGGGCGATATCGATCGCTCGAGCGACGTTATTCTTCGCCTTCTCGGGCAGTTCGTCGTCTTCGGTGTCGGTTCCCTTCTGGGTCCCTTTCACGAGATTGCCGTCGACCGTACAGATCGCGCCGGCACGCAGGCCTTTTCGACGGGCGAGTGAGAACACTGCTGCTGCTTCCATCTCGACTGACAGGAGCCCCGCGGCCTCCCAATCGGCGACGTATTCGTCGGTTTCGGCGTAGTAGGCGTCGTCGCTCGCGATGGGGCCGATGTGGACCGCCTCGTCGTTCGCCTCGGCTGCGTCGACCAGTGCGGAGAGGACGTGGTACTCCGGTACGGCGGGATATTCGACGGCCTCGTATCGCCTCGAGGTCCCTTCGTTTTTCGCCGCACCCGTTGCGACGACCATATCGCCGATCTCGACGTCGGCCTGTAATGCGCCCGTCGTCCCGACGCGGATGAACGTCTCGACACCGACGTTCGAGAGTTCCTCGAGGGCGATCGCCGCGGAGGGACAGCCGATACCGGTCGAACAGATGGTGAGGTCACGGCCGTCGTAGGTCGCGTTGACGACTTTGTACTCGCGGTTTTCGGCGATCGTTTCGGCGTCGTCACAGTGGCTGGCGATCCGGTCGACTCGACCTGGGTCACCAGGGATGAGCGCGATGTCGTGTACGTCTCCCTCATCGACGAGCAAGTGCGGCTGGGTTGCCATACCCCTCGATTTCCGTGGCTGGTGCAAAAAGGTCGCGTTCTCTCGAGCGTGCGTATCCATGCCCGCAGCGAGTTGGCGGAGTGGGAAAGTCCTCTCACTGGGAGTGATCGTATAGTAGGAGACAGTGATGTGGACTGTCGTGTACTATGGTTCTGGATGTGCAGCTGACTCGCCTCGAGGCGTGACAGTTACGGCATCCTGTTCGATTCGTACCGTCGCGTCAGGAAGATCAAACATCACCCGCCCGGGACAGCGAGACATGCCATTTTGTCTATCCGCAAATAGCGAATCGAGTGCTTCTGGATCGATGTAGTCGTACAGTTGTGTCGACCCTGCTGTCGGTTCCTCCTGTCGAAATGATGCGATTGCGATTGCGGTTGCGACGCTTATCGGCTCGCCATCAGTTCGCTCGTATCGGACGTAGTTCGAGTCCGCAGTCGTCCTGGAGCAAACGCCCCCTCGTTGGTATGTAGTCATGGCTGATAGTCACGTCTCTGTGACCGTATAGTGGAAGCCAATGGCCGTTTACTTATACGTATCGCCGGTCGACACTGGGTGAGAAAAACGGAGCGCCCGAGACGGTCACCAGTTCTCGCGTCGCTCATCGAGAAACGCCGCTACCTGTGCTGGGACGGGCGCACTCCGAGCCCCTTCGACGCTAGCGGCCAGTGCGCCACAGGCGTTCGCGAACTCGAGGGTACGTTCGATATCCGTGCCATCGGTCTCGAGATAGGTTCTAATAAAGCCCGCCGCGAAGGCGTCGCCAGCACCCGTCGTGTCGACGGCGTCGATATCGAACCCCGGGTGACTGACCGACCCCGATGGCGTGTGAACCTCGGCCCCATCACCACCGAACTTGATCGCGAGGAGTCGGTCACGAACGTCGATGGCGTGGGTCCGCTCGAGCACGGCCTCAGCTTCGTTGTCGTTGAGGAAGATGACGTCCGCACAGGCGAGTGCGTCGTCGTAATCGCGATCGGCGATCCGCCGGCCGGGATCGATGCTGACCGTTGCGCCCGCTTGGCTCGCTATCGTCGCGAGTCGACTGGCGGTGTCCGGTCGCTGGCTGGTCAGATGAACGTGGTCGGCGACGGCGATGCGGTCCGGGTCGAGGTCCGCCGGGCCGACAGCCTCGTTGACCCCGTCGTTCCCCAGCACGGCAACCTCGCCGTCGTCGTCGACGAGAATGTACTTGACCGCGGTATCGGCGTTATCGATGACGCGAAGTCCAGCCAGGGAGACGCCCGCAGCCTCGAGTTCGCGTCTGGCGAGCAGTCCGTTATCGTCGTCGCCGACACTGCCAATGAGCTCGGTATCGACCTCGAGGGTTGCCAGGGCGGCGGCGACGTTGGCTGCGCTCCCACCACCGGATTGGTGCTGGGCGCGGATCGGTACCTCGCCGTCCGGCTCGGGGAAGCGTTCGACGCGGAGGGTCACGTCCCAGTTGACGTGGCCGGCAGTGAGTACGGTGACCATTCGATGCTGGCGGACAAACGAGAGCCCACCGGAAAACCTTATCGCCGGCATGGGTGTCAGGGGCGTCGATACGTCAGTGGATTTCACATAGTCCCACCCAGCACTGGACCGGAGGGCACTCAGGAGGTGGCCAAAAGCACGGTCTACTCGAGTGGAAGCGAGCACCACCGCCGGGGTCACATGCCGACGGTGAACAGGAGCACGTTGTGGAACCCGGGGCCCAAGCCGACGGCGGCGACGAGCAGCAAAATAAAGCGTGCCTGTCGTGGCTCGTCGCGGACGTACTCCTTGAATAACCCGACGATGAGGGCTGCCAGCCCGATTTTGACGAGGACGAACAGCCACCCGTCTCCGATGAAATCGGTCGTCGGGAGCTGGCCACCAACGTCGAGGATGAATTGGGACGCTGGCACCTCTTCGGTCGCGCCGAGGAGATCGTACCCAATCGCCGTCGAGACGCCGTCGAGTGCGTGTCCGAAGACGACCAGTGCGCCAGTCAATCCCGTAATGGCCGCCACGTCAGTAAACCAGAGGCTGAGTGCCACCCAGACGAGCGCCGCAACGACCCCCGTGATGACGACCGATATCACCGGCCAGAACGGGTCGAACCGCCCCAATTCCCATCCGGTAAAGATGGTGAACATCACAAACACCGACACGAATCCGGTGCCGACGATACCCACGAATCGCTCGATCGACCGCTGTAACCCCGCAGCGTAGAGGAAACTGCCGCCGATCCAGACCAATCCCGCAACAGCAGCCGTCGTCCCATACACCGTTGGGGCACTAAACAACAACTCCACATTCGAGGGGAACGCCTCGATTTTGTACAGTACGTGTCCCGTCGACCCGAGGAGGATCCAGGGGACGAACGCCATCACTGTTTCGTCCGTAACCGGCGGCGAAACGACCCACAACAGGGCGATGACGCCGACGAGCACCACCACCAGTGGCACCACCAGATACCACGGCGGCAGGACGAACCCTTCGGGAAACACCATATCACACACCGAACAGGCCAACGTGAAACAATTTCCGGTTGTCTCGAGCGACGGTCCCGTGTCACTCCCAGGGGTCGCTCGTGGTCTCGCCGAACAGGTCACGCATGAGCATCACGATACTCTCCGGTGGATACTGCCCGTGTTCGGTCACGATCGCGTCGACGTGGCGCGGTGGTGTCACGTCGAACGCCGGGTTTTCGACGATGAATCCGTCGTCGCCCCGAGAATCGTCGCCGGTAATCTCGCTGTAGCTCCCGTCCTCGAGCACCTCACGCTCGTCACGCATCTCGATTTCGACGGTGTGGCCGGTCATCGTATCGGGATGGAGTTTGATCGACTGGGCGGCGACCATCATCGGGACACCGCGTTCGCGAGCGTTGACCGCCAGCCCGCTCGTGCCGATTTTGTTGATCACACTCCCGTCTGCAGCGATGCTGTCGGCACCCACGAGCACGTGGTCTGTGTCGTCTAAGTATCGACGTGCGGCGTTGTCCACGACGAGCGTCACTGGCACACCCAACTCGCGAAGGTCGCTCGCGGTGATGTGACCTTGCTGACGTGGCCGCGTTTCCTTCACGATGGCTTCGATGTGTTTCCCATCGCTCACCGCGGCTTCGACACACGCCAGCGCGTCCGTCGAGTGACAGTGTGTCATCACCGTATCGCCATCTCGGAGGCGATTAGCCCCCACTCGTCCGAGGGTCTCCTGTGCTTGCTCTAAGTCACGTCTGAACGTCTCGGCACGCCGGATAATCGACCTGCGTCGTTGGTCGACGGTCTCGCCACCCATGCCCCGCAGAACGTACCGAAGCGCGTTGGGGAGACTCACGGCCGTCGGTCGCGTTTCGTACAGTTCGCGAGCGGCAGCCTCGAGCTCCACACGAAAGGCCTCGGGGGTCTCGGCAGTCGAAAACGTCGCCTGCTCGGCCAGGGCCGCGGCTGCCGCATCCGCGATCGTCGCCGCCCCGCGGATTTCCATCGACGCAATATCGGCCGCCGTCTCTTCTACTGATGGCGCGATATCGCCCCTCGATTCGTGGCTCATGCCCCGGCGTTCGTCGCCGGGAGTAAAAAGCCCGCGGCCGCTCGAGGGAAACCGGTGCCATTAGGACCCGGAAGCGACTCACTCAGGGTAATGGATCCACTCCTGCTCGGTGTCGGCCTCCTCTTCCTCACTGCCATCGCGCTGGTGGTGCGCGCTCGTACTGGCACTCGCTCCGGTGGCGGCGGTGGCGACCACACCTGGACCCGCGGTGACGTCGACGCCTACCTCGAGGATGCGGACCTCTACGACGTCGAACAGCTCGAAGAACTCGGGGCGTACGACGTCTTTCTCGACCTCGCGGCAGCCGGTGAAATCTCGGACGAACGGGCGTTCGAGCGCCTCTGTGATGCCGTCGTGAGCGCCGGTGGGGACTGGGAATCGGCCGTCGAAAACTTCGCCGAAGGCGACCTCGATGACATCTCCAGATCCTGGAAAGCCCACAACGAAGCCCGCGAACGCGCCCCGCCGATCAGTCTCGGCGACGAGATCGAACTGGGCGTCCTCGAACTCGAGACCCATCACTCGGGGGAGTTGCGAGCGATGGGGAAAGTCGAGGGCTTCGTCGTGTTCGTTCACGACGTACCCGACTCGCTCTCGGAAGGTGACATCGTTCGAGCGAAGGCGATGTACTTCAACCGCGGCAAAACCTCCGCCTCGGCGACATTCCTCGAGGTTATCGGGTAAACCGAGGCTCCCCCCGAACCAGGTGAGATGTGGATTCAACGACGGTGCTCGAGCGCCCGGAAACGGGAGTCTTTTGAGCGTACTCACCAAACCATAGTTATGGCTCAGGCTACCCAGGACTTCGGCGAGTGGCCGCTGAAACGGCTGATGACTGAAATCGTTGGTTCGGGACCCAAATCGGCGGACGACATGAACCGCGAGCAGGCTCGAGAGGCGTTCCAGCGCATCCTCGCGGGTGAACCGGACGAGACGACGCTGGGGGCGTTCTGGCTCGCCAACCGGTGGAAAACGAACACACCCGAGGAGCTTGCGGCGTTCTCGGACGTGATGCGCGAAGAGAGCGTCGTCACCGCAGAACCCGATTGCGACCCGCTCGATTGTGGCGCGAACTACGACGGGAAACATACCACCGCAGTGCTCGGCGTTGCCGCCGGCATCGTCGCCGCCGCCGCTGGGACACCCATCGTCACCCACTCGGGTGACCGCGTGCCCACCCAAAAGGCAACTGCGTACAAACACGTCCTCGACGAACTCGGCGTCCGCACGGAACTCGAGCCAGCCGAATCCGCGGCAATGGTCGACGAGACCGGGTTTGGCTTTTACTACCAGCCGAATTTCAATCCCGGTATCCACGCCCTCTACGGCCGTCGCGACCAGATGGGGGTCCGAACGTTCGTCAACACTATCGAAACGGTCGCCAACCCGGCCAACGCCGACGTCCATCTCGGCTCGTTTTACCATCTCGCGTTCGCCAAGAAGATGTGTGATCTCGTGGCCGAAAGTGCCGAACTGCCGTTCTCCCGCGTCGTCATGTTCCAGGGGATGGAAGGCTACGACGACATCCGCCCTGGCTACACCAAAGTCGCCGACTGGAACCCCGACAGTTTCGATGATTACGAGATCGAGACGGCCGACTACGGGATGTCCATGGAGTACGACGACCTCGCCGTCGACGACGTGACTGCCGACTCCGCCGCAATAACTGAAGCCGTCCTCGCAGGGGACCGCACCGACCAGTTCGCCGATGCCGTGGCCCTGAACGCGGCCTTCCGCATGTTCGCCCGCGACGACGTGGACAGTCTCGAGGTGGGGCTCGAGGAGGCCCGGGCCGTGCTCGATGATGGTAGTGGTGAGGACGTACTCGAGGATCTGCGAGCCTTCTAAGTCGCTCGAATTACTCCGGTGTTGATTCCGATTCGGGTTCGGGTTGGGAATCAGATATCTGGTCGGGTTCGGTTTCCGGCTGCCACCCCCACCCCTTTGCAAAGCGTTTGGTGAGTGTACTCAGGATAAAGAGGGTCACGAGCAGGCCACCCAAGGCGAGTGGGTGGTAGCCATACGTGAACTGCAAGACTGCGTAGCCGATCGTCACGAGTCCCATCAACAGTGCGGTCGTGCCCGCTCGACGCGAGACGTATGTCGGATCGACGCTGTCGTCGTAGTGGACGTGGAGGTCGGGACGGCCGCCAAACGAGATGAACAGCGCGGGGATCAGGATGATGATGCCACAAACCAACCAGAACACCCCCATCATCACGTCGAACGAAACCATTACGGTTCCTACGAAACCAGCTTGAATAAGCCCGACGATCCGATCCGTGCGCGTTTCTCGTGGCGTTGCGTCCCAGTCCCACGTTCTCTGCCCTGTGGCCTGTCCTCCGCGTTTCACCGACAGACCGGACGGAGACCACCGCTTCGACGTCCGAAGCGGGAGACTAAGTAGGGTCCGACCCAAGTGACGTCATATGAGCCTGGGACAGCGGGTCTCGAGCGACCACCAACTCACCCGACTCCTCCAGATCGGGATCGTCCTCGAGGAGGTCGTCGAGTCACGGGCCGCCCACCACCTCGAGTCACTCCCCGCGGACGAACGCGAGGCGATCGACGCGGAGGTACGGACGTTACTCGAGGATGCCGCGGCTGAATCAGCCGAGCACCGGGGACGTCTCGAGACACTAGTTGACGACCTCGACGCTGAAACCGTCTCCTACGAGGAGATCAACGCACTGGTCGACGCCAGATACGGCCCACCCGAAGACACCGACGGCGTCCTGTACGATCAACTCTGTAACGAAGAGACCGCCTACAAGTTCTACGACGACCTCATCGAGGCGATCGAGGCCTCCGAAACGGACTTCAGTGTCGACCGCGAGCGCGTCCTCGAGACGCTGTACGCAATCCGAGCGGAGGAAAAAGAGGGCGTCCAGGAAGTCACCGACGTGATGGAGCGACGAGCATGAGCAGGGTACTACTCGCGGACGGACTGGTCACTGGAGCGCACGAACAGCCGTCGACTGCCATCGATGCGTATACGCACACGCCTGTCGACACCCAGACCCAGGCCCAGACCCAGACCCAGCATAACCGGAGGACTCGATCACGATGAATACGGCCGATCAATATCTGAAAGCGATCTACCTGGCACAGCGTCTCGAGGACGGCCCTGCCGCAACCGGTACGCTCGCTGACTTACTCGGGGTGAGCCCGGCCAGCGTCAACGAGATGGTCGGGAAACTCGAGCAACAGGGCCTCGTCGAGCACCAGAAGTACAAAGGCGCGAGCCTGACTGAGGAGGGGCTCGAGCGTGCCCATCACGCGCTCCAGACGTACTGTATCATCGAACGGTTTCTCGCGAACGTCCTCGAGGTCGAGGCCTTCAGAGACGAAGCTCGCGCCCTTGAGAGCGTGATCGACGACACCGTCGCCGAACGGCTCGATACGATTATCGACCGACGGGCTGAGTGTCCGGATTGCTTCGACGCTGATAATGATTGCTGTCGCTACCTCGAGGTTCCGCCGGCTGCGGAGTAGGAGCCGCCATGGGTGCAGTGTGCACGCTGGGGACAACCCGAAGGATTTGTATGGACCCCACTCTCTGTTACGAATAGAGTCCCGTGGTGTAGTGGCCAATCATATCAGCCTTTGGAGCTGATGACGGCGGTTCGAATCCGCCCGGGACTATGTACTCGGAGTAATAACTCTGGATCAAACAGTTGATTTAAAACCCTTTAGCAAGGTTCTGTTTGAGCAGTCCTGCTCCAACACTGGACACATAACTCCACATTCCGGAAACTGAGTCAGATTTTTGCCAGTTCTGATTTGAGTTTGGCGTTCTGGTTTCTCGTCTCGAGATCTGACTCGAGGAGTTCACCACACGCTTCAACGAATTCCGTGTTTTGTATCCGACCGGCCAATACGGTGGAGTCGTCGTCTTCGGTTTCAATAACAGCGATAATTACGTCGTATTCTTCACCGTTGAAATATTCATACGTCGTAGTAACCCCACCAACGATGAAGAGCAGGAGCATGAGTGTCGTTAAGTTCACGTCTGGATTTGTGAGCCCCTGATTGGAACCAGCGAACGTGAAAAAGTAGACAACGACAATAAGCACAAGCGTGATGCCAGCAAAAAACCATCCGAGTAGACTGCTGCGGAGTAACGTTGTGTCACGCCTGAACGTGATACTGGAGATTTCGTGAGTAGGGATAGAGACTAGCGGTGAGTGAGCCGGGTTCTCGGGTGTGTACGTGATGGTGGTGTCGTCTCCTGTGAAAACCCCAGTATTCCCTCCACCAATGACGTATTCATCGATCTGGGCCTTCGTTTCGAAATCCATTGACAGCAATATTGCGAAGTAGCCTTTTTCAGGCTTATGGCCCTTGCAAATTTATGGTAACGATCATCAATTCTCTCCTCTTGTGGGTACAGAAAGCTCACTTCCGGTTTATATGCCCTGTCTTGTCCCTCGAGAGTGTAGGCGATGGTTGGCTGAACAGTTATGTTTAATACATTTCACTATATGTAGATCACATGATGGGATCGAACCCCACCAGTTCGGAGGAGTGGGAGTTTCGTGAAGTGACTCCAGATGATGGAAAGGTCTTGAAACGGTTGTTTGAGGGGAACCCGGATGGTGGTGACATCCAATTTTCACCGCGATTCAAATCAGACCCGTACCGGGTGTATTCCGAGGTAATTCCGGAAAGCGAATTTGCGGGATACATTGCTGAAACTGAAAATGGAAAGGCTGTCGGTGCCAGTTTTATCGCGTTATCAGAGGCCCGGATTGGCGGCGAACTTCGCCCGCGAGGATACTTAACGGGACTTGTCGTTGATAAGGAACACCGAGGCAAGGGGCTTGCAAAGCAACTCGCCAGGAAGCGGATTGAGTATGCCGAAGAAACTGCCGGCGACGACGTTGTCATCTCGGCGGCGATTCAATCTGGGAACGAGCCATCAATGGCCGTTGCCCGTTCATGGGCCGATGACTTTCCTTACAACTACGTGAACCACACAGTCGAAGTAGTGGACGAGGAACCAGAGACTGACTACGAGGTACATTCGGTCTCGCCGTCGGACGTTTCTGAATTTGTCGATGGAATCAATGAATTCTATCAGGAGGCAGAACTATTTGTCCCGTATGAAACCGAGACGTTATCCAATATGTTACAATCGGCTGTGGCCGATGTGAATATTCATCGCTGCGATGTCGTAGCTGAGGGTGGTGAATTCGTGGCAGGAGCCCATGTCGTGCAGTATCATAAGGTGATGACCGCAAAATTAACCGACCTACCACCGGAGCTCGAAGAAGCAGACGAACTGCCACCGTCCCTGCCTGAAGACCGGGAAATTCGGCCTTCCACCGTTATCCCCTGGTTCAAACCTGGCTACAAGTCTGCAGCGAGTGCCCTGATTAATTACCAGCGGGCAAACGCTGGTGATGCAAACCGACTCATGTGTGTGTTTGACCCAGATGGGCCACTGGGGCAACTTGAACCCCTCGCTACTGATGACGGAACAATCCAGCTGAACTGGGCTGTTCGCGGTCTTGATGAACCGATCGAAGACACATTTGTGGGTCCCGGACTCGGCTAGAGTCGCACACACGTAGTCGAGGAGGTGGTGTCTCCATTGAATAAACTCATAGAGCGATTGAGAGTTCCGAGTCCCCAAGTTGTTCGTCTCGAACTTCAACATCGACCAATGACTCGAGCGAGTCAATAAAGAATTCTGGCCCGTTTTCTCGGGGAATCAAGCGCACAGTTGATCACAGAGTGTGCGGTCCTGGTATCGTGAGTTCCGTGAAATCGTCCCGATGCGTGTCGTCTACGACATATAGCGTGCTATCACACAGTGAATAAAGCGCAGCATGGCGATTCATCAAAGATACAACCGCAACAGTGTTGTCTGAAATATACGACCAATTAGGTAACTCTGTCTTGGTGAATTTATCATCATTCGCCGAATGGGATATTTCCCCAATGGGTGTGGATAGGTATCCCCATGAACAGGCGGCGATACCTGATGGGAATGGCCGGCGGGCTCGGGACATCTGCTGTGGTCGGTGGGGAAGTGAGAAGTGCCAACGCAACAGGCTCTCCAATCACGATACTCGAAACGAACGATCCGGTCGACGCCGGCGACAACCTCGAGGTAACTGCGACGTACGACCCCGATACAGGGCTTACGAGACAGGACCTCGAACTTCTCGTCGCTGGTGAACCGTTATCGACTCGCTCAGTATCTACAGGACCTAGCGAGGACTCCGTCACCTTCAACCACCGTACGTATCCGGTTCAACAGGATGTCGAGTTCGAGGTTGCCGTACAGGCAGATTCGTACTCGGTCGAACAAACGGTCGAGGTGCGGGGAATCAGCGAACTGGATGAGACACATACCCGCCCTGCTCCCGATTTGGCGGTTCAGTCTGAGACGACGGTCATGTTCGAAGTCGAAGATCGCTATCCAGACGAGGACTGTGAGATTCACTGGTTCGTCGACGGCGAGTATATGTTTCGGGGGGCACCGATCTGGGAGTCTCACTACCGAGCGGAGGAAGGTGCAGATTACTGGCTCGAGACGTTCGAGACTGAAGGGACACATTCCATAGCAGCCGCGGTTGTCAGCGATGACCACCCGAATCAAGCGACACAGTGGGATGTGAGCGTCACCGACGATGGCGCTGGCCTGCCGATCATCGACGCAACGCAACCGACGTCGGGCACGCTCGAGGCCGGAGAAGACGTTACCCATCAGCTCGCACTCGACGTTTCTGCACCTACCGGTCAGCTTGATCGAGTCATCTGGTGGATGCATCAAGCCGATACAATCCACGGTATCTCTTCGGTCTCGGGCGAGACTGATACGGCGACACTCGAGACCACCGGGGGCTGTTATACGTGTGATATCGAAGTATGGGTGCTGACGGAACGGAACCTCCTGACTCGAGACATCCCGTGGACGATCGACGATCCCAGGTCCGATGATCAAGACGAGGATACTGCCCCAGCGGATGGCGAGCACACCATATCAATCGTCGAGACAACTGCTCCGGTCGATGCTGGTGCGTTCCTCGAGGTGACGGCGGCCGTCGAAAACACAGGTGCTGAGATGGCGACGATCGATGTCGATCTCGTTGTGGGTGACGAAATCGTTGACTCGGGTTCAGTGACCATCGGACCCGACGAGAGCGAGACCACGACGCTGGGCTACGAAACCTATCCTGTTGAGCAGGATGTCGAGTTCCCGGTCCGCGTCGAAACCGCTGAATCAGCCGATGAGCAAGTCGTTACTGTCCACGGAACCAGTGACTGATACTCTCTATAGTAGCCACTGAAACTCATTGCACACACCCTCACGATACCCTCGCTCAGCACCGGTGATAGACCGGTTCTGAGCTGTCTTGCTGTGAGGGTTGTACATCGTTTCACTTGTTACTATAGTCTGTGGGGGCATCGAGCCCATCCTGTGATTCTGTATCCCACCCCATCACCCACGTTTTCAATACATTACCATTGAACAGTATACATAATGATAACCAACGAAGAGGGATTCCAAGCCGATTCTCAACCCCA
>Ga0207421_10004516_pt1 | contig 15966 bp, 15 predicted proteins | sample SodLakKL_010_SED_4_FD_187542 | JGI IMG/M metagenome (GOLD analysis project Ga0207421, IMG submission 187542) | Alkaline sediment microbial communities from Lake Tanatar, Kulunda Steppe, Russia - 8KL_010_SED (SPAdes) (version 2) | ecosystem: Environmental > Aquatic > Non-marine Saline and...
AGCGGAGCCGACACGGGATCAGGCGGGGCCAACACGGGATCCGGCGGAGCCGACACGGGATCAGGCGGGGCCGACACGGGATCCGGCGGAGCCGACACGGGGCCCGGCCGGCGATGACCGACGAGCCCGAGTACGGCGAGACGTGGGTGTACGAGGGGATCGTCGGCTCGGTGCCGGGTGTCGAGCTCTCGGATCGGGCCGTGGTCGCGCTCCAGTTCGTTTTCTTCGAGGCGGCGGTGCTCGTGCTGGCGGCGATCTACGGGCTCGCGTGGGCGGCGGTCGCCGGCACCGTCGCCGTCGCCGTCGCCGCCGTCGGCAGCTGGCTGATGCTCCGATTCAGCCGGTCGGTCAGGCGACTGCCGACGCCCGAGCCGTACCGGCGGCTACTGTTCGGGTCGGGGATCGAGGTCGTCCTCGCCGTGCTCTCGTTCGTCGGGCTGGTCACCTATCTGTTCGTCCACGAGCCCCGGGTGAGCGAGACGCCGCTTCTGACGGGCCTGCTCGGCCCGGAACCCCCGGTCGCCGCGACGGTGCTGGCGCTCGTGATCTGCTGGGATCTGGTCTACCGGATCGGGACGGGCTGGTGGGCGAGCGTCGTCGGCGTCTGGCGGGCGCTGCGGTACTCGTTCGATCCGGAGACGACGCGTGCGTACCGACGGGCGGACGCGCTCAACGTCGCCTTCGCCGGCGTCCAGCTGGCGCTGGTTCCGTTCGTCGCGGGACGGCCGCTGTTGCTCGGGGCCCTCCTCGGACACGTCTTCGCGGTCGTCCTCGCCGTCTCGCTCTCGCGGACGATACAGCGGCGATCGATCAGCTCGATTTGATCTCCTCGAACTGGTCCAAAAGCGCCTCCGCGGAGTCGCCGGAGTCGTACTCGACCCGGCCGTGGTAGATCGTTCGCTCGTCGTCGAAGTCGGTGTCGACCTTCGAGGCCTGCCGTTCGCGGCGCTCGTGCTCGTCTTCGTCGTACGCACCCATTGACATGGTAACCGTACACACGAGTTGGAGGCTGTCGCATATCAATGTAACGGTCGTTCACACGACGCGGCCGACGGGGCGGTCGGAAGACGTATCACTCGGTCGGTCCTACCGCCTCGCGTGGCACGGCCGCTTCGCTTTCGATACTCGCCCCGACACTGGTCCGACGACGACGTCCGACACCGAATCCTCCAGCCGCTCCGGTCCAACATCGGCGCCCGCGCCGTCGAGCCGCGGTTCGACGCCGGCGGCGGCTGGCAGCGCCATCGCTTCGAGATGCAAAACGGCGACCTCGCGCTGTTCGCTCGCAAAGACGACGAGGCCTACTGGATGGGCAACACCGAGACCCCGCGGGCGCTCTGGAAGACCGACAAGTACGGCTGGCGGGAGGTGCCCTACCACGTCGCCCGCTGGGCCCAGCGCGAGCTGCTCGCGGACCTCCACGAGGCCGACCCCTGGCTCGCCGACTACCCACACGTCTCGTGGTTTTTCCTCCCCGTCTTCATGTCGAAAGACGGCCGCGAGTCGACCCGGGCGTTCTTCCGGGAACACGCGCTGGGCTTTCCCGACGCCGGCCGCCGGGAGTCGATGGGCTTTCTCGAGGGGTTCCTCCGGACCGGCGCGCTCGACGAGTACCGACACACGATGTCCGGGAAGCTCGGTACCAGCGACCACGTCGACCGCGTCCGGATGAGCGCCACGATCGGCGAGTTCGTCGCCGCGAAGATCCTCGTCGACGCGGGCTACGAGGTCACCCCCGAGATCGAGGTGACGACGGGCCACTCCCTCGATTACCGCGCACGGAACGGATCGACGAACGTCCTCGTCGAGGTCACCCGTCCCCAGCCGCCGGCGACCCGCGCGGCGGCCGGCCCCGTCGCCGCCGTCCGGGACACCGCCGAGACCAAGACCAGCGGCCAGCTCGCTGCACACGGCGGCGGCGCCGTCCTCTTCGTCGACTGTTCGAGCTTCCGGGACGACGCCTGGAACGCCGTCCGCGGCGAGCGCCCGGAGGTCCGGCACCGTCCCGCCGTCGTCTACCGCGCCCGGCCGAACGGCCACATCGAGGGCTACCGGAAGGGGTCGGTCCCCCTCGAGCTCGAGGACGTCGTGACGTTCGTCTGACCGACGGCGAGCCGACGTCCACTCCACCGGGCCGACGGCGAGCCGACGTCCACTCCACCGGGTCGACGGCGCCTCTCCGGACCGGCGTTCGACGGGCCGTCATCCCACCCGTCCGACGGGCCGTCATCCCACCCGTCCGACGGGTCGTCACTCCACCCGTCGAACGACGGGACTTTCCGGTGGTCCCGTCGAACGGTCGGATCGGCGGAAGGCAACTTCTATACCTCCCCGGTCTAAGGGTCGAAACGAGAGTATGAGTCAGTCTTACAATCGCGGACTGATCGAGGACTTCGGCCGGTGGCGGGAGTTCTCGGCCGGCATGTGGGCGTGGATCTTCCACAAGTTCACCGGGTGGATGCTGATCGGCTACCTGTTCACCCACATCGCCGTGTTGAGCAGCTTCCTCGCCGGACCGGAGGCGTACACCGACACGATCCAGGGACTGGAGGGGCTGTTGCTCATCCGGATGCTCGAGGTCGGGTTGCTCGCGGTCGCCGTCTTCCACATCCTCAACGGCATCCGCCTGTTGCTCGTCGACCTCGGGATCGGCCTCGACAGCCAGGACAAGAGCTTCTACGCCTCACTGATCCTGACGGGCATGATCACGGTCGCGAGCGTGCCGACGTTCCTCGACGGCTTCGGGGGGGTGCTCGGCTGATGGCCGAGCGCTACTCCTCGTTCGCGCCGGGCGGGACCGCGTGGGTGCTCCAGCGGGTGACCGCGGCCGTGCTGGTCGTCCTGCTGGCCTTTCATTTCTTCTTGCTGCACTTCGTCAACCACGCCGCGGACGTCACGGCCGCGGAGACGATGGCGCGGATGGAGAACGTCGGCTACTTCCTGACGATGGTGTTGTTCCTGGTCGCCGGGGCGTTCCACGGCCTGAACGGGGTCTACAACGCCCTGGTCAACCAGGGGCTGTCGGGGAGCCGTAAGAGGGTAGTGTTCTGGCTCCTTACGGTCGCCGGCGTCGCCCTCGTCGCACAGGGAACGTACGTCGCACTCGCCATGGCGGGGTGGATCTGAGATGAGCACACAGAAACAGCGAGAACCCGAGAGCCAGGAGCCGTCGGATGGAGAGACGACGCCGACCCCCCAGGAGCGGCGTCTCGAACGGAAAGAGAGCGACCGGGCCGTCCGGGAAGAGGCAGCCGACGAGAGCGACCTCGAGGAGGAGACGGTCCTGCTCAAGGTCTTCCGGTACGACCCCGAGGTGGCGGACAAACAGGAGCCGCGGTTCGACGAGTTCCACGTCCCCTTCGAGAAGGGGATGACGGTCCTCGATGCGGTGATCTACGCGCGGGACACGTACGATCCGTCGCTTACGTTCCGTCACTCGTGTCGGCAGGCCGTCTGTGGCTCGGACGCGTTTTTCGTCAACGGCAAACAGCGGCTGGCGTGTAAGACCCAGATCAGCGAGCTCGACCAGCCGGTGCGGGTCGAGCCCCTGCCCCACCAGGAGGTGATCAAAGACCTGGTCGTGGACATGGACCACTTCTACGACCAGATGCACGCCGTCGAGCCGTACTTCCAGAGCGAGGAGCTACCCGACGACGAGCTCGAAGAACAGCGCCAGAGCCGGGAGAACCGCGAGAAGATCAAGATGAGCTCGCGGTGTATCTGGTGTGCGGCCTGTATGTCCTCGTGTAACATCGCGGCCGGGGACAACCAGTATCTCGGGCCGGCGGCGATCAACAAGGCCTACAAGTTCGCGATGGACGACCGCGAGGAGGCGGAGCTCACCGAGCACAGACTGCGCATCATCGAGCAGGAACACGGCGTCTGGCGGTGCCAGACCCAGTTTTCCTGTACCGAGGTGTGCCCGAAGGACATCCCCCTCACCGAGCACATCCAGGAGCTCAAGCGTGAGGCGGTCAAGAAGAACCTGAAATTCTGGTGACAATCATGTACGAACACGACGTAATCGTGGTCGGCGGCGGCGGCGCGGGGCTCCGCGCGGCCGTCGCGGCCCAGGAAGCGGGCGCGGACACGGCGATCGTCACGAAACTCCACCCCGTACGCAGCCACACGGGGGCCGCAGAGGGCGGCATCAACGCCGCCATCCGGGAGGGCGACGACTGGGAGCTTCACGCCTACGACACCATGAAGGGGTCGGATTACCTCGGGGACGCCCCCGCGATCGAGACTTTGGCCCAGGACTCCCCGAAGGACACGATCAAACTCGAACACTGGGGGATGCCCTTCTCCCGGGAGGAAGACGGCACGGTCTCCCAGCGGCCCTTTGGCGGCCTCTCTTTCCCACGGACCACCTACGCCGGCGCCGAGACCGGCCACCACCTGCTGCACACGATGTACGAGCAGGCGGTGAAGTTCGGCGTCCAGGTGTACGACGAGTGGTTCGTCTCGCAGCTGGCGGTCACCGACGAGCCCGACCCGAACGACCGGACCTGCCACGGCGTCGTCGCCTACGACGTCCAGTCGGGGGCAGTCGAGGGGTTCAAAGCGCGCCAGGGGGTCATCCTGGCGACCGGCGGCCCCGGCCAGGCGTTCGATCACACCACGAACGCCGTCTCCTGTACCGGCGACGGGCCGGCGATGGCCTACCGGGCGGGGGTTCCCCTAGAGGACATGGAGTTCATCCAGTTTCACCCGACGTCGCTGCCGTCGACGGGCGTGCTCATCTCCGAGGGCGTCCGCGGGGAGGGTGGAATCCTCTACAACGCCGACGGCGAGCGGTTCATGTTCGAACGCGGCTACGCGAACAACGCCGGCGAGCTCGCCTCCAGGGACGTCGTCTCCAGGGCCGAGCTGACCGAGGTCAACGAGGGCCGCGGGGTCGACGACGAGTACGTCCACCTCGATATGCGTCATCTGGGCGCAGAGCGCATCTTAGATCGCCTAGAGAACATCCTCCACCTCGCGGAGGACTTCGAGGGCGTCGACGGGCTGGTCGAGCCGATGCCGGTCAAACCCGGCCAACACTACGCGATGGGCGGCATCGAGACCGACGAGAACGGCGAGACCTGCATCGAGGGGCTGTACGCCGCCGGCGAGTGTGCCTGCGTCTCGGTCCACGGTGCGAACCGGCTGGGGGGCAACGCCCTCCCCGAGCTCATCGTCTTCGGCAAGCGTGCGGGCTACCACGCCGCGGGCAAGGACATCGGCGAGGCGGAGATCGAGACCGGCTACGCGGAGGGCGTCGAGGAGGAGACCGACCTCGACCTGCCGGTCGTCCCGGGCGAGGCCGGCATCGACCCCGCGACGGGCGACGCCGTCGCCGACGGCTCCGGTCAGATCACCGACGCCGACGGCGTCGTCGAACGTGCCGTCGAGGCCGAACGCGAGCGCGTGGAGTACCTCCTCGGGAGGGACGACGGCGTCCAGCACGCCGAGATCCGTGCGAAACTCCAGGAGGCGATGACCGCGGACGTCAACGTCTTCCGGACCGAGGAGGGGCTCAAACGCGCCCTGGAGGTCATCCGGGAGTGTCGCGAGGAGTACCAGGACGTCTACGTCGAGGATCCCTCCCGGACGTTCAACACCGACCTCCAGATGACCATCGAGACCAGAAACCTCATCGACGTCGCCGAGACGATCACCCTCGGCGCGCTCGTCCGCGAGGAGTTCCGTGGCGCCCACTGGCGGGCGGAGTTCCAGGAGCGACGGGACGAGGAGTGGCTCAAACACACGATGATCTCCTGGAACGGCGGGAAGCCGTCGGTCTGGTACCGCCCGGTGATCCTCGAGGGCGAGAACGAGACCTACGAGCCGAAAGCCCGCAGCTACTGAGCCGACGTCGGGATCCGGAGGTCGGCTCCCCCGTCCAGAACCCTGTCGATCGGATCCGGACCGTTTCCGTCGAGTTATTACCATGTGCGAACACGTCCGGGTATGAGCGAACCGCTTCCGGAGGACCGGTCGCCGGAGCCGGTCACGGTGGATTCGATGGCCGACGACCTCCGCGCGCTCGGGATCGAGGCCGGGGAGACGGTGCTCGTCCACGGCTCGCTGTCGGCGCTGGGCTGGGTCTGTGGCGGTGCGCCCGCGGTCGTCGACGCCCTCCAGCGGGTCGTCGGCGAGGACGGGACGATCGTCATGCCGACACACAGCCCCGGCAACATGGATCCCGCCGACATGGGCAATCCGCCGGTCCCCGACTCCTGGTACGGGACGATCCGCGAGACGATGCCCCCCTACCGGCCGGCGGTTACGCCGACCCGGGGGATGGGTGCGATCGCCGAGTGCTTTCGCTCCTGTCCGGGAGTCCACCGGAGCGACCACCCCCAGCACTCGTTCGCGGCGTGGGGCGTCCACGCCCGGTTCGTCACCGACGACCACTCCCTCGCGTACTCCCTCGGCGAGGAGTCGCCGCTGGCACGCGTCTACGACCTCGACGGCGACGTCCTGTTTCTGGGGACGGACCACACGACAAACACCTCCCTCCACCTCTCGGAGTACCGCGCCGACATCGCCCTCGACGTGGAGTATCAGGCCGGCGCGATGGTGGTCGACGGCGACCGCGAGTGGTGCCGCTGGGAGGACCTCGCCATCGACGACGGCGATTTCGACCGGTGTGGCGGGGCGTTCGAGCGCGCACACCCCGGGGCCGTCTCGAGGGGCACCGTCGGCGTCGGCGACGCCACACGCCTCCCACAGCGGCGGCTCGTCGACTTCGCGGTCGAGTGGTTCGAGGCCAACCGGGAGGCGTGACGACCACGACGACGACGGGATCAACCGGGAGGGGACTCAACACAGATACAGCGGCTGCGTACAGCTCACCGAGCCACCCGGACCGGCCGCTTCCGCGCGGACGTATCCGGCCGACACGTCCCCCGCCGAGAGGCTGGCACCGGTCCCGACCGGTTCGCCGTCCGCGATCCACCGGATCGACGTCGCCGCCGGCGACCGCACGCGCACGCGGCCGTCGTCGACGGCGATCGACTCGATCGCCGGGGCGACACCGTCCCCGTCGTACTGGACGTAACTTCGCCCGGCGCGCAACGCGTCGATCACGCCCGCCGGCGATCGCTCCTCGAGCAACAGGACCGTCCGGGAGCGATCGAACCGCTCGGCTCCCGGCGACCGTGGCCTGGCGTGATAATCGTCGTTCGCGAACGCCCAGATCGGTCGTCGGGAGCCGAACTCGACGAGCAGCGCGTCCCAGATCTCCCGACAGCCGGGGTACCGGTCCCGCGCGTTGAACGCCTCGACGCCGAGCGCGCTGTCGACCCGCTCGAACAGCTCCACGTAGGCCGCGAGGCAGTCGGGCTGGGGGTATCGTCCGGGATGTGGGAGAAACGAGACGCCGCCTCGCTCGTCGATGTCGGTGGCGACCTCCAGGAGCGATCGTCCGCGACCGTGTCCCAGATCGGTTCCGAGGCTCACGATGTCGTGGCGCTCGTCGACACCCTCGACGGTTCCACGCAGCTCGGCCCCCTGTATCGGGATCACGTCGTCGTCCTCTCGATGGCCCCACTGCGACCACGGCCAGCTGGTCACGTCGAGTCCCTCGAAGAAGGGCTCGCTCTCGTGTTTGGTCCCGTCGACGTAGTACTCGTGTTCGGTCACGGCGAGGGCGCTGTAGCCGGCGAACCGGTACTTCTCGATGAGGTCGCCGGGCGAGGATCGCTCCCGGTCCCCGCCGTCGGCGATCCCGCCGGACGGGTCGTGAGCGGTCGACTCCGGGTCGATCCGATTTCGCGGCTCGTGGAGGTGAAACTGGGAGAGACACCGGTCGACGGTCCCCCAGTCGACGTCGGCGTAGGGGTTCACTGCGACGGGCGATCGGTGTTCTCGCGAGCGGGTATCTCTCATGTGCTGTATCGATGGAGGGGCGATGCCGGCCGGGGATCGACGCGGCAGTCGTAGTGTGGATCGCGGACGGATGGCTCCCGGCGTTCGATCGTCCACGCGTTTTGAGGGGGTCCGATATCGTCCGAGCGGTCGACCACGGTCGTCGCCACACGCCTCAGAAGCAACGGGGGGTAGATAACCCTTTATATGAGCAGTAGGGAGACGTATACAGTCCTCCACTGCGGTCCGACGTCACCCACAAAAACGGGCCGTCTCAGTCCAGTATCCTCGAGCGAACGCGATCGTAGGTCGCCCGGTCGACCCCCGCCCGTCCGAGCCGATCGTCGTGGGCGTCGCTCCCGCCGGTCGGCACCAGGTCGTGGGCGTCGATCGCCGCCTCGACGGGTCCCACGTCGCCGGCCTGTTCGTAGGGGTAGGCGAGTTCGACCGCGTCGAGGGCTGGAGTCAGCGCCAGTGCCCGCTCCGGATCGGCGTACCGCAGCGGGTGTGCGAGTCCGACCAGCCCGCAGGCCCCAGAGAGCACGCGTCGTCCGCGATCGAACCCGGGAACCGTCCGCGGGACGTGACACGGACAGCCGTCCCCGATGAGTTCGTGCCTGGCCCGTCGGTGATCGTACGGCGCGTCGCTGCGATCGATCGCACCGGCGATGTGTGTCCGGTGGATGCCGGGCGCAATGTCGACGTCCAGATCGACGCCGAGTCTGTCCTCGACGCAGGCGACGATCTCTCGCGCACGCTCGACCCGATCGGCCTGCACCGTCTCGAGCAGTTCCTCCAGCCGCTCCGACCGCCGGACGCCGTAGCCGAGCAGGTCGACGCGCAGCTCCCCGGTCGTCACGCCCAGTTCGACGCCGTGGACGATCTCGACCCCGCCGAGCTCCGTCAGCGGGCGGTCCAGACCGGGGTGGAGCCGGTCGTGGTCGGTGACGGCGACCGCCTCGACGCCGGCCCGGTCGGCGGCGTCGGGGAGCCCCGCGAGCGTCAGGGTACCGTCGGAGTTCGTCGTGTGGACGTGGAGGTCGGCGACGACCATCTCAGGCGTGAGACGGCACCAGCCGTCCCAGTTCGGTCGTCACGTCGTCCATGATCTCCTCGATCGTCCGATCGACGCTCTCGTTGGCGATGATCGTCGCTCCGTTCTTCCTGCCCTCCTCGACGATGTACTCCTGGAGGGTCCGGATGTCCCCGAGGTTCTCGAGGTACCGTCCGGCGTCCCTGTTGCTCGCGTTCGCTCTCGTCCGGAACCGATCGGCGTGTTCCGCCTCGCTCGGCACCTCGAGTACGTACTGGAACGCGTGACAGTCGTCCCGATCGGTCATCCCCAGATATCCCGGAACGACGTGGACGCCGTCGACGATCGAGTTCACCCCCTCTTCGATGCCCCTGTCGATGACCGGCTTGACCCCCGTGCTAACGACGTCGACCTGCTGGTTGAACCCGTAGATGAGGGGGTCGTCGACCAGGTCGGCTTTCACCGTTTCGTCGGCGTTGAAACTCGACCGGTACAGCGACGGCACCAGCTCCGCCGACACCATGTTACGCATGATCTCGCGGACGGTGTCGGTTTCGACGATCCTGTTTATCTCGAGTCGGTGAGCGAGCTCGACCGAGAGCGTCGACTTCCCGATCCCGGCGGCGCCACCCAGCAGGATGAAAAGCGGTTTCTCCAGCTCCGACAGCTGTCTGGTCACCCTGTAAAACTGCTCCTCCCGGTGTAACCCCCTCTCCCGCAGGTTCCGTTCTACCCGTCGCTGGATCTCCCCCGAGTGGACGACCTCGTCCCGGTCGAGTTCGCGATCGATTTCCCTGACGATCTCGTACCGTTCCTCCAGGGAGAGCCCGGTGATCGCCAGCGAGGTGGCGAGGATGCCCTTCGAGAACGGATGTCTGCTCCCGTCTTTGAGTACGTCGGTCATTCCTCCGGACTGCGCTCGGCGAGCGTTCGTTCACACAGCGAGACCACCCCCGCCTCCAGGCTGTCGACGCTCCCACGGATCGGCGTCGCCTCGTTGTGCATGAAGACGACGTCCAGCCCGTTTTCCTTCGCGTACCGCCCGGCGACGTCGATCGAGGCGGCTTTGATCTCGGTGAGCAAGACGTCGGCTTCCCCCATCCCCTCGTCCAGGTCGTCCCGGAGTTTCGGCCGGTTCGAGAGGTTGGTGCTGAAGCCGACGACGTCACAGCCGTGTTCCTCCTCGAGTGCGGTTTCGATCGTGGGAGCGATCGACTCCGGCGCGGTCGTGGCGGCGAAGACCGATCGCCCGGAGACGTCCTCGCCGGGCTCCGGTCTGAACGTCGTCAACAGATACTCGATGTCCGGGGCGATGCTGGTGATCCCTTCTTCGATCCGCCGGACCTTCTGCTCGCTCGCGAGCGGCTCCTCGCACATCGTCACCACGGCCAGGTCCGACGTTTGCACGCGATACTGGCCGAAGTACTGGAGGATGTGTTCGAGGGGCTGGGCCGCCCCGACGAGGGCGATCCTCGCGTCCGTCTCGACGGGCGGCATCGTCGCTCCGGAGCCTTCCATGATGACGAAGCCGTCGGCGAGGTCGGCCGTCCGCTCGGCGCCGGCGACCACGTTCGAGGCGACTGGATTTCCAGCCATGCCGCCACCACACCGTCTGCAGCCGACGGTGGGCACGCCGGCGAGCAGCGCGTCCTCCAGGTGGTCCGACGCGGCGTGTTCCCCGCGTTCTGCCAGCTCGATGAGCGCGTCCGCGTCGATCGTCCGCTCGCTCGTGTCGACGACGACCGGCTCGGGCGGTCCACCACGACCCATACAGACGATCGTCGGATCGTACCCCTCCTCGTCCATCGTCCGGGCGATCGAGACGCTCACCGCGGTCTTCCCGATCCGTTTGCCCGTCCCGACGATCGAGATGCTCGGCCGCTCGAGCACGTCCGCCGCCTCGGGGCTCTCGAAGACGAAGTCCGCGCCGACGTAGTCGACGCCGTGGGTCAGGATCGTCGACGCGATCTCGAACCGATCCTCGTAGGTCACGACCGGCTCGTCCGACAGGTCGACGACGATCGACGGCTCCTGTTCGGAGATCGCCCGTTCGATCGCGCCGAGAACGCCTCCGTCCGCGGCCTCGCCGGTGTATATCTCGGCGGCGTCCGTGGCTCCGGCCGTCGCTAGCTCCGCCGTCGGATCCTCGATCTTTTCGGTCCCGCCCAGAAAGACGAGCCCGGAGACGATCGCGTCGTTCGATTCCAGCGCGTCGAGCGTCGCCGTCGTGACCGGTGGATAGTGCTCACCGTCGACCAGACAGACGACGTCGTCCCCGTCGAACCGATCCAGGGCGGGGTCGGACAGGTGAAGCGGTATCCCTGTGTCAGTGGATGTCTCTCTCACCGGTGTTCCCACCACGATCTGCGTAATAGCTTCCGGGGATAGTCCCACGAGTCGAGAACCATCATATAACTTGATAAACATTTAACGTCGGATCCTGGTCAAAAGGGTGACGGCGTTCACGCCGGCGGGGATCGCGACCCGACGCTTCCGTTCGTTCAGCATCCCTGGCCCATTATCCAGGCCCCCGAATTGGGGGCCGAGAGTGCCCGGGACCGGCGAAATAGCGGAAAGACGGCCACAGCGCGGGACCGGTCGCGCTCGGAACGCGGTCGTCGATCGCGACACCTCCCGTACGAACGCGACGGGCGGGCGGGAATCGCGGTGAGAAACCACTATACGGTCTCGCTGTGACGGACCGGACGACCCGTGGAACCGTTTCTGATCGTGGCCGTGTGGCTGTTCGCCGTCACCCACCTCGACACGCTGCTCGTCGTCGGCGCGTTCTGTGCGGACAACGACTACCGGCTCCGGGAGGTGCTCGTCGGACACTACCTCGGCTTCTCGGCCGGACTGGGGGCGGCGGTCGGCGGGGCGGTTCTCGCCGCCGAGCTCCTCCAGGGGTGGACGTTCCTGCTGGGTGTCGTTCCGCTCGGTCTGGGGTTGTGGGGGCTCCTCCGCCAGCCACCGGAGACGACGGTCGCGGAGTCACCGGTCGTGCCGACCGCCCTCGGCCGGATCGGCATCGTCACCGTCACTGGACTCGGTCTCAGCGGCGAGAACATCGCGGTCTTCGTCCCGTTTTTCGTCGAGCTCTCGCGGTCCGAACTGGCGCTCGTCGTCGCCGTTTACCTGGTCGGTGCCGGCGTCCTGTTTCTCGTCGCGTACGCGATCGTCTCGCGCGTCGCCGTCGACGGGATCCCCGACTGGCTCGATCGGTGGCTCGTCCCCACCGTGCTGGTGCTCATCGGTGGATACGTCCTGGTGACCGGCTGGCTCGTCGGCTGAGAGGCTCCCGTGGCGATCACTGACGCCGGGGGAGGGAGACGACCTTCGGGGTCCAGCCGGCGGGAGGCGAGCTGTCGCTCCGACGCGAGTTCGTTCACACGGCCGAGAGCCTCACCACGACGGCGACGGCGCTGCAACAGGGGGCGACGACGGCGGTGCGAGTTGCGAAACAGTAAGGTAGCGCCCTTGCGACGGTACGCCCAGGAATGTTCGGGAAGGTTCTCGTGGCCAACCGCGGCGAGATCGCCGTCAGGGTGATGCGCGCCTGCGAGGAGCTCGACGTCGGGACGGTCGCGATCTACTCGGAGGCGGACAGACACGCGGGCCACGTCCGCTACGCCGACGAGGCGTACAACGTCGGCCCCGCGCGGGCGGCCGACTCCTACCTCGACGGCGAGGCCGTGATCGAGGCCGCCCGGAAGGCCGACGCCGACGCGATCCACCCCGGCTACGGCTTCCTCGCGGAGAACGCCGACTTCGCCCGGCGGGTCGAGGAGGCCGACGGACTGACCTGGATCGGCCCCTCGAGCGGGGCGATGGAGGCTCTCGGCGAGAAGACCCGGGCCCGTCGGCTGATGGCCGACGCCGACGTGCCGATCGTCCCGGGGACGACCGACCCGGTCACCGACCCCGACGGGGTGCGGGCGTTCGGCGAGGAACACGGCTACCCGATCGCGATCAAAGCCGAGGGCGGCGGCGGCGGCCGCGGGATGAAGGTCGTCGAGGCCCCCGAGGAGATCGAAGAGCGGCTGGCGAGCGCCAGACGCGAGGGGGAGGCGTACTTCGACAACGACACCGTCTACCTCGAGCGGTACCTCGAGAGCCCACGCCACATCGAGGTCCAGATCCTCGCCGACGAGCACGGCAACGTCCGCCACCTCGGGGAGCGAGACTGCACCCTCCAGCGGCGCCACCAGAAGGTGATCGAGGAGGCCCCCTCGCCCGCACTCGACGACCAGTTACGCGAGGAGATCGGCGAGGCCGCCCGCCGGGGCGTCGCCGCGGCCGACTACACCAACGCCGGCACCGTCGAGTTCCTCCTCGAGGACGGGGAGTTTCACTTCCTCGAGGTGAACACCCGGATCCAGGTCGAACACCCCGTCACGGAGATGGTGACCGGGATCGACGTCGTCAACTGGCAGCTACGGATCGCCGCCGGCGAGCCGATCGGGTTCGCCCAGGAGGACGTCTCCGTCGACGGCCACGCGATGGAGTTCCGGATCAACGCCGAGGACGCCGCCGCGGGGTTCCAGCCGGCCAGCGGCGGGACGCTCACGACCTACGATCCCCCGGGAGGGCCGGGGGTGCGGATCGACGACGCCGTCCGGACGGGCGACCGGCTGGTCACCGACTACGACTCGCTGCTCGCGAAGCTGATCGTCCACGCCGGGGATCGCGAGGAGTGTCTCGCCCGCTCGCGGCGGGCGCTCGCGGAGTACGACCTCGAGGGGGTGCGGACGATCCTCCCGTTCCACCGGCTGATGGTGACCGACGGGCGGTTCCGGGCGGCCGACCACGACACCAAGTACCTCGACTCGGCGCTCGACACCGAGCGGCTGGCCGAGGCCCAGCGCCGGTGGGGAACCGAGACGGCGACCGGGGACGACGGGGAGGTCGTCGAGCGGGAGTTCACCGTCGAGGTCAACGGCAAACGCTTCGAGGTCGAACTCGAGGAACGCGGCGGTCCCGCGCCGCCGGCGGGCGGCCGGGCGCCGACGGCGAGCCGTCCCGAACCGGCGGGCGGCGAGGGGACGGCCACGGAGGGCGACGGCGAGGTCGTCGACGCGGAGATGCAGGGTACCATCCTCTCGGTTGCGGTCACGGAGGGCGAGGAGGTCGCCCCCGGGGACGTGCTGGTCGTCCTCGAGGCGATGAAGATGGAAAACGACGTCGTCGCCTCCCGGGGCGGGACGGTCAGCCGGATCGCCGTGGCGGAGGGCGACAGCGTCGACATGGGCGAGACGCTGGTCGTCATCGAGTGAGGGCGATCGCGCCGTTCGCCGGCGGGTCTGACCGTCCTTCGGCGAGGCGACCGCGCCGTTCGCCGGCGGGTCGATCCGGACCCCGTCGCGGTCACGCTCCCGGCGGTGGTGTAATCGTCGTGACAACGCGCTAACCGGCCGGATGCTTTTTTATGCCGGTGTGTCTATCCACAACCGGTGGCATGGCAGGGATCCGGACGGTCACGGTCGTCGACGACGAGCCGTCGGCCGCCAGGGCGACGGTCGAGGGGCTCCGGGAGGCCCACCTCGGGGCGACGGTCCACGGGGGGCGATCACGCGACGGCCCGCCGTCGCCGGAGAGTCTCCGGGGCAGCGACTGCGTCGTCACCGAGATCGATCTGCCGGGGGCGTCCGGGCTCTCGTTCGCCGAGCGGGCCGCGACGGCGGCGCCGGAGCTGTCGGTGGTCGTCTACACCGCCCGGGGCGACGAGGAGACCGCGAGTCGCGCGTTTTCGGTCGGCGTCGACGACTACGTCCGGAAGGCCGAGGGCGTCGACGCGCTGTGTGAGGCCATCGACCGGCTCGATCGGCGGGTCGAGGTGGAGCCGACGACGGTCGACGGTTCCGGTGGCTCGGTTGGGACCGCAGCCGTCGCCGGCCCGGTCGACGCCGAGACGGTCGCCGCGGCCGCGGCACCCGTCGATCCGGCCGAGCCGGCCCGCGAGCTCGACCGGCTCCGGGCGATCCTCGAATCGGTCGGCGAGATGGTCTACACCCTCGACGGCGACGGGACGGTGACGTTCGCGAACGGCCCGTTCGCCCGGTTTTTCGGCCACACGGTCGATGGGGTGGTCGGTACGAACGTCGCGGAGCTGTTCCCGACCGAGGGCTACGAGACGACGGTCGAACTCGTCGAGGCCGTCCTCGAGAGCGAGGAGACGAACCAGGGGCGGTTCGAGTTCCACGCACGCCGGCCCAGCGGCGACGAGGTCGTCCTCGAGAACCACCTCGTCGTCGCCCCCGAGGGGGCCGAACTCGGCGCCGCGGCGGGCGTGTTGCGGAACGTCACCGAAAAACGGGCCCGCGAGCGGGCGCTCCGGGAGCGAAACGAACGCCTCGAGGAGTTCGCGACCGTGCTGAGCCACGACATCCGAAACCCGCTGACCGTCGTCGCGGGGACGGTCGAGCTGGTCCGCGAGACGGGTGATCTCTCCCGGCTGTCGGAGATCGAGGCCTGCGTCGACCGGATCGACGACCTCGTCGACGACCTGCTCGCGCTCGCCCGCGGCGGACGGGCGGAGGCGATCGAACGGGTCCCACTGGGCCGGGCCGCGACCGAGGCCTGGCAGGCCGTCGAGACCGACGCCGCGAGCCTCGAGCTGGCCGAGGAGCTCGGGGCCGTCGAGGCCGACCCGACGCGGCTCGGCCAGCTGTTCGAGAACCTGTTCGCCAACGCGGTCGACCACGGGGCCGACGGGCGGACGGAACGGCTCACCGTGACCGTCGAGCCGACCCCGGAGGGGTTCGCCGTCGCCGACGACGGCCACGGGGTCGATCCGGCGGTCGCCGACCGACTCTTCGAGCGGGGAGTCACCACCGACGACCGGGGCACCGGCGTCGGGCTGAGCATCGTCTCGACGGTCGCCGACGCCCACGGCTGGACCGTCTCGCTCGACGGGAGCTACGACGACGGCGCCCGGTTCGTCGTCCGGACCGGCTGACCGACAACGCTTTCAGACCGGCTGGAGTACGGCCGGACGAGGTGGGGTGGCAGAGCGGCCTATTGCGCCTGCCTTGAGAGCAGGTGTCCGAGAGGACTCATGGGTTCAAATCCCATCCCCACCG
>Ga0207421_10004517_pt1 | contig 15965 bp, 13 predicted proteins | sample SodLakKL_010_SED_4_FD_187542 | JGI IMG/M metagenome (GOLD analysis project Ga0207421, IMG submission 187542) | Alkaline sediment microbial communities from Lake Tanatar, Kulunda Steppe, Russia - 8KL_010_SED (SPAdes) (version 2) | ecosystem: Environmental > Aquatic > Non-marine Saline and...
GGACGTCGGCGCCATCGCAGCCTTCTTCGCGATGTCGAACCGGCTCGTTCATCTCACCGCGATGATGCCGAACGACGAGTTCTACCTGCTCGGACGGGTACCGCGAGACCCGCGCGAGGAGCCTTCGAGCACCTGACGGTCGATCCTCGCGCGTCGCTCCACGCGGAGGATCACGGGTAGACCGTGCCGACCTGCACCAGCCGCCACACGCCGTCGAGCCGGGCGAGCACGACGGTGACATCCCAGCCGACCTCGGCGACATCGCTCGCGTCGGTCGGCACCTCGACCGGCCCGACGTCACCGAACCACAGCCGGCCGGCCTCGACACGGGTGATCGGCAGGTGGTCCTCGATCCAGTCCTCGTCCGGGATCTCGTTCGGGTGCCCCGGCAGCTGGGTCCGCTGTGTCTCGAGGAACAGCTGGTGACCGAGTTCGTCAGCCCGCGGGAGCTGCTTGCCGGCGTCCGTGGCACGCTCCCGCGCCACCTCGGCGGCATCGGCGGCCACGTAGCCCTGCTCGGCCAACCACCTCGCCAGCCGCTTGGTGACGGTGCCGGCATCCTTGAGCTGCTGCTTGGACGCAGCCACCTTGCGGACCATGAAGTAGCCGAGGAACTCGCTGTAGTGCTCCACGATCCGCTCCGGCCCACACAGCCGGGTGAACGCCTCGTCCTCACCGGCGTCGAACGCCTCCCGCCACGCCTCAGCGTCGTGGCCGGTCAGCGACTCGTAGCCGTAGCCGTTGAGGCTGTGGCGCAGCAGCTCCACGATGTCCTCGTAGCGGGCGTAGGTGGACGCTGCCAGCCGAGCACGCTGGGCAGCGAGGAACTCGGTGAGCACGACATCGATCGAGGGCGCAGCCGATCATCCATGATCACCCGACCCGAGCGCACCGAACAGCGGTACCACCTCAGCGTCGTCGCCCTCGACGGACCCATCCTCCCCACCAACACCGCTACCGAGGATCTCCGAGCTGTCATCGAACTGCATCCGGAACGTCCATCCCTCGAAGCCCGCCACCATCCGACCGAACTCGTCCCAGTCGACGCGACGCCCGTCGATCACCACCGATGGCTCCCGAACCGAGTCGTCCCCGGACCAGTCGACCCGGCCCGCGACCTCATCACCGGTGATGGTCCACGCGCTCCCGCTGACCTGCCCACCGACCTCGTTCGGCTCGAGGTAGGCCCGCCCGACCTCCTGCTCCACGACCTGGCGCAGTCGCGTAAGGACCGCCTCCGGATCGGCGTCGTGCTCACCGTAGACCACGAACCGGAACCCGTCACCGGGAGGCTGGTCGGCCTCCTCCGCCTCGGCGCCGATCACCCCCGACAGAGCCCACGTCAACCGGTACCGGAAGCGCACCGCGCGGCCGTCCGCCGCACGGACCGTCTCGACAGGTGGCGGGTCGGGCAGCGCCGGCCAGCCGGTGCAGGCGCTGAGCGAGGCGTTCACACATCGGTCACAGAGCTGCCTGTCGCCGAGGTGCGTGCGGGCATCCGCCTCGCCGCAGTCCGCGCACCGTGGGGATCGCCCACCCGTCATCCGGTGTCCACCTCTTCGGCGCCGTCACCTACCCGCCGAACCTACCGCAGCGCACGCTCAGCAAGACCGGCCGCACGAGGTCGAGAGGTCACACCGGTGAGGTGCAGCGGCCCGCTCGGCGCGACGTCGGTGGCGCTGATGGCGATGTGGGCCGCGCAGAGGACGACGACGAGCAGCTCACCAGACTCCTCGCTGACCTCGACGCGCGCCCAGGTGTCCCGCCTCGCACCCGGCAACGCGTGAGGTCCGCGACCTCGGTGGCGAGCGCGTCGAGGGGCTGGGAGAACGGCCAACGGTCGAGGAGTCCCGTGAGCCATGACGCCAGCGCGGAGACCAGGGCGCCGACCGGCTGCTCTCCGCCGGCGAGGAACTCGAGGATGCGGCGCCTGATGCCGTCGCCGAGCGCATCGAGCGGCGACGTGCTCATCCCTCGGGCAGGGACGTGTAGAAGTCGACCGTGCGCTCCGCAGCCGCGCCTGCTGCCGTCGGGGCATCACCATGGGCCACCGCAGCGTCCGCCCAGCCACGGGCGGCGTGGCGCACGAACTCGATACCTGGCGGCGAGACCGTCCAGCCCTCGGCCTGCGCTGGGTCGACCTCCTCACCGGTGTCGAGGTGAAGACCGAGCCCGAGCAGCCCCAGATCCCAGCCGACGCCGGCCGCGCCCGGCCCGTACTGCGCCCAGAAGTCGGGATCGACCGGCGCCTCGTGGGCGAGCTCCAGCGTGGTGCCGCCGACGGCCGGTGACAAGGTCACGCGCAGCCACGACACCTGCTCGGCGAACTCCCAGGTCACCGCGAGATGGTCGGGCTCATCGCACGCTTCGATCACTCCCCCCGCGTTGCCTTCGAGTTGGTAGCGACCACCGAGACGCAGCTCGCCCGTGACGGGCAGGAACCAACGGGGGATGCGCCCAGGGTCCGTGATGGCCTGCCACAGGTCGCCTTGGTCCGTCTCGTAGGTGCGACGTGCCACCACGATCCGGGTGGGCACACCATCGCGCTCGCCGGTGCGGACCTCCCGCATCACGAGACCGGCGGTCACCACTGGGTCGAGATCCATCACGCGTCCCTCCTGCAGCATCCGCGTCATATCGGTGAACACTTCTACACGAGCCGCAGGCCTCGGTCGACCCGTACCCGCAGCGATCAGCCGCGGCGTGGACGGCCGCGGCGCGCCGTCGCTCGTGGCAGGCTCGTTCAGGCCCGACGGTCGGGAGGACAGACGACGATGGCCTCGCCAGCAACGGCAGCGCAGCTCGACGCGAGCCTGCGTGATCGCTACCTGTCCTGACGCCATGGCGGGGTAGCGCAACCGCCCGATGACGCTGAGGCGATCCCGTGACCGCGTAGGGCGGACGCGACGTGTGCAGCGGATCCACGCGAAACAGGTCACATCGCTGCACGCCCGGCCAGGGAGCTGGGGTCCCGTGTGGCGTCCCCCGCCGACACCACCTCCACGGACGTGACCGCCAGGGACAGCGCCACCACAGGTGCGCGACAGGTGGTCGGCGCAACCTCACGTCAGATCAACCACGACGTGAAGGACATCCCATGCAGCCCGCGACCCACCACCTCCCGCCTCCCGCCAGCCCTCGTGTCCGTCGCTCTCCGGCGGCGATACGGCTTCCCGCCGCGATGCTGACCGTGTGGCTGCTGGTGGCGGCGCCGGTCGTGGCCGCCGAGGCGGCCGAGACGGCCCAGGCGCCCGGTGCCCCGACGACGGCTATCGAGGTCGATCTCGACGCGATCGCGGCGCACGCCCAGGAGGCCGTCGCGGTCGCGATGGCGGAGCACGAGGTCCCCGGTGGGGTCTTCATGCTGGTCGCCGACGGGGAGATTGCCATCGCCGAAGGGTTCGGTACGACCTCCATCGGTGGCGGCACGCGCGTCGATCCTGCGCGCACGCGTTTCGACGTCGGTTCCGTCGCCAAGCTCGTCACCGCGACCGCCGTGCTGCAGCAGGTCGAGCGAGGCCGCCTCGACCTCGACGAGGACGTCAACACCTACCTGACCGACCTCGAGATCGCCGACACCTACCCGGAGCCCGTGACCACCGCCGACCTGCTCACCCACACGGCGGGGTTCGCGGAGCACCTGCTGGTCGGGATGTGGGCGGAGGGCCCCGGTCAGGCGGAACCGCTGGCCGAGACCCTCGCCCGTCACACCCCGGCGAGGATCCGGGCGCCGGGGGTGGTCCACCAGTACAGCAACTTCGGCATGGCGTTGGCCGGCCACCTCGTGGAGATCGCCGCGGACCAGCCGTTCGAGGACTACGTCCACGAGCAGATCCTCGACCCGCTGGGCATGACCCGGACGACCTACGGCCGTCCCCCGGCTGCGGACGCTGTCGACGCGGTGCCCCACTCGGCGATGGCCGGCCCCACGACTGCGGTGGATCCCGCCTACATCAACTGGTTGCCCGCGGGTGGTCTGTGGACCACCGGCGAGGACATGGCTGCCTTCATGCTCGCCCACCTGCAGGGCGGGGAGCGGGACGACACCCGCATCCTCGAGGCCGCCACCGTCGATGCCATGCACCGCACCCGGTTCTCGCCCCACCCCCGCGTGGCCGGGCTGGGCTACGGCTTCTTCGGTGACCGGCACGGCGCCGTCCAGCACGGCGGCGGCTGGGTGGGAACCGGCGCGCACCTCTACCTGCGCCCCGACCTCGGGGTGGGGATGTTCACCGCCTTCAACCACGACGACGGCCCCCTCCTGGCCGCGAGGTTGCACGCGGACCTCGCCGACCGGTTCCTCCCGCCCGGCTCCGCTCCGGCCCCGGGTGTGGCGCTGGACACGCCAGCGACCGACCGAACGGTTGCTGCCGGCGCGTTCGAAGGCGAGTACCGCTGGAACCGCCACGACCACAGCTCGTTCGCCAGCCTGCTCTCGACGCTGATGATCTCCCGTCTGCAGGTCACCGAGCACCCCGACGGCACGCTGTCGACGTCGATGAGCCCCGAACCCTTCATCGCCGACACCCGGTGGCGACCGACCGGACCAGGCGTCTTCGTCGAGGAGGACGGCACCAACGTGCTCGCCTTCGATCTCGATGACGAGGGCACGGCTGTCGGACTCCATGTGATGGGGGCGCAGCTGTTCTCCATGGACCGCCTCGCCTGGTACTCCTCGTCGGGAACCACACTCTCCCTGCTGCTCGCGACGTCGCTGGTGCTGCTGATCGCGGCCGCCGGCTGGCCGGTCGGTGCGCTGGTCCGTCGGCTGCGCCGCACCGGCACCGGGGTGCCGAGCGAGCTGCGGGGTGTCCGGCGGCTGTCCGGGGTGACCGCCGCGGTCGGTGTCACGTTCGTTCTCGGTCTGGTCGCGCACCTCGCGACCGACATGGCGGGCCTGCTGCAGGTGAGCACGACCCTGCGCGGCCTGCTGTGGCTCCCCCTGCTCGCCACCGGGTTGACCGCAGGACTCGCCGTCCTGGTCGCACGGATGTGGCGACGGCGCCTGGGGCGGCTCTCCGCTCGGCTCTACCACTCGGTGGTGCTCGCCGCCCTGTTCGGCTTCCTGCCCCTGCTCGCCTCGCTCCGCCTCCTCGGCTTCCACCTCTGAGCCCGACCCGCCGGGGCGACCTCCAGCCACGACCCGTACCGCGATCACACAGGAGCAGCACCATGAGCAACCGCACGCACACCGCCGACGACAACCTCGTCGCCGACGACGTCCACACCCGCCTGTCCACCGTGCTCGACGAGCTGGTGTCCCGCCGGCGCATCCACCACGCCAACCTCGCCATCGTCAGCGGTGACGGCCAGCGTCGCTGGGCCGCAGCCGCAGGCGACGCCGGACCGGAGGGCACACCGCTCACCCCCGACACACCCTTCTTCGTTGCCAGCATCACCAAGCGGTTCATCATCACACTGATCCTGCAGGCCCACGAACGCGGCGAGCTGCACCTCGACGACGCCATCGTCGATCACCTGCCCGAGACGGTCACCGACGGACTCCACCTGTACAAGGGCACCGACCACACCCCAGCGATCACCATCCGCCACCTCGCCAGCCACACCTCCGGACTGCCCGACCACTTCGAGAAGCCACGCGAAGGTCGGAGCCTGTTCGAGCTCCTCGCAGCCGGTGAGGACATGGCCTGGAGCCTCGACGACGTGGTGCGCATGGTGCGTGAACAGCACCAACCGCACTTCGCTCCCCAGGACCTCGCCGCCCCCCGACAGCGGGCCCGCTACTCCGACGCCGGCTTCCAGCTGCTGATCCGGCTCTTGGAGATCACCAGCGGCCTGAGCTTCGGACAGCTGTTGACCGAGCGCATCTTCGCCCCGCTGGACCTGCGACACACCTGGCTACCGGGCCGTACCCAGCCGGCCGCGTCCGTGGCGGTACCGAGCGTCGTCCACGCCAAGGACCGGCCGCTGCACCTCCCGCGGATGATCGAGTCCTGCAACGACCTGATCAGCACCACCGGCGATCTCCTGCGCTTCCAGCAGGGGCTGCTGGCCGGCGAGGTGTTCACCGACCCGGCCACCGTCGAGCTGCTCACCGAGCGGGAGAACCTGCTGCGCAACGCCTTCCCGCTGCGCTACGGGCTGGGCACCATGACCTTCAAGGTGGGCCGCCTCAACGCCCCCGGCAGGCGTCCCGTCACCCTGGTCGGGCACTCCGGCGTGACCGGTACCTGGCTGTTCCACTGCCCCGAACTCGACCTCCACCTCGCCGGCACCGTCGACCAGGGCCGGGGGCAACGCACGCCCTTCGCGCTGATGGTCCGCATGCTGCGGGCCTGGTGACCTCAATGTGGTCCCCGGCCGCCGGTGACGACCTGCCCGACGCCTTCGGAGAGCGACCCGACGTCGGCCAACAGCTCGGGATCGCCGACCACGCCGGCCAGGCGGGTGGCCTCGGCAGCGAGCTCACCGGCTGCTGCCGCCTCTCCGCGCTCGAGCAGCGTCCGCCCCAGTTCGAGCGCGGCCCGCGCCGAACCGTAGGGCAGGGCGGTCCCGGCCAGCAGCTCCCGGGCGGTCGTGAGCTGCTCACAGGCCCGGTCGAGTTCGCCGCGCTGCCGGGCGTGCGATCCGGCGACGAGCAGCGCGAACCCCAGGCTCGGCCCGCGACCGGCCTGCGCCGTCAGCTCGACGGCCTCGTCGAGGTAGCTGCGGGCCAGGGCGGGGTCACCCGAGGCGTGGGTCGCCACCCCCAGCTGCAGCAGCATGCGTCCCTCGAGCTCCGGGAACCCTCCACGGCGGCACAGGGCCAGACCTTCGGCGGCGAGCTGTCGCGCCCGGTCGGGCTGGACGGTGGGGTCGATGGCGTCGATGACGATGTCGATGCCCTGGACGCGTGCCCATCCGACCCCCTCGTCACTGAGCAGCGCAAGACCGGCTTCGGCATGCTCGCGCACGTCCTGCAGCCGTCCGGCGATGCGGCCGATCTGAGCGGTGACCAGGTGCGCGAACCCGAGCAGCCACCCGCCGATCGCCACGGCGCGTTCGACCGCGTCGCGCAGCGCCGCCAGCGCTGCGTCCACGTCGCCGGCATGTGCCCGGTGGATCGCGGCGAACAGCTCACCGAGAACGCGGCTGCCGGGGTCGAGTTCGGCATCGAGGGCCCGCACGGCCCAGGCGTGGCCGTGCGGGGTACCACCGGCGGTGCGCAGGCCGCCGGCCCACAGCAGCGCGGCGGGGTCGGTCCGGGCGACATCGAGGTCGTCCGGGGGTGCGCCATCACGCGCCCCGAGCCCCTGGTCGAGCCAGCTGATCCCTTCCGCCGCCAGACCGCCCAGCAGCCACAACCAACCGAGCCGTCCCGCGAGCTGCTGGACCCGTCGCAGCTCACCGGTGTCGCCAGCCCATCGCAGCGCCACCCGCGCGTCGTCCAGCGACCCGGCCAGACCCTGGAGATCGACCTCGAAGGTCTGCGGGTCCGCCTGGCGGTGACAGCCGGCGAGACGGTCGGCGATGACGTCGGCGTGCCGGGCGCGAACGGCGTGGTCGTGCCCGAGCTCCTGCAGCCGCTCCTGACCGTAGAGCCGGAGCGACTCGAGCATCCGGTAGCGGGAGCGCGATCCGTCGGTCTGCACCGTCAGCAGCGATCGGTCCAACAGGTCACGGACCACATCGAGGGGCGGGCCTGTCACACCCGCGGCCTCCAGCAGGGCGGCGGCGGCGTCCCGGTCGACACCACCGACCGGGACAGCGAGGGCGGCCCACGCAGCCTGCTGCTCCGTGTCGAGGAGGTCCCAGCTCCAATCGAGGGTGCCGCGCAGGGTGCGCTGCCTGGACGGTGCCCCCCTCTGCGTGGTCGAGAGGAGGGCGAATCGGTCGTCCAGGGCGTCGGCGAGCTCAGGCAGGGTCAGCACGCGTTGGCGGGCTGCCGCCAGCTCGATCGCCAGCGGCAGGCCGTCCAGGCGGCGGACGATGTTCGCCGCGGCAGGGGCGTCGCTCGCGTCGAGCTCGAAGGTGGGGTCGTGCGCACGTATCCGTTGGACCAGCAGCTCCACCGCCGGGGCCGCCAGGATCGCCTCCAGATCCGTGGTCTCCTCGTCGGGCAGCCCGAGGGCGGGCAACGACCAGACGAGCTCGCCGGCGACCGCCAGCGGCTCACGGCTGGTCGCGAGCATCCGGACACCTGGTGCGTGGGCGAGCAGTGTCCGGGCAAGCTCCGCCACGTCAGCCACGACGTGCTCGCAGTTGTCGACGACGAGCAGCAGCTCGCGTTCCGCCAGCAGGCCGACCAGCAGGTCCGTCTCCACCGCAGCGGCACCGAACCCTCCCGCAGCGATGCCCAGGCTGAGCGCCACCTGGTGGGCGACCGGCGCGTCACCGGTCAGCGGGGCGAGTTCGACCAGCCAGGTGCCCTCCGCCGGCGGCGCCAGGCGACGGGCCACCTCCAGCGCGAGGGTGGTCTTGCCCGCCCCACCAGGTCCGGTCAGCGTCACCAGTCGGCCGGCGTCCAGCAGCTGCGCGACCCGGTCGACCGCCGCCTCCCGTCCGACCACCGGTCCGGTGGCGATCGGCACGTTGCCGGCGGTCCGCGATCGGCGCGTCGTCGCGACCGCAGCCACCTCCAGGTCGTCGGCCTGGTCGAGCAGCTGGAGGTGGAGACGTTGCAGCTGCGGACCCGGATCGACACCCAGCTCGTCCGCCAGCAGCCGTCGGGTCCGCTCGTAGCGCTCGAGCGCCTCACCCTGGCGTCCGGCCCGGTACAGGGCCCGCAGCAGCTGGCCACAGAGCCGTTCGCGCAGCGGTTGCGCCTCGACGAGTTCGGTCAGTTCGGCGACCAGCTCGCCACCCGCTCCGAGCCCGAGGGCCGCCTCGAACCGGTCCTCGATCGTCGCCAGGCGCAGCTCGTCCAGCCGCCCCGCCTCCGCGCGGGCCCACGGCTCGTCCGCAACACCCTCCAGCGCCCCACCCCGCCACAGCGCCAAGGCCGCGGTGAGCCGGCCGTGCGCTCCCTCCAGATCGCCGGCGACGAGCAGCGCGTGGCCCTCCGCCGCCGCGTGCGCGAACCGGCGAGCGTCGATGGAGGTGTCAGGGACCCGCAGCGCGTACCCGCCGGCGACGGTCGCCAGGACCCCGGTCCGGTCCGGATCGATCGCGCGCCGCAGGGTCGAGATCCGCTGCTGCAGCGCGTTCGCGGGATCGGCCGGCAGGCGCTCACCCCAGACGGCCTCGAGCAGCGCGTCGGAGGTGACGGGTCGGGGTGCCGCGATCGCCAGCGCAGCCAGCAGCGCGGGTTGCCGACCCTTGAGTTCGACCCGTTCGCCCTCCAGGCGCACCCCGGGCCGCCCGAGCAGCTCGATGTCCACCGGTGTCACACCTCCGTCTCGGCGAAGCCTACTCAGGGGTCCTGACCATGCCCGAGCCTTCCGTGCCCACCGTGTCGCTCGCGCAGCTGCGCGCCCTGTTCACCGACCCTCAGCTGCGGTGCTGGCTCATCCACGCCACCGACACCCAACCCTTCACCGCGGGCCACGTCCCCGGGTCGCTGGCTCAGCCGGACACCCGGCTCCTGCGCCGGCTCGGTGCGGAAGTCCCGATCGTGGTCTACGGCGAGGACGAGCAGGCGAGCGCAGCCCCCGCCCTCGTTCGGGAGCTCCACCACCTCGGCGTCGAGGTGGCCTGGTTCGCCGGGGGGATCGCCGGCTGGACCGCGGCGGGCCTGCCGCTCGAGCGCTCCGGCTGAACAGGGCGATCCGTATCGATATCGCTCGCTGTCGCAGTGGCCAGGCAATGCGCCCCTCTCAGTGGGGGGCCGGGCGAAGCTCTTATGGATGTCAAGCAGCGAGTTGGGTGGTGTTGTGTTCGGTCAGCCAGGTGTGGATGCGGGTCTGGAGTTCGGGGTCGCGGGGTGCGAGCTCGAGGGGGCGGGTCAGGGTTCGGTGGACCTCACCAGCGACGTAGCGCTTGAGGCAGCGGGTGATCAGTCGGAGAGCCGCTCGGCGGTGCGTCGTGCCACGTAGGCGCGGCTGCGGTCGTCGTAGAGGCGTCGTGACATCACGATGCGCCACAGCGCGTGGTTCGCGGAGCGGTTGACGCCACGGTTGAGACGGTGACGCCTGACACTTGCCCGATGACGCCAGGATGGTGCAACCCGCACAGGTGCGCGAACGCGGCCTCGGAGTGGATCCGTTCCGGGTTGTCGCCGACGGCTACCAGCAGCCGGGCCGCGGTGTGCACCCCGACACCGACGAGGTCACGCAGCGCAGGGGCGGCTTGCTGGGTCAACAAGTCGAGCTCGACCTCGATCCGGCTGGCCTGCTCGTCGAGCAGGTGGATGCGGCGGGCCAGCTCGCGCAGCGCCTGGCGGATCGCACGGGCCGCTGTGTCGTCGCCGTCGCGGTCGCGCCACCGCCGGGCACGTGCGACGCGCTGCTTCGGCGGCTTCTGCTGCAGATCGGCACGGATGTCGGCAGGTGCGGACACCACGAGAGCCTGGAACCGGTTGGTTGCCGCGGTGCGGTCTCTGACCGCTGAGCGGTAGACGACCTGCAGCACCCGGATCGCCTCGATGATCCCGTCACGGAGCTTCGGCGTGGCTGTGGCCCGGCCGGAGGGCACCGCCGGTGCGGCCGCTGCGGCATCGACCGGGTCGGACTTGCCGTGCAGACGGCGGGCCGCCCGGTCGGGCCGGTCGACCTCGGCCGGCTCCACCCCTTCCGCGGTGAGGAAACGGGCAAGCCCTGCACCGTAGGTGCCGGTGCCCTCGATGCCGACGGCATCCAGCAGCCCGAAGCTCAGCAGCCAAGCCAGCAACTGCCCGTAGCCGACCGGGTCGTCTCGAACTCGACGGTGCCCAGCAGCCGGTGACTGGTCGAGCACACCGCCGCCGCGACGTGGACATCGGCATGGGTATCCACCCCGCCCGTGACGTGACCGGGCGAGTCTGCCACGCCGTTCATGTGGTCTCTGGTGGTCGCATCGGAGGCTCCGGACCAGGCGGGGACAAGACTACTAGGTGTCTGCTCGACATAGAGGCGCTATGAGGTCACGTCGCCAGGTTCCGCACCGCTACCGGTGGCTCCGCGCGAGGGCCGACACTTCCAGTTCAAGACAGCCTGTCGGCGTCAGCCTCAAGGGAGTCAGGCTCCTCCGCAGAGCCACCGGACCGGAGCCTCCACCTGCTTGACAAGTTCCGCACGGGCTCTGGTGTCGAGTGTGAAGGCTGGACAGCCGAAGACTTCCAGCCCGTGCGCGTCACACCCGGCAACCGAAACCGCGGCCGGCCACCCCGCAGGCCCCCCTCACACCCCGATCAGCATCCCGGCCCACCCACACCTATGCCGTGAGACCCCTGTTTCAGGACTAGGCTGCCGTCATCGTCTGCGGGGTCGACCTCCTCGCGATCGGACACTTCGCCAGCAAGGGGCTACGCATGTACGAGGACATCGCCGGACGTGTCGCGGTCATCACCGGAGGTGCCCGTGGGCTCGGCCTCTCGATGGCGCAGGCGCTGGCGACGCAGGGAGCTGATATCGCGCTGCTCGACCTCCTGGAGGACCAGGTCGCCGCGAGCGCGGCCGCCCTCGCGGAGGAGTTCGGGGTCCAGAGCATCGGCAAGGCGGTCGACGTGACGGATGCGGACGCTGTCGGCGCCGCGTTCGATGCCGTGGAGACGGAACTCGGTAGCCCGCGGCTCCTGATCAACGCCGCTGGCATCACGATCTGGGGTGACAGCGTGGAGGTGGCCGCCGACGAGTGGCGGCGGGTGATCGATATCAACCTGACCGGGACCTTCCTCACGTGTCAGGCGTTCGCGCGCGCTTGTCAGGCAGGCGGCCACGGCGGTTCGATCGTGAACGTCTCCTCGATGTCCGGTCGTGTCGTCAACGTGCCTCAGCGCCAAGCCTCCTACAACGCGTCCAAGGCCGGTGTCGATCAGCTGACGAAGAGCCTGGCCGTCGAGTGGGCTGAGCACGGCATCCGGGTCAACGCCATCGCCCCGGGCTACATCCTCTCCGACATGACCCGACAGTTCACCGACGCCAACCCGAAGCTCTCCGAAGGGTGGCGCGGCATGATCCCGGCCGGCCGCATGGGACAGCCGCAGGACCTCCACGGGCTGGTGCTGCTGCTGTGCTCGGACGCCTCCGAGTACATCGTCGGCCAGTCGATCGTGATCGACGGCGCCTACACCGCTCTCTGATAGGCGGTCAGATCGCCTGTTCCCGGGGCAGCATGACGAGATCGCGGATCGTGAGGTGCCGTGGTCGGCTCAACATGAAGGCAATCGCTTCGGCCACGTCCTCCGAACGCATCCCCTCCCCACGGGCGACCGCGTCCTCGACCGCCTCTTCGGCGGTCACCTGCCACAACTCGTTCAGCACGATCCCGGGGGCCACAGCCCCGATGCGGACGCCGCTCCCTTGCAATTGGCGCCGGACACCGTGGACGAAAGCCTGCAACGCATGTTTGGACGCCGAGTAGACCGGCTCCCAATGGATCGCCTGGTGTCCGGAGACCGAACTCGTCACGATGATGTCGCCGGTCCCGTGCTCGAGCAGGTGCGGCAAGCTGGCATGCACGGTCTGGATGACCCCATCGATGTTGGTGGCGATCAACTGCGAGATGGCTGCTGGATCGCTCTCGACGAGGTCACCGCCGAGGTAGACGCCGGCGTTGGCGACCACCACATCGAGCCGGCCGAAGCGGGCGAGCGTCGCGGTGATCATCTGGTCGATGGCGGCCCGACCGGTGACATCAGTGGGGACGATGCCGACGTCGGGGCCGAGATCGCGAGCCGCCGACGCCAGCCGATCGGCGGAGCGGGCGGCCAGCATGACCTGAGCACCTTCACGGCGAAGCATCGCCGCCGTGGCCAAACCGATGCCGGTGCTCGCTCCGGTGACCAGTGCGACACGATCGGCGATCCCTGCGGTCATGCTGTTCCTCGCGGTATCGGGGGTGTGTGGTCGGCGTCAGCCCGTGGGCCGTCGCGGTCGAGCGCCCGTCGCCGGAACGCCTCATCGGACCGGGAGTCGATCCGGGACACGTCCTCGGCGGACAGGGGCTGCACCCCGCCCACGGCCAAGGATCCGGTCAGCACCCGTCCGACCTTCACGGCCATCTGGGTGATGCGGTCGACATCGGAGGGAGAGCTTCCGAGTGCGAAGATCCCGTGGTTGGCGAGGTAGGCGACGCGCGGGGCGCTGCCATGCCATTCGACATGCTTCGCTAGGCATTGACGGAACGTCCGAGCGAGCGCGATCCCCGGGTCGATGTACGGGACGAAGAGCGGACGAGGCCCAAGGACCACCACCTGGTCGGGGAACAGGGTGGTCGTCGCGATCAGCGAAGCATGCCTGGAGCACAGGATGGTGTTGATGTCGACCGGGTGGGTGTGACCGACGCTGTCGACCTCATCGATCTCCAGGCAGGCGGCATGGAGGAAGGCCTCGACTGAGGGACGCCGACCGGTCTCCCGTTCCACCTCGGCGTAGAGGTCGGCAACGGCCGAATCACCTGCCGCGGGATCGTCCATGAGCGCGACCAGCGCAGCGGTCTGCACCTCGACGAAATCGCGCTCATCAGCTCCGGCCATGCTGGACCCACTGGCCTTCACGAGCATGCGATCAGGTCCGGTACGCACAGAGGTGTTCCCCTCCGCCAGGACGACCAGATCACGTGCCGGGGCCCCGAGAGATCGGGACAGCTCGATGAGCTCGGAGAGTCGTGCCGTAGGGCTCGTCGCTGCGCCGGTCGCTGCGGCTCGGTGGGCAGGCTCAGGCATGCTAAAATCTTCCGGAGAGGTCGTGGACTATAGCTTCGGCCCGCTCCCAGTAGGCGCCAGACCTGGGACCACCCCGCGGTTCGAAGCGCGTGGGCTTGGCGGAGCGCGCGGCGAGGCCACGCAACTCCACCAGTGACGCGAGCTCTCCCACCGCCAGGGCCTGGCTCAGGAGGTTCCCGGTGCTGGTCGCCTCGACCGGACCGGCCAGCACGACGCGCCCGCACGCGTCCGCGGCGAGCTGGCACAACAGATCGTTGCGCGCTCCTCCACCGACGAGGTGGATCACCTCGATCCGTCGACCGGCGGTCTCCTCCAGCAGGCGGATCGAGATCCGGTAGGCGACCACCAAGCTCTGGAGGATGCAACGGGTGATGCCCGCTCGGCCATCGGGGATCGCCTGCCCGGAGGCTCGGCAGCGATTCAAGATCCGTCCGACCATGTCCCCCGGGCGCAGGAACCGCTCGTCACCGATGTCGATGATCGAGTCCGTCGGACCAAGTGCCCGCGCCTGTGGGACCAGCTCCTCAAGGTCCAGATCGGGGCTCTCGGTCCGCCAGGCCCGCACCGCCTCCTCGAGCAGCCACAGACCGGTCAGGTTCCGCAGTACGAGACTGCGTCCGCCGAGACCCAGCTCGTTGGTGAAGCCCGCTGCGAAGCTCGCCTCGGTGATGAGGGGCTCATCGGCCTCGACCCCGATGAGGGACCAGGTCCCGCAGGAGATGAACGCTGCGTTCGGTGCCAGCGGGATCGCGGCCGCTGCCGCGGCGGTGTCATGGCTTGGTGCGTGCACCACGGCCAGATCGCTCGGCGCCTCCAGTGTGCTGGCCATCTCGGGCGTCAACGGTCCGCTCAGCGTTCCGGGGGAGACCAGCGGCGGAAGGAGCGCACGGTCGATGCCGGCACCCTCGAGGCTGCGGTCGTCCCAGGCACCGGTCCAGGGATCCAACATCTGGGTCGTCGAAGCGATCGTGTACTCGGCACGGCGGTGGCCGGTGAGGTACCACGTGAACAGGTCCGGCATGAGCAGCACTGTCGCATCGGCCGGCAACGTCCGGTGGTGACAGAGATCGGCGAGTTGGAAGACCGTGTTGATCGTCTGGGGCTGCACACCGGTCCGTTCGAACAGCACCTGAGCGCCGACCATCGCCTCCACCCGAGCCCGAGCCTCCGCAGAGGCTGAACGGTGATGAGCCGGCTCCACGATCCGGTGACCCGCCGCGTCGATCACGCCGAAGTCCACGCCCCACGTATCCACCGCGACGCTCCGCGGTTCCAGACCGGACTCACGACACCATCGCAGGGCATCTCGCACACCACGGGAGAGCGAGGCGAGCAGCGTGTCCGTGTCCCACTCCCACCCGGCCGCGGATCGACGCGGCTCGTTGGGGAACCGCGTCCTTTCGGTCATCTCGAGCTCGCCATCACGGATCGTCCCTGCCATCACCCGTCCACTGGTCGCCCCCAGATCGACGGCAAGGAACGCGGATGAACCAGCGGTCGCGTGCTCGTGCATCATCTCGGAGCACCTGACGTAGGATGCAGTGGAGCGTCTCGTGTGTGAGAAGCTGTGACATCTTGGTCGACAGAGCTGACGTCGTCAAGACTGTGCGTTCACTACACCAGTAGGGCGGCGATATCAGGCTGCGCTCGACGTGAGATTGTGTTGGAGTTAACATCGTCTCGTCAGGATCTCAGGGATCCATGCACCTCATCGCGGATAGGAGCGGCCCATGGGCGTCGACGACCCCCGACCGGTCGAGGAGTTGATCAGGCGTTCTAACATCCTCGGCTCCGATCCGGCGACCACCAACTACGGGGGCGGGAACACCTCAGCGAAGGACGTCACTCCGGATCCCGTCACGGGCCGAGACGTCGAGGTGATGTGGGTCAAGGGGTCGGGCGGCGACCTGGGCACGCTGACGGCCGAGGGGCTGTCGACGTTGCGGCTCGATCGGGTCCGAGCGCTGAAGGGGATCTATCGCGGTCCGGAGCACGAGGACGAGATGCACGAGTTGCTGGACCTGTGCACCCTCGAACCCGGTGTACCGCCGAGCATCGACACCTCGATGCACGCCCTGTTGCCCAAGGCGCACGTGGACCATCTCCACCCCGACAGCATCATCGCACTCGCGGCAGCAGCGGACGGCGAAGCGCTAACCGAGCGGTGTTTCGGGACCGAGGTGGCCTGGGTAGCCTGGCGCCGGCCGGGCTTCGAGCTCGCCCG
>Ga0207421_10004518_pt1 | contig 15965 bp, 29 predicted proteins | sample SodLakKL_010_SED_4_FD_187542 | JGI IMG/M metagenome (GOLD analysis project Ga0207421, IMG submission 187542) | Alkaline sediment microbial communities from Lake Tanatar, Kulunda Steppe, Russia - 8KL_010_SED (SPAdes) (version 2) | ecosystem: Environmental > Aquatic > Non-marine Saline and...
ACCTCTTTCATGGACTGCTGGCTTGCAAAGTGCTCAGGCACTCTCATGCTGGCTTTGTGTCCGAACTCCTCTATAATCCACTGATATAGGTCCATGTGGCTCCAGCGAGTCCCGATAATCTCCAGTTCCCCATCCGGGTCCAGCAAGTCCAGCAAGTCTTTAAAATAAAGGATGGATTTATCCACCATCTCTTGCGTTCTCACGTAATCACGGTTTACCAAGTCGTCTGCCAGAATAGTGCTGTAGTGCTGAGAAACCAGCGAAGCATCCGTGGCCCCAGTAGTTATACTGGCTTCCCTACCTGCATAAGGTCTCAGCACGGTAAACTCGTCCTGAGTGTCCCTGGTAACCCAGTCCAGCTTTTTGCCCATGGAAGAACGATGATACGGCGTAGCGTATTTATCTATCCACCAGTCCCTCCAGGCCCACCTGAATTTGGGGTTACCGTGATAATGATGTGCTATAGTGCGTAAAAACCTGCGGCTGTTTTCCAGCTTAGCGTTAGTTATGAGAATCCTCTCGTTAGGGTTTCTCTTAATTTTCTGTATAGAACGAGCCTCTGTGCCCAGCGTGCTTTTGAAGTGACCCCGAGGCCACAGCAGGAGCCTGAACTTATATCTGGGCGTGTCTATGTCCTGTGCCATCTGCTGGTGTATATGGTCGGTTACCCTATTATAGTTCAACAGATGTTTAGCCAGATAGTGCAAGTCGTCTAAGCCTTTGTGTCTGGCCTCCTGCTTAAGCACTTCCTCCTCTTGTGGGCTTAAATCAGGAAAAGCTCTCTCAGCCATGAGTCTCCTCCTTACCTCACCGCACCGCTATTGGGTGGCCCCTTAAACAATTCTTGCTGTTTCTCCCTCTTAAAGCTCTCAGAGCCGTATATAGCGGCCTTCTTCGGGTCCGGTTTATATTTACTGTAATCCTCTTGATAGACTACTTTAGAGCTTCCTTCTTCCTGGTTTTGCACATATATAGTGGTCTTACCTCCGGTTCTCCACCAGATGAGAGCCATGATAATACTTCCACAGGTCAGACCGATGCCGAATTCTACCACGTTTATTCCTCCTTGGCAGTCTCTTCGTCTTCCTCTTCCTGCTTGCCTACATAAGCGTTCAGAGTAGCCTTAATAAACTCTTCACGCTCGGAATCGTCTTTGAAAGTAGTATCCTGTTTAACTTCGGCGTTTATATCAATGGTGGCTTTCTCGGAGTAAATACCAGCTATTTCTAACAAAAGTTTACCCTGCTTAAACTGTCCTTGTTTAGCGGCTTCAGCGAAGGCGTGAAGTATTGCGGGAGTCTCTGCGGTAATAGATGAAGTCATGGCTTCTTTGAACATAGACTTAAACGTGGGGTCTTTTAAGTGTTTGGAAAGCGTGCGAACCGCACAGCCTGCCTCACGAGCCACCTCTTCAGGCGACATTCGTTTCTGTCCTGCTTCCATGGCGGCGGCTAAAATATGCTTTTGTGCTTCATTCAGGTCTTTTTCTTCCATGTTCAAGACCTCCTACGGGTCGAACATAAGTTCCCTATTTTGCGTAAAGTATAACAGGTTTATGTCAACTTGTCAAACTTTTTAGAATTTGTGGGACTTTTCTCTTGACATGGAGAGAAATGGAGAGGTATAATGTGGTAGGTGATGCTAATGAAGCACGAGCGTTGGCAGTTAGAACAGAAACAGAGCCTACCTTTAGAGACCAAAATAGAAATGTCTCAGCGTAGAATTCAGGAATGGCACGACCACTGGGAAGGCAACGTCTATTTAGCCTTCAGTGGCGGCAAAGACAGCACTGTGTTGCTTCACCTCATCCGAGATTTAGGTCTACCTATCTACAGTCTGCACAACAACACCGGCGTAGAGTACCCTGAAATCTCCAGATTCGTTCGAGAAACTGCCCAAGAAGTAGACATAACCATACGAAAACCCAAGATGGGCTTTTCCCGAGTTATCCAGAAATACGGCTACCCTTTCCCCAGTAAAGAACAAGCCCGTTTAATCCAGACCTACCGTTGGGCTCAGAACGAAGAATCCAAGGACAAGCTCTGGTATGGCGAAGGGTTACGCCGCATCAACTATCGCTGGCGTTTTTTGGTCAACAGTCCCTACGAAGTATCCGACCACTGCTGTTATGTACTAAAGAAAAGCCCTGCCACCCGCTTTGAGAAGCAAACTAAAGCCAAACCTATCGTAGGTCTGCGGGCCTCTGAGTCCAATCTGAGAGCCACCCACTACCTAAAATACGGCTGTAACAGCTACGACCGCAAAAGACCTACTTCTTATCCGCTATCTTTCTGGACAGAACAAGACATTTTAGTCTACATCAGACAGAAAAATGTCAAAATTGCCGACATTTACGGCAAAATTATCGAAAAGGAGGGAGCCCTCACTACCACAGGAGCCACCACTACTGGTTGTATGCCCTGTTTATTCGGCATCCACTTAGAAGATTACCCCAACAGGTTCCAAAAAATGAAAGAAACCCACCCTGACCTCTACCAACACTTCGTTTACGAGTGTGGTTTGGATAAGTTTATGGACTACGTTGGGGTCAGATATTGGTAAAAAGGAGGAATAACCATGAATTCAGGACAGTTTCGAGTGCTGGCAGACGAATTTATCGGCGAAGAGCAAGAAATTATGAACCTGAAAGCCTGCGATTATACTGATAATTCCGACAGGTTGAAGAATTTTAAGCAAGTATCCGAGTTTTTAGGTCAGCGTCCCTCTGAAATAGCCTTAACTTACCTTATGAAGCACGTGCAAAGAAATGGAGAGGAGGTGTAACATTGGAAAGCCAAGAAAAGGTAAGAAAAGAATTTAAAGAAGAGTTCAAAAACCAGATCCTCGGAGACATGACCAGAGAACAAATAGACGAAACCTTCAGAAACTCAGAAATGTCAGAGCGTTATATAGAACTTGGTTGGGCTGTAGAGTCCTCTGTGTGGGTGACAGCACTAAAGGCTTTACTCAATGGCAGGAGATTTTGGGTAAGGATATGGCCCGAAGTAGCTCCCCTTTGCTACGACGATGGTAGTGAAAGCCCATTTTATCGAACCTATCTAAGAATACTGTTGGAAAAGGAGTGATTTTTAAGTGAACCCAGGTGAATTTAAGGTTTTAATGGACGAGTTTTTAAACCACGAACAAGAAATTATGAACTTAAAAGCCCAAGACTACACTAATGACCACGATAGGCTGAAGAATTTCCGGCAAATAGCCCAGTTTGAAGGCAGAAATATGTCACAAATAGCCATGTCATACCTGCTGAAGCATGTGCAAAGCATTGCCTTAGCAGTTCAAGCAGGCGATTTAGGCGAAGATTCCTGGGTGTGGTCCACAGAGGACGGTTATGAAGGGCTAAAACAACGCATAGCCGATGCCAGAAACTATCTACTACTGTTAGCGGCATGTCTGGAGGTCGAGTTACATGGGTCTGATAAGAGTTCTCGATAGGCAAAGACGGCTTATAATCCCCAAGGAAGTGCTTAAAGCCACTGGAATCGAGCCAGGAGACATGGTAGAGCTCTGGGTAGGGCAAAACACGGAGGGTTCCCCGGCAGTAATGCTGTGCAAACGGCAGGATGCCTGCCTGTTCTGCGGCTCCACAGGGGGGTTAGTGGGGGTCCAGGAGAAATTCATCTGTGCTGAGTGTACCCGTTCAGCCGTCTATGCACTAAAGGGTGCTTCAAATGTGCATCAAACTGCATTAAATACTGCATCAAACCTCGAAGACCTGGAGGAGGGTTAAAATGCCTGAGTATTTTTGTCCCAGTTGTGATACTGTCTATCCAGCAGAAGGGGAAGAATCTTACCGCCACTTGTGTGAGGTCTGTGGAACAACGCTATTTTTGAGAAAAGGAGAGAAGCCTGATGAGTGATGAGCCTCTAAGCCAGAAGGAGAAGGTAGAGGGTGGAGAGTATATCAATGTGGAGATGAAACCACGGTATGTCATTTATGAAGTGGACTTCGATGAGGTCTCCAACTGGGTAGACATTAAGGAAGTTCTACGCCATGCAGAACTGCATTTATTTTTTGCACCAGACGAGAAAATTCCTCCAAGACTGCAGAAATTTCTCAAAAATCCCCAGGACGTTTATTGAGTTTGTAGGTAAGTGTATGGTATAATGTGGTTAGTCACTCCCTTTCGGTGATGGCACTTTGTTTGCCTCCTTTCTTTCGAGGTAGGGGCAGGACACGATTCCTGCTCCTTTTTCTTGCCCGCTACTGGAAAATTCTGGAAGAGCGTATCTCCTATAAAAAATATAGGGAGGGCTTTTTATACGGGGGCGGGCGGTGGTCTGGGGCTTGGGGTAGGGGTATCCCTTGTGAATGTTATCACTTTCACTAATCGAACAGGTGTTCCCTGGTTTCTACGAGTAAATTGTCTGACAATTCGATACAGTGTTCGGTTTCTGACGGGCAATCGATTGTTCAGAATATTCTGGATTTTTACTCGTAGGCTTACCAAGGAAAAATATATGCATAACTTAGCAGGAATATGACAATAAAAGGAGAAGAACATGGCAAGAAAATATTATAAAAGGGGTGACGCATAATGAAAAAAGAAGTAAGACGGAAAGCCAAGATTTACAAGTGCAAGCACGGTCAGAGATTTGTGGGTATGGTGACGTATTGCGAGCAGTGTTTAATAGAAGTGGAACAAGAACACGGCACACCATTTTGGGAACAAGACGGCGGCAAACCAGTTTACGGCACACCAAACAAATACACCCCATTAGGAGCAGATGCATTAGATTACGTCGAAGCACGTAAAAAAGCGTATGGGAGCACGAAGAAGTATATCGAAGGAAAGGGAATGACATTCGACGTACACTTATTTGAGGATTGTTTTCAAGAAGCAATATACCAGGTATGGAGAAACCAGAAAAGCATTATGGAGACAAGCATAAAGCAGGAAATACCGATAGACGGACTTATATCACGTAAAACACGACAAAGGTATATAGACTATTTACGCAAGTGGTCGAAGCGTGAAGATTTGACTGTATCAGTATTAACAGAGGAATATGAGAAGGATAAAAAAACCGTCAACGTAACTTATCGGGCAGGGAATATACCGTCACCCGAAACGGTATATATTGAGCAGGAGCAGGACAACGAGCTATTTTCCCGATTGACTGGAAAACAAAAAAGAATAGCTAAACTATTATTAGCAGGAGCAAAAAAGCAGGAAATAGCTAAACGGTTAAACGTGTCACGTCAAACCGTGTATAACGAATTACAAGGGCTAAAATACGAGCTAACAAGTCAAGGCAAATAAAGCATAAGCAAGCAAGTTAAAATCAATTCTAAGGGCACTCAGTTCGACTGAGTGCTCTTTTTTTATGTTATACGGATTATATATCCTCTTTTTTATAAAAGAGCCACACAAAGCCACATAGTGGTCGAACAAACATTCGATTTGCTTGTGAAAAAATTAACTTGAATTTTTACTTTACATTTTTAGCTTGCGAAACGTATAGAGGGTGAACACACTAACAAACCTTAAAAGGAGATGATTTGAATGACTAAAAAAGAGGAAAAGGTAACTATACCTTTGGGCGACGGTGCAGAATTGCTTGTGCCTCGCCAAAACATTAATGTGGAAGGGAAAGTGTCTAATACCGGTAAGTCTAAAACCCATTTTATGGCTACTGGTAAGGTAAAACTCAATGGCGACGTAGCAAAAATACGTGTCATGGTTTACACGCCCATTGAAGAATCCCAGGTACAAGAACTTTCCCTGTAATTAGAGGGGGCGTTATGCCCCCTCTCTTTATTTTTTGGGCGTGTATATACTGCGTATATGCGCCGATTGATGGATAAAACGCTCCCACAGGGGGGCGATTAATATAGATTTTTGTAGTCATATTGTATAATTCGTATATGAGCCGATTGATAACTCCAGTAAAGGAGGGAGTAGTATGCCCTCATTAGAGGACGTAACATGCCCTAAGTGTGGGCAGGTAATAGCTACTGCAATAGCTGGAAGTGTGGGCTATTGCCGAACATGTAAGATTTGGAGCGATTCTCCGTATTGGCAGAATCGTCAGACAAATCAGACAAATACTAAGAAGTCTGGTTGGGAACATGTAACCTAAATCTTGCAACAACTGTCAACACCTGAGCATTGACAGGAGTATATACTTTGGTGTATACCGCACTATTTACTCACTTACATACTAAAGGGGGGCTTGAGTAATGAAAATTATCAATACTGACATCTATACTGAAGCTAATCATCTGGTAGGTTATTACCTACATACTATCCTGGGTAAGAAAAGGCTGTGCTTAGATTGTGCCCAGGAAACTATCCACAAGGAGCCTATTTATAGCCAGAGTAAAGAGCTGGATTTGCAGTGCCTTAGTTGCGGCTCTAAGTTAAAAGCCAGGGATATGCACAGGCGTGCATAACGCATTAATTATACTTAAACCTTAAAGGAGGATGTATAATGAGAGACATTATCAAGTAGTCTTACTTGATGCTCACTGCCAAAGAGCAGTGGGTATCCGGGAAGACTACTCCACAGGGGGAGGTGAGATTATGGATTCAGAAATCAAAAGAACTCCACTTCAGCAGAAGGTGCTGGAGCAGATGCGTTACTACATGAACAAAGCAGAGTATCACAGAAAACGTATCAACGAATACACCCAGATGAGAGCCGAAGGCTACCACATGGACAGTGCCGAGTATGAAGACTTGCACCGACATTATGCCAAGGAAGAAGTCTACCTGGCATGTGCCAACGACATGGAACAACTGCTACGAGAGCAGTGCTCTCTGTGTGAGCAGGGCATCAAGCATACCCATGAGCATAAGGAGGTGTAACCAGTGAAAAGAGTCACTCTCTTAGAGCGTGGCGAGGAAGTGGCAAGCGTTTGGTTTGAAACAACCCACATACAGGAGGCGTTAGTGCCTGCAGAGGTAGTGCCTTCCACTGTACAACCAGGGGGAGAATTCATATTAGTGGGAGGGGAGGTGTAGCCGTGGAGTTTCTATTATTCCTGGCTATACTTTTTATCCCTGTCCTGTCTGTTATAGGCAGGACTATCAGGAGGTGACGCTATGGCTGCACTGCTAAGTCTCCAGGTATATATGTAAAGGAGGTGTAACCCATGACATTAACCCGCAGGCATTACCGTGAGCTGGCAGAGATTATTGCCAATCACAGCTCCAAGAATGATGAAACTATACACAAAGAAAGGTTCGTGGAGGAGCTATGTGCGTTCCTCCAATACGACAACCCCAAGTTCGACAAAGAAAAGTTTATCCAAGCGTCGAGTGTTAAAACCCTCAGGGAGTAAGGAGGTGTAATCATTGTCCAACAAAATTAAATCAGTAGAAATTAACGGTAACGTAAAGAAAGCACACACACGAGACAATTCAACATATTACTTACTTTTACCTGTTAAAGTAACCTTAGATGACGGCACGAAGTTCCTTGGTAGTATGAACCCATACATCAATGGAATAGAGCATCCGTTGACTATGGATGACCTGTACGACAAACTACAGCCCAAGAAGAAATACTATGTCAGCTATGAAACTACCTGCGTGGTAGAAGCCATTGATAAGGACGAAGCACATAACAAAGCCGTAAATCTGGAAGAATTACCTAAAAATGTGTCAGAGTTACACTTGGACAAGATAAGAGTTGTGCCTAAAGAATAATCACTTCAATTAATTTAACCAACTACCGTTTGGGGAGGTGACTACCCGAGCGAGCGACCCTTAGGGAGCGAGCGTTTGGGGTAGTCGCTCCCCAATCTCTTAAGGGGGAAAATTTTCGTACCTGCACTAAACCCCTTCAAGCCCCACCACACGGGCTTTCAAGCCAATTTTTAAGGTGCAAAAACTTATACTAATTTTAGTAGCGTACGAATTTTAGTATTAATATTAAAGTTTATACTAAAATTAGTATGGTATGTATTTACGAAATTTAATAGGGTATGTATCATACTAATTTTAGTATAAAGTTATAATTTTATCTTTACAAAAAGAAATGTTTATGTTACTATATAAACAAGGAGATTAATAAAGGAGAGATGTATATGAAAGAGAAGATAGAATTAAGCACAGTGCTTGCAAACTTTCTAATGCCTAAATTTCTGCACACAGAACTAAAAGTGTATGCCATTAAGCACGGAGTTACTATGTCAAGACTACTAACCGATTGGGTTGCAAGTAACTTAGATTTAGAGGAAGAGTTGGAACAGTTCAGAGAGGAGCGAGGTGAGCAGTAATGTCAAGAAACCCAAAAGCAAACCCAAACAAACTACGAAAGGCAGACAAAGTAACTATGCTGTTGCCACCCGCCGTAAAGCGGGAGCTGAAAAAAGAGTCAGCAGAACAAGACTGCTCGATGTCTTGGATTGTCACAGAAGTTCTGATGGAGCGTTACAGTATGACGCAGGAAGAAATAGAAAGCTTGGAAGGGCCCAGACCAACCAAGACTTTTACCGAGAGAAGGGAAAAGGCTCGACGAGGTGAGCCTTGGAGTGAGGGCAAGCGTCGTTCTATGAAGAGACAGGGTAAGAACGACGACTACGATGACGACATTGACCAGGACTTCGACTGGGTATGGTTAAAGTGTCCTAACTGTGAAAAGACAGTGGGGGTAACCCAGAACAAGTGGAAAGACCTGGTTAAGCAGGGTGTTCATCAGTGTCGGGACTGCGGAGAAGAGCGTAGTCCCGAGGAGTTTTTATCAGAAGGAGGTGAAGAGTGATGGCTCACTGTCCTATATGTAAGAGGTCGTTTAAAGTGCCCGAGGACGAAAGCCCACAGGAGTATGGATGCCCCCGGTGTGGTTTCTTTACTCTCGTTGAAGACGATGACAATGACGAGGGGAGTGACGAAAATGGCAGTTAGTATCATCCTATCGCATGATGACTATACCGCCAGCCTGGAGTCAGAGTTTGTGTTGCTGGCTCACAGGGAGAACGAAGAAGCCTCAGTCCAGCTCATAGGAGAACCCAGCCCACAGGAGCTGGCAGTTCTCGTGGGTTCTATACTGAACGTCGCTGTCGCCGTAAGTCGGGACAAGCACGGTATAGACCCGCAGATGTTTCTTTCTACTATCACAGAATATATTATCAAATCGAGCCCGCCCGAAGAACAGTAAACATCACCAAGGCTAACAAGTCACAGTCATACCGAAGTCACAGTCATACCGGCTGTGGCTTTTTTATTATCCCTCCAAGGAGATGGTTACTGCATAGGTATCATTCATAACTACAGAAGATGCAGTTCAGGAGGTAAGCAAGACCAAAAAACTATTATCGAGGAGGATGATTATGTTAGTAAGGCAAAGTTGAGCGAGTTGAAGATTGTTGAGGCAGGTAGCGGTAACAGCTACTTTGGACTGGTGAAGGAGAACCAGGACGGCACTAAGGAAGTAGAGTATGCTGTCGAGTGTGAAGGCTCTCGTGATGCTACTATCCGCAAGTGGTTGCGTCGGAACATCCGGGGTAACTTCGAGACGGTTACGCTTGCCGGTGCGGTAGCTTACACCATCAAGGAGCTGACTCCTGATGAGAAGATTGAGCTGGAGCACAAGTATGCTCTGGCTGAGCGTGGCGAAGAAACTGCTGTTCCTGAGATGGCAGTAGAACGGTTCAACAAGCTCATCAAGTAAGATGAGTAGTTCCCCCGGCTGGGGAGGGGAGTAATAAATATCCCCAGTCCATTATCTTAAATGCAAGGAGGTGAGAAGATGGAGGAGGCAGTAGTGGTGGGTTACTTCGTCAGGTTTGACTGTCCTATGGGCAGTGATTCTGTGAGATGGCACTCTTACTGCTTAGATTGTTATGACACTGTTACACAGCACTCAAAGCACTCAAAGACCAGAAGGATAACCAGCTCAGATACAGTAAACAAACCAGTCCGTTGTACAAGCTGTGGCAATATTGTTAAAAGGGGGAGCATCAAACCACAGCTCAGTGCCACGGGAGCTAAGCTCTTGTTACAAGAAGCGGCTCAAGCTATAGCAGACAAAAAAACTCAACCTGAAAAGAACTGTTACGGTACGTGGGAAGAGTGCAAAGCGTATGAAGACCAAATCTTAGCCCACATTGACTCTCTTGTGGGCTAAATAAAAGAAAGGAGGAATCAAAGTGTCGAACAAAGTTAAAGTAAACGGACTGGCGGGTAACATAGAACAGTGTTATCAGGACCGTAGCCACCATTTGGGCAACAGTCTTCTGCATGACTGGGCAGACCAAAGCACTATAGACCCACCCGTACCCAGTACTTTTCCAGTACCCAGTACTTTTCCAGAGCTCGTTACTGGGATGGCAGGTAGGATGCCTGCTATCTCCGCAGCTAATAACGAAGAAATTGCTAAAGACTTATATCGTATGGGGCTGAATCATTTCTTCCAGAGAGTGACCGCAGGGGGTGGGCGTACAAGAGCGTTGACTCTGGCTCATCGCAGGATGAGTGACAGTGACGTAAACCCGCACTTAGCCTGCCTGTTTCACCCCGGTAGATTATCTTTTAGCAGAAATCGGAACGATGAGGGAGTGAGCGTTCCTGCCCGGGTAACCCGGTTGGTCCTACAAGATGTGGAAAGTATTACAGGTTATAACAGCTTTGAGCCCAGCACTCGGGTGTGTAATGCCAGTAACCATCAGGGAAATAATCCTAGTACAGTGTTCAAGGTTCCTTCACATGCCATGGGAGTAGTCCAGAAGATGCTGGATATGTTCTACGACGAGTCGTTGCCAGAAAACGACCCATTCGCTCCGAGTGCCAAGGTCAGGATCGTGGGGAAATCCGAGAATACTCGGATGACCCACCGCCGTCCGGTCCCCATCATTGAGATATGGGGACCGTGGGAAGTAAATAATAACTCACGTCCACGAGTTCCTGGTGAAGGGCCGGTGTATCCGGTCCTGGGATACTATTTTCCCAGGACTAAATGCCTGCTGTTGGGAGATTATCTACAATCAACCCGTATCAGACGGTGGTTAGCAAGGAACTTCCACAAGATGATGGAACAAATAGACCCGGAGCTGTATCAGGAGACTCCTTACTGGAGATTCCATCCTGATATAGAGCAGGCTGAAACACGCAAACCAGAGAAGCAGAAGAAGAAAAAACGCAAGCGGGTAACCGTGTCAGTAGGAGCTGACCCGGAATTCGAGCTGGTAAAGGTCAGTAAGGAGAACCCCTTTGGAAGGGGAGGCTACCGTAGAGAGGTAGTTCCTGCGTGCGAAGCTCTCCAAAGGGAGAGAGGAGGGGACAACCCCATAGGAGCAGACGGCTCTGGACAACAGGTGGAGTTCAGACCTAAGCCCAGTAACAAGCCCTCGGCTGTGGTCCAGAGTATGAAGGAGTTGTTTGAACAGTTCGAGAGACAATATGGTAAATACTCTCGAACCAGGCTGGGTGTCTCCCTGGTGGGGGATGATTACCCCCTGGGAGGTCACATCCATGTGGGGTTGGGAGGTTCCTGGAACCCGCCGGAAGCTCTCCTCAAGATGTATGACCGCTTCTTCGGTGAGGAGTTGCAGTATCTCACCGGCTCCAAACGCCCAGAGACCAGTTATGGTTCACTGGGCGAAGTGAATATCAAACCGCACGGGTTTGAGTACCGGACTCCTAGTGCAACGGCGTTCATTACACCCAAGACGGCGTACATTACCCTGAAGATGGCTAAAAACATCACAGAATACTTCATCAACAGGGTGAATGTGGAGTATAACAACCCACCGACGGACGATGACTACCGTCGGATAGCAGGGCTGAAAGAAGAGGAGCTCGCTTACTTCCGTAAGATGACGGAGGACTACCGGAAGGCAGAGCCCGAACAATTAGATAAAGTAGTAGCTTACTGGGCTCCTGCAGTGAAACCGCCTAACCCGGTAGATTTGTATGTAGCAGACCATATCAACTGCAGAGATGACTGGCATCCCGACATTCAGGACAACTTCAGCAAGACTCTGGGCAAGCTCATGCACAAGCATAAGTTAAATAGAACCAGAGCAACTTTCTTCGGGTTGGCTTCCAGCCGAGGCTGGGTATCCTGGCCTTTCCCCATCAAGGAGGTAGGTATGGGGTTCCCGCCTGACTTCGAGGGAACCCACTATCAAGTGACTGTCTTTGAAGGAGAAGAGGGCAGTTACGGTGGTATTAACTACCTCATTGGGTTACCTTTTGCCTTCAGGATGGACCAGGAAACCTATCACAGATACAAAAACAAAGTAGTCAAGGCTGTAAAAGAATACTTACTGGACCCGCCACCCCGTGACCAGAACCCTGCTGAGAAATACAAAGTAGATTATCAGTCTTCAGAACAGTCAGATGGTGATATGCCATCAATGAGAGCGAGACAGGCTGCAGAACGAATAAGGGCACGGACATCGTGGTCCAGGCGTGAGCGAGACCGCATACTTACCCCGTTGCACGATGAGGAAGAGGCAGAGGAGGACTTAGAAGAGTTAGAAGAGGCCTTAGAAGAGGCAGGAGATGTAGAGGAACCAGAGGTTACAACAGAACAGTTTCCCCCTGAGCCAGGGAGCGTGCCTGAGACTCACCGACAGCTCAACTATCTCTATGCCCACAGGAGAGGTTGGGTGCATGGTCACGTCCTTTTTGGACAGTTCAGGCATATCAATCCTGAGCTATTCTCCTCTCCTCTATCCGATGAGGAGTGTAGAAATCTTCAGGTAGGAGACATTGTGAGAGTCGTAGAAAGACCTGCGACGGCCCGCCACCACGAGGTAGTGCAGGGAGACATAGTTCAGATAAGAGATTTACTTGACTCTGGGCGGGGAGTTACTGTCTACAACTATCGTAACGGGGAGACCTTTACAGTTATTTCCCTGCGTATCGGCAGGGTATTACACCCGCCAGAGATAAGTGGGGGCGGTATTACAACGACACCCAACGAGGAAAGAACCTGGGACCCACATTTCGGACGGCAGAGCGAAGACGCAGGGGCTCCGCAAGGGCCTCCTGCAGGAACCTACATGAGGATGGTAAGGGACATAGACCGTAGGGTGCTCAACAGAAATCAGCCCAGTTTCTCACTAAGGGGAGCAGTAGTAAGAATAACTGAACGACACCCTCACAGCTCTTCTGTCTTCCCCTATGTGGTGCGTTGCGTGACAGGCCCGTTAGCAGGACGAGGTTTCTTCTGCTGGGGTAGTGACTTAGCTTACCTGTCAAGCAGGGAACATGAACAGGTAAGAGAACAGAATGAGTCAGCTCAGTAAGTTAAATAAATTAAAAGGAGGATGATGGTATGTGCATCATTGCAATTTGCAGAACCAGAAAGCTGACCAAAGAAGAGTTTGAAAATTGCTTCGTCAATAACTCTGACGGGGCAGGCTTCATGTGGCATGACGGGGAAAAGAAAAAGAATGTCATGGCAAAGGGGTTCATGCAGAAAGAGACGGCGTGGGAGTATTACGACCGCAGGGTAAATAACTTACCCCATGTAGCCCACTTCCGTAAAGAGACCAGTGGAGGAGTGAGACCAGAGCTAACTCACCCTTACATTGTAGACGAAGGAGCTCCCCTCTCGTTAGAATACGAGGGGGAGACTCCCCTCTTAGTTCATAACGGTATAGCCTCCGGTTGGAAGGACTTTCTAATGACAGTTTGTCTGACCAGAGGAATAAGGATTCCACAGGGGCAGTGGTCTGATACCCGTGCTATGGCTCTGGGGATGTATTACCTCGGAGAAGAGGCTATACCGTTGCAGGATGACCGTTCTAAATACGTGGTCTTGAACGAGGAAGGAGAGGTTTATGTCCATGCTCCAGCAGGGACTAACTCCTTCCAACAGTCTGAGGATAAGGCTGTCCTGTTCAGTAACGGAGACTTTCGCAGGGTCTTCCAAACCACTGGATGGCAGTGGGGAGGTCAACAGGGAGCTTACTACTACTACGGAAAAGGAACTACTGCCAAAAACAACACTGCCGCTACTAAAAACAATCAGACCAACAAATCCAGTAAATCCAGTAGAGGTAGCAAAGGTAGCAAAGGTACTGCCACGGAACTTAAAGGCAGCAACAAACCAGACCCCTATAAAGATGAGAAAGGCAATGAGATAATCCTGGGGGCTAACGGATACTGGCGGAACGGTATCTGGTATCCTTACCATAAGCACCAGGAAGAAGACGAGGCAAAAAAGCCAAAGCCCGAAGTAACCGAAAAAGACGAAGACTTTTCCGGTATTATCGTTCGACGGCCTGGGGAAACTCGGGAACAGTTCGCTAACCGAGTTATTCTGGCGTTAAGAGAGGAGGAAGGTATCACCGAAGGAGAGATATGGGACGCTGTTATAGATACCTCTGACTATGTAGTAGACGAATACGAGGACTTCCGTTATGCACGAGGCTTCGAGGATGAGACCGAATACTTCGGATATGAGGAGTTCCCGGAGCTTCCTGTGGACTCGGAAAAGGAGGGAAAAACAAATGCAGAACAAGATAAAGTGGGGACGGCTGAAAAGAATAGCTCAAAAGATAAGCGGTAAGAACGTGGACATATACGGAAGCACTCGGATGTCACCAGAGATACGCTCTGCTGTCGAGTTCAACGGTGGCAGGGCTGACATAGGTATTAACCTCAAACAGGTTAAGAATGTCCAAGAGGTCATTGAGGCGTTAGCCCATGAGTTAGCTCACGTGGTTCTGGGCGACTCAGCACACACCGAAGAACACAAGAAGAAATGGCGTGAGCTAACCGATAAAATCAAAGTCAAATACGAGGAGGAAGAGTAAACCCTGGCTGGGGAGGGTTAAATCCCCAGTCCATTTAGATTATAAGGAAGGGAGGGTTGAACTTGGAGCCAGAAGGACTGACTACAGCAATAGACATGGCAAAGAAAGCTAACGAAAACGACCAGCTCAGGAAAGAAGGCAAAGAATTATCGCAAAGAATCCTTGACCTGCTCTATGAGAACGAGGGCAGTCATGGAGCTATGGCGTTAGCCTGTCTTTTAACTGCATCGGTCATCGGAGAAATGCAGAACAAACGAAAAAACCCTTGACATTGAACTAAAATTTTAGTAAAATGTCGTTACAGTCCACAAAGGAGGTGCAAATTTTGGATAAAATAAACGTAACTACTACCATGAATAGGGAGAAGCACCAGAAATTAAAGCAAATTGCTAAAGACAGGCGAATGAACTTACATGAGCTGGCAGAGGAAATCCTCAACTGGGGGGCTGAGCAAGATGTCCTGGCGTTATATCGGCTGGGAGTGCGTGTCCCCGTATTCCCAGGTGAACTTGAATCTAACCAATCTGGGTAATACCGTTGAGGTAGAAGCAATAGGCAGTAGTATCTATATCACTCCCGTAGATATAGAGTGTGCCTTCTGTGGGGCAGTGGCCTTCAAGACCCACAGAGGATTGGGAGTGTGTAAACATTGTGCCAGTGAGCTCAAAGAGTTGAAAGAAAGGGGGTAACAGGGTGAGCAAACGAACACAGCATGCTTGGTCCGAAGAGGAGATAGCTACACTTAAAGAAGCCTGGGAACAAAAACCAGAAGGGCAATCTATGCGGAGCTTCTCTGGAGAGGTTGCTGAAGTCCTTGGGCGTAGCCCGACTTCGGTGTTGGGAAAGCTCTACGGTGTGATGGGTAAAAAACAGTCACCAAGAAGCAAAAGTCAGGATAAGAGGACTCCTCTACCAGTCAGGATAGCACAGCTACAACACCAACTCCAAGCGATGCAGGAAGAGTTATCAGACCTCAAACAAGAAAGCAAGATTATCGAAGACTGGGTAGAGCAAACCCTTAGAATCAAAGAACGCTATACGGTGACTGCCGACAGCAACGGTATAGTTCATCGTGTAGAAAAACAAGAGTAAATAACTTTGGCGGGGCGGTTTAACTGATGCAGTTAGCCGAGGCAACGCTGTCCCTGCTGGTGAGCGACCCTTTATGAGGGAGAGGAGAACCAGCCCCCGCCAATTTTCCCACAGGAGAGGAGGGTCAGTATGCACC
>Ga0207421_10004519_pt1 | contig 15960 bp, 18 predicted proteins | sample SodLakKL_010_SED_4_FD_187542 | JGI IMG/M metagenome (GOLD analysis project Ga0207421, IMG submission 187542) | Alkaline sediment microbial communities from Lake Tanatar, Kulunda Steppe, Russia - 8KL_010_SED (SPAdes) (version 2) | ecosystem: Environmental > Aquatic > Non-marine Saline and...
ACTGGCGACGCGATTGCTCGACACAGCCAACCCGGAGGCCGTCATCGAGAGTAGTGCCGGCTCGAAACGGGCGATCCTCGTCGGCGGAACGATTACACTTCACAACGTTCCCGAAGGGCTCGCGATCGGCGTCGCCTTCGGGACTGGGCTAGAGACGACCGGACTCGTTCTGGCAGTTGCGATCGGGGTCCAGAACCTCTCCGATGGGTTCGTTGTCGCACTTGCCGCGATCGAATCCGATCTTTCCCGAGCGCGTCTCCTCACATACACCACGCTGACGGGCGCCGTTCCGGAACCGATCGCTGCCGTCGCCGGGTTCGTCCTCGTTTCGCAGGTCGGTGGAATATTCCCGGTTCTCGCCGCGTTCGCTGCCGGAGCAATCTTTTCGATCACGTTTCGTGAACTGATTCCTGCGAGTCAGCAAAACGGATTCACCGATCTCACGACGATCATGTTCGTGCTTGGGATCGTCGTGATCTTCGCTGTCGAAAGTATCATTTCGGTACTCTGATCGGCGTTGCTCCGTCACACCGAACGCCGATTTAAAACGGGGTCGAGGCGGTCACCCGTCACCGTCGACGAGTTCGCCCATGGGCTGTCTGTGTCCACAGTGTGGACAGGACCAGTCGGTCCCGACCAGGTCCGATCGATCGATGTCGCTCAGGCCCCAGTACTCATCACAGCTCCCACAGTTTACGTGTGCCAACGTTTCGATGTATGCCGTGTGCTCTGTTGACATGAGCCGTCCATACGACCCACGTACTAGTGAAGCTTACCCCGCGTGCGGTGACGCGGGGCGTCCTGCGTCTCGCGGCGGCAGGCTTCCTGTTTCGACGACGTGACTTGCAGACACCTCAAGGGTATCCACAGCGGTCACAGTCTCCACAGGCGTTGATTCGGATTCTCCCAGCCCTAATAACTCGTCAATGAATAGTCGATACCCAACTCTTCCAACCCCAACTTCTGCACCTCAAAAGCCGCATTCCTATCACGGTCCGCCTCAAACCCACACGCAGGACACGAGTGTTCCCGAACCCACAGTGGCTTCGCCGTCTCCACGCTACACTTTGCACACCGCTTCGTCGTCCCCTCGGGTGGAACAGTCTCAACGTGACACCCGTTTTTCCGACCGTGACGTTTGAACGTTTGAATCGTCTCGTACCACGACATCAACGCGATGTTCCGTCCGTTCGTTGACAAGCGAAGCAGACCTCGTGTGTTCAGGCATTCAAGCAATACGGCGTCGTACTCATGAGTGTATGCGCGGGCGAGTTTCTCGCGGAAGTCTTTGAACTTGTTGTGCAAGTCTTCGTAGGCTTCGGCGAGTCGTCAGCGTGCTTTCTCCCAGTTGTTTGACCCGTGTTCCTTGCGTGAGAGTTCACGGTGTCGCTTGTCGATGCGTTCGAGGTCCTCGCTGAACTCTGGCGGGGTAACGGCGATACCTTTGGAGTCATGGGTGAACGCGAGGATACCGAGGTCAATACCAACGGTGTCCTCGATGTCGATGGTCGAGGGTTCAGGTGGGTCGGGGTAGTCGGGTTCGTTGTCGATGACGATTGACACGAACCATTTCCCCGATTTCTCCTGTTTAAGCATGACCTGTTTGATGTCAGCACCGTCTGGTAGTGGGCGGTGGTATTCGATGTCAAAGTTTCCGATGTTCGAGAGCCATAGCGTCGCGTGTCCAGTCCGACCCGTGTTACTATCCACGTCAAAGCCGGATTGGTTGTACGTGACGCTACGGAAGTCGTGTGGCCGCTTCCATTGGAGGTCGCCCACTTTGTGCCCTCGCTCTTCGAGTTCTTCGAGGGCATCTTGAGCCCAGTAGATGCGTCGCACGGCCATTTGCAGGGCTTTCGAGTGTGCGTCGCTCCACTTGGGATACTTGCGCTTCCACTCTGGGAGCTTGTTTTGCAAGGTTGTGTAAGTTGGTTTGTCGTTGTCGGGAGCCGGGTTGTAGTGTTGGGTGAGCGCGTGGTTGTAGACTTCCCGATTGAGGTTGATTTGATAGAGTGCGGACTCTTCGTCTTCCTCTGTTTCGGGATGCACTCGGTGCTTGAACGTCGGCTCCACTGTACTCAGTGCTATGTTCTGATGTAGATTAATGATGTTGGTTGAGGTTGCCTACCGCATTCATCCCCGGGTACGGTGACCCGGGGAATTCTGCTATCGAATTATTTAAACGCCGCCCCGGGACGACTCGAGACCAGCGTGGTGGCAACACTCGCTGAGAGCCGTTCGATCGCCAGGGTCGTGGTCACTCAAGCGGTTTGAGCGGCGTCCCCTTGACGAGTCGGGCGGAGTTCGATCCGAGCGCTCGTGCTGTCTTTGCGGTAACGTCGGACCGGTCAAATACGGGATCATCGTCGGGAAGCTGTTTGTGGTGGACGACCACACGCGAGTCAGGCGCCACGCCGATCCCGATCTTTAGTGATGAGGTGACCGATGCGTCGTAGGCAACGGAGACGCCGTCACCGTCGTATCCGTGTTGGACGACCCAGGGGACGCCTTCTTCCTCGATACCGTGTTCGATGTACTGGACGAGTTCCGGTTCGCGATCGCCGACACACCGCACGAAGAGGCGAGGCATTGCATCGTCGGTTTCGATCGGGCTTCGACAGTCATCCATACCGTCTCCTGTATCGATCTCCGAGTACAAAACAGTGTTCTCAGTTCGGCTGGAACGTCGTCCGTTCGATCGCTGAGGAAAGTGCGTCCGGAATCTCGAACTCCAGATGTGTTCCACCCTCGATATGCGAGAGGACAAGCCCCGTGGCGACGGCGTTTCGAGGTCCCATCGCTCCGCGGACGTTCGCGCTTCCACAGACGATCCCGTACTCGGCCATCGCATCGGAAATCATCTCTGGAATCTCGAAATCGAGCGCCGAGCGGCCAACCATGACGACGAACGGGAGGTGACGAATGCTTTCCGTCGGCGTAATGATGTTGAGCGCTCGCGTCGCGTTTACGACGAAAACCCGTCGTTTGGCCTGCCGTCGGATGCGCCGGATCTCCTCAGACGACTTGTCGACGGGCAGCGGTTGCATCTCCCCGTCGTCTTTGAGTAAGACGGTTCGGCCGAAGAGTTCGGGAGCGGCCGGTTCATCAAGGAAGTTGACGGTTCCATCCTCCTGACGAATGCTAAAGAGGGTTTCAACCTTCGCAGAGGGATAGATTTTGATCTGCTCTGCGAGATCACGGTCTTCCAACCCGAGTTCGGAATTGATGAGCATCGTCACCATATCGCCGGCACCCGAGAGATGAATCGACTCGATGCGCTTGTCCTCATCCATGTATGCGGCGTCAGTCGATCCGCCGCCCATATCCAGAATCGCAACCGGGTGGTCGGTCCCGGGCGTCGTAAGCGAGCCGAGGACGGCCATCTTTGCCTCGATACCCTGAATGATCACGTCGGCGCCCAACTCCTCGTGGATCCCATCTGCGATCTGTTGCATCGGGAGTTGCTGGGTCTTGACCATTGCAGCCAGTCCAACGGCGTTTTCCATCGAGTGTTCCTGTGCGACCGAGCCCTCGACTTCCTGTGGGACCAACGTATCGACCGCCATGATATCCCGGATCTCGATCGAGTCGATCGACTGTCCTGTTACCTCCGCCATGCTGCTTCGGGCACGGTTCAACATCCCACCGATGTTCGATCCACTCTCCCCTCGCACGTCCGACACCGGCCAACTGTTCATCACCGCATCCATGATGACGTCCGCTCCCTCGTCCACCGGCACACTGGTCGTGTTGCTACGCTCGTCGATGATTCGGAGTTCGCCGGCCGGAATCGTTCGCTCCGTAACGTCGCCCTCCGGCGTCTTGATCACGACGGCGGACTTGTTGCCGACAAGTGCGCGGGCAACGGGAATGATCTTCTGTGTCTCGTCCGAGGAGAGATCGAACACCGTCGCAATGCCGTAGGGGTTCGATAGTGTGTCGATCGTTTTCCCGCTCGCCTGTGGCGCAACTTCGATTGCAGCGCGCTGGTTCCGGGGGACCTCGTCCAGTTTTCGGACCTCGTCGACGATCGGCATCTCGGTCTCGATACGGTTGTGAATGAGCACCGCGTCGTCTTTCTGGACGATCGCACCGTTGATATCGTATCCGTTGTCAGTCCACTTAGTGATGATCTCCGCAGCCGCCTCGAAATCGACCGACTCCGGAACGAGAAACACGATCGGCTTGTCCGTCGAGTACGTCTCCATTTCCGCTGTGATCTCGACCGTCGTCCCCGTTCCAAGCCCGACCCCGCCCGGTGTCGAGGGGTCGTGACCGATCATCGTCGATTCCGTAATGATCGTCTCGGTGATCGTCTCCATCGCGACATCGCCGATGACGGGCGCTGCTTCGTTTATCAGGACGCGATCGATCGCAGAGACGTCGATATCTGCGTTCTTCGACGCCTGTGTGAGCGCTTTGACGACTCCGGGAACGTTCTTTTTTGTCCCTTTCAGTCCTGTCGTCCTGTACAGGGCATCCGAGACGAACTCGGTCTCCCCTGATCCCGAGCGACGAAGAAGTGCGACCTCGGTGCTCGAGTTCCCAATATCGACACCTGCGATGTATTTCATATGGTACCCATTGACTATCAAGGTGCAGTGGAAAATACCTTTTCCGTAATGGCTATCTTACTATTCGCTCTCAGAAGAAGATCACGAACTTCCATGTTATACCTTTATTCGGGTTCGTTATGAGTATACGAACGGAGAGTCACAGATGACAGACGTAACACTTGACACGGCAAAGGAAATTATCGAAGCAGCGGAAACGAAAGCCGACGAAATCGATGTTCCGATGTGTATCGCTGTAATGAACGACGGGGCTAATCTCGTCGGGTTCCACCGCATGGACGGGGCACTCCTGGCGAGTATCGATATCTCACAGAACAAAGCCTACAGTGCAGTATCCCTGAAACTGGACACGGAGACTGTCCACGAGGTTTCACAGCCAGGAGAATCACTGTACGGACTTGGGAGCACGAACGACGGGCGGATCATCACGTTCGGTGGTGGAATCCCACTCGAAGACGACGACGGCAACGTGGTCGGCGGTGTCGGCGTTTCCGGTGGCAGTGCCGAAGAGGATGTAGAAGTCGCTCAGGCAGGCGTCGACGCCTTCGAAAGTACGTAATCCACTGCTACGGATTGGTGTGATCAACGACCGCCGTTGTCGGGCTTTGCCCGACTGCTTGAGGGATCTCCGATCCCTCTCTGTCGCCGGACTGCGTCCGGCTGCTCGCGGAACTCCGTTCCGCGCTGTCGCCGGATTCCATCCGGCTGCCAGTGGAGCGTTTCGCCGCGCTGATCGATCAAGACGGGGTCGCCGATCGGCGGCAACGACGGACACGAATCCGTGTGATATGCACGATCGATCGAGCCGGAAGTGAGGGCAACCTCCCGGCGACTTCACTTCCTCACGGTGCGTCGCTCGTTCAGTCGTGGACTCGCCGAACATCGCAACATCTTCGCGTTTGCGCAATCCCGGCGAGATCGGAACGCACGCCCGAACTGCTGGGTCGTCCCAGCGGGGCACCGTCGGTTCCACAGGTCAGAACGGGACTGCCTCGAACCAGACAGAGTAACTACTTGCATAAAAACATTCACTCGCTTATGTAGATAGATAGCGACAAATATTTTATATTTCCAGGAAACGCAATAAGTAGTTACACATGCACAAAATTCAGATAATAAACCCAACAGGTTTACAATTTGAGTTTCACTACGTAATATTTCTTTTCATAACTGGATAAGATGATGGTTAAACTATATACACTCGCTTGTGGAGTGGCCATATGTAATGCCAGATGATGATAAACCATACGCTGACGGAGGGAGTGAGTCCGAAGAGTTCCAGGAGGCCACAGCCAGACGTTCTAAACGGTTCGAGACGCTGGACGAGCGTGCAGTAACCGAAGACGGGTTCGTAAACGAGTGGCCGGATGTCGGGTTCGTCGCTATGGAAAGCCCGAACGATCCCGACCCAAGTGTGACGGTTGAAGATGGGCGGATCGTGGAGATGGACGGAACGGAGCGAGAAAACTTCGATTTCATCGATCGGTTCGTTGCCGACTACGCGATCAACGTCGAGAAGGCCGAAGAAGCGATGGAAGTCGACTCAGAAGCGTTCGCTCGCGATCTCGTCGATATCAACGTTCCACGCGAGGAGGTCGTCGAACTGTCGACGGCTATGACGCCGGCCAAACTGGTAGCGGTCGTCAACCATCTCGACATCGCCGAGATTATTATGGCGATGAAAAAGATGCGGACGCGCCAGACGCCTGGGAACCAGTGTCACGTGACGAGCGTCGAGGACAACGTGGCACAGATCGCAGCGGATGCGGCCGAAGCCGCACTCCGTGGCTTTTACGAGGCCGAAAACACCGTCGGTGTAGCTCGTATGGCACCACTAACGGCGCTTGCACAGCAGATCGGAGCGCAGTGTGGACGTGGTGGCGTGATCACCCAGTGTGCCGTCGAGGAGGCAACGGAGCTCGAACTCGGTATGCGAGGGATGACTGGCTACGCGGAGACCGTTTCTGTCTACGGCACGGAAGACGTGTTCAAAGACGGTGACGACACGCCCTGGTCCAAAGCGTTCCTCGCGTCGGGGTACGCATCACGCGGGCTGAAGATGCGGTACACCTCCGGTGCTGGCTCGGAACTCAACATGGGCCAGGCAGAAGGCAAGTCGATGCTCTATCTGGAGGCACGGTGCATCCTGGTCACCAAAGGCTGTGGTGTCCAGGGGCTCCAAAATGGGGGCATCAGCTGTATTGCGATTCCGACGTCGGTCCCCGCTGGCGTCAAGGAGGTCGCAGCCGAGAACCTGATTACGATGATGGCCGACCTTGAGGTTGCCTCGGGGAACGACCAGACGTTCACTCACTCGGAGAAACGACGGACTGCCCGGATGATGCCCCAGTTCCTCGCCGGCACTGACTTCATTTTCTCGGGATACAGCGCCGTGCCGAACTACGACAACATGTTCGCGGGCTCGACGTTCGACTCCTCCGATTTCGACGAGTACAACGTCATGCAACGTGACCTCCAGGTCGAAGGTGGGACGCGACCGATCGATGAAGAAACGGTCCTCGAAGCCCGCGAACGTGCGGTCAAGGCGCTTCAGACCGTCTTCGAGGAGCTCGGATACCCACCGATCACCGACGAGGAGGTCGAGGCAGCGGTCTACGCCGACGGCAGCAAGCAGATGCCCGATCGCAGCACGGCCGAAGATATCGCAGCCGCAGAGGATCTCATGGACGAAGGGATCACCGGTGCCGATGTGGTGAAGATTCTGGCCACGAACGGCTTCGAAGATGTCGCCAGGAACCTGCTGGGAATGCTCAAAGGCCGTGTTGCGGGCGATTATATTCAGACCTCAAGTATCTTCAAAGGAGACGGCGAGTTCGATGTCGTCAGCGCAGTCAACGACCCCAACGAGTACCAGGGTCCCGGAACGGGATTCAGGCTCACCGGCGAAGACTGGGAGGAGAAAAAGGAACTCAGGTTTGCAGTCGATCCGGAGGACATCTAACGACCATGTCACAGGTACAACAGCAAGAACGGACGCTGGTACTTACCGAAACGGAAGCCGCACAGGAGGGGACAGCAAGCGACGAAGTCGTCATCTCGATCAGTGCCGGGTTCAACGAAATGAAAGACGAGACGCTCGCCGGCGTGAGCCTGGCAGAGGTCCTCCGTGAGATGATGGCCGGGGTCGAAGAGCAGGGTCTCACGCCTCGCGTCGTTCGGTTCGTCGATAACCTCGATCTCGGAGTCATCGGTCTCAGAGGGGCGAAACTCAGCGGATCGGGAATCTCGATCGGAATCCAGACGCGTGGCACGACGCTCATCCACCAGGAGGACCTCGTTCCGCTCACCAACCTCGAACTGTTCCCACAGGCACCGCTGATCGACCTCGAGACCTACCGTGCGATCGGGAGCAACGCTGCGGCGTATGCCAAAGGAGAGAGTCCGGAGCCGATCCCCGTCGGAAACGACCCGATGGCACGGCCGAAATACCAGGCGCTTGCAGCGCTCTGGCACATCAAAGAGATGCAGCACAAAGACGAAGACAAGCCACCGATGGAACTGGAGGTGTCCTTCGAATAGCCATGACTGACGAAATCGAATACCCGCTTGCGGACAACCCGGATCAGGTAGAGACCCCGGACGGAACGAAGCTCTCGGAGATCACGCTCGAAAAAATCGTCGAGGGCGAGATCGACGGCGAAGAGCTCGTTATTACGCCCGAAACGCTCGAAAAACAGGCACAGATAGCTGAATCTGAGGGGCGGCCACAACTCGCCCAGAACTTCCGTCGGGCTGCCGAACTGACCGCAGTTCCCGACGATCGGATCCTCGAAATATACAACGCACTCCGACCGAGCGGTGCCGAAAAGGAGACGCTCCACGAGATCGCCGATGAACTCGAAGACGAGTACGACGCGACAATAAACGCCGAGCACGTCAGGGAAGCTGCAGAGGTGTACGAGGAGCGCGAGCTCTACTGAACCGGAGCCAGCGACCCCCCAAACCGTTCCGAATCGTTCCCGCTGGTCGCCCCACGCTCAGCGGGGTCGAGAGGGCCGAATCGATCGACTACAACTGAGGATGGGCGTCGACTGCACGCATGTGCCTACAGGAGCCGCGATCGTGTGGACGCCGAGCGACGTGGCAATTACAGTCCACGGCCGCTCCCGAGTCCAGTGTGACGACGTGATCGGCCTCCGTCTCGATCGGGCGAGTGGCAGTCTCGTCGTCGGTCGGGGTGATGCATACGAGGCCGTCGTCGATCAACACGAATTCGTACCGCTCCCGGTAGTCCCGCCACTCCCGATCACTGTTGCGATCGATCGCCTCCTTGATAACGTCGAGGTGCTCGCGACCAGCATCAGGATTCTCGGCGTCGTCGCTCGTCATGCGTTGTCGTACGGTAATCCACGTCTTAGCAGTTCCGAGTGTCCAGTTCGAAACCGAACTCACAATCGGTCCGACACAACGTATTTGTACTGCCGTGTAGACGGAGCAATAGAGCCGTCCATGCGATACGCTAACAGGTACGTTCCGAGAGGACCGGAGACGGTCGGAGGCGACTGGGGGGCGTCCAGACGGTGGCGGCCCCCTGTCCTGGGCAGACGCGAATAGAGCCATGTACGATCGAGTGCTCGTTCGTTGTGATGCTGATGACCGAACGACTCCGGCAGTCGAACACGCTCTCAGGCTCGCGTTTACCCACGACGCGACGGTGTACGTCCTCGATCGCGCTGAGACGACCGATCCACGTATCGTTCGGATCGACGGAACAGCGATCGACAGCGTTCTGACGACCGCTCGAGAGCGCGGGATGCCGACGGTGATCGAAGAGGCCGGCGATGTGAGTGGCGACGTGCCGAGAGATCTACCGGTGCGGACTCTCCTGGCAGACTGTGTCACCGCGTATGGTATCGATCTGGTGGTACTCCCAATTTATGGGCGACGGAGCCTTGGGGAGTACGTCTTTGGAAGCGAGAGCAAACGGATCATCAGTACGGCGACGACACCCGTGTTGACCGTTCGATCGGACGCCACGTTATCAGAAACGCACCCCTACGATTCGGTTCTTGTTCTGGTCGATAAGCGTACCGACGTGGGAGTGCCAGTCAGGTGGGGCGCAGAGATTGCGAGCCGGTACGACGCCACGCTTCACCTGGTATCCATCGTCAACGAGGCTGTTCTCGGCACTGGAACGTGGTCGAACGAGATTACCGATCGGCTCAAAGCGGAGTCCCACTGGACCGTCGACGAGGCCAAAACGGTTGCAGTCCGCGCGGGTGTCGACGATATCGTTACGACCGTCGAGTTCGGTTCGACTGTCACTGAAATCCGATCGTACGCTGCCGACAGAGAGATTGATCTCGCCGTCGTTGGCACGAACGGACGGCTCGGGTTCGACACGTCTCTCCCGGGAAGTCTCGGTGAACGAATCGTTCGTACTGCTCCGACACCGATGCTGATACTCTCGGATACACTCACTGACGCGGAGTCACCGGACGTACTCGGCGAATCCACACGGTAGTCCTGTCCGGCAGGATGACTGTTCGACCGTGGTAGCCGCCCAGTCGCACCCTCGATAGCGATCGGCCAGGACTCGATCGTCGACACCGGCGACTCGGACCGGCAGCGAAGTCACTAAACCGTCCCCATCCTAACGGCCGTGTATGCAAGCGCTGGTCATTGCGGCACACGGATCACATCTGAACCCGGATGCCTCGGATCCGACGTACGCCCACGCAGATGCCGTTCGCGAAACGGGCGTCTTCGACGAGGTACGAGAAGCGTTCTGGAAGGAAGAACCGTCCTTTCGAGAGGCGATTCGCACGGTAGAGTCCGACGAGGTGTTCGTCGTCCCGCTGTTTATCAGCGAGGGCTACTTTACCGAGCAGGTGATTCCACGCGAGTTCCGACTCGATGACTGGGACCCCGAGATGTGGGACTCCGACGGCACCGACGCCTCGCATACGACCCTCGAGGCGACGGACGTCGAGAAAACGATCAACTACTGTGGCCCGACTGGGACCCACGACGCGATGACGGACGTCATCGTCCAGCGGGCAGAGTCCGCAACCGGGGATCCCGACATCGGCGAGGGTGTCGGCCTCTCGGTCGTCGGCCACGGCACCGAACGGAACGAAAACTCCGCGAAAGCGATCGAGTACCACGCCGATCGGATCCGACAGCGCGATCGGTTCGACGAGGTCAAAGCGCTGTATATGGACGAGGAGCCGGAAGTCGACGACGTCACCGACTATTTCGAGAGCGAGGATATCGTCGTCGTCCCGCTGTTTATCGCGGACGGCTACCACACTCAGGAGGACATCCCCGAGGACATGGGGCTGACCGAGGACTACCGGCTGGGCTGGGACGTTCCCGCCGAGGTTGACGGCCACCGGATCTGGTACACCGGTGCGGTCGGCACGGAGGAACTGATGGCCGAGGTCATCCTCGAACGCGCCGCCGACGCCGGTGCTGACGTTGGCGACGCGCGAGAAACCATCCAGAACGCTGCAGACGCTGCGGTCGCCGATCGTAACGACAAGACAACGGCCGGCCCAGAGGCGGGGGACTGATCGTGACGGTGGCGACGGCTCGTGACGCCTTGCAGACGGCGCTCGAAACGGAAGATGCGATCGCGTTCGATGGACTTTGCGTGAGCCACGACGCGGACGGTTACAGCGTCGAAACGCCGGACAACGACTGGCATGGACTCGACGAGGATGAGCTCGGAGATGCACTCGAGACGGTCTCGGAGTACATCACGAACTGGCGCTACTGGAACCACTCCGTCGGCGGCGAGGGAACGGCACGACGGGCGTTTCTCCGGTGGTGTGAACGGGCACCGATCGACGCCGATGGGGCTGTTGACTCGAATTTACGGGACGACCACGCTCACGACGACCACGCTCACGACGACCACGCCCACGACGACCCACTCCCCGTTCCACACCGGTATGAAGCTCTCCAAGACGGTCACGATCGCGAGTGGGGGCAGCTCTGTATTACGGCTCGGCTCGTCGACCACGAGGATGCCGACGAGCCCGCCGGTGAACGCGTCTACGATCTCTGGCACGTCGACGACGCCGACACGGATCTCGCCCACCTGGACGTGTACGACGATCCGCGAGACGCCCGCGAGATCTCGACCTTCGATTCGGACGATCGGTACCGGCCGCTGAACACCGCCCCGACGCTGGTCTCCGGCTGGGCGTTTACCGGCCTTTCGGGTGGCGAACTGGTCGAGACGATCGACTACTTCTATCCGGCGACGGTCGCAAACTGGCACCGGGAACGACAGGGGAATCTGGACGTCGACCACTGGATGGACACCGCGGAACGCCAGACCGGCATCTACGACATCATCGACGAACTCCCGCGGGAGGCCGTCGACTGGATGGCAGAAGCTTGCTGTGTCGACTCCCAGTGTCTGCGTCGCCGCGAGTGGCAGTACGAGGAGGGCGACGAGCTCGACGCCGACGGCGGCGAGGAGGCCTTTCCCTGCCGGGAGCCGTGCTCGCTCGTCGTTGCAGCCGCCCGCAAGTGGACCGTCCTCGAATCCGAGGAGGAACGGACCTACGAACTCGAGCTCACGACGAGCGAGCTCAACCAGCTCGAAGACCTGATCGACGCCGTCGCGGATGGCCGGACCGACGAGATCCGCGAGGCGGACGTCTACGACGGTGCGAATCGATATCGGGCGCGATATCTCCGGGCGAAACGGTTCGACGACGAGGGCAATCTCGTGGCCCACCAGGTCGAGGAGTAGCCGTCGGCGTCACCGATCGACAGTCACGGCCGGCCGTTCGGCCTCGGTGTCGATCGGAGTCGCTACCACAACAGCACTGCGATCGCGACAGCGACCCCGATGACGACGATCGCGAGCCCGCCGAAGGTGACCGGACCGCCGATCGTCGCCGCCGTCGCGGTCGCAATAGTGAGTGTGAGGGCGCCGAATGCGATGACCGCGATCGTTCCTGCATCGAGTCCCGTCAGCGCAGCGAGTGGTGCCACGAGTCGATCGACAACCGACGGTTCCGGCGGCGATCGGTTCGGCTCGGCCAGAGAGTCGTCGACGTCGACCCGCTGTGGACCGGGTAGAACGGTGATGTCTATCGTGATCGATTCGGCGCCGTAGCCGGTGACGAGGTCGAGTTGCCCCTCGATCGGTTCGTCGAAGTGGTCGGCGTCGATCGCGATCGGAACCGGCGTCACGTCGTCAGCGTCGACGTAGTAGTTCGAGTCATCGATCGAGGCGACGGCACCGAGAGCATCGTCCAGCCGACAGTGGACGTGTCCGGGTGCACCGTGTCCGTGCAAGTGCACCTCGAACGGCTCGCAGGTTTCGACAGTACCGACGGCCGTCTGGAGACGGGGAGCGGACCCGCGGTTGACGTGGACGTCGACCTCGAGTGAAGCCACAGTTTTAGGCCGGCGTTCCCTCGCGCATATCCGGTGGCAGCAGGTTCGGAATGCCGTCCTCGATCGGGTATCGCTCACCACATTCGGTACAGACGAGCGTGCCCGAAACGATCTCGTCGCCGTCGTACTCGGCGTCCTCAAGTTCGAGATCGTGTTTATCGAGCGGACAACAGAGAATCGAAAGCAGCGACTCTTTCATACTACACAGGCGTAGCGCGGTCAGCAAAAGGTTTCGGGAACGAGTCTACAGCGGGTTACTCCGGGTTCGAATCCCGCCGATCGCCGCGGACGGTGCTGCCGACGACGAGTGCTGCCCCGATGATGACCAGGTTTTTGATAATGTACTGTCCCTCGACGGTGAGTCCGTAGGGGAAGGCAGTGAAGACAACGTCTGGCAAGAGCACTACCGGCAGGAAGGTGCCGGGCATCTGGAGGAACAACAGGAGGATGCCGAGCCGGATCAGGGGTCGGTAGAGGAGACAGATGCCAATGAGGACCTCCCAGACGCCGAGTACCGGGACGAACAGCTCCGGTGGGACGAGATACACCGTCTCGGCGACGAGTCCCGCTGCAGGGCTGACGCCGAACACTTTCAGCGCACCGAACCAGATAAAGACGATTCCGAGCGCGACACGGAGCGCCGGCAGGCTCCATCGCCCCATCCAGTCGGCGATCGCCATATCGGCTGCTTCGATCCGGCGAACCGTCTCCGATGGCAGGTTGAGCGCTGATACGAGTCGACGGCCGACGTCAGAGCGTGGGTCGGTCATAGAACATCCCTGAGCGGAGCTACGAGCCGAGCACCAAAAAGCTCGCTGCGTGTCTCCGCCAGTCACAGTCCGCCTCTGCGGACGATTGCGGGTTCGGTATCGGTATCGATCGGCCGCCGGGAACGGTGGGAACGACAGGCCCGCTACTCGTATGGGTTCTCGACGACGATCGTTTCCCCGCGGCCGGGACCGACGCCAACGGCGTAGATCGGGGCGTCGAGTTCGTCGGCGATGTACTCGAGGTAGGTCCGTGCGTTCTCGGGGATGGCCGCGTAGCCGTCCGTGGCGACCTCGGCCCAGTCGACCTCGGGCCAGCCGTCGAACGTCCGGAACTGGGCTTCACAGCGGGCCCACTGTTCGGTGGTCGGCGGCACGGTCTCGATCTCCTCGCCATCGAACTGGTAGCTGTGACCGACAGCGACCTCGTCGAGGCCTGCGAGGACGTCGATGTGGTTGACTGCGAGCCCGGTGAACCCGTTCGCGCGGGCAGCGTGGCGAAGCATCGGCATGTCGAGCCAGCCGACACGGCGGGGCCGTCCCGTTACCGTCCCGTACTCGCCGCCCTCGTCGCGAATGTAGGTCGCCAGCTCTTCATCGTCGTCGCCCGCACCGGCCTCGCTATCGTAGTCCGGTGTCTGCCCCTCGACGCCGCCGAGCTCTGTCGGAAGCGGTCCGGTACCGACACGCGAGAGATAGGCTTTGACAATACCGATAACCTCGCCGTCGCCGACGACGGTCGGACCGAGGCCAGTCCCGACGGTCGCACCGCCGGCGGTCGGGTTCGAGGACGTGACATACGGGTAGACACCGTGGTCGATATCGAGTGACGTCCCCTGTGCCCCCTCGAGCATGACGTTCTCGCCGGCGTCGATACGGTCTTGCAGGAAGGTACCACAGTCGACGGCCATCCCTTCCGCGGCGATGCGCTCGCCGTACTCGCGGTAGGTTTCGTAGAGATGGTCGATATCGAACGCGTCGCCTGTCTCGGCGCCGAAGACGTCCTCTGCGAGCGTCTTTTTCTGTGGGACGACGTACTCGAGCCGTTCACGAAGCACGTCGGGATCGAGCAGGTCACCGACGCGGATCCCGCGTCGACCCGCCTTGTCTTCATACGTGGGGCCGATACCGCGTTTCGTCGTTCCGGCTGCGAGATCCTCTTTCTCGTCTTCTTCGATACCGTCGAGAACGCGGTGGTAGGGGAGAATAACGTGTGCGCGTTCGGCGACGCGCACGTCGGGTTCGAGTCCACGATCGCGGAGCGTATCGATCTCCTCGAACAGCGTCTCGGGATTGACGACACAGCCGTTGCCGAGCACGCCAACCTTCCCCCGGACGGCTCCGGACGGGACGAGCGATAGTTTGTACTTCTCACCGTCGTGAACGACGGTATGGCCAGCGTTGTCGCCACCCTGATAGCGGGCAACGACATCGACGGCGTCGCCATACAGATCGACGACGCCACCCTTGCCTTCGTCGCCGAGTTGCGACCCGACGATTGTGACGGTCATAACAGCGGCGGATTCTTGCCCGGCCGATAAACAGATTACGGTCTGGCCGGCACGATCGATCGGGAGTATACACGATCGTGAGTATCGACGTGGGTTCCGCCCCGAAAGCGGCGGCCGTTCTCGATCGTCCGTCGCCGGAAGCGGTCGATCGGGGTGTCGCGATCACAGTGTCAGGACCGTCGCGACGAGGCCGCCTCGGCCGCGTCGCTGTCGGTCGCCAGCCGACAGCGCGCAGTATCGCCGCGCCGGCAATTCAGGTCGAACCGTTGTGGCGCCGGTGTGCGATCGACCGTCACCGTCCGTCCGGGAGCGGAAGCGTTAACTACTGACAGACACCACACTCAGGTCGGGCCTGTCCTTTCAGTTGCCGAGAGTAACTTTTAAAAGGTCCAAAGACAAGTTAACAAATGCCATGATAGACCGACTGGAGAAGGAAGTCGATATGCTGGAACGACATCTGCAGGTACTGCGGATGGTTATTGAAAACGAACCGATCGGCATCGTCAAGATGTCGAACGAGACGGGATACCCCCACCACAAAGTTCGCTACTCGCTTCGAGTCCTCGAAGAGGAGAACCTCATCGAGCCCTCCAGCCAGGGCGCAATCAAGACCGAGCGAACGGCGGAGTTCGTCGACGAACTCGACGGTAAACTCGATGGGATCGTCGACAAACTCGACGGGATGAAGATCGAAGACGTCGCCGAAATCGAAGGCTAGAACGGCTC
>Ga0207421_10004520_pt1 | contig 15959 bp, 13 predicted proteins | sample SodLakKL_010_SED_4_FD_187542 | JGI IMG/M metagenome (GOLD analysis project Ga0207421, IMG submission 187542) | Alkaline sediment microbial communities from Lake Tanatar, Kulunda Steppe, Russia - 8KL_010_SED (SPAdes) (version 2) | ecosystem: Environmental > Aquatic > Non-marine Saline and...
CAGGTTCGTCATCGCCGAGAGCACCCAGGAACACCGCGCCAGCCATAACCGTCCCGACGAGGACGACCAGCGCGACGATCGCGGGTGATTGGAGCTCCATTGGTCTGTGTTGACAGGTTTCGGGTGAGCGAGTTTATGCTCTCTGGTGTGGCGTCGGTCGCCGGTCAGAACGGAAACAGCGAGTCGGCGTCGGGATCGCGTTCGAGCAGCTCGATCTCGTGGCCGTCCTGGTCTTTCGTGAACGCGTAGAGGTCGTCGCAGTCGGCGGGGTCGCGGTAGTCCGGGGCCTCGCGGGTCATCAGCTGGTCCCAGTCGTCGTGGAGGTCGTCGACGCGGACGCAGAGGTGACCCCAGGCGTCGCCCATCGTGTAGGTGCGGCCGTCGTAGTTGTAGGTGAGCTCGAGCGACATCGCCTCCTGCGGAGCATCTGCGGGGCGCATGAAGTAGTTGGCGAACGTGTCTGCCTCCCACCGCCCGACCTCGTCGTACTCGAACTTGCGGCTCCAGTATCCCAGCGCGGCGTCTGCGTCCTCGACGCGGATCATCGTGTGGTCGAGGCTCCAGCGCGCACCGAAGTCGCGCTCGACGATCTCGACCTCGTGGCCGTCGGGATCTTTGACGAACGCGTAGCCGGGGTTGTCCTCCGGCCGGCGGTAGTCCTCGACGCCGTTGTCCATCAGCTCGTAGTAGGCGTCGTGGACGTCCTCGACGCGCACGGCGATGTGTCCCCAGGCGTCGCCCATCTCGAGCTCGTCCTGGCCCTCGTTGGCGGTCAGCTCGAGCAGCGCGCCGTCGTCGTGCATCTCCTCCGGTCCGGTGTAGACGATGGTGAAGCCGTCCCCCTCGAAGCGGTCTTTCTCCTCGTAGCCGAGGTTCGTGCCGTACCATTCGAGGGACTCCTCGAGATCCGTGACGCGGATCATCGTGTGATCGAGTACGCCTGTCATACACGTCTCTCTCCGGCCGACGAACTCATGAATGTTGGTTTCTCCTCGCGTCCGGCCGGAGGCGACGTTCGGACTGTGGACCGTTGTCGGTCACCGAGCGATACCCAGGACCCGCGGGTAATCACCACCGAAGCCGCCGGTACGCTCGAATTTATGATCTGCAGCCAATACGTCGCCGGTTCGGACCGCTTCGTAGCTGGATCGTCGCGTCCTCGGCTTCGCCTCACGTCCCGGCCGAACGCGCCGGTAAGCACTGTTGAAACCACAGAAACCGGATGACAGCGGGCTGTCGTTCCGTTACGTGTCCGTCCGTCTACCCGTCCGGGAAAGTGAGTGTTTCTCCGGACAGCGTCGCCGTGGTACAACTATCTTTCTCAGAAATCGCTCCGCTTAACAATGGTAACTGTACCCCAACGGGGGATCGTAGCAACGATGACACCAACACGATCGACACGGAGGCGGCTCCTCCAGGGGATCGGCGCTGCGGGGACGATCGGCGTACTCGGCGGCGGCGTCTACGCACAGGACGATGAAAACGACGAGGACGAGGATGAAGAGAACGACGAAGAAGAGGAGGAACTCGAAGACGAGGAAGCGTTCGCGGCGGTGAAGCTCGGCCACCTCTCGCCGGACGCACCCGAGGTCGACGTCTATCTCGGCAAGGCGGCCGATCTGAACCCGACGGTTGGGGGGCTCAGCTACCCCGTCTTCGGACCGGGGCCGAACGACGGCTACCTTCAGGTGCCGCCGGGAACGTACGACATGGCGGTCACCGAAGCCGGCACGACCGACGTCGTCTTCGAGGCGGAGGCGCTCGAACTCGAGGCCGGCGTCCGCTACTCCGCGCTCGCCATTGGCCTCCTCGAGGAGCTCGACACCGACGAAGCGGACGACACTGACGAGAACGACGATCAAAACGACGACGATGACGACGAAAATGACGAGAACGACGATCAAAATGGCGTCGATGACGACGAAAATGACGAGAACGACGATGAAAACGGTGTCGATGACGACGAAAATGACGAGAACGACGAAGAAGAGATCAGCACTGAACTACAGCCGCTCGTCCTGATCGACGCAGAAGACAGAGAGGAAGCGACTCCCGAGGAGGACGAAGCAGAGATCAGTCTGGTACACGCCTCGCCCGACGCCGGTGAGGTCGACGTCGTGGTGAACGGAGAGACGCTGGCCGAAGAGCTCGCCTTCGGCGAGTGGAGCGACTACCTCGCCGTCGACCCCGGGGAGTACGAGATCGAGATCGTCTCCGACGACGAGACCGTCCTCGAGGTGACGCGCGAACTCCGCGCGGGCACGAGAATCAGCGCCTACGTCACCGGGTTCGCGACGGACGAGGAGGACGTCGACGACGAGGACGACGCCGAAGACGAGAACGATGAAAACGACGAGGACGACGCCGAAGACGAGAACGACGACGAGAACGGCGTCGACGGCGAGAACGATGAAAACGACGAGAACGGCGTCGAAGAAGACGAGAACAATGACGACAACGATGATGACGACGACGAGCAAAACGGCGTCGACGACGAGAACGAGGGAGAAGGGGCCACGGAGCGTCCGGAGCTGCGCGTCGTGACGGCGCTCGACGGGACGAACCCGCTCGTCGAGACCCTGCTGACGCGGTAGCGGTTCGGACGGCCGCCGTAGCGGATTCGACGGCTCGCCCGCCGTCTCCGTGCGATTCCGGCGATCTTGAGGGCCCTCGAGGGGTAGGAGGCACATAATTACGACGCTCGCTCCGGAGAGAGTCAGCCCATGCAAGCGCTCGCTCGACCGCGGGTGGCCGTCAGTGCGCTGTCGCACGACCTGCCGCTCCGACCGCCCCGGCCGCGGTCGGATCGGGAGCATCTCGTCGCCGCCGTCGAGTGGCTCTGTCGGTGTCAGGACGTCAGCGAGGGCGGCGGCGCGGCGGTCACCTACAACCTCGTGCTGGGGTGGGGGGACGACTATCCCGAGACGACCGGCTACATCGCGCCGACGCTGTTCGCGTACGCGGAGGCGTTCGACGAGCCCGAGGTGGCCGCTCGCGCCGTCGAGAACCTCCTGTCCGGCCCGGAGGCCTGCCTCGAGGAGGACGCCGGACCGGTGCACACCCCGCCGTCGGCCGCCGAGCTCGGTGCGTACCTGCTGAAACGGTACGCGTGACACCCTTCCCGTGCTAAAGCGCAGAAAGAGAGCCCAGCTCCCGCCAAGCGACGGCTACGCGTTAGTGTCGAGTCGGAGCGTCGGGAGTCGGCGCGTCTCGTCGTCCAGCCGGAGGGAGCTCGGCTGCCCGTCGGGCCCGATCTCGAGGGAGACGGCGGGCTCCCGCGGGCTGACGAGACAGCTGAGCGTCGTCGGGCTTCCGGACTCGGCGGCGTGGTGTTCGAGCACCCGTCTGCTGGTCTCGACGCCGAACGCCGGGAAGTACGGACCGGTCGTGACGGTGATCTCGCCACCCTCGAGCGGGGAGACGAACGCGGTCGCGTCCCCGACGTCGACCCGCGTCCGGCCGGTCGGCTCCAGGGACGCCTCGGCGTCGGGGTGGAGATGTAGCCGCCCGCGGACGGGCCGGGCAGGGTGACCTCGGAGCGTGTCCCGGAGGAGCCACCAGCTGTCGCCGGCGTACACCGCCCGGTGGTGGCTGTAGCGCTGCCCGCGGGCGGGGTGTACCTCGTACCGCCCCTCGAACAGCGAGATCGGTCCGGGCTCGTACCGCGCCGTCGGCTCGGCTCGGCGTCCCATGAGGTACGCTCCCCCGATCGCGATGGGTTCGAGGTCGCCGACCTGGACCGTGTTGTGGCCGCGGACGCCCCGGGCGTACTGCCGGCGGGGGCCGGAGACGTACCCGAACGTCCCGGTGTCGGTCACCACGCGCCGGCCGCCGAGCCACAGGAGGACGCTCAGCGTGTCGCTGTGGGAGTGACCGGGCAGGTGCGGGGGGCCGACAGCCCCGCCGTCGACGAGCATCGTCCCGGCCGCCGTCGGGAGCCAGCAGTACCCCGACGCGGGAAGCCGGCCGTCGGCGTCGAGGTGCCCCCCGTTCGGGCTGTCGAAGCCGACCGCGTCGGCGTAGCGGAGACAGCTCTCGAGGGACAGCGCCTGTCCGTAGACCGCGTCGTTCAGGAGCGGGATGTGTCCGTCGGGCGGACGAAGGTGGCGGAGGAACGCGGCCGCCCGTTCGGCCGTCGCGCACAGCTCTCCGGGCGGTCGACGGCCGCTGCGTTCGAGCAGGTCACAGGCAGTGAGGTAGCGCGTGAGGACGACGACGTGGTACATCGGGCTCCGCTCGAAGTGACAGCCGTCGTCGAGAAACTGAGTGGCTGCGACGTGACGGAGAACGCCGACGCCGGCGTCGATCCAGCGCTGCTCGTCGAAGCAGACCCCCGCAGCGACGAGGGCGGTGCCGTTCTCGACGAGGTGGTTGCCGCCGACGTCCCACTCGACGTGGTTCTCGAGGAACAGCGCGTTCCGGTACAGCTGACGGTGGAGCGTCTGATCGCCGCTGCCGTCGGGCGAGCCTGCGCGCCACGCCAGGTATCGACACCACCTGAGCACGCGAAGCGAGACCGCCCAGGGCGTCCAGGTCCGGCGGAGGTAGCCCGGACCGATCGTGACAGACGCCTCCCAGTCGCTCACCCAGCCGTCGAACGTCGGCTGGAGCGACGAGTTACCTGGGTTGAAGCCCAGACAGAGCCACTCGAGGGGCTCGAACGCGTAGAGCTTCAGCCGCCAGATCGCCGGCTGCTCGTCGAGCCGGTCGTCGAACCAGTCGACGGTCGTCCCCTGCGCGATGCGGAGGGTCCGGTTGAAGAACGTCGGCGTTCCCGCTGCCGCCTGTTCGGCCCGCTCCCGGTAGCGTTTCCGGGTCGGTCTGTCGAGACTCTCGCGAAGCACGGCGGTGTTGGCGGCAAGGGGGGAGACGTCGACAGACAGCTCGGCCGGGAGCTGGCGCTCGTACCACCGGTCGAAGTCGAGCGGGAGACGGGCGACCAGCTGCTCGCGCGTCTTGCGCGCTGTGATTCCCGCGAGCTGGCGGAGCTGCATCCGTCTCGCGGTGTGGTAGCCGAGCCGGAGCGTCTCAGCCGGCGTCGGCGACTGTCGGAGGCTCATCGCCGGGGTTGGATCACGACCCGACCAGCGCGCTCAGTTCGTCGTCCAGTCGGGCGGCGATCGCGCGCCGGTCGTACGAGCGTGCGTGCTCGGGGCCGCCGTCGGCACAGCGCCGTCGGAGCTGGTCGTCGGCGAGGAGCCTGTCGAGCGCCTCGGCGATCCGTTCGGGCTCGTTCTCGGCGTGGAGGCCACAGCCGGAGTCGGCGACGAAACGCTCGATCTCGCCGCGCCCGGTCACGACCGCCGGCAGCCCGCTGGCGGCGTACTCGTAGAGCTTCGTCGGCATCGCGTAGGCGAACTCTTCGGCGTCCTGCAGCGGTGCAATCCCGACCGTCGCCTCCGCCAGCAGTGCTGGAACTTCCTCGCGATCGACGACGCCAGCGAACTCGACGCGTCCGTCCAGGTCGAGCTCGCGGGTCAGCCGACGCAGCTCGGATTCGACGTCGCCGGCACCGACCAGCTGGAGGCGTGCCCCGTCGTGGCGGAGGTGTGTCATCGCCCGGATACAGGCCTCGAGATCCTGCGCGCTCCCGAGGTTGCCGGTGTAGACGATCGTCGGCTCACCACCGTCAGTCGCCCGGACCGAGCGCTCGCTCGCCAGTCGCCCACCAGCACTGTTTGCGTCACTGTCGCCGCGCGTCTCGCTCGCGTGGGCGGCGTCTGCGGGCGGGTCGACGGACGGACGATCTCGGCCTGCCGGCGGCTGGAACCGCTCGAGGTCGACCCCGTTCGGCACTGTGACCGTCTTCGCCCGGAGCGAGGAGCCGTACGTCTCGGCGAGCGAGTCACCGAGCGTCTCGGTCGTCACCGCGATCCGGTCGGCGGTGTGTAACACCAGCCGCTGGAACCGGCGGCTCACCCGCTCGACGGGGCTTCCGGCCTCGAGATAGCCGAGCGAGACGGAGGCGTCGATCCAGCGGTCCCGGACGTCGACCAGCCACGGCTTGCCGAGTGCGGAGGCGAGCAGGCCGGGTGCGCCCGTCGAGATCGGCGGTGTCGTCGTCACGACGACGTCGTAGCGACGGACGTTCCAGAGCAGCCAGCAGAGTGCGTGAACGCCGAACAGCAGATAGTACGCCATCCGCCGGCCCATGCCGGGGTTTTCGACCTGTGGCTGCCAGCTCCACAGCCGGTGGACGGTGACCCCGTCGACGTGGTCTGTCCGCCTGCGCCGAAAGCTGCGGTCGAACCCGCCGGGAGGGTAGCTCGGCGGCGGCGACAGCACCGTCACCTCCCACCCCCGGTCAACGAGGTTGACCGCGAGATCGTTGATCCGGGCTGCGTTCCCGCCTTTGTCCGGTGGAAAGCGCTGTGAGACGAAGACGACCCTCATGGCAGCTCGCGGTTGTACCAGACGTCGACGTGGTGGTCGGGGCTGTAGGACTTGCCGACGACGTCGGGGCGGCCGTCTCCGGTCAGGTCGACCGCTTTCGCCTCGTGTGTCGCGACGCCGGTCGCCACCACCCGCTCGGTGAACTCACCCTCACCTCGGTTCAGAAACAGGACGTGCTGGGGGTCGCTGTGCTTGCCGAGACTCATCTCGGCGACGTAGACGTCGGGCCTGCCGTTACCGGAGAAGTCCGCCACCTGCAAGGAGTGCGGACAGAACAGATCATCTCTGAGGAGGTGCTGTTCCCACTCCGGCGGGTCGAACCAGGCCACCCGGCCGGGGTGCGTTCCCAGCTCGGGCGAATCACCTTCGGAGAGCACCACCTCGAGGGCGCCGTCGCCGTCGAGGTCGGCGAGCGCGACGCGTGTGAGATCCCAGCCCGTGACGATCGGCTCGCGCACCCAGCCGCCGTCGTCGCGGTGGTAGACGCTCGTTCCGGCGACGATCTCCGTCTCGCCGTCGCCGTCGACGTCAGCGACGGCCAGCCCCTCGACGGTCCGTCCCCAGTCGACGACGTGGAGGTTCTCCTCCGGCCAGGGGGACCGACGTGGCTCCGGCGGCACGTCGTAGTAAAAGACCGTCCTCGACTCCTGGGAGAGGCCGACGACCTCGGGCTCGCCGTCGCCGTCGACGTCCGCGACAGCGAGGTCGTGGTACTTCTCGAAGCGGTCGGTCAGCAGGTGTCTGCGCCAGCGCTTCCGCGGATCCGGGGGCGGTTCGAACCAGTAGACGTGGGTGTTTCCGAGCCCCTGGCCGGCGACGACGTTGGGGCGGCCGTCCCCCGTGAGGTCGCCAACGGCAGCGCCGACGTCGAGATCCGGGGCGAACGCCACGTCGTGGCGTTCGAAGCCGGGGTTCTCGTACCAGAACAGGTTCGTCTCGTCGTAGCCGGCCAGCGAGCGTAGCCGGGGGAACGTCGGGAGTGTGCGCTGGTCGGCCGCGACGACCAGCCCCCGTCCAGGGTAGCCGGTCCCTGCGCCGCCGACGATCACGTCGTCGCGGCCGTTGCCGGTCAGGTCGGCCGTCAGGCAAAAGCCGAGCTTGCCACACGGCGGCTCCGGGTCGATCACCTCGTGTCTGAGCTCGAGGGCGGGTTCGGTCAGCTCCATGGCTCGTGACTGTGTGGCTGTCTCGTCCGGGCTGTGCGGACACTGCGACGCTGTCTCGCAGGTATCATCTCGCTCTCCGGTTTGCCCGCTCGTCGCTTTAGTAATCAGAACCTACGGGGACCGGCGGGAGCGAGCGGGCTGTTCAAACGTAGCCGAGCGCCTCGAGCTGGCGTTCGACCGCTGCCTCCTGGGGGTTCTCGAACTCCCAGTCTGCGGGTTCGTCGGCCTCGACGATCTGCTTTCGCTCGCCGCCGTCGACGACGAGCCAGGGCACCGTCACCAGCTCCTCGACGTAGACCCCGCCCGGGTGCTGGAACTGCCGGAACGGGCACGGGAGGAGACGCTCGCCGAGCAGTTCGCCGTGGTCGGCGGTGACCACCGTCTGTCCGGTCAGCGACTCGAGCAGCCGTTCGACCTCGGTGAGTGCCAGCTCGAGGTTCTCGCGGTAGGCACGTTCGAGCTCGTCAGGGTCGCAGGCCTGCCCGTCGGCGGGCCACCGGTAGCGCTCCGCACCCCCGGCGTCGAAGTACGGCGCGTGTGGCTGCATGTAGTGGACGACGAGGCGTTTGTCCGGGAAGCGTTCGTCGTACTCGACGGCGGCGTCGGTCACCGTCTCGGGATGGGTGACGATGCCGTCGAACGCGTCGCGCGGACAGAGCGAGAAGTGATACAGCTCCGAGTCGATCTCGTCGTAAAGCCGTCCGTACCACGGGTTGTCCGAGAGGTAGACGGTGTCGTACAGCTGCCGGCTCGCGAAGTTACCGGCGATGAACTCGCGTGAGGTGCTGCCCCGGGAGGTGCGCCGTTCGAGCCGGCCGTCGAGCCGATGGCACGCCTCGAACGTGTCGTAGCGGCAGGCGTCGAGGATGATGAGGTTGTCCCAGTCCTCGTCGTGAATATCGACGCCCTGGGCGTTGAACGACGGGCCGTTGCGCCACCCGTAGTACGTCCGGTGGAGCTGCCTGGAGGCGGCCCGACACGCCTCCGAGAGGCCGTCCTCCCGGAGGGTTCGGAGGCCGAGGGCAACCGTCTCTCTCATACGGGCGGGTGCCCTCCTGGTGGTATTGTTATGGACCTGTTAGCTCCGGCTGGCGCGTGGACGCTGTCACCGGAGTACCCGATCACTAACAATATCCGGGTGCCCCGAACGCGTGGTATGTACTCGATCGAGGGCATCAAAAAAGGCCTTCGCCAGCCCCGGTACGTCCTCCAGGAGGTCGACAGGCTGTTCTACCGCCGGCTGCGTCGCTGGCCGTACAACCGTCGCGGGCTGGACTTCTTCGAGCCCGAGTGGGACACCATGCTGATCCTCGACGCCTGCCGGTACGACCTCTTCGAGCGTGCAAGCGGGCTTCCCGGCAGGACCACGTCGGTCGAGTCGCGCGGCTCCTCGACGAAGGAGTTCCTCCGCGGCAACTTCCACGGGAAGCAGCTGCTCGATACGGTGTACGTGACGGCGAGCCCGATGTTGCACAGACACCGCGACGAGATCGACGTCGAGTTCCACGCGGTGGTGAACGTCTGGCAGGATCCCGGCTGGGACGAGCGCTACCGGACGGTCCTGCCGGAGACGGTAGCGAACGCGACGCTCGAGGCGGCAGAGCGCTTTCCTCGCAAGCGCCTGCTCGTCCACTTCATCCAGCCGCACTACCCGTTTCTCGGCCCGACCGGACGGGAGTACTTCGACCTCGACCGGCTCGACTTCCAGTGGGACGATCTGGCCAGCGGCGAGCTCGACGTTCCGCTAGAGGTGGTCGAGCGAGCCTACGAGGAGAACTTCGAGGAGGTGTTGCCGTCGGTCGAGCGGCTGCTGTTGCAGCTGCCGGGGCGGACGGTCGTGACCGCCGATCACGGTCAGCTGCTCGGCGAGCGGCTGTTCCCGATTCCCGTCAGGGAGTACGGCCACCCCGCGGGACTGTACACCGAAGCGCTGGTCAGGGTGCCGTGGCACGTCTTCGACAACGGCCAGCGCCGCGAGATCGTGGCCGAAGCGCCCGAGCGCGAGCCGAACCGCGAAGACGAAGCGCTCGCCCGCGAGCGGCTTCGCGACCTGGGCTACCTCGAGTGAGTGAGCACGCTCCGGGACCGGTCTTGCGGTGGGCGTGTTTGCGGGAGACCTTCCCAGAAGCACACAGCTTTTTGAGGGTGCTCGTCGTTCTCACGGCCAAGGATGACAGAGAGACTCGAGTCGAACGACGAGGTGGTGTACGAGCCCTCGGAGGGGCTGCTCGAGACGAGCAACGTCTCGCGGTTCATGGCCGAACACGGGATCGACAGCGTCGAGCAGCTCCGCAGGCGCTCGACGACCGCCGTCGATGGCGTCGACGCCTCCGGACTCGAGTGGTTCTGGGGGGAGGTGGTCGATCATCTCGGCCTCGAGTTCTACGAGCCCTACGACGCTGTCTTCGACGACACAGACGGCCCACAGTTCACCGAGTGGTACGTCGGGGGCGAGCTGAACATCGCACACAACGTCCTCGACCGTCACGCTGCGCCCGACTCGCCAACCAGAAACCGCGTGGCAGCTATCTGGGAGGGCGAAAACGGCGAGGTGAGAGAGCTCACCTACCACGAGCTCCACAGGCGGACCAACCAGGTGGCGAACGCGCTCGAGGTGCGAGGCGTCGGGACGGGCGATACGGTGGGGCTGTACATGCCGATGGTGCCGGCCGTGATCCCGATCCTCTACGGCTGTTTCAAGGTGGGTGCGATCGCCGTCCCGATCTTCTCCGGCTTCGGGGTGGACGCGACCGCGACGCGGATCGACGACGCCGCGTGTCGGGTGCTGTTCACCGGCGACGGCTTCTACCGTCGCGGCGACGAGATCTACCTCAAGGAGGCCGCCGACGAGGCGATCGAACAGGCCGGCCACGTCGAACACACGATCGTCTACGACCGCCTCGGCGCCGACGTGCCGTGGGAGGAGGGCCGCGACGAGCGCTGGGAGGAGGCCGTCGAGACGCAGCCGGACACCTACGAGACGAAGTCGTTGCCCTCTGACGCCGAGTCGATGCTGCTGTACTCCTCGGGAACGACCGGCAAACCGAAGGGGATCGTCCACACCCACGCCGGCGGACTCGTCCAGCCCGCAAAGGAGCTCTACTTCTCGTTCGACCACCGCCCCTCGGACCGGTTCTTCTGGGTGTCGGATATCGGCTGGATGATGGGGCCGTGGATGCTGATCGGCAACCACGCCTTCGGGGGCACCATCTTCATGTACGAGGGTGCGCCGGACCACCCGAACCCGGACCGGTTCTGGGAGATGATCGACCGCCACGGCCTGACGGTGTTCGGGATCTCCCCGACGGCGATCCGCGCGCTCCAGAAACACGGCGACGAGTGGCTCGAAGGGCACGATCTCTCGACGCTCCGGCTGCTCGGCTCGACGGGCGAGCCCTGGGACCCCGAGTCGTGGCTGTGGTTCCACGACCGCGTCGGTGACGGCGCGCCGATCATGAACATCTCAGGCGGCACGGAGGTGTTCGGCTGTTTCCTCCAGCCGCTGCCGGTCGACCCGCTCAAGCCGACGACGCTCGGCGGCCCCGCACTCGGAATGGATATCGACATCGTCGACGCTCGCGGGAACTCGATCGTCGACACCGGCGAGCGCGGCTACCTGGTCGCGCGGTCGTCTGGGCCGTCGATGACGAAGTCGCTCTGGAGCGGTGACGAGCGCTACCTCGAGGAGTACTGGTCCCGGTTCGAGGATCTGTGGGACCACGGCGACTGGGCGCAGCGGGACGACGACGGCTTCTGGTTCCTCCACGGCCGCTCGGACGACGCGCTCAACGTCGCCGGCCGGAAGGTCGGTCCCGCGGAGGTCGAAGGTGCGCTCATCGATCACGAGGCGGTCAACGCCGCGGCCGCGATCGGAGCCGACGACGACACCACCGGCACGGCGATCGTCACCTACGTTGTGCTCGAGCCCGGCGTCGAGGAGTCCGAAGCCCTGCGCGAAGAGCTCCGCGCACACGTCGGCGAGGAGCTCGGCAAGCCGTTCCGTCCACGGGAGGTGCTGTTCGTCGACCGCTTCCCCAAGACTCAGAGCGGGAAGATCGTCCGCCGGCTCATCCAGTCACTCTACGAGGGGGAGGAGCTGGGTGACCTCTCGAGCATCGAGGACCCCGACGCGCTCGAAGAGATCGAAGCGGCGCGGTGAGCCGAGGCTCACCGTGACGGCGGGTCGGCGAACTCGTCGAGGCGGGCGTTGATGCCGGGGCGGGTGTCACGCACCCGCGTGCCGTCGATCTCCAGCCCGAGCGTTCGGACGGCGGCCTCGCCGACCCGCTCGCTCGCCTCCTCCGGGGCGTAGATACCCAGCCGCCACTGGTCGTGCTGTGCGGCCCGGAGCGCGCTGACGAGCGTCGACTGCGCCCCGAGTTCGCGAACCTCGCCGTTGACGAGCACCCGCGAGCTCGACTCGGGCATCGACGGCCGCGAGGGAACGTCGAGTATCACCTCCGAGCGGTCGACGCGTGCGTTGTCTGCGATCTCACGCTCGAGACGGCGGCGCTCGTCGTGGTCTGCGTCGAGCAGCTCCTCGGGGACGGCGTCGAGCTCCGCCCACACTGCCCGCTTGTACAGCCGGCGCTCGTCGAGGCTGGCGGCGAACTCCCTGCTGGCATCGCACTCGCGCAACAGCGAGAGGAAGCCGTGGTCGTCCATCCGTCTGAGCGACTCGGCGTCAGTCGCGCCGGCCTCGAGCGCCCGCTCGGTCGCCTGCCGGAGCATCGCTTTCGCGATGCGAGCGACGTGGTGTTTGTACACCGTCGGGTTCATCAGCGCACGCGCGAGCAGCAGGCTCTCGGCCGTCTGGACGTTCCCCTCGTCGAGGACGAGCTGGCCGTCGACGAAACGAAGTTCGCGCGTCAGCCGCTCGTGGTCGATCGTCCCGTAGGGGACGCCCGTGTGGTGGGCATCTCTGACGAGGTAGTCCATGCGGTCGACGTCGAGCTCGCCGGAGACGAGCTGGCCGAACTCGCCGTCGCCGGCGACGAGGTCGGCGATCCGGTCGGGGTTGAGCCCCGCCTCGACGAGAATCTCGGCGACCCGGCCCTGCCCGAGCAGGTCGTGGACCTCGTCGTGGTAGGCCCCGGTCCGCCGGTGGATCACGGCCTCGATGTTGTGGCTGTAAGGGCAGTGGCCGACGTCGTGGAGCAACGCGGCCGCCCGGATGCGTTCGGCCTGCTGGCCCTCGACCGCGAGGTGCTCGAGCGCCCGGTCGGCGAGGTGATAGACGCCGAGGCTGTGCTCGAACCGGGTGTGGTTCGCCGACGGGTACACCAGCCGTACGGTGCCGAGCTGGGTGACCCGGCGGAGTCGCTGGACCGGGGGCGTATCCAGCAGCGCCTCGGCGACGCCCGTCACCTCGATGTGGTCGTGGACGCTGTCTTTGATCGTCGTCACAGCTGGTGGTTGTACCCGCTCCAGTATAAATATCGGCCGGTCAGCTGCCAGCACCGGACCCGACGCAGACGGCCGCGAGCCCGTCACCGCTCTCTCTGACGCCGACGCCCCTCGCTTGGATCATCCGCCCGTCGCTCGCAACACGAACGACTCGCCATCAGCCGCCGGGAACGGGTTCTCCGCTCCGACCTGCTCGCCGTCGCCCAGCACACACGCCTCGAACCGCTCGAGGACCGTCTCGCGGTCGACGTCTCGCCCGATGATAACGAGCTCTGTCTTGCGGTCGCCGTACTCCTCGTGCCAGTCGAGGTCGCGCCGCCTGCGGAACGCCTCCCGGTGGTCCTCGGGGAGCGAGGCGACCCACCGACCGGCGACCTCGACGTGACTCTCGACCCCGGCGAACGAGAGTACCAGCGCGGTCTCCGGCCGTCCCGCCACGTGGAGGTAACCTTTCACCCTGACGACCTCCTCGGGGAGACCCCGAATCGCCTCGACCAGCCGGCCGGGGTGAAGCGGTTCGCGGCGCTCGAAGACGAACGAGTCGATGCCGTAGACCTCTGGCGGGTGAGCGTGGTCGTGGTGAGTGTGGTCGTCACCGTGCTCATCATCGTCGTGGTGAGTGTGGTCCGCCTGGTCGTGATGAGCGTGGCTGTCGTCCTCGTGACGAGCACCGTTATCGTCGTCGTGATCAGTATGGTCCTCACCCCCGCTGTCCCCGTGTTCGCGGTGGTGGTCCATGGCTCGTCGCCAGCTCGCGCCCTGGGAGACCTCCTCGACGTCGAACCGGCCGGTACCGAGCAGCTCCCCCGGATCGACCGCGCCGAAGCTGGTCTCGAGCAGCCTGGCGTGGGGCTGAAGCGTCCGGATCGTCTCCCGGATCGCTGTGAGCTCCTCGTCGGTGACGAGATCGGTCTTGTTGAGCACGATCGTGTCACAGAACTCCACCCCCTCGACGAGCAGATCGGAGAGCGGTCGGTCGTCCGCCTCGCCCCGGCGCTCGGCAGTGCCCTCGCCGAACGCGTCGAAGAACTGCCGAGCGTCGACGACCGTGACGACGCTCGAGAGATCGTAGCTCCCGGCTGCCAGCCCCTGCTCGAACTGCTGTGCGACCGGCGCGGGCTCGGAGATGCCCGAGGGCTCGACCAGCAGGTACTCGACGGACTCCTCTCGTGCGAGCTCGAGAATGGCCGACTCGAAGTCCGAACGGATGCCACAGCAGATACAGCCGTTCGAGAGCTCGACCAGCTCGCTGTCCTCTTCGACCCGGCGGCCGACGACCTCCGCGTCGACGTTCACCTCGCCGACGTCGTTGACCAGCACCGCCACGTCCTCGGCGTCGGTGTGTGTCAGCACGTGGTTCAGCGTCGTCGTCTTTCCCGCGCCGAGCGTTCCCGAGAGGATCGTAACTGGTGTCGTCTCTGTCATGTGTCCTCGAGTGCGAACCCGCTGTCGGAGTCGGGACAGCGGTCTCTCGTTCTCGTGGACTGTTGCTAGCCGACCGACTTAAATTATTACTATCCTCGCCCTACCGCCGCCGTCGGGGTGGACAACGGCGGTCCGACGACCACGTCGTGAGCGGTCACCGCCTCGGCGTCGCCGTGTGGGGGGTTCGGTCGCATGCTCAGTCGTACTTCCTGAAACCGATCTCGCGGGCTCGCTCGCGGAAGGCCTGCCGGCAGAGCCAGATGTCGTACGTCCCGATCAGGCCCTGCTCGCGGCCGGTCGCCAAGCAGACCCGACGGTCGTCCTGGTCGGCGGTCATCGGTCCTCCAGGTCGATCCCACACAGCTCGGCGGCGCGCCTGTTCAACAACGGTTCGAGCGCGGCGTCGTGGGCGAGGCGTTCGAGCTGTGCGCTTCCGTGACACCGGCCGAGCCCCTCGAGGGCGCGTCTCCTCACCTCGCTGGCCTGTCCAGCCGAGCGGACGATCGTCGCGAGGTTCTCGCGCTCGCCCGCCTCGGTCATGGCGTCGACGGCGTCGAGTCGCTGCTCGATCGGGACGCGCTTGGTGACCGCGCGCTGGAACCGTGTCGTCATCGTCAGTCGGCCACCCCAATCTCCGCTTCGTCCTGTGGGTCTGTCCCCTGGCTGTCCCCCTCGGCGAACGCCTCCTCGAACGTCGGGAACCGATCCGCGAACGCGTCCCAGTCGGCGTCCATCTCGTCGTCAGTGAGCACACACGCCTCCAGCTGCTCCCGAAGGCTGTCGTGATCGAGATCGATCCCGATCAGGACGAGCTGAGTGCCGCGGTCGCCCCACTCCTCGTCCCACAGCTCCTCGAGTTCGGGGTAGGCCTCGAAGGCGTCGGCCTGCTCCTCGGGCGGCAGGCTCGCGATCCACCGGGAGGCGGGCGCGACACGGATCGACTGCCCCGCGACGTGGAGGGAAATCGCGTACCCGTCACGGCCGGCGAGCCAGAAGTGTCCCTTCGAGCAGACGACGTTCTCTGGGAACTCGTCGAGGAGCTCGGCGAACCGCTCCGGGTGGAAGGGCCGGCGCGAGCCGAACACCAGCGAGCTGACGCCGTGTTCCTCCTCGGCCGGGGCGTGTGGCTCCTGTAGCTCCTTGAGCCAGCCGGCCGACTGGCTCGCCTCCTCGAAGTCGAACCGTCCGGTGTCGATCACCGTCTCGGGGTCGATCTCCCCGTGGGTCGTCCGGACGATCTCGGCGCGGGGCTGGAGCGTCTCGAGCGTCTCCTCGACCTCCGCGAGCGTCTCCTCGTCGACGAGATCACACTTGTTCACGAGCAGGACATCACAGAACTCGACCTGTTCGACGAGCAGGTCACCGAGGTGTTTCTCGGTGCCGTCGTCGTCGAGCACCTGATCAGCGCGCATCGCCTCGTGGAACTGGTGGGCGTCGACGACGGTTACCGTGGTGTCGAGGTGACAGTCTTCGAGCGGTTCGATCCCCGTCTCCTCGTAGAACTCCGTCGGGTCGAGGTCGGACTGGTCGAACCCGAGGCTGAGCGTCTGGGCGACCGGGAGCGGCTCG
>Ga0207421_10004522_pt1 | contig 15959 bp, 24 predicted proteins | sample SodLakKL_010_SED_4_FD_187542 | JGI IMG/M metagenome (GOLD analysis project Ga0207421, IMG submission 187542) | Alkaline sediment microbial communities from Lake Tanatar, Kulunda Steppe, Russia - 8KL_010_SED (SPAdes) (version 2) | ecosystem: Environmental > Aquatic > Non-marine Saline and...
CAGAAGGAGGAAATTGATGGCAGAAGAAGTGTGTCCGACTTGCGGGTTGCCAAAAGAGATATGCATCTGCGAAGACATCGCTAGAGAACAACAGGAGATTGAGATATATACGGATAAGAGGCGATACGGTAAAAAAGTGACTATAATTGACGGGATCGATACAAGCGATATCGATATAAGTGAATTAGCCTCAGAATTGAAAACGAAGTGTGCTGCAGGTGGAACGACGAAAAATGACCGTATCGAACTTCAGGGAGATCATATAGAGACTGTGAAGAGTTATCTCGAAGAAAAAGGATTCCCAGTTGAGGTGAGGTAACATGTCGTCAGAAGATACAGTGTATACTTTTGAATTTACAGGTTCCGAACTCGAAGTTATCGAGTCAGCTCACTATGGCTTCAAGGAGGTTCAGGGAAGAGTGATCGACGAAACAAAAAATATGTTCGTCATAGCGGATGAGGGAAAAAAACGGATGATCCCAAAAAAAGGCAATCAATTCAAGTTGACCATAAACGGTCGTCAAAATGTATTGGATGGAAACAGGTTAATACACCGTCCGGAAGATAGGATAAAGAAATTAGGTTGATGATATCATGGTAGAAAACGAAGCACGCGATATAGGTGTAGAGGTGACGCCCCCCGAAGAGAGTTGTAACGATGAGAATTGTCCATTCCATGGAAAGCTCTCCGTAAGAGGAAGGATAATGCGGGGTGTAGTTGATTCTACTCAGACGGACAAGTCCGTAATAATCAGGAAGGATCATCTCAATTATATCCCCAAATATGAAAGATATGAAAAAAGAAAAAGTCATTATCCGAGTCATCTCCCTCCCTGTATAGACGCAGAAAAAGGGGACGAAGTCAAAATAATGGAATGCCGCCCAATAAGCAAGAGCATTTCTTATGTAGTAATTGAGAAGGGTGAAAAGAGATGAGAGGAGTAGCTGGTAATCAAACTAAAGGACTCTCAGTAGGAAGTAAACTTCAGTGTATAGATAATACTGGTGCTAAAGTTGTGAGAGTCGTGTCTGTGATCAACTATCACGGGGTTCACAGGAGGTATCCTAGGGCAGGAATAGGAGACCAGGTCGTGGTCTCTGTAGTAAAAGGAACTCCGGAGATGAAAAGAGAACTCACTAGAGCAGTCATAGTTAGGCAGAAACGACCATTTCGTCGAGCTGACGGAGTGATGGTGGAATTCGAAGATAACGCAGTTGTCCTGACCCAGGATGACGGCGAAACAAAGGGATCTGAAATCAAAGGGCCTGTAGCTAGAGAAGCAGCCGAGAAGTGGCCTCGAGTCGGAGCTACGGCTTCTATGATAATGTAATAAGGTGGTATCAAATGAGCGAAAAAGCGAGAAAGCAGAGGAAAAGGCGGGAAAACGCTCCAAAGCACAGAAAAAGGAAGATGATGTCATCGATGTTGTCTGAAAAATTGAAAAAGAAATATGGAACGAACAGTGTCCCTGTTATAAAGGGAGATGAAGTCCAGGTGATGAGAGGAAGTTTCAAAGGTCACATAGACAAGGTGGCAGAAGTGGATAGAAGAAATGAGAAGGTCTTTATAGAGGACGTGACCGTAGAAAAAGCCGATGAATCTAAACAGCCCTTCGGTGTTCATCCCTCGAATCTTAAAATCATGGATCTTGATCTCTCCGACCCATGGAGAAAGGAAAAATTAGAAAATATACAAGAGGAGGATAATGAATGAGTCAACACAGCAAGCGTTATAATGCCCCTACAGAGAAGTGGGGAATCCCTACCAAAGAGTCGTTCTGGGCCCCACGCCCGACTCCAGGTCCACATTCAACTGGTACGAGCATACCTCTTATAGTGGTTTTAAGAGACATTCTGAAATACACAGAGACCTCTAAAGAAGCTGAACACATCCTTGCGGAACGGAAGGTCAAAGTTGACGGCAGAGTGACCACAGATAAGAACAGACCAGTAGGGTTGATGGATGTTGTATCGATACCTGACATCTCAGAGAATTATAGAGTTCTCTTCGATCAAAAGGGAAAATTTAGACTCCTACCTATCGATAAAAGTCAGGCAGAGTGGAAACTTGTAAGAATACAGGATAAAACTACCCTGAAAGGGGGCATAACTCAATACAATCTTCACGATGGCACCAACATTAGAATCGAGGACGGAAATAAATACACTACAAAAGATGTTTTGAAGATACAATTACCCTCTAGAAAAATTCTTGAGTGTTTCGAATTCGGTGAAGGAAAGATGGCTTTAGTTACGGGTGGAAACCATATCGGTGAATTGGGAACGATAAAGGAGTACGAGGTGATCAAAGGTTCACAACCGAATTTTGTTCATTTTGAATCCGATATTACTACTGTAGAAGAATACACCTTCGTGGTAGGTAAAGACAAACCGGTGATCGAGATACCAGAGGTAGGGATAATATGAAGTATGACAATCCTATGAGAAAACCACGCTTGGTAAAGTGCGTGGTCAATATAGGAGTCGGAGAAGGTGGAGAAAAGCTCAGAAAAGCCTTCAACGTGTTAGAGATGTTGACGAATCAGCAACCTGTTGAAACGCTCTCTGAAACCACCAATGCGGAACTCGGTATAAGGGAAGGACAGCCTATAGGTTGTAAAGTGACCCTGAGAAAAAAGAAAGCTTATGACTTTCTTAAGAAGGCTTTTTGGGTTAAGGAAAATAGTTTGGCTTCCAGTAATTTTGATGATCATGGCAATCTGAATTTTGGTATTGGCGATTACACCGATTTTGAAGAAGCCTCCTATGATCCCGAGATAGGTGTTTTCGGGATGGATATCTCCGTCGAGATAGGAAGGAAAGGACAGCGTATAAAACGCAGAAGAAAGCAGCCGAAAAGTATCCCGGATGAGCAGAAGATGACCAAAGAGGAATCGATAGATTTCATGAAGAAAGCTTTTGATCTGGAGGTGTATGGAGAATGAGCGAAGAAGAAGGTTTGAAGCCTGATAAAGATTATGGGAGAAAAGAGGGCTGTAGACGCTGCGGTCGGAAACGCGGTATAATAAGAAGATATGGACTACATGTATGTAGACAGTGTTTCCGGGAGATCGCAGAAGACCTAGGTTTCAAAAAACACTCTTGAGGTGAAAAAAGATGAAACATGACCCATTGAATGACGCGTTATCAAAGATAAACAACGCAGAAGAAAACGGAAAGTTGGAATGTGAGATAAAACCCGCCTCTAAACTCATCGGACGGGTTCTTAGAGTTATGCAAGAGAACGGCTACCTTAAAAGATTCGAGTACGTCGAAGATGGAAGAGGGGGGACCTACAACGTTATCCTAAATGGTAATATCAACAGGTGCAAAGTAATCAAACCTCGCTGGTCGGTGAAAAATGCCGACATCGAAAATTACGAGTCTAGGTATCTCCCTGCTCAGGACTTCGGCGTTCTGATATTGACAACGAACAGAGGCGTTATGGATCATTCCGAAGCGAAGAGCAAAGGTGCAGGAGGAAAGTTATTAGCCTACGTTTATTGAGGGATTATCATGCCAGTTGAATTGGAATCTGAAGAAAAAATAAAGATACCGGAAAACGTTTCGGTGGAAAAGCATAAAGACGAACTCAAAGTATCTGGGGAAAATGGTGAGATCGTAAAGAAGTTTACTCATCCCTCCATCAGGATCGAGATCGAGGATGAAGATGTGGTCTTGAGTACGGAACGACCGAGTAAAAAAGAAAAGGCTCTGCAAGGCACTTATAAATCACATATAGAGAACATGATCAAAGGTGCACAGGAGGACTTCGTTTACAAACTAAAAATTCTTTACTCTCACTTTCCTATGGAAGTTACCTCAGAGCAAGACAAGGTGGTTATCAAAAATTTCGTTGGAGAAAATAAACCTCGGACCGCCGATATCATCGGAGCTACTAAAGCTGAAATTGATGGAGACCAGATAATAGTAAAAGGTCCCGACAAGGAGGCAGTTGCTCAGACTGCAGCCAATATAGAATCGACGACCAAGATTTCTAAAGCAGATCCCAGGGTCTTTCAAGATGGAATATATATAACTGAAAAAGCCGGCAAACCTTTGAGTTGAAAAGGTGATTAAAGATGACAGAAGATGATGAGGATTACGAAGTAAAGAAAAAGCCCGACCTTGATGAAGAAACAAAGAAGATGCTGAAGAAGAGAGAAAAAATCAAGGAAAAAAGACCGAAGTTCAATCATCAGGAGTGGTATTATCGGTCTAAATTAGATAGAGACACTTGGAGAAAACCACGCGGTCTTCACTCTCAGGCGAGGCAGAATAAAAAATACAGACCTTCCAACGTGAAGATAGGTTTCCGCTCACCAAAGGAGGTGAGAGGTCTACACCCGTCAGGGTTTGAAGAAGTATTGGTCCACAATACTGATGATCTAGACGATATAGATCCGGATAAACAAGCTATCCGGGTAGCTCATGGCGTGGGGATGAGAAAAAGGTTGAAGATTGAGGGGAAGGCGGATGAAAATGATATCAGAGTATTAAATCCCACATCATAAGGTGATCTTCATGGATATTAAATATCAGAAAAGGTTGGCAGCAGAAATCCTTGATTGCGGTAAGGATCGAGTGTGGATAGACGATACCATGCTTGACGAAGTTATAGAAGCGATCACTAGGGAAGAGGTGAGAGAACTCATCAACCGAGGTGTGATCCAGAAGAAGCAAAAAAAGGGTAATTCTCGAGGACGGATCAACTATAAAAAAGGTCAAAAGGCCAAAGGTAGGAGGAAAGGATATGGGAAGAGAAGCGGCACAAAGAACGCGAGACACTCATCCAAAGACGATTGGAAGAACAGGATTCGGTCTATGAGGAGAGAATTGAAAAATATGAGAGATAACGATTTGATAGATCGTTCTATTTATCGCGAATTCTACAGAAGATCGAAGGGCGGAGCCTTCGAGGACACCTCAGATATGGTACTCCACCTGCAGATGGAAGGTCACATAGATGAAGATTACAATATCAAAGGAGTGAATGAAGATGGCTGAAGGTACCCGATACAGGATGCCCCTCAAAAGGAGAAGAGAGGGGAAGACGGATTATAGACAAAGATTGAAATTGCTAAAATCAGGAAAGATAAGGGCTGTGGTAAGGCCCTCGAACAAGCACATCGATGTGCAGTTCATTCGATACGATAGGGATGGTGATAAAGTTGAGGCTTCTGCTTCTAGCCAACATCTGGAAGAGCTTGGCTGGGAAAGACACGGTTCTAACCTACCATCCGCTTATCTTGTCGGCTATCTCGCAGGGAAAAGAGCTATAGAAAAAGGGATAGACGAAGCGATCCTAGATATAGGTTTGAACCACCCAGAAAAGGGCGGCAGGTTATTCTCTGCTCTCAATGGGATCATAGATGCAGGCATATCAGTACCACACGATCCCGAGGTCTTGCCTGATGAGGACCGCATGAAAGGCGAACATATAGATGATGATATTAGTGAAAGATTTGAAGAGGTTAGATCTAGATTGGAGGAATTATGATGAATGGATGGGAACCTAAGACTAGACTTGGTAGAAAAGTAAAACGAGGAGAAATTACCAGCATGGAAGAAGTTCTCGCCAATAGACTTCCCCTGAAAGAGCCTGAGATTGTCGATGCTTTATTTCCTGATCTGGATGATGATGTACTCGATGTCAACATGGTCCAAAGGATGACGGATTCCGGCAGAAGAGTCAGATTCACCGTAACCACTGTGATAGGAAACAACAATGGTTACGTAGGTGTCGGGACAGCAAAAGGAAAGGAAGTCGGTCCGACCATCCGCAAATGTATGGACAATGCCAAGTTGAACATGGTGAGGATAAGAAGAGGCTGTGGTTCATGGGAATGTGGTTGTGGAAATCCGCACACCGTACCTTTTGAAGTTGGCGGACAAGCAGGCTCTGTGAAGATAGTATTGAAACCCGCTCCCTCCGGAATAGGACTCGCCGTTGGTGAAACCGCCAAATCTATACTAGAGAGAGCCGGTGTAGAAGATGTATGGGGCTTCTCGAAAGGTAAGACAAGAACCACGGTCAATTACGCTCTAGCCGTGTTCAATGCTATGAAAAAGACTGCAGAGATGAGAGTGAGAAAAGATCAAGCACAAGAACTAGGCATAGTGGAGGGTATCCACAAAGAAGAAGTTTCCCAACAGGAGGGATGAAGATGGCTTACGCTGTGATAAGATTGAGGAGTTCACGAGATAAGAACCAAAAGATCAAGGACACCTTTAAGATGCTACGATTGAATTCGGTCAATCACTGCATAGTTATTCCAGAAAGGGAGACCTACAAAGGCATGCTGGAGAAAGTCAAAGATTTGACAACATGGGGTGAAATAGATATAGACACGATGGTCGATCTTCTAAAAAGTAAATCAGGGATGGAGGAAAGCGAATTGGAAAAAAGGATTAGTGAAAAAACCTCTTTTGATAAGATAGATCAACTCGCTATCGCTGTAACTTCCGATAAGATAACATTAGATGAGATCGATGGTTTAGATAAGGTTTTCAGACTGCATCCCCCAGTCGGTGGGTATAGAAGCATCAAAAAACCTTATAACATGGGTGGGGCATTGGGCTATCGTGGAAGCGAGATAAACCCGTTGATACAAAAGATGTTAGGTCCTGAAAATATTCAGAAAGAGGCGGATATACATGGGAAAAAAGAAAAAGAAGAAAAATAGAGGTTCACGAACTCATGGCCGAGGTACTAAACATGGAAGGGGAGCCGGCGAAAGAGGGGGTAGAGGAAAAGCAGGCTTAGGAAAACATAAATGGAAATCGTTGGTGAAAGAAGACCCAGATTATTTTGGTCCTAAAGGATTCACCCGACCACAAAAATTAATAGAGGAAGACGAAGTGATAAATATATATCAAGTGGAAGAGATGTTGGATAGTTTGATAGACCTCGGTTTTGCCACCGAAGAAGATTCCGGCTATGAAGTCGATCTTGATGAAGCAGGCTTCGATAAACTCTTGAGTAAAGGAAAAGTGACTAAAGAGATGAAGATAAAGATATCGGATTCTAGTGGAAAGGCTAAGGAAAAGATAGAAGATGCTGGAGGAGAATTGATCGATAATTCTGAAAAGTGATCTGTATGGCAGAGAAGGAGAAAAGCCGTCTTTACAAGCTTAAACCCGTTATCGACCGCATGCCCGCAGTCAAGAAACCTGAGGGTCACGTTCATTTTAGACGAAAGATGGTGTGGCTCATCCTTGTGCTGGTCCTCTACTTCGTGATGACCAATGTCATGATCTATGGACTGAGCGAGGAAGCATCGCTTGATCTATTTGAACAGTTCAGAGCCATATTTGCTGGAGAGATGGGGTCGATTGTGCACCTGGGTATTATGCCAATAGTTAACGCATCCATTATCATGCAGCTTTTCCAGGGAGCGGAGATCGTTGACCTGGATATGAAAGATCCCGAAGATAAGGCGGTTTTCCAGAACACTCAGAAGTTCTTGGTTATAATAATGCTGCTCATCCAGGCGATACCACAGGTCTACGGATATCTAGTTCCTTCTGATGTTTTTGTCTCTACACTCGGAACGTATTTTGCTGGTAGAGGTCTTTTAGTTGCGCGAATCTTGATAGTACTTCAACTGTTCATCGGAGGTTACTTCATATTCTTGCTGGACGAGGTAGTTTCTAAATGGGGCATCGGCAGCGGTATAAGTTTGTTTATTGTCGCGGGAGTTGCCCAGGGATTGTTCACCGGTCTTTTCAACTGGGAATCTGCGCCACAGATGGAAGGAAATGTTCCCGCAGGGACCATCCCTAGAACGATACATACGATCCGGCATCATTCTGCAGCAGAACTCGCCCAAGGCGAGCTCGAAGGTTTGATTATAGGACCCCCCAATCCCGTGATGGGGCTGATCTTTACTATATTAATATTATTGATTGTAGCTTATATTCAAGGTAGCAGGATCGAACTCCCTCTAGCTCACGGTAGGGCGAGAGGGGCAAGAGGACGTTACCCGATAAAACTCATCTACGCTTCTGTGATACCGATCATCTTGGCACATGCTCTTCTAGCGAATATAAACCTGTTTTCCATGTTATTCTACACTAATCCGACTTTTCAGAATTTCCCACTCTTAGGAGGGCAAGCATGGCTTGGAGTTTTCCAGGAAGGTTCTACCGAGCCTATAAGTGGTGCCGTTTGGTATTTGAACGCTCCAGAAGGTATACAGGGATGGCTGCTGCCTTTAATTTCTGAGAGATATGAGCATATGCTCCGTCCAGAAGGCGTAGAGTGGACTCACTCCAAACTGGCGATAATGATTAGAGTCGTAGCCCATATGCTGTTCATGGCGATCACCTGTGTGCTTTTCTCCAAGTTCTGGGTACAGACCACCAATATGGATGCGGAATCTGTCGCTGACCAGATACAGGACAGCGGGATGCAGATCCCGGGTTTCAGAAGAGACCCAAGGGTTTTGAGAAGAGTTCTGAAGAGGTACATACCGACGGTGACGATCTTCAGCGGATTGTTCATCGGAGTGGTAGGTGCTGGATCGGATCTGCTCGGATCTGTTGGAGGAGCTACAGGTATCAGTCTGTTCTTAGCTGTGTCCATACTGACAGAATTGTACGAACAGATAGGTAAAGAGCAGATGATGGAGATGCATCCTATGCTGAGAGATTTCTTCGGCAATCAGTAGTGACCATAGAAGAGGTGTTGTATTATAACTGAAGAAAAAGAGTTGTTAAGAAAACTAGACGAAAGGTTGGCCGAAGGTGAGATCTCTGAAGAGCTCTACCATGATATAGTCTCTAGATATAAAAACGAAGAGGACGATGTTTCAGAAGAAGAGTTGGAGGAGATTGTTGAGGGGGGAGAGGAAAAGAAAGATCAGGAGAAAGAAGAAAGTCTAGAAAAGGAAGAAAGTACAGAGGTTGACGAGAAAACTGAAGATACCTCTTCGATGAAACCGATATTCAGTTTAAAGAGATTTATTTACATATTTTTTGGTCTGTTAGCATTATTGATAATGTTCCAACCAGGTTTGAGAGAGGACTTGGGGGAGGCGGTTGGCGGAGTGCTTTATCCGGTGATAGGTTTTGAAGGACAGTATCCTATTCTGACTTTGATGCTGGCGGGAACGATAATGATAACTTTTTCCACAGTGATCAGGGATCAATTGATGGACTGGGTCGAGATGGCGGAGAATCAGAAGATAAGCAGCAAATTTAACAAGGAATTGATGGAAGCAAAAAGAGCTAATAAACAGAGCAAAGTCAAGAAGATGGAAAAGAGGAAGGAAGAGATGTCTAAGCTTCAGATGAAAAGCTTCAAACCCCAATTGAAATCTATGGCTATAACGATGGTGGTCATCTTGACTATATTTGGTTGGATATGGGTTTTTATCGCAGATCTGCCAAATACGATATTTTCTGCTCCCTGGGCATTTCATGCTGATTTGAGTAATCAATTACCCTACTGTTTCATGCCATTTCCGATGTGGATAGGTGTGTATATGCTTGTTTCCCTTCCCTTGACTCAAGTCTTGATGGTGGTCTTGAAGATGTATGATTTCAAAAAACGCCTGAAGGAGGAGGAAGAGTCTTAAATAGTGAAAATATTTTCAAAAACATGATTATAACTGTCAGCGGTCTTCCGGGGAGTGGAACTACGACCGCATCCGAACTCTTATCCGAAAAAACAGGTATGAAATTGATATCGTCAGGAGAAGTTTTCAGAGAGATGGCTATGGAAAGAGATATGAGTTTGGAGGAATTCGGTGATTATGCTGAGAAAAATGAAGAGATAGATAAAGGATTGGACGAGAGGATGGTTAAAAAAGCGGGAGAAGGGATGATATTAGAGGGACGTCTAACAGGATATCTTCTAGATAGGTCTGAAAAAGACGCCTTTAAAGTCTGGTTGAAAGCACCATTAGATGTCCGAGTAGATAGGATCGCTGATCGAGAAAGAGCGAAAGATAAAGACACACTTAAAAAAAGAGTTGTAAAAAGAGAAAAGAGCGAAAGAAAAAGATACCAAGACTACTACGATATCGATCTGACGGATGTTTCGATTTACGATATGATCGTAGACTCTGAAAAGAACGATCCAGAAATGATAGTAGAAAAGATAATTGATGGTGCTCGAGATGAAATATGTCCGGGAGAAGGCTAATACTGTCTCCGAATGGGGTGAATTTCCCAGCGATAGATCGGTAGAGGATCTTATCCCAAGATCGCTTGTGGTAATAGATAAACCACAGGGACCTACAAGTCATCAAGTTTCGGCTTGGGTAAGAGATATCTTTGATGAAAAAACCGGGCACAGCGGGACTTTAGATCCTAAAGTTACCGGTGTCCTTCCGATGGGTATAGGCAGATCCGTAAGGCTGCTCGATCTACTCCACTCAGTTCCTAAGGAATATGTCGCAGCAATGAGATTACATGGGGAAATAGATGATGAAAACTTGAGGGCTATACTTGATGAATTTGAGGGGGAAATATATCAGACCCCTCCTTTACGAGCAGGAGTGAAGAGACAGAGGCGAAAAAGAAAGATATTCAGTATTGAAAAATTGGATTCTAAGGACAGAGAAGTTCTCTTGAGGATACGATGTGAATCAGGTACTTACATCCGTACCTTATGTAAAGACCTCGGTAAGACTCTTGGTGCAGGAGGCCATATGATGGAATTACGAAGAGTCGAAGCTGGAGGTTTTACGGAAGAGGATCAAGTAATCCTTCAGGATCTTAGAGATGCTTATGAGTTTTATAGAGATAGTGAAGACGAAAAGTTGAAAGAGATATTGATGCCGTATGAGAGAGCGATAGAGATATTTCCAAAGATTCGAATCAAAGATACAGCTGCAGGAGCCGTTTTGAACGGTGCCGATTTAGCCGTTCCAGGTATTATGGAGATGGAAGACTTTTCAAAAGATGACAGGATCGCTCTGATATCTTCCAAGGATGAAGGTATAGCTGTCGGAAAAGCTCTTTACGATGCAGAGAAGATAGAGTCGATGGAGGAGGGACTGGTGTTCAGATCTGAAAGAGTTTTTTCACCCTCTGGAGATTATCCTAAAAGATGGAAATAAATTATATATCAGTTATCGTTAGATAATCCATTGAAGGCTTTTTGATGCCGAGATAGCCTAGCCTGGTACGGCGCGAGATTGGAGATCTCGTGGTGCCTTGCACCACAGGGGTTCGAATCCCCTTCTCGGCGCTTCTATTTACCCCCATCTAGATATGATGAATTGAAAAGAAATCTTTTTGACCAGCATCCGTTCAAAGAAAAATACTCATCGATATCTTCTTACATATATTTACGAAGTTCACGAATCTTTCCGATACTTCTCGATCAGTTTCTCTACGATGAAAGCGGGCTTAGAGTGGTCGTTCTCTTCGTACCATTTTTTCAGGCTATCGCCGAAATCTAAAACCTTCTCCTCCGAAATCTCTTCATCGAGTGAAAACTTATCGATACCGCTTTGATAAAGGAGTTTATCCAAGGTAAGGAAGGGCATATCCTCGAACTGTGACCCATAAGAGATAAGGTCCGACAAAAGTTTTTTTGGTTCATCTATAATCTTGTGCATCGCTAGGATATTTTCATCATGACTCTCAAAAGAAGACTGAAGATACATGATTTCGAATCCGAGTTCTTTGAACAAATCCTCAACATTTTCACCGGTCTTCGCGGAGGTGAATAAAATATTATCGAAGTACTGGGATGCATCATCAACGACGTCTTCTCTAGTGAGTTCTTGATCCTCTAGATCGATCTTGTTGACCGCTAAGATGATAGGTGCATTATCGACGGCCGATTTTCTATACTTGGGCAGCCAATCATCGATAAGTTTGTACAGGGTTTCTTCTCTAGTGGCATCCGCTACTGCTATCGCTCCAGTCGATTTTTCAAATGCCATGTTTCGAACGCTGTCAAAACCAGAATCCCCCATTATATCATAGATGACCAACTTCACCTCAGAGTCGAGGACTGGAACCTTCTTCGTGTATACGTTGGTACCGACAGTCTTCAGATATTCTTCTCCGAAAACATCGTTGACGAAGCGAAGGGTCAAAGAAGTCTTACCCACACAAGGTGCGCCTAAAAGATTCACCTTCCTCTTTATATCTTCATTCATCGCTTTACTCCTTTGAAGTTGTAATTCCTTTAGTACCTGTAATCATCAAGAATATATATTTAAGTTTTCTTCTATTTTGGCTCAGTAGAGAACCTCTTTTTACTCTTCACTTTTCGATGAGCATTGTAAGCTAGTATCTTGGGAGATGTATTGCGGCATATGATCGTACGAAAAAAGAAAACTCTCTGAAGAGACATCAGAGGCTATCTAAAAGGGAAAAGAGCAGATAGAAAAATATAAGGAAAGACGAGGAGTCTACAGAGTCGTAAGAATCTTTAGTTTTTCTGCGAAATTCATCCTAGATTTTCATAGCTTCTAGTATTTTTTCTTTATCTTTCATCCGATGAGCGATGATATCTTTTAGGGTTGTCTCATTCACCATCTTTCTGAAACATCTGGATATAGTATATATTTTTCATGGGATTCTATGGTATACTTCGATGATTTTAAATATGCTATAGTAATCTTAGTTCGTCACAGATGTGTATCTACTGCGCGCTGCGAGTTTTGACCTTTACCGGGGTCGTCTATTTCCTCAAAGTGAAAGCTGGTTCCATCCGGGAATATCTTTCTAACCGTAAATCTCTTTCCACGATAAGATCTTACTTCGATCAGAAGAACACTGAGTCTTGATTTTATTAGTCTCACTTGGTGGTCTCGACATCTATTTTGTTTTGTTAGGACCGCTGTACTGATAGTATAAAATCGTAAGAAGGATTTATAAAGGTGTTATACGTTTGTTTAGAAGAGGGTTGTTTAGATGTTATGGTCTATAGAGAAACCGAAAAATGAGATGGAACGGTTGGTAGATTATTCTCCTAACAGTGAAGAAAGAGAACGATTGAAAGAAGAATTGGAAAAGATCAAAGTTGAAACGATAGAGATCCCGGTGGTAATAAACGGGAAGAAGATAAAGACCGGTGAAACTAAAAAGATAAGAAGTCCCCACGATCACGATAACTCGTTAGCTCGGGTACATCTAGCTGGAGAGGAAGAGTTATTGATGGCTATAGAAGCCGCTAAAAATGCACATGAAGATTGGTCACAGATAAATTGGTACCATCGGGCCGCTCTATTCAGAAAAGCCGCGGATCTTTTAGCCTGTCCAAAAAGGTTTGAGAACATCGCCGCCATTATGATGAATCATTCTAAAAATCCGTACGAAGCCGAGATAGATCTAGCGGAACTGGTGGACTTCTGGAGACTCAACGCCTATTACATGAGATTCATCTACGAACAGCAACCCGATCAGATCGAAGGGGAGATGAACAGGCTGGACTGGAGACCACTAGAGGGTTTCGTACTGGCGATCTCACCTTTCAACTTTTATTCTATCGCAGGTAATCTGCCGTCTTCTCCTGCGATAGTGGGAAATACGGTGATCTGGAAACCCTCTCTGAACGTTTCCTTTTCTAACTATCATATCATGAAGATCTGGATGGAGGCCGGTTTAAAAGATGGCGTGATCAACTTCGTACCTTTCCCCAGCGATATCTCGGAAGTCGTAACAGAACATCCCGATCTTGCGGGATTGAACTTCACCGGGAGCTACGAGACCTTGACCTACCTTTGGGACGTGATAAATTCTAACGTGAAAAACTACCGCAACTTTCCAAGGATAGTGGGTGAGGCCGGAGGCAAGGACTTCATATTCATCCATGAGTCCGCTGATATCGAGAGTGCGGTCATCAACATGATCAGAGGTTCATTCGGTTACCAGGGGCAGAAATGCTCCGCCTCTTCCAGAGTGTACTGTCCCGAGAGTAGATGGGACGAGGTGAAAGAAAGATTGGATCAGAAGATACCCGAGATAACTTGTGGGCCCGTAGACGACCTTCAAAGTTATATGAGGGGTGTCATCGACGAAGAAGCCTTCGAAAAGGTAGTTTCTTACATAAGATACGCCGAAGAAGATGATAGTTACCAGATACTACACGGCGGCGATCACGATGATGAAGAAGGGTGGTTCATAGAGCCGACGGTCGTCAAAACGGAGGACCCGAAAGGAAAATTGATGGAGGAGGAGATATTCGGTCCGGTTCTGCCGATATACGTTTATCCAGACGAGAAGTTTGTGGAGACCCTCGAACTCTGCGATCAGACTTCGCTCTATGCATTGACCGGCTCTATCTTCGCGAAGGACAGCGAAGCGATCCATCGCGCAGAGAAGGTATTGAGATATTCGGCTGGAAATTTGTATATCAACGATAAGCCTACTGCAGCGGTGGTGGGAAGACAGCCCTTCGGCGGGTCGAGAGCTTCTGGAACAAACGACAAAGCGGGATACTGGACCCATCTACTCAGATGGGTGAATCCCCGGGCGATAAAGGAGACCATCCTTCCTCCCGAAGACTGGAGGAGAAAGTTCATGCCGAAAGACCGAAACTGAGTCGAAAGAGTCGATCGGATCTAAGGTGGATAAAAACTTATTAGATAAGCCCGTTATACATAGAACGGTGATATATATGACAGAACAGAATATGGCGACCTTTAAGGCGGAAGTTGAGAGGAAAGAAGGGATGGCCTCCGAAGCGAAGATGGGTGAGTTTTCCCAGATTATAGATGAACCTAAACATCTGGGGGGAACTGACAAAGGGCCGAATCCATTGGTTCTTCTGCTGAGTTCCCTCGGCGGATGTTTAAATATCGCTGGGAATGTAGTGGCCAAAGAGATGGGTCTAGAGCTGGAGGACTTAATCATCAAGATAGAAGGTGATCTAGACCCCCGCGGTTTTCAGGGTAAGGCCGATGTTCCCTCCGGCTTTCAAGAGATACGCGTGAAGATAGAGAATATAGGGGGTATACCCGAAAAAAAGATGGATGAGTTCATCGAGGAGATAAAGGACAGATGTCCCGTGGAAGATACTCTTGAGAGGAGTCTAGAGATCGAGATAGAAAGATGATATATAACGGCAAAATATTAATCTCATAATACCATGTTGAACGGAGGATGATAGACGTGCCTAAAGAAGGAAGGTTGATGATATTTTATGGAGAAGAGTGTCCCGAGTGTGAAAAGGCTCGGGAAAGATTGGATAGACTCGAAGAGGAAGAGGATTTGGAGGTCGAAAGATATGAGGTCTGGCACGATTCGAACAATCAGTCTTTGATGATGAAATACGCCGAAGAAAGGTGTATCGGAGTCCCTTTCCTATTCAACAGAGAGACAAATGAATATATCTGCGGTCCGAGTTCTTATGAAAAGATAAAGAGATGGGCCAAAGGGGAGGAGGTTGAAGGATGAATTTAGAACTCGAAGAACCTGAAAGTCCGGAGATGATACAGATATTGAACAAAGACGGCGAAGTTGTTGGACAAGAACCCGATCTCGACGAGGAGACCTTGAAGGAGATGTACTGGTGGATGTTCTACGCTAGAAAGGCGGACGAAAAAGCTCTTAAATTACAAAGGCAGGGCCGCATGGGGACCTTCGCTCCCATCGAAGGACAGGAAGCTGCTCAAGTCGGAGCGTCCGTAGCCATGAAAGACGAAGACTGGCTCGTTCCTGCTTTCAGAGAGTTGGGAACTTACCTAGAAAGAGGGGTCAGTTTAGAAAAGAACTATCAATATTTTATGGGCGACGTTAGAGGTAATGAGATACCGGAAGATGTTAACAATCTACCTATCGCGGTTCCGGTTTCCACTCAGGTCCCTCATGCCGTCGGTCTGGCTTGGGGGATACAGAGAAAAGGTGATGACGGAGCCGTTCTGTGTATATTCGGAGACGGCGCGACTTCCGAAGGTGATTTTCACGAAGGGCTGAACTTCGGCGGCGTCCTTAACGTTCCCGTTGTATTCTTCTGTCAGAACAATCAATGGGCGATAAGCGTCCCTCTG
>Ga0207421_10004525_pt1 | contig 15947 bp, 13 predicted proteins | sample SodLakKL_010_SED_4_FD_187542 | JGI IMG/M metagenome (GOLD analysis project Ga0207421, IMG submission 187542) | Alkaline sediment microbial communities from Lake Tanatar, Kulunda Steppe, Russia - 8KL_010_SED (SPAdes) (version 2) | ecosystem: Environmental > Aquatic > Non-marine Saline and...
TAAAACTTGCCGCTAATATATTCCGTAATATTATCAAGTGGCTCACCGGGGTTGAAAACCTGGTCGGCACTGCCGCTTTTGACCAGCTCTTCAGCGTCATCTTCAGGAATTATACCGCCCACGACCAGAAGAACATCGCCCATGCCGTTACTCTTAAGCAGATCCTTGATTTTCGGAACAAGGGTCATATGCGCACCCGAGAGGATGCTTAAACCGACAACATCAACATCTTCCTGCAGGGCTGCTTCGGCAACCTGCTCCGGGGTCTGGTGAAGCCCCGTGTAAATCACTTCGAACCCGGCATCACGCAGGCCCCTGGCTACAACCTTTGCGCCCCGGTCATGGCCGTCCAGACCCGGCTTGGCCACCAGCACCCTTACTTTTTTAGCTGTCATCAGAACGAATCACTCCTATCCCCAAAATCAAAACCCGAAATTAAGCCTGATTACAAAGTATTTTAACTAACTCAGCCTGCATGCTCAGTGCTCACCAGCCTGCTTAAATAAAACTGAAGCGAGCATAAAGTGCAGGCAAGGAAATGGCGGTGAAACAAAGCCTGAACATTAAAAGAGCGGCTTCTCCTTATATTCGCCAAACACTTCCTTCAGGGCGACTACTATTTCTCCTTCAGTGGCATAGACCTTTACCGCATCAAGGATTTTCGGAATCAGGTTATCAGGGCCCTTTGCCGTATCTTTCAAAGCTTTAAGGCTTCTGTTCACAGCATCGTTATCGCGCTTTTCGCGTAGCTGCTTCAGTCGTCCAACCTGTTTCTTTTCTACTTCCGGGTCAATCTTGAGCAGCTCAATCTGGGCCTTTTCCCCGGTATTGTAGCGGTTAACTCCTACCACTACCTGTTCATCCCTGTCAACAGCAAGCTGGTACTCGTAAGCAGCATCGGCAATTTCCTGCTGGAAGAAGCCCTGGTCAATCGCTTTTAAAACCCCGCCATGATCATCTATCCGGCGGAAATATTCCTCTGCTTCCGCTTCAAGCTGATCGGTAAGCTGCTCTACAAAGTAGGAACCGGCCAGGGGATCAATGGTATTGGCTGCCCCGCTTTCATAGGCAATGATCTGCTGGGTCCGCAGGGCGATTTTAACAGCTTTTTCGGTAGGTAAGGCCAACACTTCGTCCATCGAGTTGGTGTGCAGGGATTGGGTTCCCCCCATAACAGCCGATAAAGCTTCAATTGTAGTGCGGACAATGTTGTTTTCAGGCTCCTGTGCTGTCAGGCTGCATCCGGCTGTCTGGGTATGAAAGCGCATTTTCAGGGAGCGTTCATCTTTTGCCCCGTATTTCTCCTTCATCCGCCGGGCCCAGATTCTGCGGGCTGCCCTGTATTTACAAATCTCTTCGAAAAAGTCAATATGGGCATTAAAGAAAAAGGACAGGCGCGGCGCAAACCGGTCCACGTCCAGGCCGGCATTTATCCCGGCTTCCACGTAGGCAAAACCATCGGCCAGGGTAAAAGCCAGTTCCTGGGCCGCAGTTGAGCCGGCCTCGCGAATATGATAACCGCTGATGCTGATCGTGTTCCAGCGGGGCACATGATCTGCCGAAAAGGCGAAAATATCTGTAATCAGGCGCATTGAAGGTTCGGGTGGAAAGATCCATGATTTCTGGGCAATGTATTCTTTAAGAATGTCATTTTGAATTGTCCCGCCAACCTGATCAAGGCTGATGCCCTGTTTTTCAGCGTTGGCCAGGTACATACACCAGAGAATCGAGGCCGGCCCGTTGATTGTCATCGAGGTAGTGACCTGGTCGACAGGGATCTGATCGAAAAGAATCTCCATATCTTCCAGTGAATCAATGGCTACACCACAGCGGCCCACTTCCCCCAGGGACCGTTCGTTATCGGAATCGTAACCCATAATGGTCGGCATATCAAAGGCTACACTTAATCCGGTCTGGCCCTGATCAAGCAGGTAACGGTAACGCATGTTTGAATCGTAAGCATCCCCAAATCCGGAAAACTGGCGCATAGTCCAGATCCGGCCCCGATACATATTGGTCTGCACTCCCCTGGTATAGGGATAGATTCCGGGGAAACCAAGGTCCTTCTCATAGTCAAGCTTCTCGGTATCAAGGGGGGTATAGAGAGCCTTAATCGGCCGGCTGGAAACCGTTTTAAAGGTGGTTTTGCGCTCTTTTGCTTTGCCGGCCTCCTCCTGCCACTGTTCATACTGCCCGGTAATTCTTTCAAGCTTATCTTTATCCATTATCAATCACCTTCTCCAGGTCCCCGATCATAAAAATTGATCTGAGCCAGCAGGTCTGCTGAAGTGCTGTATGGATCCTGCCGGCGGTGGACAATATTTTCTACCAGGTCGTCAAACTCCAGGTTCTCTTTAACCTCGTCCCAGATTTTAGTTTTAACCAGGTACTCCACCTGCTCGGTCAATTCACGCTTAACCCGCTCACGGCGTATTTCCAGCAGGCGGCCGCTATTTTCCATATGCTCCCGGTGTTTCTGCAGGGCCTGCCACAGTTCTTCAATGCCCTCGTTACTCACCGAAACTGTCTGAATCACCGGTGGCCGCCAGGGTTCGCTATTCTTCATGTCAAGCATCAGGTTGATTTCCGTTGTTGTTCTTTCAGCACCCGGCAGGTCTGCCTTGTTAATGGCAAAAATATCGGCTATTTCCATGATGCCGGCCTTGATTGTCTGCACACTGTCACCACCGGCCGGGGTTAATACCACCAGGGTGCTATCTGCTGTCTTGACAATATCTACTTCCGACTGGCCCACACCGACCGTCTCTATTAAAATGATATCTTTACCAAAAGCATCAAGGACCTGGATCGCCTCCCTCGTAGCCCTGGAAAGTCCTCCCAGGCTGCCCCTGGTACCCATGCTGCGGATAAAAATATCCTGATCGAGCGCATGGTCCTGCATGCGGATCCGGTCACCTAAAATTGCTCCGCCGCTGAAAGGGCTGGTCGGGTCAACCGCAATAACCCCTACGGTAAGACCGTCTTTGCGGATCAGTTTCAGCAGCCAGTCGACCAGTGAACTTTTTCCGGATCCCGGTGCGCCGGTTATGCCAATCACATATGCTTTCCCCGTGTGGGGGTAAATATCTTTAAGCAGTTCTCTTTTTTGTGGATCATCATTTTCTACCAGTGAAATAAGGCGCGCTGCAGCGCGCCTGTTTCCATCGAGTAGTTCTGCTACCAGTTGCTGCATTTTAGCACCTCGATTGCGACTCCAGTATATTAATCTCTAGTACTCTATCCCCTTACAACAGTCAGCCCCGGTTTCGTAGTGATGTTTAATTGCCAGCACTTCACTAACCGTATCAGCCATTTTAACCAGTTCGGGTGAAGCATTGCGACCGGTTAAAACCAGGGCCACATGCTGCGGCTTACTCTTGAGCAGATCAAGCACTCTGCTTTCTTCAATTAAGCCGTAATCAACGGCCACGTTAATTTCATCGAGAACCACCAGGTTATAGTCGCCGCTCATAACAGCCTTCTCAGCCTTCTCGAAACCGTTTTTTGCCAGTTCCACATCGATCGGGTCAGGATTTTCTCTTGACACAAAATCATCACGCCCGGCCCGGACCAGGGTCAGGTTCTGCATTTTGTCGGTGGCCAGGAATTCTCCATAATCACGGCCTTTCATGAAATGAATCATGAAAACCTTGTAGCCATGCCCGAGGGCTCTGATCGCCTGCCCGACAGCAGCCGTGGTTTTTCCTTTTCCGTCACCGGTAAAGACCATAATCAGTCCCGGTAAATCTTTAGCCATTTGTTGTGCTCCTTTCGTGAAGCTATTTACTCAACATGCATTTTTTTCCCTTTAAGAAAGCAGGTATCTTGAAATTACCAGGCGCTGAACTTCACTGGTTCCCTCATAAATTTCGGTAATCTTGGCATCCCGCATAAAACGTTCGACAGGGTAATCACGGGTATAACCGTAACCGCCAAAGATCTGCACTGCCTTTGTTGTTACTTCCATAGCGGTTTCGGAAGCAAATAGCTTGGCCATGGCGGAAGCCTTTCCGTAGGGCAGCCCTTCACTTTCCAGGTAAGCTGCCTGGTATGTAAGCAGGCGGGAGGCTTCAATTTTTGTGCCCATGTCGGCCAGCATAAAGGATATGGCCTGGAAGTTAGCAATGGGCTGACCAAACTGTTCCCTGCTCTTGGCATAGTCTGCGGCGGCGTCAAGTGCGCCCTGGGCAATACCGACAGCCTGTGCGGCAATACCGTTACGCCCTCCATCAAGGGTGCTCATGGCAATTTTAAAGCCTTCGCCTTCTTTACCGAGCAGGTTTTCCTTCGGTACCCGGCAATCTTCAAAAATCAACTCCAGGGTCGGTGAGGAGCGCAGGCCCATCTTCCTTTCTTTCTTACCGAAAGAAAAGCCGGGAGTTCCTTTCTCAACGATAAAAGCGCTTACCCCTTTTGCTTTCTTCTCTTTATCGGTTACGGCAAAAACAATATTAATTTCCGCATCGCCACCGTTGGTTATGAATATTTTATTGCCGTTTAAAACATAGCTATCTCCGTCCAGGACAGCGGTAGTACTCTGGTTGGCAGCATCTGTGCCTGCGGTAGCTTCAGTCAGGGCGTAAGCTCCAAGTTTTTCACCCAGGGCCATCGGTTCAAGAAATTTTTTCTTTTGTTCTTCACTGCCATACTTATATATCGGCCATCCGGCCAATGAGGTATGCGCAGAAAGAGTTGTTCCGGCCGAAGCATCTACCCGTGACAGCTCTTCAACGGCAATAACATAACTGATAAAATCACATTCACCTCCGCCGTATTCCTCCGGCCACGGTATACCGGTTAACCCCAGTTCGCCCATCTTATCAAAAATCTCGCGCGAAAACTCTTCCTTATCGTCACGTTCTTCTGCTCCCGGCGCCACTTCGTTTTCGGCAAAATCGCGCACCATTTTCCGGGTCATTTCCTGTTCTTCGGTTAATACAAAATTCATCTACTCATCCTCCTGTAATTATTATATCTTGTAATTACCCAGCCTGCTGAAGAAAGCATTGCTTGCTGATCAATTAGGCTGGAACTGTATCGGCTTAGCTGCACTTTCACTCTTATTTTAATAACTGGCGTGCGATGACTATACGTTGAATCTGGTTTGACCCCTCGTAAATCTGGGGCGCCTTCGCATCCCTGAAATAGCGGGTCAGCGGATGGTCATCGCGTATCGCAGAAAGCCCGCAAAGGTCTATGCATTTAATTGCCGCTTCCATGGCCAGATCTGTGGCAAACATTTTCGCCATTGATGCTTCTTTTGAGCAGCGCACTCCCCTGCCTTTAACTGCCGCTGCCCTGTAGACCAAAAGACTCGCAGCTTCCAAACGGGTTGCCAGATCAGCCAGGGTAAAGGTTACCCCCTGATCGACTTTTTCACCTGTTTTTTCTTCCGCTTTCAGGTACTTTACCGTATAATCAATTGCAGCCCGGGCCATGCCCAGTCCCTGGGCAGCAATACCAATCCTGCCACCATCAAGCAAAGACATTGCTATTTTAAAGCCTTCACCCTCCTCACCAAGTCTGTTCGACACCGGAACAAAAAGATCCTCCAACCTCAGTTCGGTGGTGTTAGATCGGTTTAAACCCATCTTTTTTTCGTTTTTACCGGCAACCAGTCCCGGGGTATCTTTTTCAACCAGGAAAGCAGTAATACCCTTAACTCCTTTTGCCTTATCTATGGTTGCAAATACGGTATAGAGATCCGCCTGTCCCCCGCTGGTGATAAACAGTTTACAGCCATTTAAGCGGTAACCTCCATCAACGGGAGTTGCAGTTGTAGCAAGGGCAGCTGCATCGGAACCGGCACCCGCTTCAGTCAGGGCAAAAGCCCCGAGTTTTTCGCCACGAGCCAGGGCAGGCAGGTAGCGTTTTTTCTGATCATCCGTGCCAAAATAGAGCAGGGGGAAAGAACCGACAGAAGTATGCACGGCAATGATCGCCCCGGTTGATGAACAAACCCTGGAGATCTCTTCAATTAATAATATATAGCTGAGAAAATCCTGCCCCTGTCCACCCCATTCAGTCGGGATAGGGTAACCCATATAGCCGCGTTTAGCAGCATTACTTAAGTTTTCCTGCGGGAAATGATCACCTGTATCAATTTCAGCATCAGCAAAAAGTTGAAATTCCTGCTGCTTCTTTAGCTGCTCTTCTGTAAGGGTAAAAGCCATTGTAGCTGTCTCCTCTTGGGACAAAGGGACGTTTCTCTTTGTCCCATTTGTCCCCCTGGTCTCACTTGACTCGCTGGCGAGACAAAGAGAAACGTCCCTTTGTCTCGGTTTAGCTGACTTTGACGATAGTTGCTTCGCCCTGGGCAGCGCCGCTGCATATGGTAGCCATTCCGTACCCGCCGCCGCGGCGGTGCAGTTCGGCGATAAGGGTCATCAGGATGCGGGCGCCGCTGGCCCCAATTGGGTGACCCAGGGCAACTGCTCCGCCGTTTACATTAACTTTTTCCTCATCCCAGTTGCCCAATTTAATACTGGTCAGGGCCACGGCAGCAAAAGCCTCGTTTACCTCGATTAAATTAAGCTGATCTGCTGACATTCCGGCTTTGTCCAAAGCTTTTTGACCCGCTTCGTATGGAACGGTGGCAATATAGCGCGGCTCGAGTGATGCCGAAGCGTGGGCCACTATTTCAGCGATCGGTTCAAGGCCGCGACTACGGGCCTGTTCTTCAGAAGCCAGGACCAGGGCTGCAGCCCCGTCGCTAATACCGGGAGCATTGCCGGCGGTAACCAGCCCTTCTGCTTCAAAAGCGGGCGGCAGCATGGCCAGCTTGTCCGGAGTGGTATCACTGCGGGGCAGTTCATCTTTTTCTACCATAACCGGATCACCTTTACGCTGCGGCACTGAAACTGAAACTATCTCTTCGGCCAGGCTGCCATTATCCATCGCCGCCAGGGCTCTTTGATGACTGCGATAAGCCCAGCGGTCCATTTCCTGCCTGGTGATACCATGTTCGGCCGGGACAGCACTTCCATGCACGCCCATATGGACATTATGAAAGGGACACCACAGCCCGTCGTGAACCATACCATCGACAACCCGGGCATCGCCCATCCTGGCGCCGGTGCGCACCCCGGGCAGGTAGTAAGGAACAACACTCATATTCTCCATGCCGCCGGCTACCATAAGTTCACCTTCGCCGCTTCTAATCAGCGCGTCAGCCAGGTTTACTGCCCGCAGGCCGGAAGCACAAACTTTATTGATTGTATCCGAGGGAACAGTGTGTGGCAGACCGGCTTTAATCGTGGCCTGGCGGGAGGGTATCTGTCCTGCCCCACCCTGGACTACCATACCGAGTAAAACATTATCGACCTGATCGCCTTCTATTCCTGCCCTTATTAACGCCTCCCTGACGGCAGCCGCACCCAGTTCCACCGCCGGAACATCTTTAAAAGCTCCAAGAAACCGACCAAAAGGGGTCCGGGCAAAACCTAAGACTACTGTTTTGGTCATATCAACCGATCAGCTCCTCACCTGATTATTAAGACTGGGAAACATTATTTTCCCTGATGCCCTGTTATTGAAATTGTCATGTTCCTTTAAAATATAATTTATAACTTCAGCCGGTGTTACTACTCTTTTATTTAAATCTTTTTTTACCCTGTCAATATAGCTCTTATGCCAGCAGTTAACTACAACAGGGATTCTTTCAATATTTAATAATAACGCAATAGATAACCTGTGACGGCCATCTATAAATATTAACTCGCCATTTCTCGATACGGCGACTTCTATCTCATTTTCAGGTTTGCCATCATAGTGGCTTTTTTTAATCTTCCTTGATGCCGGGTTTATTTCACTCTGTCTTTTGTATCCATGTTTTTTAATATCGTTATAAATTCTCTCCCAAAAATCAAGATATTCTGACTTATACTCTTGCCAGGTAGGATACTTCTCACTTTTTTTTGATTTCTTCAGGTATCTTTCATAGTAAACAGTATCCTCCCATTCTTTGCCCTGCAGAAATCTTTCCTTAAAGCCAATATAATCAATTGAACTTTCAAAGGCCTGTTTTTCATCCAGGTCCCAGTCCCCATCCCTGATTAACCCGACAACAGAACGAATGGTTTTTGCAAACATAATTCCCCGATATTTCGAAAAACTTACAAAGGTATAATGAACTAATTTTGTCGGAACATCTATAACTTCATAGGGTTTTCGAATTACAGTCTTACAGAAAAAGCTTCTGACTAAAAGATTTATTTTATAAAAGTGAAAAAGAAAATGATAAAATAACCTGGGAATAATAAAAGACCAGGAAACTTTTAAAAAAGTCCCTTTCCTGATATTCTTTTTTATTTTTTCTACTAACATAAACTTAAACCTTTTAGAGTGAAATTATTTTAGGGCCCTGTGTGCGATATCTTTGCGGTAATAGCAGCCGTCGAATTTAATTTCTTCGCAAGCCCGGTAAGCACGATCCACGGCTTTACGCAGATCACTGTCCCAGGCGGTTACACCTAAAACCCGACCCCCTGCAGTAACCAGGTGCCCGTCTTTTAGAGCGGTACCGGCGTGAAATACTGCCACCTGTTTATCGCCTGATTTTTCAAGGGCATCCAAACCTTCGATAAATTTACCCTTTTCATATTTTCCCGGATAACCGCCGGAAGCCATCACCACGCAAACAGCATGATCATCTTTCCAGTGCGGCTCAATACCAGCCAGATCACCCTCGGCTGCAGCCATTAAAAGTGGCAGCAGATCCGAGTCCAACCGGGGAATGATTGCCTGCGTTTCCGGATCGCCAAAGCGGACGTTAAATTCAAGCACGTTAAAATCATCTTTAGAAACCATCAGCCCGGCATAGATTACACCCCTGAAATCAATCCCCATATCTTTAAAACCTTTTAAAAGAGGTTTAAAAACGACCTCTTCGGTCTTGCTGGCCAGCTCTGGAGTATAAACCGGGGCGGGCGAATAAGCGCCCATTCCGCCAGTGTTCGGACCTTTATCTCCTTCACCGATAGCTTTATGATCCTGTGATGAAGGCAGGACAACCAGGTTACTGCCGTCGGTTACGGCAAGGACAGAAACCTCTTCACCGCTGAGACAGTTTTCAATCACGACCCGGTTGCCGGCCTCTCCAAAAGCCCTTTCAATCATAATATCGTAGAGAGCCTGTTCTGCCTCTTCCGGCCCGGACGCTACGGTAACACCCTTACCGGCAGCCAAACCATCAGCCTTGATAACCACCGGCCCACCGTAAAAGCGACCGAGATGGCTGCGGGCATCTTCAAAATCATCAAATATTGTAAAACCGGCAGTCGGGATACCCCACTCCTTCATTTTGCGCTTGGACCAAACTTTGCTGCCCTCAAGCTGCGCACCCTTGCTGTCAGGGCCAAAAACTTTAAGGCCTGCCTGCCGGAAAATATCGGCAATACCCAGGACCAGGGGAGCTTCCGGGCCGACAACTGTCAAATCAATTTTTTGTTCCAGGGCCCAGTCCTTTAGTTCCTCAATATCCTCGGCATCAATATCTACACATTCGGCCACCGAGGCAATTCCGGCATTACCCGGGGCACAGTAAAGCTTCTCCAACCGAGGACTCTGGGCCAGCTTCCAGGCCAGGGTGTGCTCACGTCCGCCCCCGCCAACCAGTAACACGCGCATTTTAACAACCTCCATTCAATTAATACGGCGCAATTTATATTCTAAATATTGTTACGCTAACATTCTCTGCTGCTATTGCCAGTTGATGAAAACTATGTTTGCAGGCCATAGATTTAACTATCAACACCATGTGCAGCAAGCCTGTTTATGAGCTTGTATCAATGTTCCGGTTTCCTTTGAACAAGCAGTTAAATGGCCGATGAAGTAAAGGCCGGAATAGGCCGTCCGACATGGATGTCGGACGCCTCGCGAGACCTCCGGATGAGGTTATCGCGAGGGCAGCCTAAATGGAGGCCTGCAACTAAATCGCTGCCATTTACTGCGAAGTGAACTGGAGACAGGAACAGTGATACAAGCTTCAGGCACAGATACAAGCACCAAAATCAGAATGCTATGAATCAATGCTTAAAGTAGCGCCGCCCCGTAAAGACCATGGCAATCCCCAGCCGGTCACACAACCTGATCGACTCATCATCTTTCATCGAGCCGCCCGGTTGAACAATGGCTGAAATTCCGGCCTTACCAGCCTCGTCAATAATGTCTGGAAACGGGAAAAATGCATCGGACCCAATCACAGCTCCCGTTGCTTTTTCTCCAGCCTGGTCCAGGGCAATCTTAGCCGCGCCGATCCTGTTCATCTGGCCGGCTCCGATTCCGATCGTTTTACCCTCTGCTGCGACCACGATGGCGTTCGAACGGACATGTTTAACTACTTTCTGAGCAAAGTTAAGTGCTTCCCACTGTTCCTTTGTAGGCTTCTTTTCAGTTACAACCTCGCCTTCGGATACATCTAGAGGTTCATTATCAACGGACTGTATTAAAAGCCCTCCTGATACTTTTTTGAAGTCAGTTGGCTTTGCCTCAATAGTTTCTGGATTGATTTCCAACAAACGGATATCTTTTTTCTCGTTAAATATTTCAAGCGCTTCATCTGTAAACTCCGGCGCAGCAATCACTTCTAGGAAAATCTCCATCATTAATCGGGCCGTGGCAGCGCCAACGGGTCTGTTTAAGGCGACAATGCCCCCAAAAATCGAGACAGGATCTGCTTCATACGCCAGCTGGTATGCTTCGTAAATAGTGAGGGCAGAACCAACACCGCAGGGGTTGGCATGCTTAACAGCAACTGCTGTCGATTCTTTAAATTCCCTGACCAGTTCCCAGGCTGCATTAAGATCATTTAAATTATTAAATGACAGCTCCTTGCCCTGCAGCTGCTTGGCCGCCGCCAGCCCTGTCAACTTTCCGGAAGAGGCATAAAAGGCTGCTTCCTGCTGTGGGTTCTCCCCGTAGCGTAAATCCTGCACCTTCGTAAAGGACAGGCTCAGGCGATCCGGATAAGCTCTATCCCCGAATTCTGCCCTGCTGCTTAAATAGCCGGCGATAGCTGCATCATATCCTGCTGTGTGGACGAATGCCTCCGCTGCCAGACGGTAGCGGGTAGTATCACTGATCTCGCCGCTGTTTTTAAGCTCTTCTACGATCTGGCCATAGCGTTCAGGGTTAACTACCACCGCAACCCGGTTGTAGTTCTTAGCCGCGGCCCGCAGCATGGTCGGCCCGCCAATATCAATATTTTCAACTGCCTCTTCCAGGGTTACCCCTGACCGGGCAATAGTACCTTCAAAGGGATATAGATTGACCACGACCAGCTCAATCGGGACAATCCCGTGCTCGCTCAACTCTTCTACCTGGTCAGGCCTGGCCAGGATAGCTCCATGAATGCTGGGGTGGAGTGTTTTTACCCTTCCCCCCAAAATTTCAGGGCTGCCGGTCACTTCCGCAGCCTCAGTTACCGAAAAGCCTGCTTCACTGATCGCCCGGGCAGTGCCCCCGGTCGAAATAATTTCAAAACCAAGCTCGATCAATTCACCGGCCAGTTCCGCAATTCCTGCTTTATCGGATACACTTAATAAAGCTCTACGTTTCTGTGTCAATAATATAGCACCTTCTTCCTTCCACTTTCAGTTTGTCGCGACAGAACAGATCAATCGCAATCGGATAGATCCGGTGTTCAACCGCCTGGATCCGCTGCCGCAGTGTATTTACTGATTCACGCTGGATAACCGGGACCGCTTCCTGCAGCACAACCGGGCCGCTGTCAAGGCCTTCATCAACAAAGTGGACCGTGCATCCGGTTACTTTTACACCATAGTTAAAAGCCTGCTCTATCCCATCGGTTCCGGGGAAGGCAGGCAAAAGAGATGGGTGAATATTTAAGATCTGCAGGGGAAAAGCCTGGACAAAAAGCGGTGAAAGCAGGCGCATGAATCCGGCCAGCACTACAAGATCTATTTCATTTTCTTTCAGGGTGTTGATCAGGACCTGGTCGTAACTTTCCCTGCTGCTGTAGCCCTTCGGGGCGATATGAAGGGCCTTAACTCCATCCCCCCTGGCTATTTCCAGGGCAGGAGCATCTGCCCGGTCGCTGATCATCAAGGCAACCTCTCCTGCAATCTCTTCCCTTTTAACCGCTTTCAGGATCGTTTTAAGGTTGCTGCCACGACCGGATGCCAGCACGGCAATACGTTTCATCTTGAGATCCCCCTATTATTACAAAAACTGCTGCTTCACTTTAAGACATAGCTTCTAACAATATTATTCTATTAATATCACTATAAATCCTTTATCACTACCCCGCTGCTGCCGCTTTCCACTCTGCCGATTTTATATGCTGTCAGGTGGTGCTCGGAAAAATGTTTCAGCAAGCCGTCAGATTCCCGGGGTGAAGCAAAAAGACAGTAACCAATGCCCATGTTAAATGTTCTGAACATTTCACTTCGCCTCACTTCGCCCAGTTCACTGATCAGGTCGAAAATAGGCGGCTCCATCCAGGCGTTGGGATCAATTTCCGCCTGTAGGCCGGAAGGCAAAACACGGGGCAGGTTACCGGGCAAACCACCTCCGGTAATATGGGCCATCCCCCTGATCGAAAACTTTTTCAGAGCACGCAAGACAGGTTTAACGTAAATATAAGTTGGGCGCAGCAGTTCTTCAGCCAGGGTCATACCCAGGCCGGGCTGGAAATCTGTCAACAGCAGGCCGGCTTCTTCCAGCAAAGCTTTACGTACCAGGGAAAAACCGTTGCTGTGCAAGCCATTTGAAGCAAGTCCGATTACAGTATCGCCATTTTTAATGTTTGAACCGTCAATGATCTTTTCTTTATCGACCATACCTACTGCAAATCCGGCCAGGTCATATTCGCCGGCAGGGTAAAAGCCTGGCATTTCTGCCGTCTCTCCACCCAAAAGAGCGCAACCGGCATCACGGCAGCCTTCTGCCACACCGGTCACGATCTCTTCGACCTGCTCAGGTTTCAGTTTGCCTACAGCCAGGTAGTCAAGGAAAAAAAGCGGTTCCGCCCCCTGGACCAGGATGTCATTAACACACATGGCCACACAGTCAATCCCGACAGTATCATGCCTTTCCACGGCAAAAGCGATCTTCAACTTGGTGCCTACACCGTCAGTTCCGGAAACAAGGACCGGTTCTTTCATCCCCTGCAGATTTGGAGCGAACATTCCGCCAAAGCCGCCCAGGCCGTGCAGCACCTCTGAACGGAAAGTGGATTTAGCCAGCCCCTTGATCCGCTCCACCGCGGCATCGGCCGCGTCAATATCGACACCTGCCTTCTTGTAATCCATCTCCTCGCTCACTTCATTCCACCTCCCCTTAGCTTTTTCTCAGTACCCAGATATCTAACTTTAAGGTTTTATGTTAAAGCCTTTGCTCACTGATCGCTGTGTGATGAATTAAGCCTGACTCAGCTTCAGGCTTCCACTCAGGCTACCCTCTCGACGGGCCATCCGTGGCCCTTCTCGAGGCATCCCACCTCCTGTGGGCTGGCCTGTTCCAGCCTTTTCTTCGTCAGTTACTTCATTCACTCGCTTAACGTTCGCGCCAGGCTTTAATATTGCAACCACCGTACTGCAGCAGGCTTATACTGAAATCCAAAGTGAACGTAAAGTGAGTGCGAAAAATTGCAGGCAATGCAAAGTCCGGAGCGGATCGGACGACACGGAAGTCGGCCGCCGAGCGAGGGCTCTGGATGAGCCCTTCGCAAGGAAAATCCAGGCGCAGGGCTAAAGCAGTGCCGTGCCAATTCTTGCTCGAACGATCAGTGAACGCTGTTTTCAGTATAAATTGCTTCATCTATTACTCAAAGTATGAAAAAAGCCCGGCACTCGAAAGAGTGCCGGGCGGCTTCTTTAGAAGAAGAGCGGCGCAAAAACAAGGGCCACTATACTCATTAACTTAATTAAAATGTTCAGCGACGGACCGGCTGTATCCTTGAAGGGGTCACCGACCGTATCACCGACCACGGCTGCTTTATGAGCTTCGCTGCCTTTACCGCCGTGTTCTCCGGCTTCAATGAACTTCTTAGCATTATCCCAGGCTCCGCCGGCGTTGGCCATGTTAATGGCCTGCAGAACCCCGGTCACCAGGGCACCGGCTAAAAGTCCGCCTAGCGCTTCTTTACCCAGGAAGGGAATCAGGCCTACAGCCAGCGGCACTATAACCGCCATCAGGCCGGGCACGATCATCTCTTTCAGGGCCGCTTTTGTGCTAATATCAACACAGCGGGCATATTCCGGCTTGGCCTTGTACTCCATCAGGCCCGGAATTTCCTTGAACTGACGGCGAATCTCTTCAATCAGTGAGAAAGCTGCATTCCCAACCGCTTCCATGGTCCGGGAAGTAAAGAAGTAAGTGAGCATACCACCAATTAACAGGCCGGCAATAACCTGGGGTGATGTAATATCAATCACGGCCAGTTCTGCCACCTGGGCATATGCAGTAAAGAGAGCCAGTGCGGTCAGCGCAGCCGAACCGATGGCAAAGCCTTTACCGATTGCCGCGGTAGTATTACCGAGTGAGTCAAGCTGATCGGTAATTTCGCGTACTTCAGGTTCAAGTTCAGCCATCTCGGCAATGCCGCCGGCATTATCAGCCACCGGTCCGTAAGCATCAACAGCAACGGTCATACCCACGGTTGAAAGCATACCCACCGCGGAAATGGCAATACCGTAAACACCGGCTACATGGTAAGATACGAGGATTGCCGCAACGATAGCAATGATCGGAATAACGGTACTCTTCATCCCGACGGATAGACCGCTGATAATATTGGTAGCCGGTCCGGTTAGTGACGCCCTTGCAATATTCTGAACCGGCTTGTAATGGTCAGAAGTGTAGTATTCAGTTACCCGGCCGATAACAACACCAGCCAGTAAACCGGCGATAACTGCAATAAAGGGGCCGTAATCTGAAAAAATACCCTGCTCGATAAATGAACGAATCAGGAAAAATGAACCGATCAGAACCACAATGGCACTGACCCAGGTTCCGCGCTCTAAAACTGCTCCCAGGCGGACGCCTTCTTTGGCCCGCACGAAGAAGTAGGCAAAAATAGATGCCAGGATACCTATTGATGCAACCAGCATCGGCAGAAGCATACCACCGAGACCATAAAGGACTACGCCCAGGGTCATGGTGGCAATCATTGAACCAACAAAAGACTCAAACAAGTCTGCTCCCATCCCGGCAACATCACCGACATTATCACCAACATTGTCGGCAATAACTCCGGCATTGCGGGGGTCGTCTTCGGGAATACCGGCTTCAATTTTGCCGACCAAATCGGCTCCCACATCGGCTGCCTTGGTATAAATACCACCGCCGACACGGGCGAAAAGAGCAATTGAACTTGCCCCTAAAGCATAGCCGTTAATAACAGAAGGGTCTCCGATAAAAATAAAAAGAATTCCCAAACCGAAAAGACCAAGACCTGCAACCATCATACCCATAATTGTCCCGCTTGAAAAAGCTATGGTCAGGGCAGGGTTAATCCCGGACCTTGCTGCGTGGGTGGTGCGCACATTGGCCTTGGTGGCAACCGTCATCCCCACATAGCCGGCGGTACCTGAAAAAATAGCCCCAACCACAAAACTGACCGCAGTCAGCACATTAATTGCAGTAGCGAGCACGATGGTCAGCACCACCACAAAAACAGCCAGGTAAGTATATTCGCGCTTCATGAAAGCCATTGCTCCTTCATGAATTGCATCGGCAATATCGCGCATCTCTTTACTACCTGCTTCGGCCTTGCCCAGCTTGAGCCATAAAATAAGAGCAAAAACAAGTGCAGCCAGGGCACAGACCGGTGCTACATAAACTAACATGTCCATTTTCTTTCAACCTCCCAGTAAGATCTCTTTTCTATTTAAATCTTTTCACGGGCACGGCACGCCGTGCCCCTACAAAAATCCCAAATCCATAATACCTTTCTTCTAGATCCTGTCCTTCTTTTCACGGGCACG
>Ga0207421_10004527_pt1 | contig 15943 bp, 15 predicted proteins | sample SodLakKL_010_SED_4_FD_187542 | JGI IMG/M metagenome (GOLD analysis project Ga0207421, IMG submission 187542) | Alkaline sediment microbial communities from Lake Tanatar, Kulunda Steppe, Russia - 8KL_010_SED (SPAdes) (version 2) | ecosystem: Environmental > Aquatic > Non-marine Saline and...
GCAGGGTGCTTTTGGAATAGGGGGTAAAGCCAGGATTAATTATTCTTTAAAGAAGGATCAAAGATATCTCTTAATCCATCTCCTAATAGGTTAAAGCCTAAGACAGTAAAGACTATGGCCAGCCCTGGGTAGAGACTTAAATGAGGGGCTGAACGGATAGATTGCCTGGCCATGGCCAGAGTTCTACCCCAGCTAATCATCGGTGGCTGGGCGCCTAAACCTAGAAAGCTTAAGGCTGCTTCAACAACTATGGCAGTACCTAAACCTAAACTGGCGACAACTAAAATTGGGGCAAAGGAGTTAATTAAAATATGTTTAAAGACGATTCTAAAATGCGAGGCCCCTAATGCTCTGGCGGCCTGAACATATTCAGTCTCTTTAAGACTTATGACCATACTTCTTGTAATTCTGGCCATCTGAGGTATTCTAACAATTGCAATTGCTATCATGGCATTGACCACTCCAGGCCCTAATGAAGCAACAATTGCAATTGCCAGCAGGATGGCTGGAAAAGATAGAATAACATCCATTAGCCTCATTATAAAAGTATCGAATTTTCCTCCTAAATAGCCGGCCATAGCTCCAAAGGAGACTCCTAAAATTAAAGAAGTAAAGGTTGCTATGCTGGCAATTAAAAGGGAAATTCTGGTTCCCATGATGATTCTGCTTAAAACACACCTGCCCATATCATCAGTTCCTAGAATATATTGAGAATCAGCTCCAAACCATTCAGGAGGACGATTATTTTCCCATAGATTCATTTCATATGGGTCATTGGGTACAAGGTAATCAGCAAAAATTGCAACTAATATTAAAATACTAATCAGAATTATTCCAACCATAGCACTTTTGTTTTTCTTGATTTTTTTCAGCAAATTAATCTCCTCCTTTCTCAATCATATCTAATTCTAGGATCAAGGATTGCATAGCTTAAATCTACTAATAAGTTCATAACTGTAAAAACAATGGCAAGCATTAAAACTCCACCCTGAACTATAGGGAAATCCCTCTGTGAGATGGCATTAACAATTAATCTACCAACTCCTGGCCAGGCAAAGACAGTCTCGGTAATAACGGCTCCTCCAAAACGGACTCCAAGTTGAATGCCTACAATTGTAATAACAGGTAACATTGCATTGCGTAAAGCATGTTTATAGACAACTACCCGTTCGTTTAGTCCTTTGCTTCGGGCAGTTCTAATGTAATCCATTCCTAAAGATTCTAACAGGCTTGATCTGGTTAACCTGGTGACTATTCCCATCATAATAACTCCTAAGGAGAGTCCAGGCAGGAGGATATAACGGATGGCATTCCATAAAGGCACTCCATCAAAGGTTGTTATTAATAAATAGAATCCATTAACCAGTGATTCGCCTCGTCCGAACATCGGTAACCAGTCAACCCGTAAAGCTACATAGGCCAGTAAAACAAGGCCCAGCCAGAAACTTGGCATTGAAACACCGATAAGAGCACCAACCATTGTTCCGAAATCAACAATCGATTGCCGCTTAACAGCGGCTAACACTCCCAGGGGTATCCCAATTATTACGGCAATAAAGACAGAAAAGAAGGCCAGTTCTAACGTGGCACCCATTCTGTGATAAATTAATGTTGAAACCGGTTGCCCCATTCTGATGGATCGCCCAAAATCTCCCCGGACTGCATTTGAGGCCCAGTCTAAATACTGGACAGCTAATGGCCGGTCGAAACCATAGAGGGCATAAATTCTCTCATAATCTTCTGGAGAGGCTTCTTCCCCTAATAATAAGTGAACCGGGTCTCCAGGAGCTAAATGCATTAGCAGGAATACTAATATAGAAATCCCTATAATTACTGGTATAATTTGAATGATGCGTCTGATAATATATTTTGTCATTTGACTAATTGCCTCCTTTTAAGAAGGTTAAAGCTTAAAATGAGGCCAGAGGCTAAAGTATACCTCTGGCCATTCTAAAAATATCCTGATTATTTATTCTTTTGTAAAGGTATGAGCATTCTGCCAGGCATTTGCTGTATAAGGATGGACTATATAGCCATCTACTCCAGGTCTTGAAAGCCCGACTTCTTCATAATAGTTAATAAATCCATAATAGGCATTATCGGCAACTATTTCCTGAGCTTCCCGATATATTTCAATGGATCTTTCACTATCAGAAGGAACTCTTTTACCTTCTTCAAGTAATTCATCTAATCTTGCGTCTGAGTATCCACCGAAGTTAAATGGTCCATCTGTGTGGAACTGACGGAACATGGCTCTATCGGCATCGACCTGACCAACCCAGCCAACGATAAAGAGATCATAGTCATGATCTGGTTGCTGGAGTCCACTCCAGAATGCTCCCCATTCTTCAATGCTTACATCGAGGTCCAGGCCAATCTGCTGAGCTTCGTTTTGTAGTATCTCAGAGATTCTGATTCTCAATGGGTTTTCATTGGTATGGAGACCAAGAGTTAATCCAGAAAGATCTACACCGGCTTCTTCTATTAATTCCTGGGCTCTCTGTGGGTTATAATCATAGGTTGCAACATCTGGATTATACCATGGAAGTCCTTCAGGAACTGGACCGGTGGCTACACTACCGATACCATGCTGAATTCTATCAATAATACCGGCGCGGTTAATTAGATGACTGATAGCTCTTCTAACATTAACATCATCAAGGGGCTCGGTTCTTGTGTTAAAGCCAAGATAAACATGGCCGGTACCTGTAACCCTCTGGACAGTAACATTTGGATCTTCTTCTAAACGGGCTAATTCTTCCGGTACAACGCCACCCTGATACATATCAATTTCGCCAGCTTCAAGGGCTAATAACCTTGAAGAATCTTCAGGAATAGCTCTGAATTCGATCCTGGAGATAACTGGTACGCCGCCCCAGTAATCATCATTGGCAACTAGATGCATAACGTCATCTCTTGTCCATGAGTCAAAACTATAGGGGCCAGTTCCAATCGGGTCAGTTCTGAAATCTTCACTATCGCCGTGAGCTGCAGGAACAACTGGCATTCTTGCAATATTATTTAGCAGGAATGCATTTGGCTCAGACAGATGGAAATGGACAGTATGATCATCTTCGGCAACTATTTCATCGATAACTTCATAGAGTGCCCGGTTTGGAGCTGCATTATTTTCATCTAGAATCCATTCAAAGGTATAGACGACATCATCGGCAGTAAATGGCTCGCCATCATGCCAGAGGACTCCTTCTCTTAAATTGAATGTCATTGTAAGACTATCATCGCTTAAGCCCCAGTCAGTTGCCAGGCGAGGTTCTAAATCCATGTTTTCTCCAAAAGTAACAAGAGGCTCCATGATAATATTTAAGCGTTCAGATGAAGGTATGTCAGTTTCCAGGCGGGGGTCAAGTCCAACGGCCTCAGCAGCAGAACCAATAACAAGCACATCAGAATCGGCATTAACTGCAGGGGTGTACCCGACAACAAAAAGTAAGGCCAGTGAGATTACAAGTATTAACGTTTTTTTAAACATTTAATTCCCTCCCATGTTTTTTAAGACTTTTTGAGTGTAAACCGTTTATTTTCTGAGCACCACCTCCTAAATAAATTATAGTTTGCCAGAAAGATTATTGGCAGCCAGTAGACAGAGAACAGTTATAGTATCAATATTTTTCTCCATCCTGTATTCTGGCCCTAAAACTCCAATCGAAGCTATTACATTCTCCTGATGATCAAAAATTGGTGAGGCGACACCTAAAGCACCAGGGTTCCATTCTCCTTTTGTCATTGAATAACCTCTTTGCTTAATTACATGTAATTCTTTCTTTAATTCTTCAGCATCATCGGTAGTATTATCAGTATGTTTTATTAGGCCAGCATTAATTACATCATCAATTTTTTCTTCTGGATAATAGGCCAGAATAGCTTTTCCAAGTGCCCCGGCATAGATAGGAACAGGTTTACCGATTCCACAGGTAAATTTAATATTGGCATTACTTTCTACTTTATCTATACAGATAGTTTTAATGCCATCTGGAATATCCAGAAGAACAGTTTCACCGGTTTTTTTAGATAGATCTTTCATTTCTTCTCTGGCCAGGTCAATCAGCTCAATATTTTGTCGTGCAATACTTCCTAATTCTATCAGGCGGTAGCCTAATTGATACTTACTAGTATCTTTATTCTGTTGAAGAAAGCCAGAGTTTTCAAGTGTACTTAAGATTCTATGGGTTACACTTTTACTCCAATCAAGCTCACTGCTAAGTTCAGTCACCCCCCACTCAGGTTTATTAATTGAAAACATTTCAAAGATTTTAGTCACCTTTTCAGTTGTTTTTGAAGTTTTTGAGTTCGGCATATATAACCTCCGATCATAATAATCTTTACAATATTGAAAATATTAAAACTAAAAAAAATATGCTGTTCCGAAAATAGGAATTCAATTCTGATATTATATATATTAAACATCAATCGACAAATTCCTGCTTAAAAAATAAAAAAGTTTAAATATTTATTTTAAAGTTCATATTATTTAATCTGGATGATAAGTAATTAAATGGAGGGAGAGGATTAAAATAAAGTAAAGAGCCATCCTTTTCCAGGATAGCTCTTGGTTTATGGTATTTAATTTTTTGTTTTTATTCTTCAGGTACAATCAGATTTAAGATAACAGCCAGGATGGCTCCAGCGGCAACTCCTGAAGAGAATAGAACTTCTATAGCAGCTGGAAAACTTTCTGCGATTTCCGGGAAGAAAGTTATTCCAAGACCTACACTTAAACTGATCGAAAAGATAAAAGCGGTCCGGTCAGAAAAACCATTCTTAGTAACTATATTAATTCCAGCAGAAGCAATCATTCCAAATAAGGCTAAGGTTGCTCCGCCTAAGACCGGTGCAGGCATTACACTTATTATGGCACCGAATTTCGGGAATAGGCCTAACATTAATAGTAATAGAGCAACTATATAACCGACAGCTTTACTACCTACTTTTGTAATCTGGATAACTCCAATATTCTGACTAAAGGTGGTATTGGGCATTACATTAAAAATGGCAGAAATCATACTGCCGATACCTTCAGCTAAAAGCCCCCGACTTAATCTATCTCTATGGAGTTCGCCATCGACTGGTTCACCGGATGTTTCGGCAATTGCAGTTAAGTCTCCAATTGATTCAATTGAAGTTACTATAAAGGCGATAATCCAGGGGAGTAAATGGGCAAAATCAAAATCCAGGCCAAAATATAATGGTTGTGGAGCTGTTAACCAGCCCTCTGTAAAAACAGGCTCAAAATTTATTAGACCAAGGGGTATTGAGATTAAATAGCCAGCTCCAAGTCCAATGGCAATTGCTCCTAATTTTATTAAACCTTTGCCAAAGCGGCTACAGATAATAATTACAGTTAAAACAAATGAACCTAAAAGAAGGTTTTCCATTGAACCAAAGTTTTCAGCACCGGCTCCTCCGGCGAAATCCTGCATGCCAGTTTCGATTAGAGTTAAACCAATTAATGTTACAACGGTACCGGTAACTAGAGGTGGAAATAAAACTTTAATCTGCTTAATAAATCGACTTATTAAAATTTCAACCGGGGCAGTTGCCATGGCCATACCTAGCACTAGAGGTATACCTCCGGCATTAGCTGCTGCCATTGCCATTGGAACAAAGGTAAAACTTGTTCCAGTAACTCCTAGCAGGCCAGCACCAACAGGGCCAAATCTTTTGCACTGTACAAAGGTTACTATTCCAGACATGATCAAAGTCATACTCACCATAAAGCTGGTTTCTGATGGGCCAAGACCTGCAGCTCCAGCAATTAACATTGGTGGAGTTATAACACCTACGAACATTGCCAGCATATGCTGGAGGCCAAGTAGAAATCTTTTGCCAATAGGCGGTGTTTCTTCAAGTGCATAAAAATCTTTCTTGTTTACAGTTACTTCAGATTCTCGAGCAACAGCTTCAGTATTATTTGCCATAAATATTTCCCTCCTACAGGATAAGAATTAATATAGCAGCTAGTAATAATTAATCAGGAAAAAATCTTAAGGGTTGGGTAAGTAAATATAATTTTAAAAATTTAGTGAAAGTTAATTTATTTCTATTTATTTTATTCAATATGATTTAAAGAATTCCTTCTCAAAGTTCGAAATAATTTGTATTTTTTTAAATATACAGACGATTTAGCCTGTTTTGAAGGATTTTATTAAGTTATATTGAATATATAAAATAAGATTTACTAAATCTACCCCAGGAGGGATATAATATGTTCCATAATCTTTATGGAGACAAATTTGATGATGACGAAGATAAGGAGAATTTAAAACCGAAGCAGCGTTATGGTAATCGAGGAATGTTTCCCTATCAGTATACTGAATTTGAGCCCTTTATAGCAAATGTTTATGAGATGAAAGATCATTATTTGATTAAAGCTGAACTCCCTGGTGTTAAAAAAGAAGATATTGAGATAGAGGTCTGGGATGGTAAGGTTGTAATAGTTGCCAAAAGGAGAAAACTCTGCGAAGGAGAGCAGGATATTCTCTGCCAGGAACGGATAATTGGAGAATATAAAAGGAAGTTTGAATTTACTAATATCGATGAAGATAAAATTAAGGCTAATCTTGAATATGGGATTTTATCTGTAAAAGTAGGTAAGGCAGAGCCTGATGATGACAGGGAAGCAAAGAAGATAGAGATAGAATAGAAATATTAATAATCAGTTTGAATAATACTTTTATGGCCCGGGATGTCCTGGGCTATCTTTTTGTTTTAAGTTATTGGTCTTGTCAGCCCAATAATTCTGTGATAAACTTAGTAATACAGATGTTCGCACAGAATGGGGGGCGACAAAGATGATAGGAAAACCTCCAATTGATTATTCAACCTTGCCAGATGGCGATATAGCCTGTTTTGATATTAAATCTTTTTATGCCAGTATTGAGGCTATAGCCAGAGGATTTGACCCCTTTGAGACGGCTATAGCAGTTGTCGGCAATCAGGATCAGCAGGGATCTGTTATTCTGGCAGCCAGTCCCTATATGAAAGCTAAATTTAATTTAGGAACTGGCAATCGTCTTTATGAAATTCCTGATATACCGGAGATACTTCTTGTTGAGCCTAGAATGGAACTTTATATGAACCGGGCTCTTCAGATTATAGATATCTATACCAGTTACGTTCATCCAGATGATATTTTTGTTTACTCTGTAGACGAGAGCTGGTTAGATCTCACCAGTACAAAAGTCCGCTATAATGGCACTAAAAATATGGTCACAAAAATAAAGAATGAGATTAATAATAAACACGGTCTGGCCTGTAGCGTAGGGGTTGGACCGAACATGTTTCTTTCAAAAGTAGCTATGGATGTTGAAGGGAAAAAGACAGGCTATGCTAGATGGGGATATGATGATATTAAGGATAAATTATGGCCTTTAGAGGTTTCAAAGGTCTGGGGGATTGGCAGCAGAACAGCTGCTAAATTTAATAAATGGGGTATCTATACCATGGGCGATGTTGCCAGCCGGAGCCTGGAGTTTTTTAAGAAACGGCTCGGGATAGTAGGTGTTGAAATTTATCGCCAGGCGTGGGGGATTGATGATAGCAGGCCTGGAGGCTTTTATGATGATAAAAGAAAGAGTATTAGCCGGGGGGCAACTCTGTATCGGGATTATCAGAAGTTTGAGGAGATAAAAACAGTGATTTTTAATTTAAGCGAAGATATCGGTTATCGTGCCAGGGAACTGGGCCTTGCTGGCAGAACAGTTAGCCTTTATATCCGTTATAGTCAGGAGTTTTATAAGAAAGGCTTTCAGGGCCAGCAGACTTTAGAATCTGCTACAAATTTAGAGCATGAAATCATGAGAGCAGCTTTAGAATTGCTTGAGAAAAAATATCAGGCTGGCAGCCCGATTCGAAGGATTAGTCTTTCTTTAAGTAATCTTCTAGGAGAAGAAAATGTTCAGTTGAGTTTATTTCAGGATAAAGAAAAGAAGATGAATCTTGCCAGAGCCAGAGATCAGATCCGAAATGAATTTGGTCCTGAAAAATTAGATTATGGTTTAAGCCAGGCTGATGGCAGCATCAGAGAACGCTTAAATAGCAATATTGGCGGCCATAAGAAAAAATAAGGAGGAGAAATCAGATAAAGTCTAGAAGTATGATAATGTAGAATGAAATATATTTATTTTGATTATGAACTGTCTCTGGAGGGGTTACGATGTCAGATAAAAATAAAGAAATCTTAGTAGTTGAGGATGATGAACTTATCAGAGGGCTTCAAAAAAATAAGTTAGAAAAAGCAGGTTATGAGGTAGATGAAGCCCAAAATGGTCTGGAAGCCTGGAACAAGATTAAAGATAATCGGTATATTTTGATTCTTATTGATATTTTCCTGCCTAAAATGGATGGCTTTCAACTTTTAAAGAATATCCGTTCACAGGAGATTCCAGCCAAAACCATTGTACTTTCAAGTAAAAGTCAGGATAAATATATTAAAAAGGCTTTTGATTTAGGTGCAGACTCATACCTTACCAAGCCCTTTGATCCTGCTAACTTAATTAAGACAGTTAGAACAACTCTGGAGTCCTGATTATGTTAAATTTTATTTATCTGATTATATTTATATTGGTTCTACTTATAATATCATTTCTGGTCTTTTTATCAGTATTCCATCTGAAAATATATTTTAATAACAGAAAGTATCAGGCTTTAAAAGAAAAATGGCAGCCAGTTCTATTTGGATATCTTAATAATGAAATATCTTTAAATGAGGCAACAGCCAGTTTCAATAAAAATTATAAATATACCTGGAAATTCATTAGAACTTATCTGGATAATCTTGATGGTAAAGACTTTGAAAAGCTAAAGAATCTGCTTCAGGCATCTGGTTTCATTCAGTATTATTTAAAAAAATTAAGGACTGGTTCCAATAAGGATAAGCTTAAGGCGGCTTTGATTCTTGGGAAAGTCAGACATAAAAAGGCGCTTCCCTATCTTGAGGAGATGTTAAAATCTGATTCCAGTTTAAAGATAAAAACAGCCGGGCAGGCAATTTCTCAAATAGGTGAAACCTCTCTTGTCTATGAGATTATCAAAGCTTTTCTGGTTAGGACTGAGATCACCTATGAAGGGATATCGCAGATTTTGATTTTATATGGCCAGAAAATCTGCCCCAAACTGTTACTGATAATTGAAGACTGGTTAGATGGGGAAGTAGATATCAGGAAGGAATTTCAAACTTCACCCTATGAGACAATTGCTCTTTTTGTTGAACTTTTAGGCCACAATAAATATAAAGGGGCTTTACCGGTATTAGAAAGGCTTTTAAAAGAGGTGGATAATGATGAGCTTATTATTCAGATTTTTAAGGCCTTATCAAGGATTAAGGAGCCAGTCGATCTAGATTTAACTCCCTTTATTAATCATGATAACTGGGTTGTCAGGAGTCAGACTGTACGTTATTTATATAAAAACTGGGAATCAAGCTATTCCGAACAGTTAAAGGCGAGAATTTCTGATGAAAATTGGTGGGTCAGCTTTTATTCAGGCATGGCTCTATATCATAATAGTTTTAAAGCTTTTCTTGAGGAGGTAGCAGTTAGCGATAAACCAGGCTCAGAAATTAGTAATTATATTCTGGAGGCAGGTGGTCAGTTTGAACATTTTTAGAATTCTGGTGTATATTTCAATCATATATTTTTTAATAATAAACATTACTTATATTACATTAAATCTTATAGCTTTCTTTTCATTGAAAAAAGAGAAAGTTAAATATGAAATTACTGATTTAAAAAAGGTTTTTCAAAGTGAGTTTTATAAACCATTGAGCATAATTGTCCCGGCTTATAATGAAGAATTAACAATAACTGAGAGTATTAATTCAATGCTATCACTGGAATATCCTGAGTTTGAGGTGGTAGTTGTTAATGATGGTTCTAAGGATGCAACCCTTGAAAGGCTTAAAGAAGAGTTTGATCTGGTTAAATCCAGTCGTACATATAAAGGCCAACTGGAGACTGAAAAAATTAAAGGGGTTTATGATTCTCTGGATTATCCAAATCTTGTAGTGGTCGATAAAGAAAATGGTGGCAAGGCTGATTCATTAAATGCAGGTATTAATGTAGCCTATTTTCCCCTTGTCTGTAATATAGATGCTGATTCCTTAATTGAGAGCGAGGCTTTATTAAGGCTTGTTGAGCCATTTGTTGAAGATAGGAGAGTGGTTGCAGCTGGAGGGACTATCAGAATAGCCAATGATTGTCAGGTAGAAAATGGTGAAATCACCCAGGTTAATCTGGCAAAAAGCTGGCTGGCCCGCTTTCAAATAATTGAATACCTTCGGGCATTTTTGTTTGGCCGGGTAGGCTGGGCAGCTATAGAAGGTCTGTTGATAATATCAGGAGCTTTCGGTATTTTTAGAAAACGTCACCTTGTTTCAGTAGGCGGTTATAGTAAAGATACAATTGGGGAAGACATGGAGTTGGTTTTAAAATTGAATAGAATGCTGAAAGCAGAGGGGCGTGAGTATAGGACAGTATTTTTGCCAGACCCGGTTTGTTGGACACAGGTGCCAGAATCCTTAAAAACCCTGGGACGACAGCGTCGCCGCTGGCAGCAGGGGTTAGGCCAGAGCTTATTAATGAATAAAGAGTTATTATTCAACAGAAAATATGGCGCAGTTGGAATGCTGGCCTATCCCTTCTTTTTGTTCGGTGAGTTTTTTGGTCCAGTCATTGAACTGCTAGGTTATATCTCTATAATTATAACTATAATACTTGGTATAGCAAGTCTGGAGCTTGTTCTTGCTTTTTTTACTGTATCAATATTATTGAGAATTCTACTATCTACAATTTCTGTTCTGTTTGAAGAGATTTCCTTTAGAAAGTATGATAAACTAAAAGATAATCTTAAGCTATTTCTAACAGCTGTTCTAGAAAGCTTTGGTTACCAGCAGTTTCATACTTTCTGGCGCCTGCAGGGCATTTATGATCTTCTAAAGAAAAGGCATATCTGGGGGGAACAGGATAGAAAGGAATTTAATAAATAAAATTAATACAGGGAGTAAAAAGATGAAGACAACGAGATTAATTGTTATGCTAGTTATGATTCTATCGGTTAGCATTAGTTTTTTAATGCTGGATCAAGCATTTGCTCAAAGGAATCCAAATCATGAAAACCACTTTTATAATTTATCAGATATAGAATTAATTACTGCCAGTCATAGATTAGGCCGGGGAAGATTAAGGCCGGATAATGTTAAATTAGTTGATGATAAACTGGTGCTATCATCGCCTGCAAATTCGTATCATGGTGCAGAGGTAAGGACTAAAGAGAGGTATGGTTATGGAACTTACTCAGCTACTATCAAATCCGATTATGCACCAGGCTCTTTTACTGCCTTCTTTTTATATCAGGGTGTAAAATCAGAAAATGATGAGATAGATATTGAAATTCATAATGATGGCAGTCGTCAGATAGATTTTGTGACTTTTAAAGACGGAGTTAAGACAAATAAAGTGAGCCAGAGATTAGACTTTGATCCTGTTGAAGATTATTATAGTTACACAATAGATTATCGGCCAGGGTTAATCAACTTTTATGTCGAGGATGAGTTGCTTGCTAGTTTTGAAGATGATCTGCCAGATGCTGAGATGAAATTGATGGTTAACCACTGGTGGCCAGTCTGGCTGGAATCTGAGCGGAATCAACCAGAATCAGAGATTTACCTAAAAACTATTGATTTAGAATAAATAAAAATGAAAGAGGAAAATATTTATGCTAAGAAAAATTGCAATGATAATTATGGCTGCAATAATATTGATAACGATTTCTGCCTGCATTAATAATGGGTTGGATGAGTATTCAGGTGAAAATATTACTTTTACCTATCCAGCCAGCTGGGAGCCAGAAATAAATGAATCCTTTAATACGAAAACAATAATTTTAAATCAAGGCCAGGATGAATTTGACTTTGTAATTGAAATTGAAAAACTTGATAAAACCTTAACTGAAGAAGAATTGTCAGCAGAGATTAAAGAAGGATTAGATGAATTTTTTATTAAGATTGCAGAAGATATGATGTCAATTGAAGTTTTACAGGTATCAACCCCTGAAATATATGGTTTTCCAGCCCGGGATGTCAAAAGAGAGATAAGTGTACTAGATAGCCAGATTGAGAGGCTATATTTAATTTTAGCTGAAGATCTGCAGGAAGCTGATAAGGTAAACAATTATCTTTTAGAATATGAAAAAAGGGATGAGTTTATTTCAGCGATTAAAGAAGACCATACTGAACTTCATGAATTACAGGAGATAATTGCTTATCTTAAGGGCAGAAATGGCCAGAGAAATCAAAATTTAATGCTGGCTGATAATTTTATTGATAATATTATCCTATTAAAAGAAGATAACCAGAATAATTCAGATGAGCTTTTTTATGATTATGTAATTAAATCTGGAGCTGATAATTATAGGATAAATATTTATTATCAGGCCTATGAAGATGAATTTCATGCAAACTTTGAAGAAATTCAAGATGTTATAAATTCAATAGAATTTAAATAAAGAGTTAATTTAATATTGACTTCTATATTTAGCACCCTCCTGAATTTTCAGGAGGGTAATCATTTTTAATTGAGAGATTTAGTTATTTGTTATTTGATATTTATCTATGATGATGGTATACTTTTTAAGTGTTATAGACTGACTGGTCGGTAGATATATTTATATATATTATTTAGGGGGATACAAGATGGAGAAAAATAAAACGAGAATAGAGATAATTGATGCAGCTATGGAGCTTTTTGCTAATAAGGGTTACCATGAAACAACAATGAGTGATGTTGTTGAAGCTTCAAATACAAGTAAGGGAACAGTATATTATTACTTTGATAATAAGCAGGAACTTTTTGAAACGATGATAAATGATGTGATTAGCAGGCTTTATAATAGCTTCGAAAGGATTGCTGAAAAAGATTGTAGCGTTAAAGAAAAACTAAAAAAGATGATGGAGGTTCATGCTAATTTTTACAAGAAAAATTATAAACTGGCCTTTTCAATATTTATGGAAGGCAAAAAAATTGATGCTGATTGCAAAGAAGAGATCTGGCGCTGGCATAAAAAGTTTAATAGTCTTGTTGAAAATGTAATGAAAGATGGTGTTGAAGAAGGGTTATTAAAGGACAAAAATTTAAAGCTGATGTCTTTTAGTTTTTTAGGACTGACAAACTCCTTTGGTCCCTCGGTCTTTGAAGGTGATTATGATGTCAATGAATTAGTCGATTATACAATAGAATTATTTTTACAGGGGGTAGGCAGAGGTAATGAAGGCTAAATTATTAGAAAAAATTAAAGTATCATCTGTTTTTATTGTACTTTTTATTATAAGTGCGCTAATTTTTGGACCAGTTAGAGTTGGAGCAGTTGATTATGAAAACTTAAGCCTGGAAGAAAGCCTTGAGATTGCTCTGGAAAATAATCGAGGCCTGCTTGCATCAGGTGAAGAACTAAAAGGTGTTAGAACCTCTGTAGATATGGCTGAAGCTGCCAGGCTACCTAATATTTCGATATCCAGCAGTTATATGCGGTTTGGCGGAGATCAGGAGCAGTTTGATTTTGAGATAGATGGTAGTAATATTCAGGATATTGCTGGTGAGTTTGGTTTTCCTTTAGATGATGATGCAGCTGATGAGATTGCTGGTAGTTTTACAGATATTTTTGGCCCGATAGGTGAAGGTTTTGAACAGCCTGACAGTATCTTTCAAACAGAATTGTCACTGCAACAACCCCTATATACCTTTGGCAGAATCAGCAGTGGAATTGATCAGGCCAAAGCAGGTTATAGTGCTGCTGAAGCCGGGTTTGAAGGTGATAGACAGGAATTGATCCATGAAGTGATTACCACATATAATAATGTTTTGCTGGCTGAGGAGTTGCTTGAATTACAGCATGATATAAAAGAACAGGTTGAAACCCATCTTGATGTAGTGCAATCTAACCTGGATGCCGGCATGGTAACTGAACTTGATAGACATGAGGCAATGGTGGCTTTATCTGAGGTTGAGCAGGAGATCGTTGAAGCCAGAAGCAATCTAGAGCTTGCCAGGGAGGGTTTTAGGAGTCTGCTTGGTCTGGAGCGAGGAATTGAAATCGGCCTTGCTGGCAGTTATGATGAAGCTTTTATAAATTTAGAAGATGAAGTCTTGAAAATGGCTGAAGAAAATCAACTTATAGATTTAGAAGATAACCCCCAGCTTGAAGCCCTTGCCTATCAACGTGAGGCCAGTGAAGCAAGTCTGGAGATGACTGAAGCTGAGAGGTTTCCGACTATAGCGATGGTCGGCAATTATTCCTGGGAGGATGAAGATATTGGCTTTGAAGATAGCTCCTGGTCTATAGGTGTGAATGTTAGTTTTGATATTTTTGATGGTGGTCAGCGAAGAGCTGAAATTGAACAGGCTGAGGCTGAAATGCGCCAGCTGGAATATAATAGGCAGGAAGCAGAGGATGGCCTATATATAGAGGCTAATAGAGCTTTGAATGCATTTTATGATGCTATCAGCCAGGAAGAATTAACTGCTCAAATGCAGGAACAGGCCGAAGAACAATTGAGGCTGGCTGAATTGAGATATTCTGAAGGCGTTGGAACCAGCACAGACGTTATTGATGCACGGGCTGGCTATAGCCAGGCCAGGCTGGCAGGTGAAGAGGCCAGATATAGCAGAATTGAGTCGCTGGCTGACCTTTATCTGGTGCTTGGAAGAACTGATAAATTGTTAGAGGAGGTTAAGTAACTTATGGATGGCAGAATAGATATTGTAAAGAAGATATCCAGAAAGCTTTTAATCATTGGTATTCTAATGATTATTGGTCTAACTGCTGGATATTTAATAGGAAATGTTGAGAATTCGGACCTGGGTACAACTAATATTGTTAAGGCCGAGGATGGTATAGCAACTAGGATTATTGGAGCTGAAGCAGCTTTAAGGAGTTTGCAGGAAACTAATAGTTTCAATGCTGTAATGCAGCCAGGGAGTGAGTATGCTGTAATGCCCAGGCTGGAGGGTGAGCTGGAAGCTGTTAATGTTCAGGTTGGAGACCTGGTTGAGAAAGATCAGGTTCTAGCCAGAATAGATGCTGAAATGTACAGGTATGAGCTTGAACAGGCTGAAGCTCAGCTAGATGCTGCAGAAGCCGAATTCGCAAGATTAGAATCTGGGGCAACTGATGAAGAATTAGCCCAGGTAGCAGCCCAGGTTGAGGAGGCCAGAATCTCTGTTGAAGGGGCCAGGAATGAAGTTGGCTTTGCAGAAGAGGTTTATGACGAGAGAACTCCTGATGATATGGAAGTTGAACAGGCTGAAAATGAATTAGAGCAGGCAAGAATTCAGCTGGAGATGGCTGAAAAAGAATATCGCCAGGCGGAACTGGCTTTTGAAGAGGCCGATGATAATTACCAGAGAATGGCCAGTCTGTATGAAGAAGGAGCGATTAGTGAACAACAATATAATGAAATAAAGACTGGTAAAGAACAGGCCAGGACCCAGCTGGAAATGGCAGAAGATGGACTCCGTCAGGCTGAAATAGCTGTTAATGGTGCCGAGTCTTTTAGAGATATGACTCTTGATTTATATGATTTTAGAGTTGAAGAAGAACAGATGGTCAGTCAGGCTACGACCCAGTATGAAGCGGCCATGGCTGCTTTAGAAGGGGCTGAAGCTATGCTTGCTGAGGCTGAAAGAGGGCCGACTGAAGAAGATTTAAGGGCAGCCAGAGCCCAGGTTGAACAGGCGAGGGTTGGCCTTAATATGGCCAGATCAGTCTATGAGGACATTGAAATTAAAGCCCCAGCTGCAGGGTTTATAGCCCAGGTAGAGATGGATGCTGGCGAAATGGCAGCACCTGGCAACCCGTTATTTTATATAGTAAATCTCGATGAAATCAAGGCTACAGCCAGTGTGAGCTCATTATATGTTGGTCAGCTGGAACA
>Ga0207421_10004528_pt1 | contig 15940 bp, 14 predicted proteins | sample SodLakKL_010_SED_4_FD_187542 | JGI IMG/M metagenome (GOLD analysis project Ga0207421, IMG submission 187542) | Alkaline sediment microbial communities from Lake Tanatar, Kulunda Steppe, Russia - 8KL_010_SED (SPAdes) (version 2) | ecosystem: Environmental > Aquatic > Non-marine Saline and...
CACAGCAGACCAATTCGCCTCCACCGACATCTAAAACCTTAACTTCATTCCCACAGACATTACAGTGAAATACCTGACCTTTTTTTGATACATTCATGATATAGCCCCCTTTAAATTAATTATGTTATGATAATTATATTAAAATAAATAATAACTGTCAATTAAAGTTTTTGTAAATTATTTTCAATATCCTCAATAAGAATCTCAGCATCTTCAAGTCCAGCAGAAATACGGAGTAAATATTTACTTATACCTAATCTATCTAAGATTTTTTTATCATAATCTCTATGAGTCATGAAAAATGGGTACTCAATTAATGATTCAATATCGCCTAAACTAACAGCTAATTTAAAATAATCGAGATTATTAACAAATTCCCTGATTTTATTAACATCTGCATCCAGTTCAAAGCTAAGCATGGCCCCTGGCCCAAGCATCTGTTTTTCCCAGATATTTGCTGATTTCTTTGATTCCAGCCCTGGATAATTAACAGATTTCACTCTCTCATCAGCCTGTAAAAACTCAACAATCTTCATAGCATTGGCCTGGGCAGCTTCCATTCTCAACTTCAAAGTTTTCATACCCCTTAAGATCAACCAGGCATTAAATGGACTCATTACACTGCCTAATTCTGTTAAATAATTAAACTTTAAATCCATAGCATAATCTCTGGAATCAGCAACAACAACTCCACCAACCAGATCACCATGCCCACCTAAATATTTAGTGGCACTATGAATAACTATATTAGCACTCTGATCAATTGGATTTTGCAGATAGGGACTTGCAAACGTATTATCAACAACTAATTTACAGTCATTTTCTTTAGCAATTTCAGCAATTCTTTCTATGTCAATAACCTCTAAAGTTGGGTTAGCTGGAGTTTCCATATATAAAACCTTAGTATTTTTATCTACAACCTGATCAAGCTTTTCAAAATCATTAAAATCAACTAGCTTACCTTCAATATTATAATCCCTTAGCCATTCATTAATCAGTTTATAACTGGAGCCATATAAAATTTGATGAGCAACAATATTATCTCCAGGTTCCAATAAAGACAATAAAGTTGCAGAAATAGCACCCATACCTGAAGCAAAAGCAACTCCCGCAGCCCCATTTTCTATTTCGGCCATTTTATCTTCAAAAATCTTTAAAGTCGGATTATTCCCTCTGGTATAAACATAATCATCAGTCTCAAATTCAAAAGCAGCTTCAGCAGCTTCTAAACTATCAAACGTAAAGGTAGAAGTCATAAATATTGGATTATTCAAAGCATTTTCAGGTTTTTTGTCAGGCTCTCTGGCATGGATTAATTTAGTCGAAAAATTATCTTTTGGTTTAATTAATATCAACCCCTTAATCTATCCACAAACAATACACTTATAGTGTAATAGCCTCCAGTGCTATTATACTACTATTTTTAATAGCTTCATCTACCTTATCCCGATGTGGATTATAACTATCAGCATCAAAGTCAATTGCAATCCCGTCAATTGCAAAAATACCACTGGCTGCAACTCCGTGTAAGGAGGCAATAACAAATAATACACTGGCTTCCATCTCAACAGCAAGGGCTCCGGCTTCACTATAATAATTATTAGGCAAAGCCTCAATTTCAGGATAAAATGCCCCAACAGTTAATATTATCCCACTCTGAATCTGTTTGTCAGCTATATCATTAGCTGCTGAAATTAAATTTCTAGTTAAATCCATATCGGCTACTGCCGGGTACTCCTTTTTAATTAACTGTTCTGTCAGGCCATCTTCTCTAATTGCAGCCTCAGAAATAACAATATCTCCATCTTTTATCTTTAAATCCAAGGAACCGGCAGTACCGACCCTTATAATCTCTTTAGCTCCACCTTTAATAATTTCTTCAAAACAGACTGCAGCTCCAGCAGCTCCAACTCCATGGGAAACAACAGTTATTGCCTGACCATTATATTTACCATTTATTACCTTATACTCTCGGTTATATGCCACTTCTTCGACATCATCAATAAATTTAGATATCTTATCAACACGGCCAGGATCCCCACAGACTATAACTTTATCATTAATTTTATCTGGAGTTGTCTTTAAAATTGGCAACATATTGTCTGACATATTTATCGACCCCTATTAAAGATTTATGACCTTCTTCTATCTTTTATATCTCTTAGACCAGAAACAAAAGGAGGTTTAACAATACCGTATTCTGTAATAATTCCAGTTATATTTTCAGCAGGTGTTATATCAAAGGCTGGATTATATACTCTTATACCATCAGGAGCAATCACTTCAGAACCGATTTTCTTAACTTCATCTGAAGATCTTTCTTCAATTTCAATAAGATCACCATGATCTAAATTATAATCGACTGTTGATCTTGGAGCAACAACATAAAATGGAACTGAATGAACTCTGGCCAATTCTGATAACATATAGGTTCCTATCTTATTGGCAGTATCGCCATTGGCAGCTATTCGATCAGCACCAACTAAAATCAGATCAATCCTGCCATCTCTAATTAGCGTGGCAGCAACACTGTCAGCTATTAAAGTAGCAGGAATATTCTCTTCAACAAGTTCAAAAGCTGTTAATCTGGCACCCTGTAGCCGGGGCCTGGTTTCATCAGCATAAACATGGATATTTTTATTATTTCTGTGGGCTTCTCTAATAACCCCTAATGCTGTCCCGTAATCAACTGTTGCCAGGGCTCCAGTATTGCAGTGGGTCAAGATATTTGCAGACATAGGCACAATCTTATTACCATGTTTGGCCATAGTCTTATTAATTTCAACATCTTCCCGGGCAATATTATTTGCCTCCTGCTCTAGTAATCTGATTAAAGCCTTTCGATTCTGTCCGCTATTTTTCTTAATAATATTAAACATTCTCTTAGTTGCCCAGCTTAAATTAACAGCAGTAGGACGGGCTTTATTTAAATATTCAATAGCTTCTTTCATCTGATTTAAAAATTCATTCTCACTAAGGTCATCATATTCTAAAGCAGCTAAATAAACACCATATGCACCGGTAGCTCCAATAGCAGGCGCTCCTCTAACTACCATATCAGAGATAGCAAAGGCAACCTCCTGGTAATCTTCAGCTTCAAAAAATTCTATTTTCTCAGGTAGCTTTCTCTGATCCAATAAGATTAAAGTTTCTCCATCCAATCTAATTGTTTCATACTTCATAATTATAACCCCCCTTTAGTTAGATTCCTGAATCACCAAAACCAGTAGATTTTCTCTCACTCTCTGGTAATTTATCAACAGGATTCCATTCAACTTGCTCTATCTGGTGAATTATCAGCTGAGCGATCCTGTCTCCCTTTCTTATTTCAAAATCTTCAAGGCTGTGGTTTATTAAAATAACACCAACTTCACCCCGGTATCCAGAATCAATAACCCCTGGTGAATTTAAGACTGTAACACCATAATCTTTAGCAAGACCACTCCTTGGGTAAACAAAACCACCATAACCCTCTGGAATTGCAATCTTAATACCAGTCTTAATCATCCTGAAATTACCTCCAGTCAGGTTACAGTTTTCAGCAGCCATTAAATCAATCCCGGCATCTTCACCAGGATGCTGATATTCAGGTAAGTCAATCGATTTATCAATCTGCTTAATTTCTACTTTCATTATACCACTCCTAACTATTACCTTGCAAAAACATGGTTTCCAATTCGAACAATAACATCTCTTCTGGCCATCCATGCCTGTTCATTTGAAGTTTCAGGATTATAAAAGTATAGAGATCTATCTGTTGGATCTCTGCCATTAACAGCTTCTTGAGCAGCCTGTCTTGTGGAGGGTGAAGGAGCTAAATCTATCTGACCATCTTCAACAGCGCAGAACTGACCATCCTGCATAATAACACCTTCAATAGTATCAGGAAATTTATCACTGATGACCCGATTTATAATAACTGCACCAACTGCAACCTGCCCTAAATATGGTTCACCCCGGGCTTCACCGTTGATTGCTCTAGCAAGTAATTCTATTTCCTGGTTAGAAATAGATCTGGCCAGTAGCTGTCTTTCAGTTAAGTCTTTGGCAGGAACCTGTAATTGATCTCCAGGCCTAATAGAATGATTTTCTAGATCATTTAAAGCAATAATTACACTTGAAGAAGTATTGTATGTCCTTGCAATTTCATAAAGAGAATCACCACTACTGACATTATATGTAACTAAGTCTTCTTCTGATATATCATCAATATCTGCCTGGGCATTGGCATTAACATTGATTGGATAAGACTTTTCAGTAGCTAGATTTAAATCATCTTCACTGTCTAAAAAGTTCTTATTAAAATCCCTTTCAACAGGTTCATCATCATCAAGGGGTATTTCTAAATCATCACCTGATCTAATCATTCCATTGCCGCTCAGTCCATTCCAGGAGGTTAACCTATCAATACTTATATTATAGCCCATTGAAATTTCATAAAGAGAATCCCCTTCTTGAACTGTATAAATCAACTTAAAGTCGATCGCACTGGTCTCTAATGGAAAAATAGCCCCAAAAATAAAAACTAAAATAAATACAGATATTATAACTTTTAAATTAAATTTTGAAATATTCATATTTATAATGCCACTCCTTATCAACAAGAACAAAAATTAATTCTACTAATACTTATATTTCTTTAAAGAATATTAAAATCCTTCATAGTTATCAAATTAACTTTTAAAATCAGGCCAATTTTTATTTAATTTACAGTTCTTTGGCAATGACTTAATAAACCTGCTGCCATAGCTCTTATCAAGGATTCTTCTATCCAGTAGTATGATTTCCCCTTTATCCTTTTTGGACCTGATTAAACGGCCAAATCCTTGCTTAAACTTGATAATAGCTGCCGGGAGTGACTCTTCCCAGAAAGGATTGCCACCAGATTCTCTAATTTTGTCATTTCTAGCAGCAACTATCGGATCTGTTGGAACCTCAAAGGGCAACTTCATTATAACCAGGCCAGCAAGAGATTCTCCTGGAACATCAATCCCTTCCCAGAAACTACTGGTCCCAAGCAGGATCTGCCGCTTTTTATTCTTCAATCTCCTTAAGATAACATGCCTGGGGAGATCTCCCTGGGCTAAAATATTAATATTTAGTGCCTTTAATGGCCCTCTATAAATTTCTTTAAATTGATTTAGCATTTTATAGGATGTAAATAAAATCAAAGTTCTTCCAGCCTTTTTGTCAATATACTCTATTAAATCATCAGAAATTGTATTTAAAAAATCATCATCATAAACAGAGGGAATATCTTCTGGAAGATAAATCCCTATCTGATTTTTATAGTCAAAAGGTGATTCAACAATAAGCTCACCGGTCTTATTTAAACCTAATTTTTTCTTAAAATAATCAAAACTCTCATTTACAGCAAGGGTAGCTGAAGTCATAATATTTGTGGCAACTTTATCAAAAATAACCTCATTTAAAAATTCATTAACTTCAAGCCTTGCATTCCTCTGAATATAATTATTGCTTCCTCTATTAAAACTTTTTTCTATCCAGAATACATATTCATCTAAATGATCCATATAATTTAAATTAACCTCAAGTGCATCAGCCATCTCGTTTAATCTGCTTAAATATGCGTTAATCTCAATCAAAGGATTTTCTTCAGCTGTTGATTTTATATCAAAATTAGACTCAACTAAATCAAATAGGTTTTCAAATTTATAGGCAGTCTTTTTTAAAAGTGAGATTAATCTATCGCCATAATCTTTCCAGTCTTCTATATTGTCATTATTTTTTAAGGTATTTTCTTTTAACCGTAATTTTCTAGAACTTTCTTTTTTCATAAAAGAGCCTAATTCAAAATTATATTGACGATTTAATTCTTCAATTTTGTTAAGATTAGGGAATAATTCTTGATCAATAATATCAATTATTTGTTGGCGATCATTGGGATGGATATTATATTCATTTTTGCGAATTCTGATCAAAGGTGAATGAGTTGAATTCATTATCCTATTTATTAAATTATTTAATGCTGGCGGATAAAAATCCTGACCACTAATCTTTGTAGCAACTTCTGATAAATTATGGGCTTCATCAATAATTAATTCCTGATAGTCAGGGAGAACACTGTAAGCTTTATTCTTTAAAATCCCATCAGCCAGCAAAAGATGGTGATTAACAACTAAAATATCACTCTGATAAATTGATTTTCTGGCTCTTTGAAAATAACACTTTTTAAGATAAGGGCAGGCTGAGTTTAAACACATATCCGACTCTGAAGCAAATTCAGACCAGAGATTATTATCAATTTTTAAAGTAAGATCACTTTTAGAACCATCAAAGTTCTCTTTATTAGTCTGATCATCAATATACTGAGCCACATTTTTTAATTCAGAGTTATTATCATTTCTCTTTAATATGTTTTTTAGTTTTCGATAACAGATATAATTAGACCTGCCCTTAACAAGAGTGGCCTTAAAATCAAAGGGCATAATTTCTTTTAAAAAGACCAGGTCTTTATTAATTAACTGCTGTTGCAAATTAATTGTATTAGTAGAGATTATAACAGGTACATTATTTTGATGGGACCAGATTAAAGCCGGAATTAGATAGGCAAATGACTTTCCTGTGCCTGTGCCAGCCTCAACCATTAATTTTCCATTATTATTAAAGGTCTCAATTATTTCTTTTAAAACCTCTATCTGCTCTTCTCTTTCCTGATAATTTTCCAGAGAATTAGCAAGCTGTCCTCCAGGTTTAAAATATTTGATTATCTCCTCTTTATCAAGGAGCTCTAATTCATCAATACTATCAGGACTTACAACTATATAACTGTCAGTAACACCATTATTAATAATAATAAAACCAATTCCTTTATTGCCTAATTTAGAGGCAATTCTAATATCTGCCGGGGAAGGTCTCAAATCAGCTGAGGGGTGATTATGAATAACAACATCACCTGGTTTAAGATTACTAATAATTGCCGGAGCCATACTTTCATTACCCCGGCTGACTGCTTTAATAGAAGTCAAAACTTCCTGCTTTCCATCATAGACACCCTGAAAAAATACTTCCTGACCTCTTGCAGCATCAATCTGGTCTCGCATATATTCAATTGTATCTTCAGTAAATAGTTTGTTTTCCATTAAAATCCACCTATTTCCTGAGTTCTTTTAATATATCAACATCAGGATCATGGTCAAGATCATCAAACCACGGAGTTTCTAATATAAATGTTTTATCAGCTAATTTAGGATGATTTATTATCTCAGTAAATCCTTCTTTCCCAATATAACCTTCACCAATATGGGCATGTCTATCTTTATTTGTTCCTAATTCAAATTTAGAATCATTTAAATGCAATACTTTAAGTTTATCTAAACCTGGGCCAGTTTCAATCTTATCAAGCAATTGATCTAAACCCTCTTTAGTAGCGACATCATAACCAGCAGAAAAAGCATGGCAGGTATCAATACAAAAACCAACTCTTTCTGGCTCATTCAACTTAGTTATAATTTCATTGAGTTCATCGATAGTTTTACCGATAGCAGTCCCTGCCCCGGCAACATTCTCTAATAATATTTCAGTATTTCCTTCAGTTTCATCCAGCACCTTATTTAAACCATCAATAATTCTTAAAATTCCTTTTTCTTCGCCAGAGCCAGTATGACTTCCAGGATGAAATACCAGGTATTCAGCACCGATTTTGTCAGATCTTCTATAATCATCAATCAGTCCCTGAATAGATTTTTCCCATAAATTTTTCTTAGGAGATGCTAGATTAATTAAATATATTGAGTGGACAACAACAGGATTAATTTTATTAGATTTTCTAGAACTTTTAAAATCATTTATTAGTTCATCTCCCAGGGCACTATTCTTCCAGCCACGAGGATTATTCACAAATATTTGAACAGAATTACAACCAATTTCTGCTGCTCTTGTAATAGCTTTATCAATTCCACCGGCTATTGATACATGTTTACCAAGTTTCATATAATTGACTCCTCTCAAATAATTAAAAAAACATAAACTAGAAAAAACTAGTTTATGTTTTTCAGTTGTTATTTTATTTTAAGCAATATTACTCTTTATCTTCTTCATCAAGTTCTTCAAGAGCTTGAACCCGTGATAGATTTATTCTATCCTGATTATCTATTTTTATTACCTTAACTGGAACCTCATCACCAACACTGACAATATCTTCAACTTTGTCAACATGATAATCAGCCAGTTCAGAAATATGAATTAATCCTTCTTTACCAGGTAAAATTTCAGCAAAAGCTCCAAAATTCATGATCTTTTTAACTGTACCTGTATAAATTTCACCAACGACTACATCTCTAGTCAGATTCTCAATCATTTTCCTGGCTTCTTCGCCACCTTGTTGATCATTAGACATAACATAGACTGTACCGTCATCTTCAATATCAATTTTTGCACCAGTTTCATCAATTATTTTATTGATCATCTTTCCACCTGGACCAATAACATAACGGATCTTTTCTGGATCAATTTTCATAGTTATTATAGATGGCGCATTTGGTGATAGTTCAGGACGGGGTTCAGCAATAGCTTCAGACATCTTTTCAAGGATATGAAGTCTTCCTTCTTTTGCCTGCTCTAAAGCATTTCTCATAATATCTTTGGAGATACCGGTAACTTTAATATCCATCTGTAAGGCTGTTATTCCATCCTTTGTACCAGCGACTTTAAAGTCCATGTCACCTAAGTGATCTTCAAAACCCTGGATATCAGATAATATTGCCACATCATCATCTTCTTTTATTAATCCCATAGCAATACCGCTTACAGGGGCTGAAATTGGAACACCGCCATCCATTAAAGCCATAATGCTTCCACAGATACTTGCCTGTGAAGAAGAACCATTGGATTCAAGGACTTCTGAAACGAGTCTGATTGTATAAGGGAATTCATCCTGACCAGGTAAAACAGGACCAATTGCTTTTTCTCCTAAATGACCATGACCAATCTCTCTTCTGCCAGGACCTCTCATTGGGCTGGTTTCTCCAACACAGAAAGGAGGGAAGTTATAATGATGCATAAATCTCTTGGTCTCATCATCACCAAGGCCAAAAATAGTCTGTTCATCACTGGATGATCCCAGAGTTAATACACTTAAAGCCTGAGTCTCACCTCTGGTGAATAATCCAGAACCATGAACTCTAGGAATTAAGTCTACTTCAGCTGAAATCGGTCTTACTTCATCTAGACTTCGACCATCCGGTCTTTTACCATTACTCATAACTTCTTCTCTAAAGACTTTTTTAGTTACATTATCTAATTCATCTTTAATTAAACCATCAAATTCTTCAGCCTGTTCTTCATCTAAAGTTTCCATAAATTCATCATAAACTCTATCTTTAACATTGCTGATAGCTTCTTCTCTTTCCTGCTTTAACTTAATAAATACAGCATCTCTCAATTCAGCTTCAGCCATTTCAAATAATTGCTTTTTATATTCCTCTGGTAATTCTGGAGGAGTAAATTCCATCTTTTCTTTACCAATTTCTTCACGCATTTTAATCTGCATTTGAGCCAGCTTTTTAATTTCTTCATGGGCTAAATCAAGAGCATCTAAAAATACATCTTCAGAAACCTCATTAGCAGAAGCTTCAACCATCATAACTGCCTCTTCTGTTCCTGCAACTAATAGATCAAGATCTGACTCTTCAGAAAGATCTTCATCAGGATTAATTTTTAGCTCACCATCAATCAGACCAATTCTGACACCGGCAATCGGACCATCAAATGGTATATCAGAAATCATTAAAGCAGCAGATGCTGCATTCATAGCCACAACAGCAGGGTCATTGTCATCTTCGACAGCGAGTATTGTTGCAACGACCTGAATATCATGTCTAAACCCTTTTGGAAATAAAGGCCTTAAAGGACGATCAATTAATCTAGCATTTAAAGTTGCTTGATCTCTTGGTCTACCCTCTCGTCTGTTTACACTGCCAGGTATTTTACCGATAGCATAGATTCTTTCTTCATAATTAACCATTAGCGGCAAGAAATTCACGCCAGGACGAGGTTCTGACATAGTGGCAGTTACAAGTATTGAAGTATCACCATAAGTCGCCATTATTGAACCATTTGCCTGTTTTGCCATCTTACCAGTTTCAAGCTTTAATTTAGTACCATTAATCTCATGTTCCCAGGATTTTACCATAAATCAACCTCCTATTTAAAAGACAGGGAGCGGTAAATCCGCTCCCTAAATAAATTATTTTCTTATTCCAAGACTGGATATCAATTCACGATATCTTTCAACGTCATTATTTTGAAGATATTTTAACATTCTTTTTCTTCTACCGACCATTTTAAGTAGCCCTCTGCGGCTATGATTATCATTCTTGTGTTCTTTTAGATGTTCAGTTAACTCTTTAATTCTTTCAGTTAATAATGCAATCTGAACTTCAGGAGAACCAGTATCTCCTTCTTCTCTCTGGTATTCCTTGATAACCTCTTCTTTTCTCTCTTTACTTATCATTAATTCCACCTCCTTAATTATTAATACTCCAGTAACCAAGATTTCGCTGGTGGTACGAAAATCCTAGTAACGGAAAACTTCTACCTAAACAATTTTAACATAAAACCTCTTTACTGTAAAGCACATCCTGTTTAATAGCCTCAATTAAATCATTTTTATTATCAAACTTTTTTTCAGGTCTAATATATTTAACAAGGCTAAACTCTAAATCTTCACCATACAGGTTTTTATTCAAATCAATTATAAATACCTCTATTCTATATTCACCAACTGTAAATGTTGGATTATGGCCAAAGTTAGCAACTCCTCTTAACCTATTACCATTATAATTAACATACCCGGCATAAACTCCCTTTGCAGGCAAAACATAATCTGTATTTAATGATAAATTAGCAGTAGGAAACCCTAATTTAGCTCCCCGAGCATCTCCATGGACGACTTTACCGGCCATTGTATAATATCTTCCTAAAAGTCCTTTAACTTCATCCATTTCTCCTCTGGATATTAAATGTCTAATCTTAGTACTGGAAATCTTATCTCCGTGATTATTAATAATACTTAAAGGGGTTACAGAAAAATCAAATTTTTCCCCAAGTTCCTTTAAATCCTCAATATTTCCACTTCCACCTCTACCAAATGAAAAGTCTTCTCCAACGACAATATGACCAATATTTAATGATTTATATAATATATTTTCAACAAATTCCTCAAAATCTTTTTTAGCAAATTTTTTAGTGAACTCCTGGCAGAAATAATAATCAATATTCAGATCAGTTAAAAGCCTGACTTTCTGTTCAGGAGAAGTAATAAAACCTGGAATATGATCAGGTGATAAGACCTGTCTTGGATGAGGTTCAAAGGAAAAAACAGCAGGGCTTAAATTATTCTCCCTGGCTATTTCTTTTGTTTTATTTATTACAGCCTGATGTCCCCGATGTATACCATCAAAACTACCAATGGCAATTGCAGACCTTTGACCATCAAATTCTTTAAATTCATTACTATAGATAACTTTCATTCCTTAATTGACCTCCAGACCAAATTCAAACATTTTCTTCTATATTAAATACCTTATCAGGTTTTAGAACATACCTACCATCTTCAAAATCAACCTGACATATAGAAATAAATAAATCATCATCATATAAAATTATATCATCGTCTTTATTAAATTCATATCCATTCAAATTTAATAAATCTTCTTTATATAAAAAGGCTCCATTAGTCGCTCTGATAAAAGCATCAGATTTAATTTTTAATTTAGGGAAATCTAAATACTCTGTTAAAGGAATAAATATTTTTTCTCTATTATTTTCAGTTAAATTTCTCTCTAGTTCTTCTGGATATAAAGCATTTTTTATATCAAAAGGTCCAGATCTGGTTCTTAATAAGAATATCATCACAGCTTCTGTATCAAGCTTTTTACCAATATCTCTTACTAAAGATCTAATATATGTCCCCTTTGAGCAGGTAACCTTAAATCTAATATTAGGAAGATTAATTTCAAGTATCTCAAGATCAAAAATTTCTACATCCCTTGACTCTCTTTCAATTTCTTTTCCTTCACGGGCCAGCTGATATAAACGTTTTCCTTTATAATTAATAGCAGAAAACATTGGTGGTACCTGTTCTATCTTTCCCTGAAAACTTTTAAAAACATCCATGATTATTGCAGGCTTTAATTCTTTCCAGGATTCATCCCTGTCAGTGATCTTACCCTCTAAATCAAGGGTATTTGTTGAAATACCAAGCTTCATATCACATATATAAGTCTTTTTACCCTCTGGTAAAAACTGAATAATTCTGGTTGCCTTTCCAGCACATAAAGGTAAAACACCGGCTGCTAATGGATCAAGGGTCCCGGTATGACCAATCTTTCTCATATCTAAAACCCTTCTAAGCCAGCCAACCATACCAAAGGACGATATCCCAGGAGGTTTTAATAAATTTAAAATTCCGTTGTATTCTGAAATTTTAAATCACCTCCTGAGATCCTGATTTATTTCAATTGCCTTATTTATAACCTTTTCAATGGCCGTTTTTAAGTCCATGTTTATACCGCAACCAGCTGCATTTGGATGGCCTCCACCGCCAAATTCTGCTGCCAGTTCATTGACTGGATAGTAATCATTGGACCTCAGGCTAACTTTAATCCGATCATCTTCTTCATTGAACAAAATCCCAACTTCAATATTATCAATATCTCTGGCAAAATTAACAATACCCTCTTTATCCTCATAATCAGCATCTAGTTCCTCATAATCTTTCTTTTCTAAATATAGATAGGCAATTTTTTCATCTTCTAATATATTCAAATTGTTTAATGCCCTACCAATTAATTTTAAGGTTTTAGGATTTTCTCGGCCATACAGATCTCTATTAATCTCATAAATATTAACACCCTTTGCCATCATCTGATCAATTAATTGAAGTACAGATCTATCAGTATTACTATAGCGAAGAAAACCTGTATCAGATAAAACTGCTACAGCAATATAATATGCAATATCTTTATTAATCTTCCACTTCATATAGTCTGCAATTTCATAAATTATCTGACCTGTTGCAGCCGAGTCTGGAGAAATATAATTAAGATCACCGAAATGCTTATTATCTATATGATGATCAATATTTAAAACTTTATTATTATTTAATAAATCTTTAGCCGGTCCTAATCTCTTTGAATCACTAGAGTCAAGAGCTATAATTGCATTATTGTCATTGATCTTAGTTGACTCATCAATAATAAAATAATCTAAACCAAGATTATTATTTATAAAAGCATATTTATCGTTTAAAGGTTTGTATAACCCAATCTTAACCTCTTTATCTAAATCTTTAAGTAATAATCCAAGACTAAAAATCGAACCAAGACAGTCACCATCAGGATCCTCATGACCGATTAGTAAAAAGCTATCCCAGGCAGCTATAAAGTTAGCAACCTGGGAAATGTTATTGCTTTTTTTAGTTGTCTTCTTCATCGGATTTAGCCTCTTTTTCTTCTTTTCTAACTTCTTTAATTAAATTAGATATATGGATTCCATGTTCAATGGAATCATCATATTTAAAGACCAATTCTGGTGTATGATAAACAGTTATTCTCTCACCAACTAATTTTCTTATAAAACCTGTAGCTTTCTTAAGTCCATCCAGGGTATCATCTCGTTCAGACTGATCACCTATTATGCTAAAAAAGATTTTTGCATGTCTTAGGTCACCACTTAACTCAACATCAGTAATCGAGACAAAACCAATTCTTGGATCCTTAACTTCCTTTAAAATAATATCACTTATTTCTTCTTTTAGGAGTTCTGATAATCTCCTCTGTCTATTTCTTGACATAATATCCACCTCTATCTAATAAGGGAGATTTTATAGAGTACGCTCTATCTCTTTATAGTCATAAAACTCTATGATATCTCCCTCTTTGATATCATTATAATTGGCGATTCCAACGCCACATTCATATCCTTCTTTTACTTCTCTAACATCATTTTCAAAACGTTTTAGAGAAGAAATCTCTCCTTCATGAATAACAACGCTATCCCGGAGCAGTCTTGCCTGATAATTTCTATTTACTTCCCCGTCTGTCACATAGACTCCAGCAATAATTCCTACATCTGGAACAGAGAAAGTAGCTCTGACTTCAGCATGTCCTTTAACAACCTCTTTAATTTCAGGATCTAATAAACCTGACATAGCATTTTTAATATCCTCTAATGCTTTATATATAACTCTATACATTCTAATATCTACATTTTCTTTTTCAGCAAATTTCTGTGCCTTAACACCAGGCCTTACATTAAAACCTATAATTATTGCATTAGAAGCACTTGCAAGGTTAACATCAGTTTCATTAATTGCACCGACACCAGTATGAATTACATTAACTCCAACTTCATCAGTACTTAATCTTAGCAGAGATTCCCTTAATGCTTCAATTGAGCCCTGAACATCAGCTTTAATGATCAGGTTAAGTTCTTGAAGTTCCCCTTCTTGTATCTGATCATAGAAGTCCTCTAATGTTACTTTACTCTCAGTCTGAATTCTAGCCTGATGCTCTTTTTCCTGTCTTTCTTCAGAAATTTCTCTGGCCCTTTTTTCATCCTCAAGAACCTGAACAAAATCTCCAGCTTTAGGAACATCATTAAAACCTAAAACTTCAACTGGCATAGCTGGTCCAGCAACATCAATTCTATTTCCGTGCTCATCTACTAAGGCTTTAACTCGGCCACATACTGAACCTGCAAGAATAGGATCTCCAACTTTTAATGAACCATTCTTAACAAGTACTGTAGCCACCGCACCTCTACCTTTATCCAGTTCAGCCTCAATTATTACACCTTCAGCAGGTCTGTTTGGATTAGCTTTAATATCTTCCATTTCTGCAACAAGTAAAACCATTTCCATTAATTCATCTATATTTTCACCCTTTAATGCAGAAATTTCAACACAGATTGTCTTTCCTCCCCATTCTTCAGGGACAAGTCCATGTTCAGTAAGTTCCTGTTTTACTCTATCTGGTTGTGCATTAGGCTTATCTATCTTATTAACTGCAACAATTAATGGTATATCAGCTGCTTTAGCATGATTAATTGCCTCTACAGTCTGTGGCATTATTCCATCATCAGCAGCAACAACCAGTATTGCTATATCAGTTAACTGGGCACCTCTAGCTCTCATAGCTGTAAAGGCTTCATGACCTGGGGTATCAATAAATGTTATCTTTTGATCACCTGATATTGCCTGATAAGCACCTATATGCTGGGTAATTCCACCGGCTTCAGATTCGGTAACCCTTGTCTTTCTTATCATATCAAGCAATGTAGTTTTGCCATGATCAACATGCCCCATAACAGTTACAATTGGAGAACGCAACCTGTAATCAGCCGGGTCTTCCTCAAAGTCAACCTTGACTTTGCTTCCATCACAGGTGAAATCTTCCTCCTCCTCAGGAGCAGCAATTTTAGCAGGTAAATCTAACTCATCAATCAATAATTCCAGGGTCTCTTCATCCAGGGAATAATTAATATTACCCATAATTCCTAGACCCATTAAATCTTTTAAAAGTGTGTTAGCCTGCATGCCAACTTCTTCAGCAAAATCCTTTACTTTTATTGGAGGAATAATAGCAACCCTATCATCCTCTTTATCCTCTTCAATCTCTTTATCTATTTCATCAACTTTTTCATCTGCTTTTTCTTTTTCAGATCCTGTCTCCTCCTCATCATCTGTCTCGGATTCAGAATACATCCCTCTAACAAGGTCAGCAGTATCATCCTCAACTGTACTCATATGGCTTGTTACTTCAACATCTAATTCCTGTAATATATCAACAAGCTCTTTACTTTCCATATTTAATTCTTTTGCTAAACTATAAACTCTAATTTTTCCCATCTATCAAGCACCTCCATAAGTATCTATCTTACTTAACCATGATTTATCTCCTCCAGCAGTTTATTATAA
>Ga0207421_10004531_pt1 | contig 15935 bp, 13 predicted proteins | sample SodLakKL_010_SED_4_FD_187542 | JGI IMG/M metagenome (GOLD analysis project Ga0207421, IMG submission 187542) | Alkaline sediment microbial communities from Lake Tanatar, Kulunda Steppe, Russia - 8KL_010_SED (SPAdes) (version 2) | ecosystem: Environmental > Aquatic > Non-marine Saline and...
GCTCGCTCGGCGCGACGATGTGGATGCCGTGATCTGCCTCGGCGCGGTGATCCGCGGCGACACGCCACACTTCGATTACGTGGCGGCGGAAGTCTCGAAGGGTGTGGCGCAGACGGCGCTTCATACGGGGAAGCCGGTGATCTTTGGTATTCTCACATGCGACACGATCGAGCAGGCGTTGAACCGCGCCGGAACGAAGGGTGGAAACAAGGGCTGGGACGCCGCAGCCGGCGCGATCGAGATGGTGGATCTGTTCCAACGCCTCGAGGCATGATGGCCGGGAGCCGCTACGGTGAGTCCGGACTTCCACATCGGCAAAGACAGCTGTGCACGCCGACATGCCCGGCTCAGAAGCGCAACGCCCGACGCTGATCTCGTCCATCCGGGAAGCGCGTTGGCGGGGAGTGCGGGGCGAGCGACGCCAAAGCGCGCACTCATCGTCTCCGCAATACTCGGAGCTCTCGTGGGCGTGTTCGGGTGCGCAACGCTGGAGCCGGCAGATGTGGATGCCCGGATCGATGAGTACGCCGGCCGCCGGGTGCAGCTCGAGGGGCAGACGCGACGAGGGGTTCCGGTCTCCGCAACCGGGGACGCTTACCTGTATCTCTTCACCGACAATGCGGCTACCGTGACTGTGCTGTCGACGGAGCAACCGGAGCCTGGGCAAGAGCGCGAAGTGAGTGCGCGTGTGGTAGCGTATGAGGGGCAGACCAAGGCATATGCTGCGCCCGGCGTCGCGGACGCGGTGGAGACATTTCTTCGCGAGCAGGCGGGCGTGGACGACGATGAGATGCAGAAGGCTCTCGAGCGCGCATTCGAGGTGCTGGCGGGGTTTGCAGCTGAATACGGGGGACGTTTCTTCCTTGTGGAGCAGTAAGCTTCCACAGTCGTGTTGAGTCGTGTTGGGCTTGCGCGCCGGAGGGGCGCGCGTCGGTGGAACGACGTCGCTGCATGTGTTCGGTAGCAGCTTCGCCGGCCGAGCTCATCACCGCTCGGCAGAGAGCGCATGCGCCAGACGGGGGACGACATGAAGTTCGAGCTGGAAACAATACCGGTTTGGGATGCTTTTCACGCTGAAGTGGACTGCCCGCTCTGCTACCAAGAAGAGCGGCTGGAGCGCCAGTACGTGGAGTTCTATCTGGGAACCTCGGTGATGGCGCCTGAAGTGCGAATGGAGGTGAACCGCAGCGGCTTCTGCCGCCGCCATTTCTCCATGCTTCTCGAAGGGGGGAACCGGTTGGGATTGGCGCTCATGACCGAGACGCATCTCGGAACGTCGGGCGCCGAGCTGGAGGAGGAGCTCGAGCGCCTCGCGCGGGCTGTGCGCCCCCGGTTTCTGGGCATTCCCCTTCCGCGATCTCTGGTCCCGGCCGGGCGCTCTCGAGTCCGTGAGTGCGCGGAGGTGATTGCAGCTCGCGAACGGGAGTGTCTCGTGTGCCGTCGGATGGAGCAGACGCTGGGAAACTACATGTATACGATTTCGGTCCTGTTTCGACGGAATGAGGAGTTCCGATCGCTTTTCGATAGCTCGCCCGGAGTCTGCTACCGCCATCTCGCGCGGATGGTGGCCATCGCCGGCGATACGCTTCCCGCGCAAGAGTACGTCACGTTTTTGCGGAGTCTGCGGGCCGTGATGGAGCGGCGGCGCCGGGAGCTTCAAACGGGCCTGAACGACTTCACCGAACGGTTTGACTTTCGTAGTCGCGGGCCGATTCCGGAAAAGGTCTCGCGCTACGTCGCCGAAGCGGTGCAGCGCGTCACAGGCCGATTCTGAGCGCCCCCGAGCCGCCGAGCCCCCGAGCCGCCGAGCGCCCGGGTCTCTCACGGTTTTCAGGCCCCGCCGGTTACGGTTTTTGCACGACGTTGGTCGGCAGGTGGAGCCGGTCGAGGAAGCCGCGGATCGCCGCGACTGTGAGATCCGGGCACTCTTCGTGGGGAACATGCCCGCACTCGGTGATAACCACGAGCTGGGCCGCCGGGAGCTCCGAGCTGAGGCGGACGCTCTGGGTCGTGGGCACGACCGGATCGTTGTCACCGGTTATTACGAGGGTGGGCTTGGCAACGTTCGGTACGAGGTCTTGAACCGAGGGTGGGCCGGCAGCGGCTATATACTCGTACAATGCTTGATCCCATCCTTCCAAACGCGTGATCTCGAAATAGGTTTCGAAGGTCTCCGGGGATATGCCGTCCGGATCGTGCCATGAGGAATGGAGGTATCTGGGAGCGAACTGGTGTACGAGTCTGCGAACAAGATACGGTCCGATGCGGCGCGCCTGGGGAAGACGGAGTATGGGCTTCAGATACGTAGGAACCCCGGGGCGGGTATAGATCGAAGGTGCGATCAACACGAGCGAATCGACGCGATGCGGAGCCCGGTATGCGACGTCCAACGCGACCGCTCCTCCCGCCGAATGGCCGACGAGCACTGCGTTTGAGATCCCGAGCTCGTTCAGAAGCCCGATTACGAGCTCGGTCTGTCGTTCCGGAGCGTACGGACTACCGTTGTTGAACGGCGGTTCCGGGCGTTCGCTCAGACCGAAGCCGGGGCGATCGAAAGCGATCATCTTTCCATAGCTTTCGAGCTCCGGCATAATCTCCGAGAAGGTGTGGGCGCGTCCGCCGAGCCCATGGAGGAATACGAGCGCGGTGTCCCCCTCTCCTGCGCTGATATAGTGGATATCCAACCCGTCTACGTTGACGAACTGGCTGTCGCTACGAGCAAGCTCGCGCGGATCCGCCACCAAGTCTCCTTGCTCGGGAATTGGCCAGAGAAATGGCAAGACTACGAATAGAATGAACACCCCCACTGCGAAGGCGAACGCAATCCATGCGAGCTTCGGTCCAATCGTACTATGTCCGCTCGTACTGTGCTGGAGGGAGCTCTGATCGCTCACGTTTCTACCTCTTGTTCTTCGATTTCCCCTTCTTGGCAGCTTTCGCCTTCACGTCCACACCGCCGAACAGGACCAGCCCGGAGACGATCACAGTGGGGGCATCCGGGCCGCCGTCGGTCTTACTCCCGTCGAAGCCCCCGAAGATCGGAATACCCCGCACCACCAGGTTGACGCCCTGAGGCACGGTAATATCTACCCCTCCGAAGGCTACGAAGCAAGTAATGCGGTAAGTCTCCCCCGGCACGAAGCGGGCTGCGCGAAGGTCAATGTCGTTTCCCCCGAAAACGGCTACGGAGTGCAGACGGCGCGCGAGGTTCCATGATCCGGACCGGTCGGCGCCGGAGAATACACTGACGACGAAGTCGCGACCTTCCGGGGGCGATCGAGTGACGGCGTATTCCGTCTCTGCAGGGCTCTCGTGCGGCGCAGCCGGCTCCGACCGAGATGTGGGGTGCTCGGCAGGGATCGGCAGGTGTTTGACGAGACTCTGGAGCTCTGATAGCCGAGTTGCGGAGTTAGCAAGCTCGACGCGCCGCTCGAACTCGTGTTCGTCGAGGTGATCTGCGGAGTAATTCCGAGCCAGGCAGTCGATATACTGTTCCCGTTGCCGGTTGCTCACGTAGTCATGGAATGAGAGGACAGTCTCTTGGTCGCGATTTGGATCGGGAGAATGTGAAGAACTCATGCGGGCAGCCTCCGTATCTGGGTTCACTACAGGAATACTCACATGCAAGTATCCGCCCCCATCGACGTACGGTCAAGACGAGCCGCAGCTCAAGCTTGCAAAAGCGGTCAAGGAAGGTCTATTCTATGGCGACGTGAAAGGAGCGGGTATGCGCGGGCGCACGCCGCGTGTCGGTCATGGCCGCCCTGGGGCGTGGGTGACCCGGTTGGCTGGGCGTGGGCCGCTTGAGTTCAAGGGGGCGACGTTCGGGAAGGCGGCACATCCTGAGGGAGGTGACAAAGGCTATGCGGCTCACGGGGAACGTCTGGAAGGCAGCTCTTTTTGTGGTGGTTTGTACCGGCCTTCTGGCGGCCTTCTTCATCGGCGTTGCAGGAGAACGGCTTCTCCGCTCTTACGTGACCTATGAGGTCTTCTTCCACGATAAGTCGGTAAGCGGAATCTCCGCGGGCAGCTCGGTGGAATACCGCGGAGTACCGGTCGGCCGGGTCAGCTCGGTCAGGATCCATCCGGAGAACGTAGAGATCGTGCTCGTGGAAGTAGAGATCGAAGCTGACGTCCCTATCAAGCAGGACGTACGGGCCAGCTTGGCCCCGCAAGGCATCTCGGGAGCGGCCTCCCTTCAGCTCTCCGGCGGGAGTGTGGAAGCCGACCGGCTTCCGCCCGGCGGGCGGATCCAGACCGAGCCAGGAGTTGTCGATCGGCTGGTGGGGAGCGCGGACAACGTAGCGACCGGCCTGGAAACGGTGCTGCGGGATCTTGATGATCTGCTTAGCGAAGAGAATCGCACGCAGCTGGCCGGTGTGATTGCCAATCTGAATGCAATCCTTGGAGAAAACCGGAAGACAGTGGACGCGATCCTCAGCAATGTTGAGGCGGGAACCGAGGCTTTCGCGGGCACTATGGAGACGATGGACCAGACGGTAGCGCGAGCGAACCGCGCACTGGACCAGGTCTACCGTGCGGCCGGAAGCGCCGAAACGGCGCTCCAGCAGTTGGAGACGGATGTGCAAGCTGCGGACATTCCCGGGACTGTGGGTGAGTTCCGGTCGGCAGCTCAGCGTATTGAGGAAGTCGCTGTCCGGGCGGATGGTGCGGTAGCCGGCGTGGACGGCATCGTCGAGGACAATCGGGTCGCCCTGCGCAATTCCACACGCGCCCTGCAACGCGCAGTCAACTCGCTTGGCGATCTCGCAATCCAGTTGAATGACGATCCTTCGTTGTTGCTCGGCGGCCGTGGTACGGGAGGGTCGATGCGGTGAGGCCCATGGAATGGATAACCGGGCCGGAGGTTCCGCGAGTATGCCTGCTTTTGGCGGTTGCGGCGGTAACCGTGGCGATTTTGCTTGCAGGCTGCGGAATTCTACCGGCCGAGCGTGAGTCATACTACTACGTGCTGGAGTATCCCGAGCGTGTCGAGGAAGCTGCCTTCTCGGAGGAGCACACACCGGAGCCCACCGAAGCGGCCAGGGATACGGAGGCCTCGGCCCTTGGGGTGGTACGGGTATATGAGACAGCGGTCGCGGAGCTCTACGATCGCCGCCAGATCGTTCGCCGTCTGGATGGGCCGGTCGTTCAGCTTCTTTCCGACGACATGTGGGGCGCGGACATCGGCCGGTGGATCAACACGTTTGTGCGGAAGGAGCTGGTCCGGAGCGGGGCCGTGGCCGCAACAATCGGGGAGTACGACTCGGGCCGAACGCGCTACGACGTATTCGTGAGCTTGGACCGGATCGAATTCTATGACGGTGAGGAGCGCCAGGCGCGGCTGGATATGAGCTTGCGGTTGTACGACCGGGAGCGGGACGAATGGCGCGTTCAGCACGAGGTCCGGCGCCGGCAACCAATGGGGGAGGGAGAGCGTGTTCAGGCGTTCGTCGAGTATATCAACGCGATTCTCTTGGAAGAGTTGGAAGGCTTTAGCAGCGCCGTGCGCGCGTTGGGGGAGTGATCGGACGTGCGGGTAGAAGGTCACACCGTCTACCTCCAGGGCGAGATCACGCGAGAGAACGCAAACACGGTCCTCAATGAGCTCAGGAATCAAACGAGTCGCCGGGCGCGGAGGCAGCTTTCGGTGCTTGACTTGAGCCAGGTGACGCGTCTCGATAGCGCCGGCGTCGGTTTGGTGGACTTGCTGGGCGGCGGTGCTTTCGGACGTCCTCTCCAAGTCCGCGGTGCGCAAGAGAGCGTGGCAGAGGCGCTGGAACTCGGCAAAGCTCAGGAAGGGGTCTACACCGAAACGGGCAAGCTTCCTTTCATCGTTCGAGCTGGAAACGCGTTGGCACGCACTTTCGCGGTCGTGTGGGATGCGCTACTGCTCGGTGGCGAGATCTTCTTCTGGTCGATGGTAGGAACGCTCTTTCCGGGCGGCCGGCGGAAGGGCTCGGCCACCGCTGAGTTTGTCCAGACCGGCGTGAACGCCGTTCCCATCGTAACAATGCTTGCGCTCATCATCGGCGTGATCATTGCTCTGCAAGGTGTTGTCCAGTTGGAGCAATTCGGCGGCGCGGAGTTGCTGGCGGATTTCAGCGGCTTTCTGAGCGTAGTCGAGTTCGGCCCCCTTGTGGCCGCGATTATCGTGGCAGGACGTACCGGTTCCGCCATCGCGTCTGAGGTTGGAACCATGAACGTCACCGATGAGCTGGATGCGCTCAAAAGCATGGGGATACGCCCGATTGAGTATGTGATTGTGCCGAAGTTCCTGGCTATGACTATCGGCATGCCTTTACTGAGTGCCTTTGCCGCCACGGTGGCGATGGGCGGGGGAGTCGCGGTTGCGTATTTCTACGTCGGAACTCCCCCGGCGAGTTTCGTAGCTCGCTCGTTCGAGATACTCGCCTGGACCGACGGGGTTATGCTTATTGTGAAGTCGGTGCTCTTCGGCTGGGCAATCGCGGTCATCGGAAGCTACTGCGGCTTCACGGCATACGGCGGATCGAGCGAGGTAGGGCGCGCCACGACTCAATCGGTGGTGGCTTCGATTTCAGCGATCGTGATGATCGACGTGGTGTTCAGCTTCGTCTATATCGTGTAGACGGATTTTTCCGGCGGCGGTATATCGGATAGTTTGGGCAAATCCGGCAGGGCAGCCGGATCGGCCAGATAGGGTGGGTGTAGCACGTAATGGCGGAGAGTGTAAGCGCGGTCCGAGCGGACCCGGTGATCGACGTACAGAACCTCTCGTGTTGGTTCGGCGGTCAGCAAGTGCTTTTCGAGGTATCCGCACGGTTTCCCGCCGGTCAAGTTACCGTGGTGGCCGGGCGAAGCGGGTGCGGCAAGACGACGCTGCTCCGCAACATGCTCGGTCTCATTCGGCCACAGGCCGGCAGCATCCGCGTATTTGGCCGCGATCTTGGCGATATGACCGAGGAGGAGCTGCTGGCGCTTCGACCGCATGTCGGCGTTCTGTTCCAACAGGGGGCGCTGCTCCAGAGTTACACCGTGGGCGAGAATGTGGCCATACCGTTGGAGCGACACACCAACCTACCTCAATCGATCATCACCTCGGTGGTGCGTCGGAAGTTGCAGCTGGTGGAGTTGGGGGGGACCGACCGGTTGCGCCCCTCGGAGCTGTCGGGCGGGATGAAACGGCGCGCCGCTCTTGCGCGTGCTTTGGCGCTCGATCCCGAAGTACTCTTCTTCGACGAGCCGACCGCCGGGCTGGATCCGGTGACCGCCGCCGCGTTGGACCGGCTCATTCTGCGGCTGCGGCGTACGCTCGGCATAACGGTGGTGGCAGTTACCCACGAGCTTACGAGCATTCGCCGGATCGCCGATCGGATGCTCTTCATCCATGAGGGGCGCGCCGTCTTCGAAGGAAGCATAGCCGAGGCGGAACGCTCGGAGGCTGAGCCGGTACGCGCCTTCTTCCGTTACTCCGAGCCCCAGAACTCATAACCGTCCGCCACTACACGACGGCACTGTCCGCGCCTTGCCGTACCTGCCGCGCCGACCTCCAACCGTGCGCGACTGTGTGAGCCTACGTGCGCGTCGGCCTTTGTCACCGGACCGCGCGTAACTCTTCGACGAGCGTGTTGTGCAGGTGTCCGTTGGTGGCGAGGATCTCGCCGGAGCCCATAAACGACGACGTACCGTCCATGGCCGTAACGCGGCCTCCGGCTTCCTGAACGATCAGTGCTCCCGCGGCAACGTCCCAGTCGCTCAGACCGAACTCCCAGAACCCGTCGAAGCTGCCGTTCGCAACGAAACAGAGATCGAGCGAAGCTGAGCCGAGCCGGCGGATGCCGCGGCATCGAGGCATCAGACGGCAGAACTCAGCCAGGTTGTCCGGCTGCCCGCCTTTGCGGATGTTCACGAATCCGGTTGCCAGAAGAGAGCTGGATAGCTGGTTCGCTCCACTCACGTGAATTTCTTTGCCGTTGCAGGTTGCCCCCTGGCCCGTCGCGGCGGCGTAGAGAAGATCAAGCTCCGGGACATATACCACTCCGGCGCTTGGGGAGCGGTCGACGATATATGCAATCGAAACGGTGTAGAACGGGAGCCCATGGACGAAGTTGGTTGTCCCGTCGATAGGATCTACCACAAAATAGTCAGGAGTCGTCAACAACTCCGGCTCTCCCTCTTCTCCGACGAAGCTCACCGCCGGATAGCCGGAGGCAAGCTCGTGTTTCAGGAAGTCCTGTACTTCGCGGTCGGCAATCGTCACGAGGTCTGTCGGTGCTTTGAACTCAACGCGCTCACTTACACCTTCACGGAAGTGTTTTCTGCACAGGCTTCCAGCTTGCCGCGCTGTTCGGGAGAGATAGGATAGAAAACCGTCCATACCCGGAGTCTACCGGTGGCCTCGGCAAATGCCAAGCTGGAGGTTTGTCCTGAGCGATGGGGGCTACGTGGGTTGCCTCCGGGGCGAGATACCCCGTAAGCTTTGGACGGTTGAAGTGATGGCGCTGCATTACCCATCTGCCGATGCGATGAACGGCAGCGGGTACTGGGGAAGCGTGCTATCGTGGCCGGCTACGCTGGAAACGGTCCGGCTGGCGTCGCGGGGTGAGTTGTGCCGGGCGGTAGTCCGGGATGACTCAGCCAGCCACCACGGTGGCGGCAGGGGCAGCACGTGTGAAGGCTAAGGAGTTGCGTGTGGAGATATGGCCGGGACATGCGTATCCGTTGGGTGCACGGTTCGACGGTGCGGGAACGAACTTCGCCGTTTTCTCGGAGGTTGCCGAAGCTATCGAGCTCTGCCTGTTCGACGAGGCGGGCCGAGAGACACGGGTGGAGCTGCCGGAGCTGACGGGGCACGTCCGCCACGGCTATTTGCCGAACTGCCGGCCCGGCCAACACTACGGGCTGCGCGTTCACGGCCCATGGGACCCTGAACAGGGCCATCGGTGTAATCCGAACAAGCTGTTACTGGATCCCTACGCGCAGCTTGTGGAGGGCGATCTTCGCTGGAATCCCGCAGTCCTCGGGTACGAGCCCGACGATCAGTTGGCAATGAACCGGGTGGATAGCGCGCCGTTTGTGCCGCGCTCCGTGGTAGCAAACCCCTTCTTCGACTGGAGCGGGGATTCCAGGCCCGACATCGCATGGCATGAGACGATCATATACGAAGCGCATGTTAAGGGGTTCTCCAATTTGCTCCCGGAGATCCCGTCGCAGCTTCGCGGTACCTACAGCGCATTGGGTCATCCGGTGGCCGTCGACTATCTGAAGAGTCTCAACGTCACCGCGGTCGAGCTGTTGCCGGTCCACAGCTTTGTCCACGACGGCTATCTGATGGAGCGAGGGCTTCGCAACTACTGGGGATACAACACCATCGGCTACTTCGCTCCGCACGCGGAGTATGCAGCCCGTGAAGGTGCCAATAGCGCGATTAGCGAGTTCAAGCAGATGGTGAAGAATCTCCATGCGGCGAACATCGAGGTTATCCTGGACGTAGTGTACAACCATACTGCCGAGGGAAACCACGAAGGGCCGACGCTCTGTTTCCGAGGGATCGATAATGCCGCGTACTACCGCCTGGTCTCGGACGACTCGTTCTACTACATGGACTATACGGGGACCGGCAACAGCCTTAACATGCGAAACCCGCAAGTGCTGCAGCTGATCATGGACAGCTTGCGGTATTGGGTAACGGAGATGCACGTCGATGGGTTCCGATTCGACCTGGCAAGTACACTAGCTCGCGAACTCCATGACGTCGATCGGCTCTCGGCGTTCTTCGACATTATCCAGCAGGATCCGATCATAAGCCAGGTGAAGCTGATCGCTGAGCCCTGGGACGTCGGGGAAGGAGGTTACCAGGTCGGTAACTTCCCGCCCGGCTGGTCGGAGTGGAATGGGAAATACCGAGACTGCATTCGAGACTATTGGCGAGGGCAGGATCAGACCCTGGGCGAGTTTGCCTACCGCCTAACCGGCAGCTCCGACCTTTACGAGAATACCGGCAGGCGTCCGTACGCCAGCGTCAATTTCGTGACGTGCCACGACGGATTCACGCTGTGGGATCTCGTTAGCTACAACGAGAAGCACAACGAGGCGAACGGAGAGGGCAACGCCGACGGCGAGTCGGACAACCGAAGCTGGAACTGTGGTGTCGAAGGCCCTGCCGAAGACCCGCAGGTTCTCGCCCTGCGTGCGAAGCAGATGCGGAACTTCCTTATTACCATGGCGCTCTCTCAAGGCGTTCCGATGCTCCTCGGTGGCGACGAAGTCGGCCGCACTCAGCACGGTAACAACAACGCCTATTGTCAGGACAACGCTCTCTCTTGGATCCGCTGGGACGAAGCGGATGACGGGCTTCTCGAGTTCACCCGCTGTCTGATGGCTTTCAGGAAGGAGCATCCGGTCTTCCGTCGCCCACACTTTTTCCAGGGGCGCGCGATCCACGGCCACGGTGTCGAGGACATCCACTGGTTCACCCACATGGGGACTCCGATGGCCGACGAGAATTGGTTGGAGGGCTATGCCAAGAGCGTAGCTGTCTTTCTCAACGGTGACGCCCTCCCGCCCATGGGCCCACGCGGAAGGCACGTCTCCGACGACAGCTTCTACCTGGTCTTTAACGCACATTACGAACCGCTCGAGTTCACCATGCCGCCCTCCTATTGGGGGCGCGAATGGGAGGTGGTTCTGGACTCCGTCCGGGGGTTTGTGCTCGGCGACGAGGTCATCGCGCGCTTAACCCGTCGCCGCAGGCGACTCGCCTCCCGCGGCGGTGTCGGCGCCGTTGATACCGCCACGACGCTCGAAGGACTGCGCGCCACCCGCGAACCCCGGCTCCCCTCCGAAGCCGGCGCCGTATCTCAGTCTCGCGGCGTCGGTGAGGCGCGCTCTGCGCGCTCGCAGGCTGCACGCTCAGCTCAGAGCGGAAATCCGGCGGATGCCGTCGAACCACCGACTCTCTCCTCCGAAAGTACTTCGCCGCGTTCCGGCCCCGGCTCGAGGGATGGAAGTCACTCCGGCTCCTCCTCCGCCGCCGGCCGACGCGATTCCGTGGCTGCCGAGGCGGAACGTGGCGTCGAAAGCGGCGACGCAGGGAGGAAAGCCCGCGGCGTTCCCGTCCTTGAGGTAAACGCGGACGAGTCGTTCACTGTGCCGGATCGCTGTGTTGTGGTCCTGCGACGCGTCGAGTAACGGCCTGCGGAATGGCTTCGTTCCACGCTTCGGCGGCGCGGTCTCGCTCCGAGTTAGAGAGATAGTAGCGCGGACATGGTGTGCGTGGTAAAATAAGGTGGTCGAAGGAAAAGGTGAATATGGTTTTTGAGCACGTGTTAAACCGGTTTACTTCTGTTGTGACGCCACCAAAGGGAGGTTCAGGGATGAGATTGGCTTTCGAGAATGTGGTCTTTGCCGGCGGCATGGTAATAGCCGCGCTACTGCTCGCGGGATGCCCGAACCTGCTCGGCGAGTCGGACGAGAAGGAGGAGAAGGAGGAGAAACCGTGGACGCCGGAGGAGACGGCGGAAGCGCCCTACAACTTCTCCGATCCGTGGGCCGGCGACTATCGAATGCCGGGACCTAGCCCAATCGACGATGGTGAGGATCGCTACGTGTTTGCGCTTCCACGGACTGTTGCCGAGCGCGTGCGCATGGCCGGAACTATGACGGAATGGGACAACGACCCGATCGATATGGCGTACGACGCAGAACAAGGCTACTGGTGGGTGGAAGCGGACGTAGAAGCGGGGGATGAGTATAAGTTTATTCTGGGAGACGATTTGGACGATGCTCAGTGGATCGGGGATCCGTATGGGCGGGCGTTCAGCAGCTGCGAAAACGAAAACTCCATCGTTTTCGAGTCCGAGTATGAGTGGTCTCAAGGAGCACAGGATTTCGAGCGGCCGCCCCGTGAGGAGCTCGTAATCTACGAGATGCACATGGCCGACTTCACCCGTGATGACCCGGAAATAGATGACGAAGAGCAGGGTACTCTGGCGGGGGCCGCCGATGAGTACAAAGTCGAGTACCTTCGAGATCTCGGTGTGAATGCCGTCGAGCTCATGCCGGTTCAGGAGTGGCCCGGAGAGTGGTACTCGTGGGGGTACAATACGAGTGGCTTCTTCGCGATCGAGAACTCCCTGGGAACCGAGGTAAGCGGAGTGAACGCGCACCGGGAGCTCAAAGAGTTCATCGACACCATGCACCGGAACGGCATCGCCGTTATTCTGGACGTCGTGTACAACCACACGGCTAACGAGAACAACTACCTGTGGCATATAGACCAGGAAACCTATTTCGATCCCGACGGAACCCCGTGGGGGAATAGAACCGACTTCCGGAACGACGAGGTACAGAAGTTCTTCCTGGATAACGCAATCTTCCTGCTCGAAGAGTTCAACATTGACGGGTTCCGTTTTGACGCTACCGAGTACATGGATCAGGAAGGCTTTTTCGAGGGAGTGTTGCGCGAGCTCGTGGAGAACGGCTACGGCGACCGCTACTACATCCTCGAGCACTTCGGGGATCAGGAACCTATACGCGAGTTCAACCGCGACTACGGGGGCGAAGCCGGGGAACCGATTCTGACGTCGTGGGGAACCGGCTACAAGGACGCCATGTGGGAAGCGCTTGATGACCAGAGCGCGGAAGATTTGGGCGCACCCACCTACTACCACCGCGATGACGGGTGGAACGATCCGCGTGAAGTCGTCCACTACTTTTCGAGCCATGACGAAGGCACCCTCAACGCGCGCCATAGCTCCAAGCCCCGGCAGGTTGCGCTTGCCGCTACCCATCTGCTGAGCGGCATGGGGACGCCGATGATCTGGATGGGCGACGAGTTCTTGCGCGAGCACTACGGCAACTACCATCCGGACGAAGACGGAGCCGGCACCGCCAAAGAGAACAATGTGATCGACTGGGAAGAGAAACGGAAAGAAGGAGAAGGCGACACGCCCCATCCGCAAGACGTGTTGGAGTTCTACCAAGGTATGATCCGGCTTCGCCGGGATAACCCCGCCCTCCGATTGAGCCCGGACAGCTACTCGAGCGGCGGCTTTGATCCGGCATCTGACGGCGATTTCCAGTGGGTTGTGACGCCGGGGGATTGGGACGTAAAGGACGCCACAACCGATGAGGAAGGGCACGTGATCGGTTATAGCTTGAACCACTCGGGAAACCTCGACGGCGACCGGTTCGTGGTGCTGCTCAACTATGGCCAAGAGAGCGACGAACTGTCCGTGCCGTTTCCGGAGGAGGGCACGTGGGAGCTGGTCGTGGACTCGCACGAGTTCGCTGTCGATCCTGATGGTATCGATTCGGGGGCCCACGACGGAACGGTGGGAACCAATGGCACCCACGATATCGTGCTCGAGCATTGGCAAGGGTTGGTTTATCGGTACTTGGACTAGGCACTGAGGAGCTGTCCGGCGGCGCGTTCGTTTCGGAGTACTGACGGGCATGTGCTCGCCGCGCCGTCGTCCAAGCGGAAATCGCCTGGACTCCGGCCGGTGCTTCTCCGTACATTGGCTACAGCCCGGCTCATCAGGTTGCCTTCATTCGCCTGCGTCTGAAGGGCGGTAGTGCAGTGCTGCGGCGGACTGCCTGGCCTTCGCACTGCATCGTTGGAACGTGATTGGTGAGCCGTAACACCATCATGAGAGCGAAAAGGGTGCGAAGGTAAGCTACACTGAACTCCCGGCCAGTTTACACGCACGTGGACACAAGATAGGATCGCATCGTCTGAAGAGAGTTCCCGGGCCCATGGGTGTGCGACGAAGCGCCCTTCTCTCGGACAACTGAGCAGCGCACTCAGAGGTGGTTTGGGAGCGTAGTGGACCTAGGTTCTCCGGATCCGGGCGGATAGCTCTGCGCGGGCTTCACGAGTGACGGTCCCCGCCGGAAGAAAGCGGCTCGAACCGAAAACGTGCATGCGGCATAGGATGTAAAGATGCAAGTATTGGTCGCTGATGACGATGAAGCTAGCCGTGTGATGCTGACGCGTCTCGTTCAACAGTTGGGCCATCACCCGCTGGTGGCTGCCGACGGGAAAGAGGCACTGGAACAATGGACGCGACACCGACCGGCGTTGGTGCTGACCGATTGGAGTATGCCCAGGTTGGGAGGGATTGAGCTGTGTACCCGTATTCGGGAAGCTGAGACCGATGAGTATACCTACATCGTCATGGTCACCGGCTTCGACAGCAAGTCGGATCTTGTGCAGGGGTTCGACTCGGGAGTGGATGATTACATTACCAAGCCGGTGGATCCGACCGAGTTGGCGGTACGGATGAGATCGGGGGAGCGCGTACTCAACCTTGTCAACAAGGACATGGTCATCCTGGCCATGGCCAAGCTTGCGGAGACGCGTGATCCGGAGACGGGAATGCACCTCGAGCGAATCCAGGGGTATTGTCGTATACTATGCGAACATCTCTTCGAAGAGCATCTGTATCGGAACGAGGTGAACCGGACGTTCATCGAGAACATGACGGCCACGAGCCCGCTCCACGACATCGGTAAAGTGGGAATTCCGGATCGGGTACTGTTGAAGCCGGGGCCGCTCGATTCCGAGGAGTTTGAGATCATGAAGCGGCATACCGTCATTGGGCACGAGACGCTTCGCAGTACGCTGGAAAAGGAGCCGAGAAGCGCCTACCTTCGGATGGCTGCCGATGTCGCGCGGAGTCACCACGAGCGATGGGATGGATCGGGGTATCCTGATGGGCTTTCCGGCACGGATATCCCGCTGTCGGCGCGGATTCTGTCTCTGGCGGACGTCTACGATGCAGTGACCTCCCAACGCGTGTACAAGCAAGCGTGCTCACATCAAGAGGCTTTCGACATGCTGCAGGAGGGACGGGGTACTCAATTCGAGCCGACGTTGATCGACGCGTTCAATGAGTGCGCCGAGCAGTTTGCGGACATTGCTCGCCGCCTCCGCGAAGAAGAGGTAGCGGTCAGTGCGGTCTTACGAGACCGAGACTGAACCGAGCGTTCTTGGTAGGATCTGGGTGATCGAGGACTGTTGCGCCGGGCTGTCCGGCAGCCCAGGTGGAGTGATCTCACCCCGCGGCCGCTCCTTCCAGACCCTCAGTTGGAGTGGCGGTTAGAGCGGATCGTGGAGTTCTGAACAAGAGTGAGGAGTGTGCCTATGCAGACGGCCCCATTGCCGGCAATGGAGAAACAACGCCTCGAGAAGCTGCACAACTACGAAATCTTGGATACCGTACCTGAGCGCGACTATGACAATATTGTCTACCTGGTGGCTCACATCTGCCGGACACCGGTCGCCTATATCTCGCTTATCGACTCGGATAGACAGTGGTTCAAAGCGAAATACGGGCTTTCCGAGGTACAGACGTCGCGTGACGTGGCGTTCTGCGCACATGCGATACTGGAACGTCGGCCGCTCATCGTTCACGACGCGACCAAAGACGAGCGGTTTCACGACAACCCTTTGGTAACCGAATCACCCGGGATCAGATTCTATGCCGGAGTTCCTTTGATCACACCGGAAGGCTACGCGGTAGGGACCCTGTGCGCAGTGGACTACACGCCGCGCGAGCTCAGCCGGGAGCAGCGTGACGCTCTGGAGATCTTGGCTCAGAATGTGGTGAATCTGTTGGAGCTTGGTGTTCGCAAGCGCCAGCTCGAGGAGAAGAACAACGAGATCGAGTGCCGGAACCGGGAGCTCGGGGAGCTCAACGCGCTCAAGGATCGGTTGATCTCGATTCTGGCTCACGACTTCCGCGCGCCACTCAACAATGTCGATTCGATCGTGCAGATGGTCAGACGGAAGCTGGTTCGCAACGAGGAGCTTCCGGGAATGCTCGAGGAGCTCTCGAACGTAGCCGGGGCGGCACGGGGTCTGTTGGAGAACATTCTGGGGTGGATTCGGAAGTCGGTTGGGAACGGGGCACAGCAGTATGCGGAAATTGTGGTCGCGAAGGTGGCCG